>Ga0302125_10001352_pt1 | contig 12269 bp, 15 predicted proteins | sample CB4_surface_MG_FD_203111 | JGI IMG/M metagenome (GOLD analysis project Ga0302125, IMG submission 203111) | Marine microbial communities from Western Arctic Ocean, Canada - CB4_surface | ecosystem: Environmental > Aquatic > Marine > Oceanic | place: Canada: Western Arctic Ocean | collected... | reverse complement strand
CCCCAAAACCCCAAAACCCCATCAGGCTAGTTGAATGTGTTTTGATGAATTGATGGGTATGAGCTTGCCCAGAGGTGGGCTACTGATCGAGGAAAAGCGTTTCAGCCAATGAGAGCGCAGAATGGGTATATTATCATTTTCTATTGGCTAAATTTTTGGCTCCTACATTAAATTTAATTATGGTCGATTTGGGGTGTTTTAAGGTAATTCAAAAGGCGCTGTCCAACTCAATTCTATAATTAAATTAATCGCTAGTTGCAAACACAGTTCAGTTTCTGAATTTCGCGAGACAACTCCGAAGAACATGCGATCAAATAGATTAGGAGCTATGAACGAACTCATAGCTGCCGCATTCAAGTTGCAAGAATATTAAGCAGTAAGTACACCGACGGCGCAGCCATGCCGGGCTTTCTCTGGCTCATTAAAAGCGCCATGGGGCCCTTCGGTGGCGCCCCCGCATATGAAGCTCGTAACCGACAGCAACTAATTTGAATTGTTGGAAATGTGTAGAACCCGTTCGACAAACCGAACAATAAGCAAATTTTCGAGCGCTGGATGGCAGGTCAGGGCCCCGCCCACCTGTTCATCTACTACCAGCAGCCCTACAAGCTTAACGATTAGGGCGACGTCGAGCCAGTCCGTGGCTCCACGTGCGAGTTCCAGGTCACAGATGGTAAGTTTTTTACTCTAGTATTCTGCTGCTACCACCCGAATCTTTCGATACTGGCAGTTTCTGTGATAATCAATTTTGGGCTCAATTTCTAAATTCAAATGAAAAATGTGGACCGCCTTGGCTTAATTACAGGATCTAGCGTGGCCACAATGTAATTAGAATTTAGCGATTTTGGGCGCAATTGAGATTTAAATCAATTCAGAGTGTTAATAAAAATGTCTTTTCTGCAGGTCTGGACCACAAGCTCATTGGTAAGGGTGTCTTCTTCCTCAGAAACACCAAGGCCGGCACTGCCATTAACCCTCAAGGTACCAGCGACGAATAGGTCCTCTTCGGAGAGATCTCTGAGCACACCGTGACTGCCCTGAAGACCCTCATAAACAACGTCTATGGACCCATGCTCAAGCAGATGAACCCGGATGACTGGAAGATGTGCGAAGCTGACCAGCAAAAAGAGTTCACTCAGACTTTCGAGAGATTCGCCAAGGAGCTCGACGAGGCTGACAAATCCTTTAAGAGCAATATCACGCTCGAGCCACTCGCTGAGAACCTTAGAAATGGCCTCCGCGAGGGCCCACCCACTAGGGATGTTCAGCAAATCCTGTTGTACGCTGGCATTTTCGGCAAATGGCAGGACAAGTTGAACGAGTTCGTCGCTGAAGCCATCGCCATGCGCCGTGAGGACAAGGACGACGGCCCCGTAAAGGAGCTCGACTACTGGAAGCAGCGCATGCGCAAGCTCACCCAGGTGAGTGAGCAGCTCAGCAGCAAGAACTGCCGTGGTGTCTACGACCTCCTCGATAACGCTTGCGAGAACTTGCAGCCCGAGCTTGGTGTTAACTACCAAAGGATCTACATGGCCACCTCAAACTGGCGTGGAATCGACAACAAGATCACTGAGCAGCTTTCTGAGGCTAAGGACAACGTCAAGTACCTTCAGACGCTCGAGAAGTATCTTGAGCCTCTCTACACATCTAGCCCCGACTCGATCAAGGAGACCCTTCCCGCCCTTATGAACTCCATCAAGATGATCCACACTATCGCTCGCTATTACAACACCACCGAGCGCATGACTGGCCTCTTCGTGAAGATTACCAACCAGATGATCACGAACTGCAAGTTCAACATCGTTAACTTCATGAAAATCAGGCGCGGTGAGAAGGTGACCCACAGCATGGGCTCTCTTTCCAACCCTAACGAGAAGGTCACCGCCAACTTCGAAGATGGCGGCCTGTGGGAGGAGGCTAAATACCCCCACGACGATCTGATCGCCATGCTCAAGAGCTGCCAGGATCTCAAGGAGATTTACATCAAGCAGTACAAGTTCACGAAGGAGCGCCTTGAGTCCATGCCCAAGGCCCGCCAGTTCGACTTCAACCAGACCGAAATCTTCGGCAAGTTCGAGCTTTTCAGCCGCCGTGTCCGAAAGCTTATTGATCTCTTCAGCACGATCAGACAGTTCAAGACCCTCGAGAAGCACAACCTCGAGAGCATCCAGCCTATTGTTGACCAGTTCAGCAAGTACGTGAACTCGTTCCGCAGCAAGATCACGCACCCCCTCCTGGATTACAAGGATGACACCTTCGATCGTGATTTCGTTGAGTTCAATGTCGATGTCAGCCGCGTCGAAAACAAGCTCACCGAGTATATCGATTCCTCATTCTCCCCCACGATCAACATCGAGGACTCCCTCCGCCTGCTCCGCAAGTTCCGCAGCATTCTCCACCGTGATAACCTCCAGCAAGGCCTCCTTAGCAAGTACAACCTCCTTTTCTAACGCTACTCCGGCTTCATCTAGAAGATCGAGGAAGAGTACAAGAAGAAGTTCTCAACACCTCCGATCGTGAGAAATCTGCCCATCGTCTCGGGCTCCATCACCTGGTCTCGTCACCTCTTCCACCGTGCCTCGACCCCCATGGAGCAGTTCCCTCCGAACCTGCTCCGCTCCAACGAGACCAAGAAAACCGTGAAGTAGGTGCAGAGCCACAACAAAATCACTTACAACCTCTTCTACTTCGAGTACGAATGGAGGCAGAGATGGACTGTTGAGGTCGAGAAAGCCAAGGCTGGTCTTCTCGCCACTCTCATCATCCGTCACCCCAACAACAACAAGCTGTACGTCAACTTTGACTCTGAGATCATGACTCTGATCCGTGAGGCCAAGTGTCTTAGCCGCATCGGTATTGAGATCCCTGAGAGCGCCAAGATCGTCCTTCTCCAGGAAGAGAAGTTCAAGATGTACAACAACGAGCTGACTTTTGTTCTCGGCGAGTACGACCGTATTGTGTCCAAGATCCGCCCAAACACCAAGTCTCTCCTCGTGCCCCACCTTGAGGATCTCGAGTACAAGCTCCGCCCCGGCATGAACATCCTCACCTGGACGTCCATGAACATCGACGGCTACCTCCAGCACGTGCACGCCGGTCTCTCCAAGCTCGAGCAGCTCATTATCAACATCAACGACATCATGGAGAACCGTATTGAGAACAACCTTAAAGCTCTCTCAAAGACCGTCCTAGTGAACCTCCCCACGGAGGCCAAGACCTACACCCTCGACGCTTTCGTCGAGATGCAGTCTGAGTGGATCGACACTGAGTCGCAGAAGCTCAAGAGCAAGAACTACGAGGTCGAGCAGGCTGTCGAGGATCTGATCAACACGATCTGCTCCTACACTCTCGACCAGCACGTTGAGCCCATCTGCTCTGAGGAGATCTAGAAGCTCTCCAAGTACTACTCGTGGTCTATGTACCAGGCCCTCCTTCACGCCACCAAATACTCCCTCAACCAGATGAAGGAGCGCATTTGCGGCCGCCGCAACCTCCCCAAGCAGGTCCTCAAGCCCTTCTTCGAGGTCAACGTGCGTCTTGACGGCAGCAAATCTGTCCTCAAGCCCTCTCTCGACGAAGTTCAGGTCGCCATCAACAGGGCCGCCTCATGCGTCCTAAAGTCGACTAAGTTTGTCCAGCTCTGGTTCCAGAAGGACATTCCTGAGGAGGAAAAGGAGCCATTCTATAACTGGATTGCCAAGGACAAGGAGATCGTCAAGGTCATCCTTCTCCTGACTGGTTCCATTCAGGGCACCAAGAACTCCGTCAGCAAGTTCCTCGAGGGTTTCACCACCTACTCGTGGCTCTGGACTCGCAAGCCTGAAGATGAGCTCAAGAAGTTCAGAATGGATAATCCTGACCTCGATGACTTCGAAGATAAGCTGAAGGACTTTGACTTTAAGAGCGCTCAGATCGATGAGATCCAACAGACTCACCAGATCGGTGCTCTATCCCTCAAGACCGAGGGTGTCAAGGCTGCTCTCCATAACTACCTCGGTAGCTGGAAGCAGATCTTCTCCAAGGACATCCACAAGCAGGCCAAGAACTTGCTCTCCAACCTCGCTGACGATATCAAACAGATCCGTCTGAAGATTGACAAGGAGGTTAAAGATATCGACTCTGTCGGCAGCGTCATGCTCGCCCTTGAGGAGATCCGCAAGAAGTAGTCCAACATCAACTTCCAGTTCAAGCCCGTCTCAGACATGTACGCCCTGATCGAGAACACTCTCGAAATGGACCGTGATGAGCTCGATCAGCGCAAAGACCTGTAGAAGGAATGGGATGAACTCGTCACCAAGGCCTTCCGCGTCCGCGACAAGCTTCATGACGACCAGGCTGACTTCAAGCTAAAGCTCGTTGAGAACATCGACACTCTCGTCGTTGAGGTCAAAGTCTTCCGTGATGACTTTGAGAAGAACGGTCCCATGCAGGCTGATCTTTCCCCCTCTGAGGCCCTCAACAAACTGAAGGACTTCAAGGAGCAGTTCTCCGTGCATAACCGTAAGTACAAATCTTACGCCTCAGGTGAGAAGCTCTTCGCTCTGCCCCACCAGTCCTACCCAGGCCTCACAAAGACCCGCAATGAGCTCGACAAGCTTGACAAGCTCTACACTCTCTACCTTAAAGTGACCGAGACGATCACCAAGTGGGAAGAGACCCCCTGGCTCGAAATCTCTGGTGAGATTATGGGCATGAAGGAAGGCATTGAGCAGTTCCTGAAGGACTGCCTCAAGCTGCCATCTGACTCCAAGAAGTACCCCGCGTACAAGGAGCTCAAGCAGCGCCTTGACGATATGGAGATCGTCCTGCCCCTCGTCGAGATGCTCGGTGATGAGTCCATTAAGGACCGTCATTGGGAGCAGCTCATCGAGCTCACTGGCAAGGATGTCCCTTACCAGTCTGAGACCTTCACACTCAAGGAGCTTCTTGAAGCTGATCTCCTCTGCGTCCAGGAAGATGTCGAGGATATCAGTGACTCTGCCCTTAAGTAGAAGAAGATTGAGAAGTAGCTCCGCGAGGAAATCGACACCTACTGGGATACAGCTGAATTGGTCATTAACACTTACCAGCAGTATGATTTCCCTTGTGTCATTGGTGGAGGCGTTGCCGACCACCAGGAGAAGCTCGAGGACCACATGATGAACCTCGTTCAGATGCTTGCCACTCGCTGCATCACTCCCTTCAGAGCTGAGGTCCAGTCCAAGCTCGACACCTTCACTCAGGTGCAGGAGACGCTCGAGAAGTGGCTCAAGGTCCAGTCGCAGTGGATGTCTCTCGTGCTCGTCTTCACCGGTGGTGAGATCGCTAAGCAGATGCCCACTGAGTCCAAGATCTTCAAGACCACTGACTCTCAGTGGAAGAAGATTATGGAGCGCGTCGCCGAGCAGAAGAGTGTCATTGGCTGCTGCCAGAACGACCTTCTTACCAGCTCGCTTCCCAAGATGCAGGAGGACCTCGAGTACTGCCAGCGCAAGCTCGAGACCTACCTTGAGAAGAAGAGAGGTGTATTCCCTCGCTTCTACTTCTGCTCTAACTCCGATCTCCTCAAGATCCTGTCCATTGGTACCGATCCTAACTAGATTCAGGACGATTTCGAGAAGATGTTCGATGCTATCAGCAGAGTAAACTTCGACCGTGTCGACCGCCGTATGTTGATGGCTATCAACCAGGACTGGGGTAACTCAACTGAGACGGTTACTCTCGACGATCCCGTCAAATGCGAAGGCAACATCGAGGATTGGCTTTGCAAGCTCGAGGGCTCCATGCAGCAGTCCATGCGCACCATTGTCATGAGCGCCGCTGCCGAGTGCTTCCAGCTCTCCCTCGTGGAGTTCATTGGCAAGTACCAGTCTCAGATTGCCCTTCTCGGTATCCAGTTCATGTTTACTCAGAAGGTGACTGACTGCCTTGAGAGGTAAAAGGATAGACAGCAGGCGTTCAAGGCTAAGAACATCGAGGTCAACGCAATGATGAACGATCTTTCCGCTATGTGCCGTGAAGATCTTCCCAACAAACTTATCAGGACTAAAGTTGAGACCCTTGTAACCATTCAGGTCTACCAGAAGGATCTCTTCAAGAGAGTCTAGGATGCTAGTTAAAAAGGAGACCTCAAAGATATTGCCGATTTCGACTGGTAGAAGAACCCCCGCTTCTACTGGAGAGCTGAGGATGGCAAGGACGGCCAGGCTGTCGTTTGCATCACCGATGTTGACTTCACTTATCAATATGAGTTCCTCGGTGCCAAGGAGCGTCTTTGTATCACGGCTCTCACTGAGAGGTGCTACATCGCTCTCGGCTAAGCCCTCGGCATGTGCTACGGTGGCGCCCCCGCTGGCCCCGCCGGTACCGGTAAGACCGAGACTGTCAAGGATCTCGGCCGTACCCTCGGTATCTTTGTCGTCGTCACAAACTGCTCTGGTGAGCATAAATTCCGTGACATGGCCAAGATCTTCAAGGGTGTGTGCCAATCCGGTCTCTGGGGTTGCTTCGATGAGTTCAACCGTATCTCTCTACCTACCCTATCTGTCGTCGCCGCTCAGGTTGAAGCTATCACTTCCGCAAAGAAGCTGAAGCTGAAGCAATTCATCTTCCCTACTGATCCCGACAAGTACATCACGCTCAACATGGCTTGTGGTTACTTCATCACGATGAACCCCGGTTACGCTGGTCGTCAGGAGCTCCCCGAGAACCTGAAGGTCCTCTTCCGTGGTGTTACCATGATGGTGCCCGACAGAAGGTCAATCATCAAGGTCAAGCTTGCCTCCGTTGGTTACGAAACTTTCGACTTCCTTGACAAGAAGTTCACCATTCTGTACCGTCTTTGTGAAGAGCAGCTCTCGAAGCAGCGTCATTACGATTTCGGTCTCCGTAACATTCTCTCCGTCCTGCGTTTCGCCGGTACCGTACTCCGTGAGGACACTGAGTCTGGTAATGCAAGACAATCAGAAGAGTACCTCCTCGCTGCGACGCTCGTGTAGATGAACATGTCCAAGTTTGTCATGCAGGACAAGTCTCTCTTCATGGAGCTCATTGGAGATATCTTCCCCATGGTTGCTGATAATATCAAGAACTCTACTCACGTGGAAGAGGAGAAGCAGATTAACATCAAGCTTGAGGAGCAGAACCTCGTCAAGGCTAAGGACTGGTTCCTGAAAATCATCCAGCTTTATGAGACCTCGACTGTGCGTCACGGTTTCATGGTCGTTGGCACTGCCGGTTGCGGTAAGACCTCGATTTTCAACACCCTGACAGAGGCTCTGTCTTGCGTCCCCGAGAGCAATAAATACATCATCACCAAGATGAACCCGAAGTCAATCACGGGTCAAGAAATGTTCGGTGTTATGAACTCGGTCGGCGAGTGGGAGCCCGGCATTTATTCCGAGATCTGGAAGCTTAAGAACACCAAGAGCAACAAGGCCAACAATTGGATTTGCTGCGATGGTCCCGTCGATGCCATCTGGATTGAAAACCTCAACACTGTACTCGATGATAACAAGATTCTGACTCTGGCCAATGCCGAGCGTATTCCTATGCTTGACTCGACCAAGATGACATTCGAAGTCGAGAACCTGTAGAATGCTTCTCCCGCTACCGTGTCCCGTAACGGTATCGTCTTCGTCTCAGACACTGATCTCTTCTGGGAGCCTCTCTTCGAGACATGGCTCGCTGATAGAGCTGTCAGGTCGCTGCAGTCACCTCAGTGCTCACCTGATGAGGAAAAGTGGGTCAAGTAGCTCATCACCAAGTACTTCAAGCACAAGTCGTTCGATAACCAATCGACCGATGACCCGTCACAGAAGGCTGTCTTCTACTTCTTGAAGAAGAGCTTCGATCCACCCATGAAAAGCCCTGAGGTTGTCAAGACCACTATGATGCTCAACTTGTTGGCCGCTTGCATTCGTGAGTACACCTCTACCAGCCAGACCGTTGACTTTGAGCTTTTCGAGAAACTCTGGTGCTTCTGCTTCGCCTGGTCCATTGGTGGTCTCTTCGAGGCCGCTGACCGTCAGAAGTTCCACAAGGAGGTTCTGGAGCGCGTCAACGCTGCTCTTCCCCAGATCTCTGCCCAGCGCGCTAACTTCGACAAGGAGACGATCTTCGATTACTATGTTAACCCGAAGACACGTAACTGGGAGCAATGGAAGCCCATCGAGTGGACAAAGCCTCGCATCCTCGTCTTCTCTCAGCTACTCATTCCGACTGCTGACTCGACTCGTGCTGAGTACATCATTGAAAAGCTCCGTACCCTCGACGAGATGCGCTCTGAGCGCAGAAAGGAGGTCGGTCTTCTCAATACCCTCCTCGTCGGTGGCTCTGGTACTGCCAAGACATCCATCGTTCTCATGAATTCCACCCGTCTCAGCCCTGAGGAATTCTCCTTCAAGAGAATCAACTTCTCTTTCTACACTCTCCCGCACAACTTCCAGGAGTCAATCGAGTCCGAAGTCGAGAAGAAGAACGCCAAAAACTATCGTCCCTTCCAAGACAAGAAACTTGTAGTCTTCCTTGATGACTTCTCCATGCCTTAGATCAACGAGTGGTTGGATCAGATTACTCTTGAAATCGTCCGTCAGCTCATTGACTTCCGCGGTTTCTACTTCCTTGACAAGGAAGAGAGAGGCAACCCCAAGATGATCTAAGGTCTTCAGTTCCTTGCTGCCATGAACCACCCGACCAACGGTCGCAACGATGTGCCCAACCGTATCAAGAGATTGTTCTTCGCTATTAACATCCCTCCTCCTTCATCCAAGGCCGTCGAGGGTATCTACGGTAAGATCCTCGAGACTCTTCTTCCTGATAAGAAGTACAGCACGGAGATCTCTGGCATGATTGCCCCTCTCGTCGAGGCTACCATCCAGCTTTGGGAGTCCGCTTCAACCAAGCTTCTGCCGACGCCTACCAAGTTCCATTACGTCTTCACCATCCGTGAGCTCGCTAGAGTTTTCGGTGGAATGGCCCGCGTCGCCTAGGGTGACAAAAAGGTCATCAACTCATGCCTCGGCCTCAAGGAGGTCAAAGACCCGCGTCTCTTCATGATCGGCTTGTGGCGTCACGAGTGCCAGCGCACTTTCGTTGACAAGCTTATTAACAACCAGGACAAGAAGACCTTCGAGGACATCCTCGATAGAGTTTCCAAAGAGAAGTTCCGTGAGCTTTACCACTTTGAGGAAGCTGAGGTTCTTACTCAGTTCCAGTTCGCTGACTTCATGCGCGAAGATGTCCTGAACGAAGATGGTGAGATCCTTGAGGAGGCACCCTTCGTGTACGAAGCGTGCTCAGGCAACGAAATGGTCAAGAACATTGTCAATGTCAAGCTCGATTAATTCAACGAGAAGAACCCGTCCAAGAAGATGGCCCTCGTCATTTTCGATGACGCTCTCGCCCATCTGCTCAGACTTACCCGCACGGTGAACGCCTCTGCCGGTAGCGCTATGCTCGTCGGTGTTGGTGGCTCTGGTAAGACCTCTCTTACCAGACTCTCCGCGCACATCTGCCGTCATCAATTCTTCCAGATTTCGCTGACCAAGTCCTATGGCCTGCCCGCATTGTTCGATGATATCAAAGCCCTCTACGACATTGCCGGCCCCAAGGGCGGCTCTGTCTGCTTCCTGATGACTGACGCTGAGGTCAAATCCGAGTCTTTCCTCGAAGCCATCAACTCGATGCTTGCTACCGGTGAGATCCCAGGTCTCCTCGGCAAGGAAGACAAGGATCTGATCCCTGTCCAGTGCAAGAACATCTACATGAAGGAAGTCGGCCAGAAGGGTGAAGACCCTCCTCCCTCTGTCCTGTGGCAGTACTTCCTCAACCGTGTGAAGGATAACCTCCACATGGTCCTCGCTTTCTCCCCTGTCAATGCCAAGTTCAGAGAGAGAGCTCAGAAGTTCCCCACCGTGTTCTCGGGCTGCTCCATCGATTGGTTCCTCCCATGGCCCGAAGAAGCGCTCATCTCTGTGTCTTAGAAGTTCCTTTCCGAGATCGAGATCGACACCCCCGCTGCCACCAAAGAGCAGCTTACCATCCACATGGGTAAGGTCCATAAGATGGTCGATGAAGTCTGCGGTGAGTACTTCCAGCAGATGCGTCGTTACGTGTACGTCACCCCCAAGTCGTACCTCTCCTTCATCCAGGCCTATCATGAGCTTTACTCCACCAAGTATAAGGCCATCGATAGGGAAGAACAGAACATTAGCAGAGGTCTTGACAAACTCGCTGACGCCACTGAGGATGTCGAAGCTATGAAGGTTGTCCTCAAGGAGGAGAATGCCAAGCTCGACGCCGCCACTGAGGCCACCAACAAACTCCTCAAGGAGCTTGATGAGAAGAACAAGAGGGCCGACATTAAGGCTGAGGAAGTCAATGCCGTCACCGAGGCTTGTGAGATCAAGAGATCCAGCATCGAGATCGAGAGAGATGTTGCCAACCAGGAACTGCAAATTGCTCTTCCTTTCCTACGCAAGGCCGAAGATGCCGTCAAGTCCATTAAGCAGGCTGATATTTCTGAAATTAAGGCTATCAGGAAACCTGGTGATATCGTCATGATCATCTTCGATTGCATCAACATTCTTTTCTAGAGGTCGCTTGAACCTGTTACCCCCAAGAGCGTTTATGTGAAAAAGATGGATCATGCCTTCATTCAGGACTCGTTCTGGACGCACACACAGAAACTCATGACTGGTCCTCTCCTTAACGAGCTGCTCCAGTTCTCGTCATACGAAAAGGATCAGATCAATGAGGAGACTATCGAACTTCTCGAGCCTTATCTAGGCCTCACCGATGCCAGCGGTGAATTGAAGCTCTTCGATCCCGATGTCGCCAAGGTTGCCTCTAGCGCGCTTTGGGGTCTGTGTACATGGGCTGGCGCTATGAGCGACTACCACAAGCAGTCCAAGATTGTGAAGCCCAAGCTCCATATGCTCGAGGTCAAGACCGTTGAGCTTGAGGAGGCTCAAGAAAAGCTGAGAGAAGCCCAGGAGCAGCTCGAGGAGGTCAACCGTGTAAAGGCTGAGCTCCGTGGACGCTTCGATGCTTGCGTCGCCAATAAGGAAGCTCTCGCCGAGGCTGCTGCCAAGACTCGCAAGAAGATGGAACAGGCCAACAGGCTCATCAACTCGCTCCAGGACAACAAGGGCCGTTGGATCAACTCTAGAGATCAGTTCAAGGCCACTAAGATGCAACTCATCGGTGATGTTGCCAAGGCTTGCGCTTTCGTATCATACTGTGGTCCTTTCAACTCACCCTTCCGTCTGAAGCTCATTAACGAATACTTCGGCAAGGATCTAACCTCCAGAGGCATCCCTCTTACTCCAGACCTGGAGATGACTAACTTCCTTGTCAACCAGTCCACCGTTGGTGAGTGGAATCTTCAGGGTCTGCCCAATGATGATCTTTCCGTCCAGAACGGTATCATGGTTACCCGCTCTACTCGTTACCCACTCATGATCGACCCGCAATCGCAGGCCATCAACTGGATCAAGAGAAAGGAGCCAATCATTATGGAGCGTGACTTCATCTATACTCTTAGCAACCCTAACCTTAAGGACAGACTGAAGATCCCTCTCCAGGATGGCGATCCCGTCATGATTGAGAACATCGAGAATGAGGTTGACCCTATGCTCGATCCGCTTCTTGAAAGGCAGTTCACTGTCCGTGGTCGCCAAAAGTTCATTAAGATCGCTGATACTGAGATGGACTACGATCCCAACTTCCGCCTCTACATGACCTCTCGTCTCGGTAACCCTCATTTCTCTCCTGAACTGGCTGCCAAGACCACTATCATTGACTTCACTGTCACCCAGGACGGTCTTGAGCAGCAGCTGCTCGGCCGTCTCATCTCTAAGGAGCAGAAGTATCTCGAAGATCAGCTTCAGGCTCTCAACGAGGATGTTACCTTCAACACAAAGATGCTTTAGGACTACGATGAGAGTCTGCTCGAGCGTCTTGCTAACTCCGTTGGCAATCTGCTTGATGATGAGAAGCTTATCGATGTGCTAGCTGAAATCAAGATCAAGTCCAAGGAAGTCGCTGAGAAGCTCATTGAGGCTCGCGAAAAGACTAGCGAAATTGGTGAGAAGCGTGAAGCTTTCCGCCCTGTCGCCGCTCGCGGTGCCGTCCTCTACTTCTGCGTCGTCGAAATGACCCTCGTTGACTGGATGTACAACACCTCACTCCAACAGTTCCTCGATCTGTTCGATTATGGTATCGATTTCTCTGCAAAGACCCAATTGGTGAAGGATCGCGTTAGCAACATCATAAACTGCATGACCCTG
>Ga0302125_10001332_pt1 | contig 12360 bp, 10 predicted proteins | sample CB4_surface_MG_FD_203111 | JGI IMG/M metagenome (GOLD analysis project Ga0302125, IMG submission 203111) | Marine microbial communities from Western Arctic Ocean, Canada - CB4_surface | ecosystem: Environmental > Aquatic > Marine > Oceanic | place: Canada: Western Arctic Ocean | collected... | reverse complement strand
AACGCACGCGAACTCGGCAAATCTCAAAGTATCTCACATTTCAATTCTCGGTCCCGCTCGTCGTTCCAAAAAATCCGATTACCAAAACTCAAGCCTTTTGTTTTTTGTTCGACTCCCCGCCCGCGCCGCTTAGCCGTTTGTTCCCCTTGTCCACCTCCTCGAACTCTTTTTCCACTAAGTTGATCAGGGTTTCGATTCTTCGGCTCAGTTCTTTCGGGGTTCGCGATTTGATGAACCAGTCGAACCGGAACAGCCAGTGTTGTCTTACCTGCGCCTTGAGTTCCTCCCAAGCGCCGAACCCTACTTCGGGGAGCGAACACAACAAGAACCGGTCCTCCTCCTCCGTGTACGATTTCACCTTATTCGCGCCGTACACAATCTTCAAGTCCCGCCACGGGTTTTTGTAAAGGTCGATCTTTCGGCGTACGGCTTTGAGCATGTCGTTTTGCCGCGCGATCTTGGCTTCGCCTCGTTCGATGTTCCCAAGCACGCGCTTGTAGTCGCTCACTTCCGCGAACCGGACCCAAAACACTTCGTTGTACGCCTTCACTTCGTCAACCGTTTTGCCCTCAATCTCCTCCGCCATGCCGTCCGGGTCTTGCCTGCCGAACTTCTCGCACGCCCTGCAGTACGCCTGAAAGTCCCTCCTGTTCCAGTTCGAGAATCCGCCGTTGAGTTTTTGTTCGTACTCGTCTCTTTCGGCATCGCTCAGCGGCTGCGGGTCCGTCGGTTTCTCCGCGGGCAGATCCTGCGGAATCGCGTTGTTCCCAAGCTCCTCCGCTTGCCTCGCGCGTTGCCACTCGTACTGCTTCCGCGCCACGTCCTTGTTGTACAGAAACGTGACCCGTTGGACGTCGTAGAACTGGAAATCGGACATGTTCTGCAGCTTCAGAATCCTCGGGCCGGTGGCTTTGGGCTTCGCCGCGCCGAGCTGCATGACGTCGCGGTAGTAGTCGGATTCGTTGTAGTTTTTTTTTCGTTCGCGCTTGGGCGGGTCGATCCAGTTCGCGCTTATCACCTGTTTCATGTCCAGGCCGTCAAAGGCGGTTTTTTCCGCGTCGTCCGGTTTATCCGCGAACTCGTACAGACTCGCGTCCGCGTCCATCGCGAAGTTCAACGCCTTGTTCGTGAAACCAGCCATCTTCTCGTTGAGCTGTTGAGTTTTAAAGAAAAGTGTCAGTATTGTATGGTCAAACAGGGAGGCGGGATTTGGGAAACGCAAGACGGACCTGTTTCGTCGCGTCCTCGCCTTTCGCGATGATGGTTTCGATATCCTGAGTCAAGGAAAGATTTGGTCAGTCTTGTATGGGCAAACAGTCGGAGGGATACGGGCCGAACAGTCTACTTGTGATGTATTCGTAAGAGTTACCAGTACTGGTAATGTTGTTAATAGCACTGGCAATGCTACTACATCACGAGTAGTGCACTCAAAGAGGGTCCGTAAACAGTCGGCGGGATTTGGGTTACTGAAAGGCCGTACCTCATCCGTGATCGTGCTCCCTTGCGCGCCGTCGAAGATCTTCTCCGCGCCGTACCGCACCATGGACAGGAGCTCGTCTTTGTTCAGGTTCTTCTGGTTTTCCTGTAGCCGGCCTTGCTGAATCACCAGGGCGTCCAGCGCGAGTTTTTTGTACGCCTTCTCGATCACCTTCTCCTCCACGCTGTTATCGGTGCAGAACCGGAACACGCTGACTTCCTTTTTCTGGCCAATCCTGTGCGCCCGGTCCATTGCTTGGAGGTCCATCTGCGGGTTCCAATCACTGTCGTATATGATCACGGTGTCCGCGGTCACCAGGTTGATACCCAAACCACCCGCCCGGGTGCTCAGAAGGAACACGAACTTCTCGCTGCCCTCCGCGTTGTACCCGTCAATCGCGAGCTCGCGGTCGTCGCCGCTCGTGTTGCCGTCGATCCTGCAGTACTTGTGTTTCCGGTAGATCATGTAGTCCTCCAGGATATCGAGCAGCCGGGTCATCTGCGAGAAAATCAACACGCGCGATCCTTTTTGCTTTAAACGCGTTAAGAGCTTGTCGAGTAACACGAGCTTACCGCTGTTCTCGATCAAGTGCTCGCCCGCGAAAAACGGCGGCCCCGGCTCGGCGCCTTGGAAAAGGTACGGGTGGTTGCAGCACTTCCGAAGCTGCATGACCATGTTCAAAAGCCGCGACCGGTCCCCCCCGGAGTTAACAGCCTCGATATCCTTCTGCAGCGCTTTCTTGTAGTACTCCTTCTGCATCTCGGACATGCCCACTTTCAAAATCATCTCCTTCTTCGGTGGTAGGGATTTCTCAACCTCCGCTTTCAGCCTGCGCAACAGGAACGGCCGCAACACCTTGTGAAGCTGCTGCACAACCTCCACGTTGTCCTCGCCGTCGGTGCCGGTCCCAAACCACTCGTCGAACTGCCCGGCGCTGCCGAACACTTCTGGTAGTAAAAAGTTAAGCAACGCCCATAGCTCGTGCAGGTTGTTCTGCAACGGCGTCCCGGTGATCAAAAGCCGGTTGTTACACGCGAACATGCGCATGGTTTTTGAAAGCCGCGAGTTTTCATTCTTGATCCGGTGCGCCTCGTCGATTATGAGGTACCGCCAGTGGAACTTCTTCAGCGCGTTCTTCTCCCGGATCACCATCTCGTACGACGTGACACACACGTCGAACTTCCCAGGCTGCAGGTGCTCCGCGATCTGCCCAGCCCGCATCTCCGCGTTGCCGTGGAACTTAAACGCCTTGATCATGGGACACCAGCGCTTGAACTCGTTCATCCAGTTCCCGAGGGTTGACTTCGGCACGACGACCATGTGCGGCCCTGTGATGCCGCGGTACTCGTGCAGGTAACCCAACAGCGAAATAGTCTGCAGCGTCTTACCGAGGCCCATCTCATCCGCTAAAATGCCGTTAATGCCGTGGTCGAACAAACGGATCATCCAGTTCAGTCCAGCGAGCTGGTAATCGCGCATCTGTTTGGAGAAAAGAAAAGACGTCAGTCTTGTATGGGCTAACAGTCTTGCGGTGCAGTCGGGTACTCCGCAAACAGTCGGGCGGATTTGGGTTGGGAAAGCCCCGCACCTGGCCGTGTTTAATGCACTCGGGTTGCACGGTGAGCCGCACGGTTTGGATCTCCTCCGCGTGTTCCACCATCTCAGCGTCCTCCTCTTCCTCAGCCGCTTTACCCCGACGCCCGACCTGTTTCTTAGCCTTCTCAGCCTTGGTACCCGCGAGGAAGTGCGAAAACACCTCGGTCTGCGCCATCAGGTACTTCCACTTGCCGCCGGTGGAATCCTGTTTTTTTTTTTTTTTTTTGGGAGGGAAATGATGGGTTAGGCATGGCAGACACGAAGGCGCGAAAAAATAATGCAGAACGACGGACAGACGCGCTGCTGTGCTTCGTGCGATCGGCGCGCTGGGTCGGGTCGCGATTTGGCGTGCGTTCGGGAGCACATCCGGAAACAAAGGGATCGCACGGGCAGGTGGGTTTGCGCGTGACGCGTGCGTTGAAACGGGACAGACCGCCCAGATCTTCGCGCGTGTCTGCCGTGCCCTAGCCATTTGCGCGGTTTTTTGTGACTCCTGTTTTCCTTTCGGCGCGAAACCAGATCGATGCGCCAAACCCGGGTCGGGACGGGTTGTTTGGTGCGTCGTCGTCGTCGTCCGGACCAGGCACACGACGTACCTTCGCGATCAACGCGTTTTGGGTTTCACGCGTTCGCTCCAGCGCCGCTCGCTGCGACTTCTTCAACTCCCGAAGGCGTTTCTTCTCCTCCTTGACGGCCTTGATCTTGGATGGGCTCATCACGGTCGCGTTTCCACCATCCTCATCCTCATCAGTCTCCTCCTCGATGGCGTTAGGGTCGTACGCCTCGTCATCGGAAACGTGCGCCTCCCCGAACGCGTCATCCTCGGACCCGGAGTCGTCTCCTCGGCCAGCGCCCATCTTGCTGGGTCGCGATGCGCGATACGCGGCGTGCGGCGCGATCACACGGTCTGCGACCGCGCGTGAAGGTCATCGAGTTTTAAAGTGGACACTCGCAAAGGCAGCCGCTAATTTCAAGGCTGCTGCGCACTGTTTGCCTGTGCGTGTGCGGAGTGCAGTTTTCACCTTCACCCCTTTCTCTGCTCTGCCGCTGCAGTCTCCTCTGCAGTCGGCTCTCGCAGTCGTCGCAGCTCGGTTTTCGGTTTCTGCAGTTTCCTTCGCACCACCGGTCCGCCGCGCCCGTCCCGCACGCGTCCGCGGGCGCGATGCCGACGCAATACGTGCGCTTCACAGGTGCCGCGGACCTCCGCATGCGTTTGGTGTGCGCCACGCTTTCCGGAAGAGCGCTGAGGTGCGTCTGGTGTATGCGTAAACAGTCGTGAGATTCGGGCCGCCGCCGCCGCCCATCGCGCGCGTTCCTAGGCATCCCACACCAAGTTGGCGCGCGCGAGAGGACCTATACCGGGACCGGGACCGGGACCGGGACCGGGACCGGGACGCCCGCTTACGCATCGTCCCTGACACGTTTCCAAAAAATCGCCCTGACCGTCGTTCCCAAAACGCACACCACGCCGTTGGTCTCCCATTGCACATCTCGCATCCATCATCATCAATCCATCATCCCCATCGTCGTTTCCCCCAAACCAAATCCAGAGTCGACGACATCCGCGCCAAAGCCGAGAGCCCAGGGCTCCGGGATTACGAAGCCAGTTTGCTGCGATTGCTTGACAAGCTGACGAACGGCATGGCGGTGGAGATCAACGAAAGCGGCACCGCTTTGAAGTACAAACCGGGCGTGGTGGTTGGCGGGCGACGCGTGACGCACGACTGCGGCGGCGGAAGGGCGGTTGGGTACTTCCTGGAAGCCGTGCTTTGCGTGTCGCTGTTCGCGAAGAAGCCGCTGGATTTGACACTCACCGGAATCACCAACGACGAGTGTGACATCAGCGTCGACACGTTCAGGACGATTACCCTACCCATGATGAAACGTAACTTCGGGTGCGACGAGGGTCTTAGTTTGACCATCGTCCGGCGAGGCGCGCCCCCCGGCGCGAACGGCGAAATCAACGTCAAACTGCCAATCCTAAAGGAACTGAAACTTCTTGACTGGACGGACGAGGGGCTGGTGAAACGCGTTCGCGGTGTCGCGTTTACGTTGCGATTGTCCCCGCAAACCGGGAACCGCTTAGTAGACGCCGCAAGAGGTGTCCTGAACAAGTTCCTCCCAGACGTGTACGTACCGCGTTTCCCAAATCCGGGAACACCGCCCGTTTTACCTCTAACGCGCCTGTGACTGTGGAGGCCCGATGGCCGGGCGACTGTTCGGACCTTTCGCTGGTGACTGTTCAGACCGATTACGGTGACTGTTGACCAGGCCATCGTCCAATACACGTCCAACAAATGGACTGACACTTTTATTGCAAAAAAAACAGGTACATCTTCACCGACCACTCCGCGGGGGACGGCCGGGAAGGCGGGAAAGGCGCGAGGCGGCAAAAGAAAAGCACACCAGGGTTTGGTTTATCGCTGGTCGCGGAAACCACCACGGGGTGTTTGATCGGGGCGGACGCGGCATCAGGAGCAGGGAGGGCGGCGTGGGAAGAAGGCTTGTCAGCGTTCGGCGAAGGTAATACCACCGAAGACGGTGAGGAGAAGGAACAGAAAACGGGAGGACACTCGTTTGAGTTGGGGGGCGACGGTACCACCGAAACCCGGAAACGAGGCCGGGGCGAACCCGCGACGCCCGAGGATATCGGGACCTCAACCACCGAGGCGCTGATGGCCGAGATCCAGCGCGGGGGGGTGTGCGACAGCGCGCACCAGCCGCTTGTGCTGCTTTTAATGGCCATCGGCCCGGAGCAGCTCTCGAAAGTTCGTCTAGGGCAACTCACGCCGCGGGCGGTGAAAACGTACGCATTGCATTTTCCAAATCCTGGCACACTGTTTGCCCATACAAGACTGACACTTTTCTTTTACAAAAACAGTTTACGCGTAGTCAAGGCTTTTTTCGGCGTCACCTTCAACATCCAGCCCGAACCCGAAAGCGGAACCGTGTTTCTCTCCACGGTCGGCGCGGGGATCCGGAACATCTCACGAAGAGCGACGTAGTGTTTTTCTTTCTGTGGACGCATGGCACTTGTAAGACTATCATAAATACCTCTAAAAATATATACGGCTACGTTTCCGGTTTCGCCGGCGTCAGTTGCACGCCCCCGAGCCGCTGCAGTACTTGCAGTAAGTCCCCTCCCAGCATCCTGCGCGGGACGGTTTCTGTGGATTTACTTTGAGTCATTGACTCGTCAACAACAACGTTTCCCCCACTCGCCGGACCCGGACCCGGCGTCGGCGAGCCGGGTGGGAACTCGGCGTTTTGGAAATCCTCGATTGAAATGCCTCGCCACGGTTTCGGGCCGCACAGCGGGCCTCGCGTTTGGGTTTCGAAAACGAAAAGCGCGCCGTTTTCGGCGCACACCTCACTCCACGCCTGCGAGTTCCCAAGCGCCTCACTGAGCTTTGCTTTGCTCCAGCCGTCGTCGGACTGCTTCTGCGGAGACGACGATGTGCTGAGTTTTTCGGTTTCGGTTGTTTTGCTTGGAGTCGTTTGGTCTACGTTGGCCTGCGTCGTGATCGGCGTCGGCGAGGGGTCGCCGACGTCGTCGTTGCTCGCGGGCAAACTCGGTTCGCCCCCCGCCCTCTCCGCCGCCGCGCCGAAACCCTCGCCGTTCCCGGTGTCGCCCCTCTCCGCTGCGGCCCTCTCCAAACCCCTCTCTACCTCCTTCGCCTCCCGCTGCACGTCACGCAGGGTCTCCGCCACGATCACGGCCATGCCCACCACGCACGGCCTTTGCCCGGGCGTTTGGGTAACCGCGAAACGCAGGCACTCCGCGAGCCTTTCGTGCAGCGCGAGCTCACCCGACCCGCGGTCCTCTGCCGACACAGACTCATCATCAGGAATCACGCCTTCCAACCTCGCCCTCGTACCCCACCCGCGAAGAAGCAACGGCGCCCACGCCGGCTCCTCCGCCACGGTGAGCGCCGCGCAAAGCACGCGCGCGGCGGCGCACTGCGCGGGCGTGCTGGTGCCGTACTGGAACAGCATCGCCGCCGCGGCGGTGACGGGGGTTAGCACGGTGTGGTTTTGTGGTTCCGACGTGGACGCGGTTTGGTCGCCATCGTCGCCAGAGGTAATAGTCCCACTACTACCCCCGCCGTCGCCGTCCGCACTTTCCCGACGCCGCACCGGGCACCGCGCCACGGCTTCCCGCGCTTCCGTGATGGAGCACCCTAGCAGCGCGGCGACTATTTCCAGCGTGACAATGCGAAACGACCCCGCTACGGGCGCGCTTAGCAGTGTCTTACCAGGCCCTCGCCTTTGTAAATCAGGCGGCTTCAGCGTAAGCGCCAGCGCCAAATCCGCGACCCTCCGCACCGTTACCCGCACCGCCCTCGGCGCGTCCGCCAGCTGCGTCAAGTCGTCATCTTCCAAAATCACACCCACCTCCCGTGCCAGCGCTCTTGCCATTGCGCCCAGTGCTGGTGCGTCCAGCTCTGCAGTGCCATTACCCACGGCCACCACCGCGTCCAGGAACGCGCTCGCGGCGTCGTCGCACCCAGAAGAGCACTCTTCGTCCGTGGAAACGCTGTCGTCGTCCGAGGCTGCGGCGGATGGCGATGACGAAGTTTCGTGTGTATCGGAGCCTTCGCTGTCTCCGTACCCGAGCCGGTCGAACACGTCAGGCTCGGTTGGTGAAACGACTTCCGCGGTGGTGGCTTCCGTATCGGTGGTGTCGCTCTGTGCACTGTCGTCATCACTCACGACGGTTAGGGTGGACATACCACCCAACACATCCGTCTCCTCCTCCGAGAAATCATCCGCCGCCGACCTGTCCTCTCCGCCGCCGATATCGGATTGCATTGTATCGGTAGCGCAGTTCGCAATGGACGCCACTGCTCTGTCTTCCTTTCCGCCACTCACGGAATAATTATCAGACACACCGCCGGTAACTCCCGCTCCGTCGGTTTCGCCCACGCGCGTCTCCGCGCTCGCCGCCATGCCGCGCCGGCCGGAATACCTTCAGCCGCAAAATAATACGTAGACTTTATCGAACCGTCGCTCAACAAATGACCAAATCTGCTGGCAGGAAACTTTTACGAAGCAATGGATGCTTCTTCGGGTTGGACGAAGGGGAAGACTGATGAGGTCCATAAAAACACAAAACCGTTCGGACTGCTACCGCGGTGTACAGGCGCGCCTGGCGATGACGATCTTCCGTGCGAGTTGGACTAATTTTGTAACCGCGAGGGCGAGAGCGGTTGGGTAGTCGGAGCGTTGAGTTTTCGTTTATCGTCTTAATCGTAAATAAAGCAAGGCACACCCCGAAAAAAGTATCTCGTTCGCTCGTCTCATCGTCGTCGTCGTCCGATTCGTCAGAAAAACTGTCGTGGTCCTACTCGTCAGACAAACTCCCATCGCTCTCGATGTACCCGAGGTCTGCCGCCCTATCGCGCGTCGATGCGGTCCACCGGCAGCCGTTCGCGCGCGCAAACTTCAGAGTATCGAGATGTCCTTCATCGGCCGCCCAGTGGGACGTATACTTTTCCCACGGGCAGCCGTTCACGCGCGCCCACTGCAGCACCTCGAGGTGCCCGCCCGCCGCCGCCCGCATGCACGTCTGCCAGTCCCACGGCGCGCCGTTCGCGCGCGCCCACTGCAGCACCTCGAGGTGCCCGCCGTATGCCGCCCCCGCGCACGTCAGAACGTTCCATGGGCAGCGGTTCGCGCGAAACTCCTTCAACTTCTCGAGATTTCCACTCCTCGCCGCTGCCTGACAAAGGAATTGTTGATGCGACAGGCGACCTCCCCGTTGCATACGCTCCACCGCGCTTACACAGCCACGGTCCGCGGCCTCATACTCGTCGAGCTTTTCAAACCGAAGCCCCGTTTCTGCCATCGCGTCGCGCTGGGAGCCGTGCGAGATCTGCGGGGTCGTCAAAATACTCAGCTCTGAGAACGTGCGTGATGACGATGTCGTTGAGAAGGCCGGGGATGGCGTCTTGCGCGTCGGCAAGGCTCGTGGGAGTAGTGCCGGTCGCGATATCACCGACGACGCGTCCACCGCAAACGGCGGCGTTGCGCGCGGGGGAGGCCGGCGACGACGGAGTGACGCATGAGAAAAGCCGCCATTTTCCGAATCGAAGAAAGTGACCAACGACCGGGCGGAGCTCGGGGCGTTGCGTCGTGAGCATACACCGGCGCGGAAGGCGAGCGGGAATTCGGCAAATCGCCCATCGCCGCGCCAGTGATGGCGGTATGCGCCTCGGAAGGCATCGCGGAGGGTGGCGTGTGCGCGTCGTTGTGTCTTGACATGTGAAAGATACGTTTGATACGGCATGCAGGCTCGCCACGTGTCGCTTTTTGAAATCGTGACTCGACTTTTTTTTGCGCACGATCGGTTGTTGCTTGCAGGGTGCCTCCACTGTGCTCAACACGATGTCGTCCACCTGTGCCCTCTCCGCGGTCGCGGCGCGCCCGCGCGTCTGCGTCCGCGGCCTCGTCTCCCGTCGCGGAGTGCGGGTTCCCCACCCAAAACCCCGCCGCGTCGTGACCGCTGGTGTATTCGGAAAGGATGAAGAGTCGGCATCGGCTGGCAGACCCACCCCGTCCGGTCGCGCCCCTGGAAAGCCGCGCGCCGAGGACAACGTGAACCTCCCCACCGCTCAAGACCCGCCCGCCCAATTGCCCTTGTTACTGAACAACACCCCCCACGAAAGAAGCACGCGCCAGTGGTTCTACAAAGACAGCACGGACGCGCTCGTGAAAGCGGTGACTACACACAAAATGACCCGGTGCAAGGCGAAAATAGAGTTCCCCGAGATGAACGTGGAAGGCGACGTGTACCGCATCGGGACACTCCTGGAGCTGGTCAGGGACTTGGCCACGAAACTCGCGGTTGATGGAAAGAAGGTGCGCGTGTGTGTACAAGGCAGCATGGGCGCTGGGGTGTTCCAGGCCCTGCCCCTGAGTCTTTCGGGGGTGGCGCGGATTTTAGATTTAATGGACTGGGGCGAGGCGGACGAATTCGTACGCCGAGGGAGTATCGGGAAAGACGTCCCCACTGACGATGACGATTACTTCATCCTAATCGCGCCTCAAAACATCGTGGGGTATGCGGTGCTGCCGTACATAATCGAAATGGAAGAAGCGTGTGGTGACCGGCCGATGATCATGATCAACCCGAGGTTGGATGACATCCAATCAGCCGGAAACGTCATGTCAGTTCGCGGCAGAGGCGAACGCCGCGAGTACGTCGATAAGTGGGAAACCGCGTATCACTTTCGTTTGCTTTACAAGAAACCCTATTTTTTTCCCATTTTCGGTGCCCTGCGATACGCCGGACCAGGCACGAAGTGGGAGCTGTATAAACGGTTCGGTAAAATGAAAACGGAGGAGTACAAGCTTTTGCGCGTGTACGCGGACGGCGAGCCGAACTCGGGGGAAATCACGAAGGTCATTTTGAAACGAGAGTAATTGTTTACGTAACGGGAGAGTGCTTTGCGTGGGAAGGGTGGATACACAATGTACAGCACTCGCTTTAAAGGGGAAGGGTGGATGTACCCCGTGCGACTTGTACGTGTAAGTGAAAAACGTGAATGCGTGAAGTACGAAATTCGCGGAACCGACAGATCGGGAATCCCTCGCGACGACCCTTCTCAACCAAACCCTGACCGACCCACGCCCTACTGCGGTCGTATCTTCCCTTTCGCGGCTAGGATTTTCTTCCGAGGCCCCAAAGGCACGCCTATCGAGTGCAAATCCGCATCCGTCAACTCGCGCAGCGCGTCCGCGTCGATCTCTTCCTTCGCGAACGAGGAAACGTACTTTCCCAACCCGAGGTTTCGCAGAAAGTCGCCGACGCGCCCGGCGGCGTCGTTTCCGTTTCCTTTTAGCAAGGCACGCGTGCTTTTTGCGTCGCCGTACTTGGTGTTGGTGTTGGTGTTGAGGTTACCAGTGCTTTTGGTGCCTTTAGTGCCTTTGGTGCCTTTGGTGGTGTTGGTGCGTTTGGTGGTGTTGGTGTTCCCGAACCTTCCACCGGGCGATCCTAAACCCGCCCTCAAATCCTTCGACCGCGCGTCGTGGCCAAAACCAAATCCCCCACCACCAGACGGCGACCGCACCGCGCTCACCACGCGCACCACGCGGGCGCCGCCGTGTCGCGTGACCGTCGGGCCGAGTTGCAGCCGGGAACGCAAATCGTTTTTTTTGCCGGGACCACCCGGAGGACCCCCGGCTCGGCGCACCCCCGCGACCGCGGTCTTGGCCTTCCCCTTCGACACACCGCCCGTGATTCGAGACAACACCGATTTGACTTGCACTTTGTTTTTGTTTTTCCCGCCACCGGATGACGCCTTGCCCACCGCGGGCGTGCCCTTGGGGAACAGACCCCCGCCCACCCAGCCGTGTGTGCCCTTGCTCTTGCCTTGGCCGACCTTCGCCTTGAACTTTGCCATCGCGGAAACACGTGACACCGCCGAGGTCGCAATGGCCTGCGCAAAGCCGGGATTCAAAAATACGAGATTGAGGAAAATCGAGGCTTGATTTATTGGACGCGTTTTCACGAGAAGCGAGAAAAAAGAGACTGGCACCGACGCCACTTCACGCGCCATGGAGACCCGCGCGCGCGCTTTGCTGTCGCGCGCTTTGGTTCCGATCGCGCGCCGTCCTGGACTACTCGTGGTATCAAATGTGAGAAGAAATTCGTTTTTATTCATCCTACTTAGCTACTGGACGCGACGTTGCTAATCGCCGCCGCGTCGACTGTGTATAAATTAGGCACCTTTTTAGAGCTAATAAAAAGTAGGCGCTTAGACGATGAGGACCGCCTTCTTGAGCTGGCCGTCCTTGCGCTGGCCCGTGGAGAGAATCTCCACGGTGACCGCCGCGGTGACGAGGTACTTGGGCACGTTAAGCTTGAACTTCGCGGCCATCCAGGCATCGACGATGAAGCGCTGGTCATCGTGGTCGGGCTCCAGGGTTTTTCCTTCAACGAAGTTGATGTACACAACCTTCTCGGCGTGCGTACCGTAGTGGTGTTCGATCACACCGCCGGCGGCCTTGACCGCGTCAGCACCTTCCTGGGCGCTGAAGTTGGGCTTCTCGATGCCGAGGCCGGCGTCGGCGAAGCTGTCCGTTACCCAGAGCTTGCAGAAACCGCAGCCGAGAAACCCTAAACCGGAGTTGTCGTCGTGCACAGAGGGAACGTGGCCAGCAGCCTTGACTTCCTTGCAGATGTCGCCGAGTTCCGCGGTGGTTTTGATACCACGGCAGTTCGCTATACCGTACACCCCACCGAGCATCTTGGGGCCCGCCATGGCTTTGTTGTCGGAACCACG
>Ga0302125_10001326_pt1 | contig 12389 bp, 10 predicted proteins | sample CB4_surface_MG_FD_203111 | JGI IMG/M metagenome (GOLD analysis project Ga0302125, IMG submission 203111) | Marine microbial communities from Western Arctic Ocean, Canada - CB4_surface | ecosystem: Environmental > Aquatic > Marine > Oceanic | place: Canada: Western Arctic Ocean | collected... | reverse complement strand
TTCATAGCTTCTTTCTTTTGCTATTTGTGTATTCTCTCCAAGAGCTGTAACACACAGCACCCTTCCGCCAGATGAGCAAATAACATTATCCATTAATTTAGTACCCGCATGGAAAACTTTAAGGTCTGCAGTCTCTTTTGGAATATTTTTGATAATGGAACCTTTTTTATAAGAATCAGGGTATCCATCTGAAGCCATTACAACTCCCAAGGCAACTTGTGGGTTCCATTCTAATTGTTGATCTTTTAACTTTCCTAAAGTTGCATCTAGGCATAAATTTGCAAGATCAGATTCTAATCTCATCAAGATGGGTTGTGTTTCTGGGTCTCCAAATCTGCAATTAAATTCTAGGACTTTTAGATTTCCTTTGCTATCGATCATAACGCCTGCATATAAAAAACCACAATAGCTGGTGTCATCATCATTCAGACCTTGCACTGTGGGGATGATAATCTCATCCATTATTTTTTGATGTATCCTTTTTGTAACAACCGGCGCAGGAGAGTATGCACCCATTCCTCCTGTATTAGGCCCAAGATCTTCATTGTCTCTTGCCTTATGGTCTTGCGAAGAAGCGAATGGAAGTATTACATTTCCATCTGTTAAAACAATAAAACTTGCCTCTTCACCTTCCAGAAATTCTTCGATAACTATTTTTGATCCTGCTTCTCCAAAGAATCCTCCATTTAGTGATTCTTCAATAGCTGCAACTGCTTCTTTTTCATTTAGGGCAACTGTAACTCCCTTACCAGCTGCCAAGCCATCAGCTTTAATAACAATAGGACAACCTAATTCTTTGACATAAGCAATTGCCAGCCTTGAATCGGTAAAACTTTTATAAGAGGCAGTTGGAATAGCATGTCTTTGAAGAAATTCTTTCATGTATTCTTTAGAGCCCTCTAGTTTTGCAGCAGCCTTAGACGGGCCAAAACAATTTAGGTTAAGAGATAAAAATCTATCTGTAATACCATTAACCAAAGGATCTTCAGGACCTACTATTGTTAATTCTATTTGATTTTTTAAAGCAAATTGAGCCAAGGCTTCGATGTCATTAGATTCAATATTCACGTTTTCTATATTAGGCTCTAAGGCTGTTCCTCCATTTCCTGGAGCTACGAATACATTCGATACAGCTAACCCTTTTGATATCTTCCAAGCTAAAGCATGCTCTCTTCCGCCACCGCCGACAATAAGAACTTTCATGAGTCTAGTGACGAAAGTGTCTTACGGAAGTAAAGAGCATGGCCATGTTGGCATCATTTGCAGCTTGTATAACTTCTTCGTCTCTCACAGACCCTCCAGGTTGGATAACCGAAGTTATTCCAATTTCTGCAGCAGCATCTATACCGTCTCTAAATGGAAAGAAGGCATCAGAGGCCATAGCACATCCTGAAGTTTTAAAGCCTCTTTCTGCTGCTTTGGAGGCAGCTATCTTGGCACTATCAATTCTACTCATTTGACCAGCACCGATACCAATTGTTTGATTGTCTTTTGCATAAACTATGGCATTTGATTTTACAAATTTGCACACTTTCCATGCAAAAAGGCAGTCTTGTATTTCTTTAGGAGTAGGTGATCGTTTTGAAGCCACAACCAAGTCACTTTCTGTGATGATTGCATCATCGGTTTCTTGAAGAAGCATCCCATCTGTTACGCCTAGATATTTAAAGTTTTTAGCCTGGCCCCCTAAGTGATGGGTATTCAGTATTCTTACATTTTCTTTCGTATTGGTTATTTTGAGTGCTTCTTCAGTTATTCCTGGAACAATAATTACCTCTACAAACTGGCTGTCTATTATTTTTTTTGCTGTTGTTGAATCAAGCTCTCTATTAAAGGCAATTATTCCTCCAAAGGCAGAAGTTGAATCTGAAGCAAAAGCTTTTTCATAAGCAACAGTCAAGTCTTTATCAGTTGCTATTCCACATGGATTAGAATGCTTAACAATGACACATGCAGGTTCAATAAATGATTTTACACATTCGAAAGCAGAGTCTGTATCTGCTATGTTGTTATAAGAAAGTTTCTTTCCTTGGAGCTGAGTAGCGGAAGCCACTCCAGTGGAAGTTATCTCATCATTAATATAGAAAGCTGCTTTTTGATGAGGATTTTCTCCGTATCTCATTTCTTCTTTCTTTGTGTATTCACCAAAAAGGTTTTCGGGAAGCTCAGATTCCTGAGTTGTATTATTTAAATAGTCAGAAATCGCTGTGTCGTATTTTCCTGTGTGAGTAAACGCCTTTGCCGCTAAAGATTTTCTTGTCTCAAGATTTAATGACCCTTTTTGTTCACTTAATTCTGAAAGTACTTTTCTGTAGTCTTCCGGATCTACAATCACACCAACATATTTATTATTTTTTGCTGCTGATCTGAGCATGCTTGGTCCGCCAATATCAATATTTTCTATAGCTATTTCTAGGGTCGTCTCGGGCTTAGCAATTGTTTCAATAAATGGATATAAATTTACAACAACAAGATCTATTTCTTTAATTCCATTAACAGACATTACTTCTTGGTCTATGTCTCTTCTTGCCAATATACCTCCATGAACTTTGGGATGCAGAGTCTTTACTCTTCCATCCATCATTTCAGGGAAACCGGTAAAATCAGATATATCTATTGCAGGAATATCAGCATCTTTTAAGGTCTTTAGCGTCCCGCCTGTTGAAATGATTTCAATTTGAAAGTTGTTTACAAGCTCTGAACAAAAATCTACTAATCCAGATTTATTAGAAACGCTTATTAGTGCTCTTTTAATTTTAGGATTGGCCGTTGATGCCATTTATATTTAGGGTTTAGAGAAGTTTATATTCTTTTAATTTAGTTCGAAGCGTTCCTCTGTTTAAGCCTAAAACATGACTTGCCTGAGTTTGGTTGTTGTTGCATTGCTCCATGACAATCTCTAAAAGAGGCAATTCAATTTCTTTGAGAACCATACTGTAAACGTCCTTGGGTAACTCTCCATCAAGTTCCTTAAAATATTTATTCATGCTCTTAGAAACTTGTGAACTTAATTGCTTTCCTTCGCCATTAAATTGTTTTTTATTCTTTTGAGTCATGCGATTAAATTTTGGTCAGTTTTGGTTTTTTTTCTCGGACGTCCAATAATACTTATCATTAGATATCTTTCAAGATAATTTATTTATTTTAAGGAAAATATATTTCTAGTTAACAAGAGTAGTCAGTTCTTTGCCTCTCTTAATTAAATTAACCAGATCACCAGTTTTAGATATTTTTGTTATTGAACAATTATCAGGATAAAAACTTACCGTATTTTCAGACTCCTCTAGCCACCCAACAATACAGTTGATGACCATAAAATGTGAAAATATAATAGTGTCTTCTTCTAAGTTTTTAATTGAATTTATTATCTCGCTTCTCCACTCAGACTGAGCGTCTTCAAGATCACCTATCTCGGCTTTAAAAATACTTTGCAGCCAAGCACTTCTTTTTGAAAGAGGGATTCCAGGAGAGGGTATTTCTGCATAGGTCTTATTTATAGATATATTAAAATTGAACTCTTCTTGTAAGGGAGCTGCAGTTTCTTGGGCCCTTAAAAGGGGGCTGGATATTATTTTAAATTTAGATTCTAAATATTCTTCAGAAAGACTGGCTCTAAGATCTTCTGATTGGCTCTTTCCTTTGTTACTTAAACCTGGATCTGAGTCTTCGCTCCAAGATTTTCCTGCCTCTCCATGTCTCACTATATAAATCTTTATCTCTTTATCGTTCTTCATCTTGAGCTCCTCCTAAGTTCTTGTTGTAAGATATATCAAAATAGACAATTTATTATTGAGTAATGAACTTCACAAGAAACTATCTAAATATAGATTATATAGAAGGGGCTTCTTTATTATTAGAGGGAAACTCAGCACACCATCTTATTAAAGTGCTGAGGAAAAAAGTAGGAGACCAGCTGGAGTTGTTTAACGGGAAGGGAGGTTCAGCTATCTCAATAATAAAAGATATAAAAAAGTCTTCAGTAGAAATTGAGGTAATTACAAAAAAACAGGCCATTTTAAGAAAAGGAATTAATATATCTTTGGGCCAGGCACTAATTAAACCGGATCCATTTAATTTCTCAGTCCAGAAGGCAACTGAACTTGGAGTGATAAGAATTGCACCCTTACAGACTGAAAGGTCGGTTGTAAAAATAGATAAATTATCTTTAGAAAAAAAACTTTCTAAGTGGAAAGCTATAATGCAAGGAGCATGCGAGCAGTGTGGTGAGAACTGGCTCCCAACAATTAATTATCCTATGCCGATATCTGAATGGGCTTCTAAAGAGGAGTCTAATCAAAAAATTGTGTTATATCCGGGTGCAGAAAAAAAAATCTCTGATATCCAATATGAAGATTCTGTATCAGTTGCCATTGGACCTGAAGGTGATTTTTCTCTAAGTGAGATAGAGGAGTTGATAGATTTTGGCTATACTCCGGTAACTATAGGCAAGAGGATTTTAAGAGCTGAAACTGCTGTTATTTCTTCTCTTAGCGCTATTAGAACTTTGGCTAGAGAGTTCTAGAAAGAATTAAAGCACAACAAAAGAAGGGAGGCATGGTATGAAATTAGGAATAGTGATGGACCCAATAGAATCAATCAATTATAAGAAAGATAGCTCTTTGGATATTATGATTGAAGCTTGTCAAAGAAAATATGATCTTTCTTATATCTTGCCTACATCGCTACACATCAATGAACGCGGTGCTTTTGCAGAAATCTTCCCAATAAGAGCTTACCGGAATCCTGATAAATGGTTTGATTTAGGCGATCCTGAAATAAGAAAATTGTCAGAATTAGATGTAATCATAATGAGACAAGATCCTCCTTTTGATTCTGATTATATCTACAATACTTATGTTCTGGAGGCGGCAGAAAAATTGGGAGTTAGGGTGGTGAATAAACCTAGAAGCCTAAGAGATTGTAATGAAAAAGTTTTTGCAACTGAATTTTCCCAATGCTGTACCCCTTTTTTGGTTGCTAGTAATAAAGATTTATTAAGAGATTTTATTAAGTTAAACAAAGACACAGTAATAAAACCTCTGGATGGAATGGGCGGCACTTCTATATTTAGACTGAAAGAAGGTGATCCTAATATTGCAGTAGTTTTGGAAACAATTACTAATTTCTACAAAAGTAAGGTAATGATTCAGAGGTACATACCAGAGATTACCGAAGGGGATAAGAGAATCTTATTAATTAATGGCGAGCCTATGGGAGCAGCTGTTGCAAGGGTGCCGGCTAAAGGTGAGCTAAGGGGAAATCTGGCTGCAGGGGCAACAGCAATAGCAAAATCTTTATCAGAAAAGGATTTATGGATATGTTCTCAAGTTGGACCAAAACTAAAAGAACTAGGATTGGTTTTGGTTGGCATAGATGTTATTGGAGACTACTTGACAGAAATTAACGTAACCAGTCCTACTTGTTTTCAGGAATACAGGAACCTTTGTGATATGGAAGTGTCAAAAAAATTACTCGATTGTATTGAGAACCTATAGTGGATAAGGGAAACCCTCCAAGAGTGATAATGTCATTTGATTTTGGTCTAAAGCATATAGGACTTGCCATAGGACAAGAAGTAACAAGAACAGCTCATACTTTTTACTCGATAAAGGCAGTTGATGGAATGCCTAAGTGGCAAGAACTTGACCCCATAGTTCATGAATGGAGACCGGCTTTATTCGTGGTGGGGGACCCCCTTAATATGGACGGAACAATTAGTAAAATTAAAGAAAGAAGCGACCAATTTGCTAAACAAATTAGTTCAAGGTATTCCATAAGCCATGAATTGATGGATGAGAGGCTTTCAACTAGAGAAGCCACAGAGCGATTAAAATCTACAGGAACAGAATTTAAAGAATCTTCTGCGGACAAACACAGCTTGTCAGCTCAAATTATCCTCGAAGATTGGTTTAGGAGTGATTCATAATGGCCGGGTCTATACCTTCCAGCTTCGTAAGAGAGATAGTAGACTCAACTGAAATCGTCTCTTTGATAGACAGCTACCTACCTCTAAAAAAGAAAGGAAAAGACCATTGGGGTATATGCCCCTTTTGTGATGATGGAAGCAATCCTTCTTTCAGTGTCAGTGAGCAGAAGCAGTTTTATTATTGTTTTAAGTGCAGGGCAACAGGCAATGCGATAAGTTTTTTGCAATCTCATCAAGGGTTGGACTTTGTTGAGTCAGTTGAAGCCTTGGCTTCGAAATCTGGTTTGGAAGTCCCCTATGAAAATGTAAGAAATCAAAACGACGAGAGAGAGCCTCTTTTTCAAATTTTACTAGCCACCGCCTCTTTTTTTGAAGCAACATTAGCTAAATCAGAAAATGCTCAACACGTAAGAGAGTACATTAAGACCGATAGGAAGATTTCTGGTGAAACTTGTCGAAAATATGCAATTGGTTACGCTCCTAATTCATGGAATGCCCTGCTAGATTTTCTTAAAAAAGAAGGTTACAGCGAAAGTACGATGCTGAAAGCAGGGCTTGTAAAGCAAAATAAAGAAGGAGGCTTTTATGACGTTTTCCGAGACAGACTTATGTTTCCTATAAAAGACAGAAAGGGAAGGGTGGTAGGCTTTGGTGGTAGAGTAATGAACAAGGATGATCAGCCTAAATATTTAAACACAGGCGATACTCCGGTGTTCCAAAAGGGAAAAGAGCTCTACGGTTTGCATGAGTCTCTGGAAAATAGAAGAGAGCTTAAAGATATTTTTGTTGTAGAAGGTTACATGGATGCAGTTGCAATGTCAGAGAATAACATGCACAACGCTGTTGCTACTTTAGGAGTAGCCACAAACCGTTTCCATATTCAAAAGCTGCTCCAAATAGTTAATGAAGTTATTTTCTGCTTTGACGGAGACGATGCAGGAAGAGGAGCCGCTTGGGGCGCTTTGAAGAATGTATTGCCAGTTGTTGGAGATGGAGCAGAAGTAAGATTTCTTTTTTTACCTGAAGGAGAAGATCCTGCTAGTTTATTAGAAAAAGAAAGCGATGAAGATTTTAAGAAGCGTTCAAAAGAAGCTTTGCTCTTGTCTGAGTATTTTATACAAAGATTGGCAGAGGCAGTGGGCGTTACTTCTCTTGAAAAGAAAGCTTCTTTAGCTGCAAAAGCAATGGAGCTTTTGAAGTCGATGCCTGAGAGTTCAATAAAAAAACTTTTAGAAGAAGAGGTCTCTAAGGCAACAGGGTTAAAAAAAGAAGATATTCAAACGCACTCTATTTCTAATAAGAATCAAAAAAGAAGATATGCAGCGGTTGAGGACTCCGATTCGGTTCCTGAAGAAGTTCAAGAGAGAGCCTTTGAACAAACCCAACTTGGGTCAAAAGCTCTATCGGCTGTTATTTTATATCCAAACCTGTCTTCCGAGATAGCCGACACAAGTTGGTTAACAGAGCTTTCGCAACCAGAAACCAACTTGCTCGTAGAGGTTGTGCAGTTCTTCAAAGAGAACCAAAATGGCAATACCGCGGATCTGCTTAGTATTTTAAATCCGGATTCATCCTCATTTATTGGAACATTACTTGCAACAACACCTCATTTAGAAGAAAAGAATGCCTTACCTTATTTCAAGGACTGTTTAGAGCTCCTAAAAAGAAGCAACTCCCATTCAAGAATTATTGAATTAAAATTAAAATTAACAAGTGGAGATTTAACTGCAGATGAGACATTTGAACTTCAACAACACCTCCTTTCTAAGTTAGAAACCTTGCAAGATGATGACAAGATGCTTTTAAGGGATTTAAGCAAAGCTTAGCGCAAACTGTAAGTGGATCAAAATTATAAGTAAAAATACAACATCCGTAAGCAAAAAATAAGTATAATGCCCGACCTTTAAAAATTGTTATGCCAAAAAAAACCAAAAAAAAATTAGCCACAGAAAAAACAGTAGAAGTTTCATCTGAGGTAGAAGAAAAATCAATCAGCGAAGAAGATCTTGAAACTTCGGGTCTTAATGAACTCCTAGATAAAGGAAAAGACCAAGGTTTTCTTACCTATCAAGATATTAATTCGATGCTTCCGGAGGACATCTCTGATCCCGATCAAGTAGAAGAAACTATCCAAATGTTGATAGACGTTGGTATTGAAGTAATAGAGACAACCTCGGGAACAGGTGAAGACAATACTGAAGGTCCTGCTGAGAGAACAGCAGATACTAGAACGACTTTAACAACAGTAGAGTCTGAAGTGGGAAGGACTACTGACCCCGTTCGTTTGTACATGCGAGAAATGGGAACAGTCGACCTACTAACTCGTGAAGGTGAAATAGCTATTGCTAAAAGAATAGAAGAAGGTTCAAGAGAGTTGCTTCATGCATGCTGCTTCTATCCAGGGATAGTAGGAAGAATTCTAGATGACTATCAGCAAGTGGTTGCTGAAGAAAAAAGATTATCAGAAGTCATGGTTGGCTTCATGGACATAGAAGAAGGAATACCGCCACCAGCAATGGCTCAGAAAAAAGAAAAAGAAGAAAAAGGCGAAACCGACGAAGAAGAACACACCGGCCCTGATCCAGTGGAAGTTAAAAAACGTTTCAGTGCACTCAAACGACAATTTAACAAGACAGAAAAGTCATGCGAAAAATCAAGAAAATCTAAAGTTGCTCTGGCAGATCAAGACAAGCTTGGTGAAACTTTTAAATTTTTAAAACTTTCTCCTACACAGTTTGAAAAAATAGCAAATCCTGCACGCGACTCACTAGAGATTATTAGGGATGTTGAAAAGTTCATCTACACCGTCATGGTAAAAAGGGGCAGGATGCCCAGAAAAGATTTTATGGCAGGATATTTGGGCAATGAATCAAATAGAGAATGGTCAGAAACAATAGCAAGATCAAGAAAGCCTTGGGCTGCTTCGGTTAGAGAAAATCTTCCAGAAATAGTAAGACTCCAAAATAAACTCGCAAAACTTGAAAAGATTATAGAATTGGACGTCGCTGATATTAAGGATATAAATCGAAAGATGTCTATAGGCGAAGCAAAAATACGCCGTGCTAAGAAAGACATGGTTGAAGCCAACCTAAGGTTGGTTATTTCAATTGCTAAAAAATATACAAATCGTGGTCTTCAATTTTTAGATCTAATACAAGAAGGCAACATTGGTCTTATGAAGGCGGTTGATAAATTTGAATACAGAAGGGGTTACAAGTTCTCTACTTATGCAACTTGGTGGATTCGCCAAGCCATAACAAGATCAATAGCCGATCAAGCTAGAACAATACGTATCCCTGTTCACATGATTGAGACCATAAATAAACTTAACAGAGTTTCAAGGCAGATGGTTCAAGAAATGGGAAGAGAGCCCACACCTGAAGAGCTGGGCATAAGAATGGAACTCCCAGAGGACAAAGTAAGAAGGGTGCTGAAGATCGCAAAGGAACCGATATCTACTGAAACTCCAATTGGAGACGAAGAAGATACTACATTGGGTGATTTCATTGAAGACACATCCATAAACTCTCCTGACGAGACCGCTACCAATGACAATTTATATGAAGCTACAGATGACATCTTGGGCAGTCTTACTGCCAGAGAAGCCAAGGTGTTAAGAATGAGATTTGGAATAGGGATGAACACAGATCATACCCTTGAAGAGGTTGGTAAACAGTTTGATGTGACAAGAGAAAGAATAAGACAGATAGAAGCAAAGGCCTTAAGAAAGTTGAGGCATCCAACCCGTTCTTCTCACTTAAAAGGTTTTTTAGACGAATAAGTTATTGCTACTAGAACTTACTCATTGTTAAATTAGATTTTTAGGGCCTGTAGCTCAGTTGGTTAGAGCAGTGGACTCATAATCCATTGGTCGAAGGTTCGAGTCCTTCCGGGCCCACCACATTCTAAATGCTTTATATAATTACAATATTATTCTTGGGTGCAGCTCTTGTGAGCGGTCATGCAGCTCTAGCTTTGATTCTAGGTGTGGCGTTAACTTTTATTCAAAAATTACCTGCAGACTTTTTCTCTAAAAAAATTGGATCCAAAGTTCTTCAAACTGGAATAGTACTTTTAGGTGGGAGCATAAGCTTGCCTACGGTAATAGAATTAAATGGATCTTATTTGCCTTGGATCTCCCTTTTTGTAGTGACAACTTTCTCAGCAGGCATAATTTTAGGTAAATTGCTGGGTGTAGATAAAAAGCAGGCTTATCTTTTGGCCTCAGGAACTGCTATATGCGGTGGAACAGCAATAGCTGCAGTTGCACCAGCTATAAAAGCAAAGCCAGAAGACCTAACAACTTCTTTAAGTATAGTTTTTTTGCTCAATGCTATAGCCGTTATAACTTTTCCTCTCGTAGGTTTGTGGCTGGGTTTAACCCAAGAAGAATTTGGAACCTGGGCTGCTTTAGCGATCCACGACACTGCTTCTGTAGTTGGAGCTGCTTCGGTTATGGGTTTTGATTCTGTAGAGGTTGCTGCAACACTTAAACTTGCTAGAACATTGTGGATTGTTCCTTTAGTAATATTTTCAGCTTGGTATTTTTCATCCGACAAAAAAGGTTCTGGTTTTCCATTGTTTATAGTCTTTTTTATCATTGCCGTTATTTTGAATACACTTATGCAGCCCAATGAAGATGTAGTTCTTGCATTAAAAGTAATAAATAAGAATTTTTTATTAATGGGGTTATTCTGTATAGGAACACAGATCGACAGAGATGCTCTTAAGTTAATATCATTAAAGCCTCTCATGTTGGCCCTTGCCCTCTGGTGTGCCGTTATTCCAACTTCCCTATGGATAGTTACAACTATATAAATTAATGCCGTTGCAATTTCCTAATAATTCTAGTGTTTTCGTTCAAGGAGCAAGCGAAGGAATTGGGTTAGCCTTTGTTAAAAATTTTCTAAAAGATGAGAGGATTAAGAAAGTTATTGCCAGCTCCAGAAACCCACAAGACTCCGTTCTTTCAGATTTAATTCTAGAACATCCTAAAAAGTTAGAAATTTACAATTTGGATTTAGAAAACCAAAGCAGTATTAATGATTGTGCTGATCAAATACTAAAATTTAATCACGAACTTGACTGTTTACTAAACGTTTCAGGGTTGCTCCACAGCGATTTAATAAAACCCGAAAAGAGAGTGAGGGATTTAAATATAGACAACTTAAATAAGATCTTTTCTGTGAATACATTCGGTCCAATTATTCTTACTAGTAAGCTGCTACCTCTTTTAAAAGGACGTACACATTCCATAATCGCAAACATTTCAGCAAGAGTTGGAAGCATAGAAGACAACAGAAGTGGGGGTTGGCATAGTTACCGTTCCTCGAAGGCAGCGTTAAATATGCTGACTAAAAATCTTGCCATTGAGCTTTCTAGAAATAAGAAATTTAATACCCTTTGCGTTGCTCTTCATCCAGGTACCGTGGATACGGAACTCTCTAAACCGTTTTCAAAAAATACAGAACCTTCAAATTTATTTACTCCCAAAGAAAGTGCAGAGAATTTATTAAAGGTTATTAGCAGTTTAAGTATCGAAGACTCAGGCAATTTCTTTGACTGGTCAGGTAAACAGATTCCTTGGTAGTTGCTGAAAAAAAACTGAGTTTCTTTAATATGTTATTTTTAATAAACTTGCGGGTAAAGCCCTTTTATAAATTGAGGAAGCATCATGGAAAGAGAATTTGATTATGTGATAGTTGGAGCAGGAAGTGCCGGATGTGTTTTAGCTAATAAATTATCGGAAGAAGAAGACGTTAGAGTTATGCTTATAGAAGCAGGCGGTAAAGACACTAATTTATTCATTCACATGCCTTCAGGGTATTCTCAGATAGTTCCTGAAGCAAACAAACAAAACTATGGTTTTGAAACCGAGCCAGAGGAAACAACTTCTGGGAGGAAAATGTATTGGCCAAGAGGAAAAGGCTGGGGAGGATCTTCTTCGATAAATGCCATGGTTTACATAAGAGGACACGCTTCCGATTACGATCAGTGGCGCCAACTTGGTAATCCCGGTTGGTCTTATGACGATGTTTTGCCTTATTTCAAGAGAGCTGAGAGCTTTCAAGGAGACGGCGACTCCGAATACCATGGTTTTGATGGACCCTTATCGGTTAAAAAATCAGATACAACCGAAGACTTGTTATTGGATAAATTTATAGAAGCAGGTGAACAAGCTGGATTTCCATTGACCAGTGATTTTAATGGTAAACAACAAGAAGGTTTCTCGCGTTATGAGCACACTATAAAAGGCTCCAAGCGTTGCAGTTCAGCGCAAGCATACTTGCATCCAGTTTTAAAAAGAAAAAACTTGTTCACGGAGACAAACTTGACTGTAGATAGGGTAATTTTCGAAGGAAAAAAAGCTACAGGAATAGAGTGTTTGGTAAAAGGTGAGAAAATAATATTTAAAGCGAACAAAGAAGTAATCTTGTCTGCAGGGGCAGTTAACTCTCCTCAA
>Ga0302125_10001319_pt1 | contig 12473 bp, 13 predicted proteins | sample CB4_surface_MG_FD_203111 | JGI IMG/M metagenome (GOLD analysis project Ga0302125, IMG submission 203111) | Marine microbial communities from Western Arctic Ocean, Canada - CB4_surface | ecosystem: Environmental > Aquatic > Marine > Oceanic | place: Canada: Western Arctic Ocean | collected... | reverse complement strand
CTAAATTTTTCAATCTGTTTTTCTAACTGTAATTGTTTTAAAAATTGTTTTTGCCTTTCTGCATGCTCTATTCTAAGTAAGGCTTGCTCTTTACGCAAAAATAATTTTATATCTCTTGTTCTTTCTCTATCTAATTTAATCTCATCTTTTAAAGCTTTTTCTTTAAGTTTGGTTCGTAACTCTTCTTCTAAAATTTTTTGTTTCCGTAGTAATATTTTTGCTTCTTCTTTTTTGTCTATTTCTTCTAATTTTCTTTTTCTTTTTTCTTCTATTTTTAATATTTTATATTCTATGATTGAGTTTGCAATTCTATCAAAGAATGCCTGAATATATTTTTCTAAACTAAAGTTAATTTTTATATTAAATTCTGGCTTCAGTGAATCGTGAAGTTTAATTATTCTTAATATTAGACTTCTTTTTTTTTTAACTACTTTTTTTCTAGCTATTGTTTTTTTAACTACTTTTTTTCTAGCTATTGTTTTTTTTACTACTTTTTTTCTAGCTACTTTTTTTCTAGCTACTTTTTTTTTAGCTACTTTTTTTTTGGTTACTTTTTTTTTAGATGATTTTTTTTTTATTTTTTTCATACCTTAAAGAACTAATGATTTATCAATTTATTATTGATAAATATAGTCTCTTGTAGTGGGTGTAGATGTATAATTCTTTGTTAATTGGAACTGATACACAACCTGGTCACCCCATTTGAATGCAATTTCGCATCCAGCCAAGTAGAACTCCCACATTCTAAAAAATCTTTCGTCGAACATTTCTGTAATTTTTTCGCGATTTTTTATGCAATTCTCTTTCCAATGTCTTAATGTGTATGAATAATGCAATTTTAGCACCTCAATATCAGACACTATTAACCCTGCTTTTTCTATTGGTGTAGTCACCTCACTCAAACTGGGTGTATATCCACCTGGGAAAATGTATTTTGTTACCCATGGATGTGGATCTCTAGGTGGATTAACTGAGCCTATTGTGTGTATTAATGAAACACCATCGTTATTAAGTAGTTTTTCAACTTTTTTAAAGAATTTTTTATAAAATTTTCTACCCACATGCTCAAACATTCCAATGCTTACAATCCTGTCGAATTTTTCATCTAATTCTCGGTAATCTATTAACTTAAATTTAACTTTATTTTCCATATTAATTTCTTTAGCTTTTTTCACGCAATAATCAAATTGGTTTTTTGATAGTGTTATTCCTGTTACCTCACAATTTATACTTTTTGCAATATCAATAGCTAACGATCCCCATCCACACCCAATGTCTAGAATCTTTTGATTTGGTTGTATATTCAATTTTTTTATTACATGTTGTATTTTATTATTTTGAGCAATTTCCAACGTATCATTTTCATTTTTAAAATATCCACAAGAATATTGTCTTTTAGAATCTAAAAACAAATCATACAATTCATCTGAGAGATCATAATGGTGTGCGATATTCATTTTAGACTTTTTTATAAAATTAAAGTTTGTTAAATATCTATAAGAACCCCCCAATTTATTTAGTGCTTTACTAAAAAAATTTAATTCATTTCTTCCAATGTTCATAAGTGCAAGATCTAAAAAATCTGTCAAAGTTCCGTTCTCAATTAAAATTTCTCCATCAGAATACGCTTCTCCAAAATACAAATCAGGTCGAAATAATAATTTATAATGAAGTTTTTTATTTAAAATTTTAATTATAATTGGGTTCTGATTTTCTGGTACACCTATAACATATTTTTTTGAATATGCGTCTATTAATATAAAACCGTTTTTTTTGAATAATTTATTTAAAAATCTTGCTAGACGCATTTAAGCTGCCTTTAAAGATTCCAACTTAAAATTAAGTTTATTAAGATCTTCTATTAATTGTTGTTTGTCTTTTTCACTTAAAAGACTGACCGGAGGTAAAACATTTTTATATATTTCTTCTTCATCAGACATAATGGAGTGCAATCCTGATATTAAGTTAAATTTTTCAAAAGTATTTCTAACATTGCACAGCTTTTCGTTTGAGGTTTGTTGTTTATTCTCAATAAAATCTTCATAAACTTTTCTGGATAAGCTAGCTGTTGCGTTACATGTCGCAGTAATAATGCCAGCACATCCTAACTCCAAACCTTTTAAAAGTTTTAATTCTGATCCTGGTAATACTGAAAAATTATCTATTTTTAGATGTTCGTATAGATTATACGAGCTATCTTTAACTCCTACAATCTGTTTGGGAAATTTTTTTACAAGTTGTTCAACACACTCAACACTAAATTTATAGCCACATAATTTTTCAAAGTTATATAAAATAATTTTACTACTAGGTACCGCACCAACTACTCTTGAATAGAATTCAATTACCTCTTTATCTCCATACTTATAATATGCGGGAGGCATTATTAAAAAATCATTAAAGTTTAATGATGTGGCTATTTTCATCAAATTAATAGTTTCACTCAAAGAATTAAGTCCTGTCCCTATTAAAAATTTATCACTGTAATTACTTTGTGAAAGTTTATTTAATAAGTTAATTTTTTCACTGACAGAAATCAATTGAGCTTGTCCAGTGCTTCCAAAAATTGCCACTCCATGACAGCCTTGATCGATTATTCTTTCAGCGTGGACAATGGTTTTTTCAATATTTAGGCTTAAGTCCTTATTAAATAAGGACATTGATGCCGCATAAATGCCTTTAATTTTACTCATGGTCAAAACTTATATAAAATTAAGGTTTAGTAAAGATGATAAAATAAAATATGAGAATTTTGATAGTACAAAATAGAATGGGAATCGGTGATATGGTAATTTTTTTACCATTTATATTGGCTATTTCAAAAAAATTTAATGTTCCAGTCAGCATTCTTGTAAAAGAAAATTCAAAAGCAATACAATTTCTAAAAGACAACTCAGCCATAGACGAAATCATCACTTTAGATCGAGACAATAAAACTAAAGGCGGACTCCACGATGGACTTATTGGGTCATATAAATTAACAAAGAGTCTAAAAAAATATAATTTTGATAAAATTTTTATTTTCAATTCATCACTTAGATTTAACTTAATTGCAAGAGCTGCTGCCATTAAAGGTATTTACCAATACCCCTTATTTCAAAAAAAAAATCAACACATAATTAATGCTGCCAAAAAATTTATAAAAAAAAAGCTAGGTTTAGAAGTTGAAAGTGATCCAAAAATTTTAATAGATAATCAGTTAATTAAAAATTCTAAATCAAAATATAAAATAAATAATGAAGAAAAAAATATTTTATTGGGTATAGGCGGTTCAGGACCGACTAAAAGAATTCCTGCTAAAATTTTTATAGACTTTATGAGTTTAGCCTCGCAAAAATATACGTGTAAGTTTTTTTTAGCAACAGGAAAAAATACTGAAGAACAAGAAATCCTACATGAAATACTTAACACTAAATATAAAGATAAATGCTACGCATTAGACGATCTTAGTCTCAACGAAATATTACCAATAATTAAAAACTGTAACATTTCAATCTGTAATGATTCTAGTTTTAGTCATCTCTCTTCAGGGTTGGGTATTAAAACAATCGTTTTAATGGCAGATACTCCACTATTGTATGGAAACTATAGTCCCAGAATGTTTCCGATCATACCTGAGGGAGAAAATACTGTAACTCACAATACGCTAGGTAAAGAAAGAATCAATCCAAATAAAATTTTTGAACAATTTAATAAAATTTTAGATTAAGAAATATTTTTTAAGACAATCTCTTTTGCCCCATTTACAATCATAGATAACCTTGCAGTTTCTGGGGATATGTCTGGATGAATTTTTTTTTGAATTTTAATATACGCTTTGTTAACTTTATCTTTTGTTATTTTTTTATTTATATCCAAATTTAAAATCTTATAAGCTTCTTCTAAAGACATTGTTGATGAATTTTTTATACTTTGATTGCTCTTAAAAGAAAATCTACCATTTCTTTTTAATGTTTGGATGAGTCTAAATAGACTAATTAACTGAAATAAAGAGAAGCCCTTCAGTTTAATAATGGCCAAACTCAAGAGAGTTAAGGGCAAACTGAGTAAAAACTTGCCTCCAAAGGCAAATAAAATTGCCAAAATTATTGAACTAAAAAAAATTAATTTCCTTAATTGCTTCGATATTTTTTTATAAGATACGTTAGCTATAAATTTTAGTAGAAAATAAATGATTCCTAGAATAATTAGTATATAAAAGATTATATTCATATATTTAGTTTTGTCTCATGAAAATACCACAACTTAAAAAAAAATCAGAAATAAAAACGTGTCATAATGTTAGTTGGGAAGACAATTATAGCTGGATACACCAGAGTGACATCCTTGAAGCTTTAAAAGATAGCAAAAAATTAAATCCAGAGGTCAAAAAATACCTGGAAGAAGAAAATTCTTATACAGATTTTCATTTATCAGATACAAAAAATGTTCAAAAAAAACTATTTGCTGAGATTAAGGGAAGAATAAAATTAGACGATGAGTCACTACATTTTAAAGATTTTGATTATGAGTATTGGACAAAAACGACCTCCAAAGGAAACTATTCTATTAAATTAAGAAAAAAAATAGGAAGTGACCATATTGAAGAGATTTGGAATGGAGACGAAGAGAAAAAAAAACTTAATGTAGAATACTTTGGTATTGGAGACTTAGAAGTTAGTTTTAATGATAAATATTTAGGATATTCATTAGACACAAAGGGTTCTGAATACTACACAATATATATTAGAGACATTAGTACTAAAAAATTAATTACTGAAAAAATTGAAGAAACATCAGGTGGTATAACTTTTAGTTTAGATGATAAATTCATATTCTATTCAAAATTAGATGAACATCATAGACCAAGAAAAATTTATAGACATAAATTAGGAGCAAGTACTAAAGAAGATCTATTAATCTTTGAAGAAAAAAGTGAAGCTTTTACTGTTGGGATTGGTTTAAGTTCAGATGATAAATATTTTTTTATAACAACCTCAGATCATAATACTTCTGAACAATATTATTTTGATGTTAACGATAAAGAGCCTAAACCTAAATTAATACAAAAGCGTAAAAGAGGAATACTTTATTCGGTTAACTCTTGGGATGGAAAATTTTATAATCACACGAATGAAAATGCAGAAGATTTTAAAATTGATATAACTGATAATTTAGAAAAACCAGACTGGAAAACTTTTATAGCTGCAAAAGAAGAGGTTTTAATTGGTGGTCTAACATTTTTAAAGAATTGGATCATAAGATCGGAGACTTCGGATGCCTTAGATAAATTATTTGTAAAAAATATAACAACTGAAAAGGAAGAAGAATTAATTTTTTCAGATGAGGCTGTGTATGTTCCTGGTGCTTCTTTATTACAAAGAGATAAGGATACAGATGAGATCTATTTGAGCTACTCATCGCCAAAAACACAATCAAGAGTTTATTCTTACAACCTTAGTTCAAAGGAAAAAAAACTAGTTAAAGAACAAGAGATTCCCTCTGGTCATCATCCTAACGATTATATTGTTGAGCGAGTTGATTGTAAATCACATGATGGAAGGTTGGTGCCTCTTACAATTACAAGGCATAAAAATACTAAGCTGGATGGAACTGCACATTTACTGCTTTATGGTTATGGTTCCTATGGAAGCTCAATGAGCCCTGGATTTTCATCCACTAGATTAAGTTTAATTAATAGGGACATTATTTGGGTAACAGCTCATATTAGAGGTGGGATGGAAAGAGGAATGAAGTGGTGGAAAGAAGGAAAACTTCTTAATAAAAAAAATACATTTAAAGATTATATTGCATCGGCAAAGTATTTAATTGAAAATAAATATACTTCTAAAAAAAAAATAATAGGGATGGGTGGTTCTGCTGGTGGCCTGCTTATGGGAGTAGTAGCCAATCAGGAACCAGGAATGTTTTTAGGTATAATAATGGCTGTACCGTTTGTGGATTCTTTAACAACTAACTTAGATCATTCTTTACCTTTAACTGTTGGTGAGTTCGATGAATTTGGAAATGCAAAAGATAAAAAAGATCACTTTGATTACATTTATTCCTATGCTCCTTATAACAATATAGAAAAGATGGATTATCCTCATATGTTTATAACAACAAGCTTAAGTGATAATAGAGTTTTGTTTGATGAACCTGCAAAATTTACTGCAAAACTAAGAGAGTATAAAACTGATAATAATTTATTACTTTTAAAAACTGAAATGAATGCAGGGCATGGCGGAAAATCTGGGAGAGATAGTGCTATAGAGGAAATTGCTTTAGACTATGCGTTTGCTTTAAAAATTTCCGAAAAAATTTAACTGCTATTAAAAGCAACCGTTTGATAGAAAACCAATTACTATAGAATTAGAATTTATTTCAAATCTTCTTTCACAAAGTATTCCATATTTTTTTGTATTATAAACAAATTCTAAATTACCTATTTCATTTTTAAAATCCTCGTCTGGCTTACCTAGCTCCATTTGTAAATTATCTGAGGTTTTCCCAATATATTGACTTAGTTTGATGTTTTCTTTTTCTACAATTGCATCTGTTTTTTGTTTAATAGTTTTGCAACCAGACATCAGAATTAAAAGAAATAAACTTAAAAAAATAAATCTTAACTTATTCATATTTAGATGTTAGCACTCAAAATAGGACATAAATATAAACTTGTCAGTTGAATTATGTTGATAAGCTTATGTTTTTAAGAGTATTTTTTCTATAATCTAATATTGTGAAATTTAATCTTAGGAGGATCAATGTTAGAAAATTATTTTAATTATAAAAAGCACAAGACTGATTTTAAAACAGAAGTAATAGCAGGTGTAACAACATTTTTGACAATGGCTTACATTATGTTTTTAAATCCATTTATATTATCAGGTGAATTTGCTGGGCCAGAAAAAGGCTTCTTTGAATTTGGAGCAGTGTTTACAGCAACAATCGTTGCAACAGCACTTGCTTGTTTCATTATGGCATTTTATGGAAAAACATGGCCAATCGGTTTGGCTCCTGGCATGGGTATCAACGCCTTTGTAGCATTTGGAGTTGTTGGTGGAATGGGCTACACACCACAAGCGGCACTAGGTGCGGTATTAGTGGCTGGTATTTTGTTCTTAATCATTTCGTTAACACCAATTAGAGCGTGGTTGATTAACTCTATTCCAAAAAGTTTAAAGCTTGGTATAGGTGCTGGTATTGGATTGTTTTTAGCAATTATTGGTTTAGAAATTATGGGTGTTGTTGCTGCTCATCCAGTAACTCTTGTCACAATAGGTGATATGAAAAATCCTTTAATTTTACTTGCCTGCTTAGCTTTTGTTTCAATGATAGTTATGGAAAAACTTAATATTAAAGGAAATATTATTATTGGAATAATTGTTTTTAGTATTATTGCTTGGGTGAGTGGACTTGCTAAATTTAATGGTGTTGTTGGAACTATTCCTCCAATGACTTACCTGTTTGATTTTGATCTTACAGCTGCATTTACAGCTGGAATGTCTACAGTAATATTCACATTATTATTTATAGATTTTTTTGATACCGCAGGAACTTTAACTTCAGTTGCAAATGTTGCTGGAAAAGTTGATAGTAATGGTAAGGTTAAAGATATTGAAAAAGCAATGATGGCTGATAGTGTTGGAACTGTAGCTGGTGCATTAATGGGTACAACAACTGTAACAAGTTATGTTGAATCTGGTGCCGGTGTTAAAGCTGGTGGAAGAACAGGAATGACCTCTCTAACTATTGGTGTTTTATTTCTAGCCTGTTTGTTTCTTTCACCTTTAGCAACAAGCTTACCAAAAGAAATCGATGGGGCTGCACTTTTGTATGTTTCGATTTTATTTGTAAGAAATATTGTTGATATTGAATGGGATGATATTGCAGAATCTGCACCAGCAGTTCTTGCTATGATTGCTATGCCTCTAACTTATAGTATTAGCAATGGTATTGCTTTGGCATTTATTTCTTATGCATTAATCAGACTATTTACTGGTAAGTTTTCAAGTACTTCTCCCGCAATATGGGTGATTGCGATACTTAGTGTTATGAGTTTTGCGGTTGCTTAAAAATTAATTTTATAGGGTTGGATTAAATTCTGGCCCTATTTATTTCTCTTAATTATTTCTTCAATAGAGATCTCTTCGTAATGTTCTGTTGGCTGAACAATCCATGGGTCTGAATCTAGTTTTACTGGACAGAAATCTGGCTCAAAAGTGGATGATTTTTTTTTCCATAAACATGCAGTCTTAACTTCACTTATATAATCTTTTGTTGGTTCATATTTCTTTAACCATTCAATGCTTTTATTTAAAGTTAATCCGGTATCAGATAGGTCGTCAACTAATAGCACTTTATCAAAATCTTTATTTTCGGCTAAAGAGCTAATTTCCCTCGCAAACATCAATTGACCCTGCTTATCTTCCATTCCTTTTCCAGAATAGCTTTGAATAACAATGTATGCAATTGGCAGTCTTAATACTCTAGAAAGAATATCCAATATTGGGGCTGCCCCCCTCATAATCCCTACTAAAACAGTCGGTTTATAATTGTTATGTATTTCTATTGCTAGTTTTTCAACAATTTTTGTATACTCATCAAAAGTGATAATTAATTTATCCGCCATAAAATTTGTTATCATATAAAAAATTATTTAAAAAGGAGAAATAATGAAAGCCTACTGGATTGCTTTGTACAAAAGAATAGACAGCCTAGAAAATATTAAAAACTATGGGGAAAAAGTTACAAAAATTCTAAAAAGTCATGGTGCGAAAGCATTAGTTAGAGGTGGAAAATTTGAAACTTTAGAAGGTGAAGATTACCCTAGAACGGTAATTTGGGAGTTTCCAAGTCAGGAACAAGCTATTAAGTGTCACGATTCTAAAGAATATCAAGACGGTTGGGCTTTAGCAAAAGATACTACTGACAGAAACTTACAAATTGTAGAAGGTGTTAATATTGAATAGGTTCTGGATCTATACTTCTCCATAGATACCAGGTTGCAACCGAGCAGTATGGAGTAAATCTTTTGTTTAATAGTCTCACATAAGATTCTGGTGGTAGATATTTTTTTTTATAATTTTTTGAAATTCCTCTTAGGAGACCAATATCTTGTACAGGCCAGATGTTTGAACGATTATAAGTAAATAATAAGATCATTTCAGCTGACCATCTACCAATTTGTCTTAATTGAGATAAATAAATAATCGCTTCTTCATCAGACATTTTGGAAATTAATCTGGGATTAAATGATTTATTTAAAGTTTGTTTTGCTAAACTTTTTATTCCCCTTACTTTTTGCTTAGTTAATCCACAGCTTTTAATTTGAGGTGCGGATAGTTTAGAAACTGTTTTAGCATTTATTTTGCTATTACACTTTTTTTGAAATTTTAAAAAAATAGAATTAGCAGCTGCAACACTAATTTGTTGCCCAATGATACTTTTACATAACGAAAAAAAAATATCTTTTCTTGATGTAAGGACAGCCTCTGAGGGAGATTTGTATTTATTGATTAGTGAAGACATCACTTTATCTTTGCTAGATAAATATTTTTTTGCAGTATTCCAATATTTTGGTTTTTTACTCATGTCTAGTGGTAGATGGTATTGTTTGTTTGTGATAAATTTCTCTTTTAAAAATTATAAGAGATGCAAGAATTACAAGGGATGCACCTATTAGTGTTTTTATAGTTGGTATCTCATTCCAAATTAAATAACCAAAAATAATAGCGAATATTAAAGCTAAATATTTTAACGGTGCAACTAAAGATACCTCTGAAAGTTTATAAGATTGAGTTAAAAATAAATTTGCAGAACCACCAGTTACTCCAATTAAAGCTAAAAGAATAAAGTCTTGAAAATTTGGCATTACCCAACCCATGGGAATTGTGGCTAAACCAGCAATCGAAATTGTAATTGTAAAAAAAATTGAGATAAGCCATATAGGTTCTGTCGTCGACAGCTTTCTGATTGTAATAGTCACAAAAGCCATCCCAATACAAAATATCAATGGAAGAAAATAAAGATGGTTCATGCCTTTAAACCCAGGTTCAGCAATAATAATAACACCTATGAATCCAATCAAAACTGCCACCCATCTAAAAATACCCACTTTCTCACTTAATAAAAAAATTGATAACACCGTAATAAATAATGGTGCTGCATATGACAAGCTAACAACAACAGCCAAGGGAAGTTCTCTTAATGCAACAACTATTGCTATTAAAGCCATTAAGCCCATAAGACACCTAAATAAATGTTCTTTAGATCTTGCAGTTGTATAAAAAGTTTTAAGTTTTTTTTTTGGTATTAAAAAATAAGCAGGTAATAGTCCAAAAAAACCTCTAAAAAACAATACTTCTCCTGTTGGATAGTCACTTGACCATTTTACAAGTAAATCCATAACCGAAAAAGTACATACGGATAGAAACATATACAAAAAGCCTAGTTGATTTTTAGTTAACATAGCAATAATTTGTAGATTAAATTAAAGGATAAGCAATGGAAATAGCAGTTTTAGGATTAGGATGTTTTTGGGGACCGGAAATTAAGTTTAGTAAACTCGAAGGAGTTATCAAAACTGAGGTTGGCTATTGTGGTGGTGAGAGCAAAGAAACTACTTATAAAGAGGTATGTACCGGCAACACAAATCATGCAGAAGTTGTTAAATTAGACTTCGATCCTAAGGTTATCTCCTATGAAAAAATTTTAGACTTCTTTTTTGAAATTCATGACTCTACGACCTTAAATTCGCAAGGACCTGATTTTGGAACACAATACAGAAGCGAAATATTTTACTTAAATGACAAACAAAAAGAAATTGCTGAAAATATTATAGAAAAAGTGAATTCAAATTTATCTGGAAAGGTTGTAACAAAATCTTCTTTGTTAAAAAATTACTGCCCTGCAGAAGAATACCATCAGAGATATCTAGAAAAAAAATAATATGTCATTGGTCAATATAGATTGGTTAGAAAAAAATTTAAATAAAGTAAAAATAATTGACTGCTCATGGCACATGCCTCAAACAAAGAGAGATGGTTTTGAAGAATATCAAAAGTCACATATAGAAAATGCAATCTTTTTTGATCTAGATAAAAATTCTAAAATAGATACCGAACTACCTCATATGTTGCCTGATATTAAATCATGGAAGAAAATTGTATCTAGTATGGGTATTAAAAATGAAGACCAAATAATAATTTATGATAATTCAGATGTAATCAGTTCATGTAGATGTTGGTATAGTTTTATTTACTTTGGGCATGACCCAGATTTAGTTCATGTACTAGATGGTGGTTTAAAAAAATGGATTAGTGAAAAAAAACCAACAGTTAATGATTTAACAAAAACTATTAGCTCCGATTATATTGTGAGTGAAAAAAAAGAGTTAGTAAAAGACAAAGAGCAAATTGATGAAAATATTAATACAAATAAATTCAATGTTATTGATGCGAGAAGTAAAGAAAGATTTGAAGGCAAGGTTTCTGAGTCAAGAAACGGATTAAGAAGTGGCTCCATAAAAAATTCTTTTTGCCTACCTTTTTCTGAGCTTATTAATGAAGATCACACATTTATTTCTAAAGAAAAAATTCTTGGTAAATTTAAATTAATTAAATTCAAACTTGATGAAAATGTAGTATTTACCTGTGGTTCAGGAGTTACCGCATCAGTTTTGGCTCTTGCTTATTCTTTAATAGACATTAAATATATCCCAACAATTTACGACGGCTCATGGAGTGAGTACGGAAAAAACTAAACATGAAAAGATCAACAAAAATTACCACAGCAATCATTACTTTTTTTTTAATAATCACAATAGTGATTGTTGGAAGAACAATGATAGGCAATCATTTTAAAAAAAAATTCAGTAAAAGACCTCCACCTGGAGTAATTGTTAAAGAGGTAGTTTACAAAAGCTTTTCAGAAAATATTGGAAGTTTTGGTACAGCGATATCAAAGAGGTCTGAGTCTTTTAGAATTAAAAGGGATAATTTAACATCTGAATTAGTGCTTAAAGATTTTGTAAAAAAAGGTGATCTAATTGTTCAACTTAAAGATGAAAGTATTATTGCACCATTCAATGGTGTGCTCGGGTACAGAGGTATAACAGGTGATATACTGGGGTCGGATAATTCAATTATAATTACTTTAGATGATAATTCGATTATTTATTCTGATCTAAAAATTCCTGAAACTTTTGCTACATTCATAAAAAAAGATTTACCTATTAAAGCAAAATTCTCAGGTAACAAAAACAAAACGTACAGTGGAAAAGTCTATGCTGTATCAAGCAGGATTAATGCTGAAACGAGAAGTTTGCTTACAAGAGTTATGATTGAAAATAAAAATTCTGAATTGATACCTGGTTCTCTTCTAGAAGTTATTATTAATTATAATGAGAGAAACTCACTTGGAATACCTGATACCAGTATGATGGTAGAGGGAAATAAAATTTATGTCTATAAAATCTCTAAGGACAACAT
>Ga0302125_10001316_pt1 | contig 12500 bp, 17 predicted proteins | sample CB4_surface_MG_FD_203111 | JGI IMG/M metagenome (GOLD analysis project Ga0302125, IMG submission 203111) | Marine microbial communities from Western Arctic Ocean, Canada - CB4_surface | ecosystem: Environmental > Aquatic > Marine > Oceanic | place: Canada: Western Arctic Ocean | collected... | reverse complement strand
TAATTTAAACCATACCGCCGCGTGTAAATCCTTTTGTTAATATAGGACCATCGCCACGGTTTCCACCTTTTTTAACCTTGCCGCCCATGTTGTAGCTACCCATTTGGCGTTTTTCGTAATCTCGCTCACCGTCTATACGACGACGTTCTGCGGCTGCATTGCCGCCCGTATTGTTCCTAATGCGATAAGACTCGTCATTTAAGTTACGTATTTCTTTCTTATCATGGGCCATAACTCCGCCCATGTTGTACTTCTTAACTTTTTTGTCAGCCTTCATATAGTCTGCTCCTACGTTTTGCGGGATGCCCGCTTTCTTGGCGAACTTAGGGTTATTCGCTACTGCCGCCATTAACTTGTGTTGTGCTTTGCTTTTGCTAGGCATTACCACTTAACCTTATCAGCCCAGTAGGCTGCGCTCATTTTACCTTTAGCGATGTTCTTACCATGACGAGACTTAAACGACTTGCGTTTGGCCTTCATCTTGGCAGATTCACCCGCCTTGGGCTTACCCGCAGTGCTAGCGCCTTGTTCGCCAAAACGAATAATTTTCTCTTTACCACCCGCACACGCTTTAACTACGTGAGACTTCTTAGGGTGGCTAGAGGTTCGTTTCGGCTTATTACAAGCCATAGCCTTTTTGTTTAACTGCTTAGCCATAGGTTTTAGTGACCGTAAGGATGAACGTGTACGTGTCACCCGGTGCTAGAGGGGTTGCCGCATTAGCCTGTGAAAGCGCCACGATATCCCCGTTCTTACCAGCCCCAGCATTATTGGGTATACCAAAGTCAGAGAAGTCGTACTGCTCAGTCCAGTTCCTAGGGAAATCAAAAATAAGCACGTTAGTAGTTGCATTCCACTGTAGCTCTACGGCAGCGCCTACACTAGCGAAAGTCACTTTTTGAAGAGTAACTTCTGTACAAACTCGCTTAGTAATAGGGTCAACCGCTAATGCAGAAACGTCTACCAAGGTAACTTCCTGTGGCGGCGGAGGCGCTCCAGCCCCAATAACCACAGTTGTCTTTATAATAGCCGTGCGACCACCATCTTGGATGGTCTGTGTTACCGCTGTATCAGCCATAAATTACTCCTTAAAGTAAGTAGTCTACTGGCTAAATGGAGTAGCACCAGCACCAGCAGTTGCGCCAATGCTCATTCCCTCGATATACCAAAGACCCGTACTAATAGCAGTAGCTTTGATTCTCGTATCAATAGCCCCACCTTGAGTGCCATTATTGAAAGTCAAGATATCGTCGTTAGCGGCGGAGTCGAACGTTGTAGTTAGCCCGTTGGTGTCGGCTACTTGCATATATCCGGTAAAGCCATCAGTGCCTGAGCAATTTATGACAAGGTTGTTCGCCAAGTTAACCGCTACGATTATCTCTATAACAGCGCCAATATTACACTGCTGGTTAGGGTCAGTGTTGTCAGTAGGAGCCGTTGCAACAATTGCAGGAAGAGTAAGAGTGCCTACTCCTGCGGCGTTAGTAGAGGCGTATAGATTTTGCTTTCCTGCGTGACCTACTAAAACAGCGCCTGTAGGGTTGTTAGCCGCATCTAGTGCGGGAGTAGGGAATACACGCAATAAGGTAGTAGCGTTGTTTGAGTCTATGTTGTTTGATACTGCAAAGCCCGCAGGTACAAAACCTGCTAACGAGCGAATAGGACCGGAGAATGTGGTTATAGCCATTTTAAATTCCTCACATGCGAGTGATGGGGTGCTCTGTCTGCATGTAGTCAGCCGGGACTGTCAGAAGCACCGGATGATTCCCGGAATATGTTCAGTATATACCACTTTTTTAAAATCTGTACAAATAAAAAAAGCCCGTCGGTTAGGGCGGGCTAAGTCTCTAGGGGGCAATACAATTCAATGTAACACTAAATTTAAGACAAAAGAAAGGGGGCCGAAGCCCCCAGTCTAAACACCTTTTGCTTATGTAGCGCCGGGTGAACCGTAAGCGCCCAGTGGATCAGATACGCCGAAGCTGTATCTCTCACGAGCCTTGTAACGGCTGTTACCTGTGTCGAAGTCGGCATCCATAGATGTAGACATCGGAGTACGGACAAAATGCTTCAGTCCGTTAGGTACGTCAGTCATCAAGAACCACGCATTACCGTCAGTCAGATAGTTATTAACTGTATAACCCTCTGGAACTACACCGTTGGTGCGGATTGCGTTGATGTCGTTGTCAGCTGTAGCCGTTCTAAGCTCAGAATCCATCAAGCGTGTAGCAACGAATTGCAACGCAGGTGGAATAACAAGCTTACGAGGTTTAGCAGCAATCAACAGACCACGCTCATCAGTCCAACCAGCGATTTGGATAACGGCGGCTTCCAAGGAAGTCTCGTTTAAATCCGTGCCGACAGCAGGAGTGTTTGAGTTAACACCACCAGATACTAGGGGGTGCTGTGTGTTGAACAAACTTACGCCGTCACCATAAGCTGGGCCACCGGGAAAACCAGTGTTAAGTATGGTCGCACCTTTAACCTGCTTGGTGTAAGCCATAGCTCGCGCTAGTGCCTTGGTGTAACGTGCGGAAAGCGAATCATACAGGTTGTCCTCAATGGCCTCTTCGGTCAGTGAGAAACCCATAGCAATCGTTTCGTTTACGTAACGGGCTGTGTAAGTCTCTTGTGCATTGTCATATTGAATAGCGGAACCCTCGTTTTTAACGGGGGCAGCTCCAAAACCTGACAATTTAACTTCTTCTTCAAAGGAACGGTCAGAACTCTCTGATTCAAAGATTTCTTTAGTTTCTTCGCCGTATCGTGCGTACTCAAGTCCAAACAAGGCGTTCAAACCCGGTAATAGCTCCTTGAGGAGTTGTGCTCGTGAAATAGCCATAAGTCAATGCTCCTTAAGCAGTGCCGGTGTTGCTGGTGTATGAGTGCGATCCGGGGTTAAATTTAACCACCACATCAGTGAAAGCATCGCCTACTGCACTACCCGGAGCATTGATAAAATCAACGACCCTAAAGGCAATACCTGTAGTTGCTGCGGTTGTTGCGTCCAATGCGACATTTGAGTTACCAGTAGCTATGCTACCTGTAGTGGTCGATTGTACATTAGCCAAAGGTGCGTTCATGCCCAGTGTGGCTTGCGCCATTGTTGCATCAGCTTGTACTTGGAAAGCAACGTTAGGGTCATCTACGATGAATGCTAACGCATCAGCAGATACCTGACTAGCAGGCCAGAACTGACGGTTAACAAATCCCATAACGGCATCTGTATAAGAACAACCCATAAACACGCCAACAGTACCAGCGGGGAATGGATCGCCTGCGGAACCTATATCCGTCATTAACTGGATAGTGCCATCAGCAGCGATTACGACAACAGAGCCGTAAAAGATGTTGGTAGCAAAACCTGACGCTATAGGGAGTTTGCGAGTAGCCCCTGCATACGGGGTACCACTCACCTCGTTTATAGGCCGAAGCCCATAAGGGGTAGCTGTAGTAGCCATTTAAATCTCCTAAAATTATCCTTTACCGAAAGTAACCTTAGTACTTCTCTCATTAAAGAGAGGCATCCTAGGATCGTTCTCTCGCATTAAGTTATTGTCTACAGAACGTATTTGCGCTTCATTAGTATTTCTATAATACTCGTTCCGTTCCTCGACAAGTTCTTTGGGTGCTTTGCAAAGCATTAAACCGCCCATCACTACATTGTCCTTGAAGCGTTCATTCTCGATGCTTACAAGTTCAATTTCAGGGTGATCTGTAGCTTTTACAGGGGTCCAACCCTCTCTTAACTTTGAAGAAACATTGGTCGGGTCTGGCTGACCGTTGGTCGCAACGCGAACCCAGTGAAATTTATACCCTTTTTGCGGTGTAGGATTAGGTAGAACTTCAGCTCTCGTCCATGCCTGCTTACGGGTTTTTTTCGCTGTTGTGTCCAGCTCTCTATCTATTCTATTCTCGGCCATTAGTCTTGTTTCCTCATTAATACCGCAGCTTGTTTAGCGTAATCTTCTAGGGAAACGCCTAGCCGTTTCGCAAGAGCGACTTGTGTTTGCGATAATGTCACCTTTCGGGGTGACGTGCTCCGCGTAGCGGGTGCAACCACATTGCTCGATTTTTTCTTTTGTTCTACCGGTTCATCTTCGATACTTTCATCGAATTGATCTGGAAATACCTGACGCATGCGAGAATCAATCTTCTCGTAGTATTCATCTGATCGAGGGTTAGTTCCCTCTTTCGTTAATTTCGTGTGCAGCCCCAACGCAAATGCCGTCATTTCGTCATCAGCACCAAACCAAGAATTATTGTCTGCCCAAGCAATAGCTTGAGGGTCGCGTTGGATGGTTGGAGTCGCTTTACGTGATTCTTCAGTATTGCTGGGAGTTTGTAAAGTAGTTTCCTCGCGTAGCTTAAGGTTCTCTACTTTATCAGCCCTTATCTGCGCTGAATTTAACGCCGCTTGAGCCTCAACCATTTCTTCTGACTGGCCTGCCTCATACGCTTGCGTATACTGTTTCTTAGCCATAGCAAGTTCAGTTTTAACTTGCTGTTTTGCCGACTCTACAAGAGTATTATGACTTTTGTCTACTGAGCCTTTAAGCGTTTTATTTTCGTCAACTAACTGCTTAGTGTAACGTTCAAGTTCTTCCCGCTCTCGTTCAGCTGTTTCCTTAGCTCTACGCTCGTCATGGTAGCCCTTACTAAAGTGCTGTATTCGCTTCTTAACTTTATCCGAATAATTTTCTAACTCTTCGTTAGTAACTTCTTCAGGGGCTTCAGACGCAGTGCGGCCTCGGTCAGCTTTGGGGGTGTCATCCACCACCTCAATTTCTACTTCGCCTTTAGGTGCTTTCTTACCTACTTGTTCACGTCCAACAGCGCCTTCTACTTCTAGCTCAAACTCTGTCTCATTACCCTCTACTTCTACTTCTACGTCTCCAGCTTCCTTTTTATCGGGGTCTGGAAATTCAAACTCTACTTGTTGCATTGGCATAACCATTACTCCTTAAGCACGAGTGATTCCACTCGGATCATTAACAACAGCTTCAATCGAATCATCATTCATCAGACGATACTCTTGAGCACCCACTTTAAAACGTGTACCAGTATTGGCTCTAAACATTACAAAGTCCCCGGCTTTACACCACGGGCCAGTAGGGAATCGATCCTTATCTGAATACGCTTGCTCCCCCATATCAAGCACAACCCCTATCGTAGATAGGATGTACTCCTCATGGAGCGTTTTAGCTGCTTTCACAATACCATTTGAAAACGTCTCTTCTATGTTAGGAAGGGCTATTAACACTCTATACCCAACAGGTTTAGGAATAAGCGTTTCCATTTCCTCTTGTGATACTTCGCGTGTAACTGCTTCCGTCTCTATCTTCTCTTGCCGCTTCATCTCTAAAGCTGTCATTTCAGTCATCATCATTTTCCATATAATTACGCGAAAGGTCATTTACTTCTCTAAGTGCAACGTTTAGACCTTGAATAACACCGCACACCTCCTTGTATTCCGCGTAGTCTTTAGGGACACCCGAAACTAAGAATTCTTCGCTAGAACGTTTCTGCTCTGTAAGTTTTATATTTAGCACGTCAAAGACGGTTGTAGCCATTACGTAGTTACTCCTTCACGGTCTACAAACATGGGGGTTTGTTCTCCAACCCACGCACCCAATACATTGAACTCAAAAAACTCTTCAGCTTCTTCGTAGCTCATGTTTTGGTCTGCCTGTAGTATCTTTAAGCACTTACCTCTATCGTAGACCGCCAAATCAGGCTGCCCACAACGCTCGCCAACGCCAATAAATGCTTTCTCAAACCCATCCGCAAGAAGCATGTCTTCCATTAAATTTATCTCCCTAAATCGTCTAGGACAGCAAGCGCGTTTGCTAGGTTTAATGCTGCTTGAGAGGACTTCATAGCTTCGTTAGGCTCCCCTACTGCGGCATCATGGCAAAGGCAGTACATAGCTCTTAATGCTTCGAGATGTACATCTCTAAGCGAGTATTCTTGCCCATCGTTTATATTCTTGGGATCACGTCGTACATCTTTCATAGGGTTCTAACTCCTGTGGTTTTAAGGTTATCTGTTTTCTTACTTAGCTTTCTTTCTTGCCGTAGCTGACAAGTCATTTAAGTGGAATAATTTCACGCTACTTTTAGTATGAGTTTTTCCACTGTGCAAAGAGCCATCAGGCATCTTGTGTGTATTACCTTTAAACAAAGTTCCGTTTTTTCTGAAATGATCAACACCTTCCATATTATCTATCCTCTCGGTTATCGCGGGCAGCTTCATCTCTGTCCCGTTGTGTTTCCGCCCGTTGTTTGGTCGCATCTATAATTGCTTTGGCTTCTGCCAAGTCATTCTTTGCTTGCGCTTGCTCGTTCTGGGAGGCTATACGTTGAGCTTCCAGAACCGCCGTGGTTTGGGCTTTCTCCTGATCCAGTTCAAGCCGTTTCTGATCCAAGGCTAGCTCACCAGCATCTTTCGAGGCTTTGCGTTCTTGGTCATTTGCTTTAAGTTCTAGTTCAGCTTGCTGCATCTGTACTAATGGGTCTTGGGCAATTTGTTGCGCCTGCTGCTGGGCTGCTTGTGCCTGCTTTTCTTGGCTAAGTTGTATAGCTGCTTTGGCCTGTAGCCCTGCAATAGAGTTCGCCAACACCGGATCAAACTCCTCACTCGGTGGTGGTAGTGCTGCCCCTAAGCTTGTCTCTATTTGCTGACGGTACAAGAAGGACATATGCTCTGCTAAGTGAGCCTGCATCGACCCCATAATCTGGTTAGCCATAGGGTTTTGCCCTATAAAAGCCGCCATCTGTGGGTCTTTTAGAAACGCTTCGTGGGTAGAAATATGTGCTTGGTGGTCTTGTATGATGAAAGCACTCAAAGGTACCCCTGTTAACACGTTCATATTCTCACTTACTGGGTCTATTGGTGCGGAATCTTCTTCAGTTGGCACTAATACATCCGCGTTCTTAATCCCTATGACCTCGATCATCTGACGATGAAGTTCAGGTAGGTCATATATGTCTGGGGCAGCCTGTGCCATTTGCATAACAGTCTGATACTGCACAACGCGCTGTGCCATCGTACTGCTATTGGGATCACTGACAGGAATTACTTCCACCGTGGCGTAGTCGTTCTGACGAGCGCGTTGCTCACCACGGTCAGGCATGTACGTATACTCTACGGGTGCGTACTCAGACATAATTGCCCGAAGCAGTTTAAATTCCTGCTTCATCGCGTAGTGGACACGGGATTGCACCGCAGCCATAGGCTTGAGAGTACGCTCTAATAGCGCAAGAGTGGTTCCAACAGGTGCGTTTGCACTCATATCGGAGATATTCATGTCTGATATAGCCCCTAAACGGCGGCCTTCTTCAGTAATCTTGTCCAATAGAGCCAATAGTGTCTGACTAGGCTCTTTATAGGGTAATGGTAGGATATTCTCGCGTATTGACCCACTAGGTACGTCCACGTCACGGAATTCGCCCGGCCCGATGGGGGTATCGTCCCCTTTTACCCGCAATCCGCGTGATTTTAAGCCACCGGGTAGGTTAGAAAGGGTGCCTGCGTCAACTAATTGACGGATTATGGAGGTTCCTGCGCGTGCATAGCCTCCAATAATGTGAATTAAACCAAGACCATAGAAGCCAAAGCCCGGAACATACACATAATGGACAAAATGTTGACGTTTAAGCTTCAACGGATCGTCAGGGTTCCAATTTCTACGTACTGCCAGCACTGTTCCAGTGCCTTGTTCTATAGTTACCACGTAAGGCAGGGCAATTTGTAGAGCTTCCCCCTCTTTTCTGTCCTCTCCACGGGCTAATCCCATACCACGGGGGCGTTCCCGCTCCGGCTGGTCTATCTCATCAAGGATTAAATCGGCGTGAACCTCGTATAAGGTATAGCGGTTATCATCCGTTATGGAAAAACCGCTCTCCCTAGCCTTCTGTTCTTCAATATCGGTAGTAAAACTAACTGGCTCACCTAGTTCTACGTTCCTGTAGAACCCTGCGTCTTGCAGTTTGGTCACATCATTCTTAGTTTTACGCATTATGTGTGTAACACGCTCTGCGGTTTCTAAGTTAGATGCTCCGTAAGGTACAACCATGTCCTCGGCAGGTATGTATAGAGCTACCTGACGGTCTAAATTAGGATCGAAGTACACTTTTTTAAAGGCTGAACCGGCTAATCCTAAGCTATAGAGCATGCGCTCGTGCTCAGGCCGGTACTCTGACATCACGTCTGTCAGCTCGTAGTTCATGTCTGTTTGAACACGCAAGGCTGCGTCTTCTTTTTCCCGCGTTATCTCGCCTAGAATCTGTGTTTTAACGGGGCCAGCCGCTGGGAACGTCTCGCTCATGGCTTCAGCTTGGAAACGAATGGCTGCTTCTGCTAGAACCGTGCTATATACACCACAAGCATCTTGCCAAGGCTCAGTACGGTTCTCATAGTTAAACCCCAATACCTGCATGCCTTTGACGTAAGTATCCGTCCACTCTCTACGGCTTTGGGTATCTGCTTCTACTTCCGCAACTAGCTCTGAGGACAACTCAGTGAGCTGGCCGTCATCCATGTACTCTGCAAGGTTGGCATCGAACGGCGCATTTTCAATGTCGTCATCCACTCGGTCAGACACTAGCGTTATCTCAACACTGCCGTCTTCCATCATGTTTATATCAGGCGCTTCAATCTCAATCTCCAGAGCTTCCTCTAACCCAACTCCTTCGGTGCCTTCCGGCATGCTGTATAAACTACGCTCGATTGCCATTACTTAATCCTCAATTGCGGCCCATTTGTCAAGAGGGCACCGTTGCCCCATTATCCATACTTTAGCTGGCATAAAACACCCGCACTCTTTACAAACTTGCAACGCTTTGATAAGCCGAGGGCATTCATTACAAGTAGCTAGTCTATCTACGACTGCTTGTTGACTAGCACCTATTTTGACCTCCACTTAATAGTACCCTCCACCACGATACCCTTTAAAGAATTTCTGATCTTCCGGCTCGTCTGTGGGGAGAGTTATAAACCCCCCTTGCCTAAACCGCATAAGAGCCATAACTGTGGAGTCAACTAAGTCATCATGGGACATAAAAGGAAACCCCGCAACTTCTTCAACTAGCTCTTCAGCCCACCGTGTTTGAGGAACCCACACCAAACCAGAACTTATAATATCCGCTACAGAATTCAAACGTGCTGTCTTATCCCCACTACCTCGGTGCGGAGTATACTCTTGCACCATCATCCCTGTCCTACGCAATTCTTGGTAGAGTGGTGTTCCATTACTTTTCTTCTCCACAATAAACGCATCGGGCTGCCACTCGTCATATTCTTGTTGGGCTAGCTTCTTAAGTTCTGGGAACTCCACACGTTTCTTAATCGAGTTAAGAAGGATAATACAGTAACAGTTCTCTTCCTCGTTTTTAAATACTCCCCATGTGGTTAGGGCTGTGTAGTCTGCACGGTTATGAGATTCAGCCGCCGCATCAAGTGACATGATCAAGTACTCACATTCAGGAGGTTTCTCTTTAGTCCACTCTTGCCACCACTCTCGCTTTACTATTGCTGCTTCTTCAGCGGTAGGGTTCTGTTGATACTGTGCGTTCCATTGGAACAACGGCATTGAGGCTTTGGTCTGTTGTAGCGCACGTAGGTTAAAAAACTCAGGCCATAGTGGTTTTTCTACAATCCCCGTTGGGTTCTCTTCTGTCTTGTCCTCAGTCGCTACTTCCAGCAGCGCTGGAAACTCTACAATGTTGTATTGGTCTGCTTGATCATTCTGCGACATGTCCCGAACTACTCGTCCGGTCAAGTCATCCATGTGCCACCGTGTCTGTACAATAGCCACTCGGCCACCGGGCATCAGTCGTGTACGCGCCCCGAACGTAAACCATTCGTAAGCCTTATCAAAAACGTCAAAGTTCCCACTAAGCACGTCTTGTTCTGAATGGGGGTCATCCACCAACAGTAAGTGGGCACCACGACCTGCGATAGAAGAACCTATTCCACAAGCGTAGTACTCCCCGCCCATGTTTGTATTCCACCGTCCCGCCGACTTACTGTCGATAGCGAGGGCCACATTAGGGAAAACAGACTTGTAGTTGTTCGTCCCAATCAAGTTTCGTACCTTACGCCCAAAGTCTACCGCTAGGTCTGTGGTATGAGACACCATCATTACTTTCTTATCTGGGTTTCTACCCAAAAACCATGCGGGGAAGTATATGGAAACTAACTGGGATTTGCCGTGACGGGGAGGTATATTGACGCAAACCCTGTCTTTCCCTGTCTCCGATATTTCTTCCCCGCTCTGGTCGTACTCTTTGCCCTGCTCAATCTCCATCAGGAGGTCAGCAAGAATTCTGTGGTGCTTACCTACTATATAGTCTGGTTGCATGAGTTTACAAAACTCAATCAAATCTCTATGAGCGGCTTCAGCGCGTTGGCGTGTCGTTAGCTCATCTACTATCTTATAGACTTCTTCTTGTTCTTCAGCGGAGTAGCTATCCAGATTTTTAAGTAGTAAGTCAATCTCCTCAGCAGAAAAGTCCGCAGGAGGCGGGCGCACATTCAAATCAGTGTCGATAGCAGAGCTAGGCATCTGCTACTTCGTAGACCCCATCCGCGTTCTGTTTCAAAACTTCTAGCTTCTTTCTCAGCTTTTCACGTAGCTCATCGGCATTCTGGTGGGTCACGGTGATTTCTTTGCGTTCTGTAAATAGCCCTACGTCTGTCATCTTCCCCAGACTAATTAGTGCCTGCATACGAATTCGGGCTTCGGGGTTTTCAGTCTCTAGGATAAGTTTGTTAACCACAGTGTTGCGTATCTCTGCCGCGTGGGTAGCGATGAGCTGTCCGAACTCTTTAAGAATGGCATCGGTCTGTACTAGGGATGCGGGGGTCATTGCGGAAACGCGGCTATTGGTTACCGCTTTAGAAGTCTTCTCTACGTCTTGCGCGTAAGAAGTAAGTAGCCTAGCAGCTACATCGTTGTCTTCGTCAGAAGGTTCGACTACTAACCCGTGGGTTTCTAGTTCTCTAATGGTATTACACGCCGCTTCCGCCCGTGCACGCAAATCCATATAGGACAAGTGTTCGGGAATCTCGATACCAAACTCAGGATCAATAGCTAATGCCATTTGAAGCTGTACCTTCTGCGCAGACTATTATGTCGTTTTGTGAATTATAGTGACAAAAAATATTTTTGCAACCACATGTTGGGACTCCAAGGGGGGTCTATGTCCATATATAGGGGGGTGGGGGTCTAGCTAGCCACGTTTATATAAAGAGGGGGTGGGGTACGTCTTCGGACTCTTCGATAGGGGGGAAGTGTCCTTATATGACTTAAGCACACAAGTTTAGTCTAAGTAGGTGGAACGGACTTGGAAACCAAATTTATTTGGGCGTATTAGTATTATACAAGAGGCCATGCCCCGAATGCTGTGAGCGGCCGTCCCCCCCTCCCCTACCCCTATCGCCTAGGGCTGATATTTATTTTAGGGCCACGTCGAAAATAAACTCCAACAAAATCAATCACTTACGATGGCCATTGACAGACAAACGAGTTTGTGAGACTATTATTGGGCTTTCAGAGGAAAGCGATTTAAATTCTTTTAATCTTACTTAAGGAAATATGTATATGAGTTATTCAAAAGGTACAATTAAGTTATTAAATTCTGAGATGGCAGCGTCTCAGGCAGCTTCAGAGGCTACCGACCTAGCAGTCGAGGCACTCAGAGGCGATGGTGTTACAGCTGATATGCTCCGTAAGGATTACGCCGTAGATGAAGGCCAAACTGGAAACTATCAGCAGTGCCGCGACGTAGCAGCTAAGTGGTTCAGTGCTACACATCCTGACTATAAGTGCGAGATGCTGATGGTCACCGATACCACGACACTGAGCGATGTTCAGAAAAAGCAGAAAGCGGCGATCCAAACGCATCAGAGCCACACTGTCACCAGATGGCGTAAGGCACTGGCACGGGATGAGATATCCCTGCTAGCTGATGACAGCCGCCCCCCTCAAAATGGCGCAATATGGGAGCACAAGAAAGCTGCCAAGTTTATAGCTGAAGCCGATATATTCAAGAATAGGAAAGTCGATCTGCTGAATAACGGTTATGACATCGTTGTAGTTCAGAAGCTGCTGACTCAAGTAGCACAGATATTGCTCACAGCAAAAGCTAAGTAGTTTAATCCACGGGGGTCTAGCAAGCCCCCACACTATAAGGAATATGTATATGAGTTTACACTGCCCAACTTGCAACAATCCAGAAGATCACCCCACCCTAGAGGGTAAAGTAATAATTAATGCCTACAAAGTGCATGACGGTAAAGGGTGGTTATCCCAGTGCTTTTTTTGCGCAGGATACTACAACTCTGATTTAACTGAGCGGCCACTAGCGGAAGGCTCACGATACCCAGTTGAGTATGATGGTCGCAAAGGCTGGTTTTATTAGCCGGAAGGGGAGAAGAGGGGAGCCGAAAGGTTCCCCTTTTTTTGTGCCTAGGTATCTCAGGATACCTTCGATACC
>Ga0302125_10001311_pt1 | contig 12542 bp, 9 predicted proteins | sample CB4_surface_MG_FD_203111 | JGI IMG/M metagenome (GOLD analysis project Ga0302125, IMG submission 203111) | Marine microbial communities from Western Arctic Ocean, Canada - CB4_surface | ecosystem: Environmental > Aquatic > Marine > Oceanic | place: Canada: Western Arctic Ocean | collected... | reverse complement strand
CAAATCTAGACGTAAACATGAGTATTCTAGATTCGGATGGAATCATAGTCTATACGCAAACTAGTGACACTTCAGACGACGCAATAACAGAACTTATCCTTGAGCCAGGATCCTATCAGATACGAGTCCAGGGTGATTCCAGCGGTAACCCTAATGGTAATCCTGCTACTGGGTGGTCCTCCTACGGCAGTCTTGGGCAATATCAGTTAAACTTCCTGCCAGACCCGCCTAGTTTTAGCGACGCCATCGAGCAGTATAACACGATTACCCTGACTGGAGACGCCAACTGGGTCGCACAAACTGGGACTAGTTATGATGGCGCAGATGCGGTCGAATCAGGTTCTGTATTAACGGGTGAATCAAGTCGCTTCTCTATCTCTAAGCAGACTACCAGCGTCAGTTTTTGGTATAAAGTAAGCTCCGAAAGTAATTATGATTTTTTTGAATTTTATATAGATGGCTCACGCAGGCTTAGAACGAGCGGGGAAGTCGGCTGGACCCAATTCAATGACAACTCACTGAGTAATACGACTCACACCTTTGAGTGGCGATATACCAAAGATAACTACGTGGATTCAGGGTCGGATAAAGCCTGGGTCGACAAGGTTGTTTTTGATCAAAATGGCGGCTATCAAGAATGGTCTAGTACCAATAGTGCCAGTGATGGCGGCACAACCGACACTGATGGCGATGGTCTCATCGATCTGGTCGAATACGTAGTCGCAGGATCAAACCTTACCCAAGATGGTAGTGATTCTATAGGTCTAGACGCCGACTCAAGAGAGTTTAGACTAAGAAGAGACAGCGCTAACGCAGACCTTATTCTTCGCCTGCTTGTATCTGACGACCTAGAAAACTGGACTCCCATAGCTGTCAGCTACGAGGGCAACTCGTTCAGCACGACAAATGGATTAACCGCGACCGACAGCGCTCTTAACGGCAGCCTAATCGAGACCAAAATTACCATCTCTCCAACTAACGAAACCAAAAAGTTCGCAAAGTTAGAGGTCGTCCTCAAGTAAATAAGTCGCGATGGACGCGCTCACTTAGCGAAACTACCAGTCAGTGCCTGCCCAGGAAGTACTACTGCTCTTCCTTAGGTAGGCAAGGTTGCTGATCGATTAATGACGGCTCGGGTAAGGGGTCTGGAGAGGCACTATCGAGCGCATCAAACTTCTTGGCGGTGACGAGGAGGCGACTTTCTAGAGAGCTGACCGCTTTATTATAACAGCCAACTGATTGGTCGAGACTTTTGCCTAACTTGGTGAAGTGACCAGTGACAACACTCACCCGTTCGTAGAGTTCCTTACCTAGAGCCGCTATTTCCTTGGCCTCCCGAGCGATAGCTTCTTGCTGCCAGCCATATGCGATCGCTTTAAGCAGAGCGATCAGGGTCGTCGGTGTAGCCAGAATAACCTTATTGAGCACCCCCTGTTCGATGAGTTGTGGGTCTTGTTCCAATGCTGCGCTGAATATAGTTTCGTTGGGTATAAAGAGGACAACAAACTCGGGCGTGTTATCAAACTGAGTCCAGTATGACTTGGCGGAAAGGGCTTTTATGTGATCACGTATATGTCGGGCGTGTGCGACCATGCGCTCTTTTTGGTGATCGGGGTCTTCGGACTGAAGGGCATCGAGGTAGGCGGCAAGCGGTACCTTAGAATCAACCACCACTACCCGCTCGTTAGGCAAGCGTATGATCATATCTGGGCGCTGGCGCTGACCGTCACTCGTTTCAACCGAGGCCTGTTCCTCAAAATCGCAGTAGTTGATCATGCCGGCCATTTCTACCGTGCGGCGAAGCTGCATCTCTCCCCACTGTCCGCGGACTTGTGGTGCGCGCAGTGCTTGCACGAGGCTGCCCGTGGTTTTATTAAGTTGGACTTGCGACTCGGCGAGTTGCTGAAGCTGCTGTTTGAGCGAAGCATCTGTCTGAGTGCGACGCTCTTCGATTTTTTCGACGCGTTCGTTAAAGGTCTTCAGTGCAATGCCAACAGGCTCGACGGTTTTATTAATCGCTTCTTGCCGTTTATCTAGATCGCCCTTTGCGCCCTCCTGATATTTCTCGAGCGTGGTCTTGGCGAGGTTAAGGAAGGACTCATTGTTCTTAGAAAGTGCCTCTGAAGACAACGCTTGGAAACTTTCTTTGAGTTGATCGCGTGCCTGCTCGAGTAGAGCGAGTTTTTCCTCAGCATTCTTCTGGTCAGAAACATGTCGCACCTCCAAAGCCGTCAATTGCTGACGCTTTTCAGATAACTGGTGCTGAAGCCAGATGTAAACTATCCCAGCGCCAATGAGTAATCCGGCAAGGGCTCCTAAAAAAACGTCCATAGAATCATTCAGTAAACAATACGAACTCAGGCAACCGTTATCTATAATAAATCAGCCTACTGCGCCTAGATATTACCCTTTCCTTATTGTAAGTTACTTCTTTTAACTTGCATTGTAAATTTTTATAGTAAATGACTTTCATTTGAAATCCAAATAAACAACCACAATGAATACTATGAAACACTATTTACGTTATTGCGCGCCACTTTGCACAATCACATTATTATCGCATGCGGTGCTTTTCGGCAACGAAGAGCCTAGCGACGAACAACCCATCTACCAGCTTGAGGACTTCGTTGTCTCCGCCGGGCCAGTTGCTCGACCAATCGGCGACTATGCTGTGCCAGTCAGCACCCTAGATACAGACGCGCTGCGCCGCAAAAACAGTGGCACTCTAGGCGAACTACTCGATGGCGAACTAGGCGTCTCGGCATCCAGTTTTGGCGGTGCCGCCAGCCGCCCGATCATTCGCGGTTTTGATGGCCCTCGTGTCGCTATACTCAACTCGGGACTCAGCACTGGGGATGTGTCCGAAACCAGCCCCGACCACGCAGTCGCCGTGGAGCCGCTCTTAATTAAGCGTGTGGAGGTGCTTCGTGGCCCTGGAACTCTACTCTACGGTAGCGCCGCTATTGGTGGTGTCGTCAATGTAGTCAGCCGTGATTTACCCAGAGAGCAACCTAACAGCACTCTGTCGGGCTCGTTTGAAGCTCGCCATGACACCGTATCTGACGGAGACACTCTTGTCGGCTATACGACCTTCAGCGAAGGCCCCTTGGTCGTGACCGTCCAGGGTTTAGAGCGCCGGGCGGAAGATTACGAGATCCCCTCGCACCCTGAAGCAGTGCCTGATGAACCACAGGAGGGAAATACTCTTGGTTCAAGCTTCGTCGAGACCGATTTCTATTCAGTTGGCGCGAGCTGGTTCTTTAACGAGCAGAACTACCTAGGCTTCTCCCTTTCCAAATATGATTCGTTCTACGGCATCTCCGGACACGAACATCATGACGAGGAGGTGCCCGCAGGAGGAGCACCCGTAGTAGAAGAAGAGGAGGAAGAAGTCGTCGCAATCAATTTGGAGCGTAGCCGATTCGATGCTGAACTGGCTGTATTTGAACCGACGCAATGGATCGAAGCCTTTCGCGTGCGCTTCGGTTACACGGATTACGAGCACGTAGAGGGTGCGGGTGATGAAGCAAGCACTTTTGAGCGCGAGAGCTGGGAGCTTCGCGCTGAAGCCGCGCACGATAACTGGGCGATATTTTCGGGAGGTATCTTTGGTGTTCAGTTGAACGATGCCGACTTCCAAGCAATCGGAGAAGAGATCGAGGGGATAGACGGAGGTTCCTCCTTTGGCCCTCCATCCACTACCCGCAGTCAAGCCTTCTTCTTCTCGGAGCAGATTGATAACAATGGCTCTGATTTACGATTCGATATTGGAGGGCGGATTGAGCGCCAAACCATCGATGTGGAGGGCAACAGCGACAACTACAGTGATTCCTTAATCAGCCTCGGCTTAAGCAGTATTTGGAAGATCAATGAGGGCAACTCGCTCGCACTCTCGCTCCAACGGACGGAACGGCATCCAAACGCAACAGAGCTCTACTCAGCTGGACCTCACCTTGCAACCAGCCAATACCAAAATGGAGACGAGGACCTCGAAAAAGAAACTGCCTATGGCGTGGACCTTACCTATCGTCACCGGCGCGATGGGTGGGGAGCCACCGCCTCCATATTCTATACTTACTGTGAGAATCATATTTTTGATGAATTTCAAGGTAACCAGATCGATGATGAAGGAAGGAGAAGCAACGGCGGGGCCGGCGGGGTCCCTGAAGTCGACTTCGAGGAGGATCATGCTCTCGACGAATACAATTACGCTGCAGCCGACGCCCTTTTCTACGGGTTCGAAGCAGAGCTCGACTACATAGCCTACCGCGCTGGCGATACCACAGTCCGCCTCGGCGTTCTTGCTGATTATGTCGTGGCCGAAAACCGCGATAACAATGAGGGCCTCCCGCGAATCCCTCCTTTCCGCTTAGGGGGTAAAGCCGAACTTGAACACGGTAATTGGAATGCAGGGGTCTTGCTTCGCCGCAGCTTCAATCAGAATGATACTGCCCCTCGCGAATCTGACACGGATGGCTTTACCGAACTGGAAGCAGATCTTAGCTACAGCTACGACTTGGGCAAGGGTATGCTCCTGACCGCGTTCGCGCGTGCGAACAACCTGCTCAACGAGGAAATCCGTCACCACACTTCATTCATTAAAGATAATGCCCCGCGCCCTGGCCGTAACTTCACCATAGGAGCACGGGTTGAGTTCTAAGGATTGATACCCACGTAGAATCTCTTTGCAAAGGCCGCATTCCTGGAAAGGAGTGCGGCCTTTCATTTTGCACAAGCCCGCGCTACCCCTAGAGGTAATGGGTTGCAGAAAAGCAAAATTCCATTTTCTTTGGATCCTATGCCTGATCCTTCCAGTAAATTATTTGTCACAGCCATCGATCGCCTTAAAGCCGGCGGGGGACGCATGACAAAAAAACGCGAGGTCTTATTGGGCGCATTACTAACCTTCGACCGTCCTGCTTCGGCCGAAGAGATACGCGAAAGAGCCGAACTGGCCCAGTCTGACTTAGTCACAGTTTACAGGAATCTCGAAACCTTTGAAAATATCGGTATGCTTCAACGTGTGCTCCTAGAAAATGGCACACAGCTCTTTGAATTAACAGCCCCCGATGAACATTATCATCATCTGATTTGCCGTGAATGCCATAAGACCGAGCGCCTTGATATTTGCGTGAACAATACGGTATTCAACCAAGCAAAAAAGCATGGCTACACTCAAATCGCCCACTTAATGGAAGTTTACGGGGTTTGCGAAGACTGCGAGCAAGTGGGTTGAGTCAAGCTATTGCGAACAGTGGCTTTTGCGGCAAAGACGGAAGTTGCGAACATGCGCACTCGCTAGGAGCAAGCCGCCCAGGGTATTAAACCAAGCACTCGCATGCATGGGGATCGGCTCTTCGGATAAGTCTCGTGCACAAGAATCGCAATGAGCGGCGTGTGACCTGAACTCGGCATCTGCAACATGCTGCATCCGCTCATTAACAAGAGCAAAAATCAAAATTGAAATACCTAGCGCACTGAGCACAGCAACCCACTTATCTTTGTGGCCGCGGCAGCCCATAAAAACTGCAAAGCCGGTAGTCGGGAGCACAAACAAAATCATCCAGAGGTGAAAATCCTCGTGCACAAAAAAACTCGTCGCGACGATCGGAAGGGCAATGACTACAATCGGTGTTAGCAAGCAGTGCACAGCGCATACCGAAGCAATACCGATCGCGAATCGATCGAGCCATCTATGGTTGCGTCGGGTGGTTGCGTGAGATTTTCCCATAATCAAGAACTACTAACTGATCAGAGAAATTAATAAATGCAAGTTCCTTTCAATAGAACCCTAGAGGTAACTTAGAAGGTCTAGCGACTGTATCATCTTTACAGCCGAAATAGATTTAGGTTCGCGGGAACGCGTGCATCGCTACTCACAATCATAGACGCTCAAGTATAAAAAACCTTATCTAAAAACAAACCCTTTGCTGGGGCCGTCACAATGCGGTGGGTCCGCTTTTTAGATTCGAGGATTTCGGCGATGTCGTCCGGCGTGAGGCGCCCACGCCCGACAGCATACAGTGCACCAGCGATGCTGCGTATCATGCGGTAAAGAAAGCCACTGCCCTCTGCATCTAAGCGGATAAACTTGCCGCGCTGCTTGAGCTGTAGGCGAGTTACAGTTTTTACCGGATTCGGGTCATTCTCTTTTCCATGCGTTGCGCTGTAGGCTGAAAAGTCGTGCGTCCCAAGGAGATGATCCGCGGCTAATTGCATCTCCTTGAGGTCGAGCGGCAAATCGCGGCAGGTCCATACGTAAGGGTCATCAACGGGGTCGGCACGCCCAAGGTAATAATTATAGAGGTAGCGCTTACCCGACACAGAGAAGCGGGCGTGAAAATCGTCGCTGACAGATTTTGCGAAATTGATCCTTATCGACGTGGGCAAAATAGAATGAAGTGCACGGATTAGCTTTTCCGGTTCGTGCAACCACTCCGCATCGAAATGGAAACACTGCCCACGTGCATGTACGCCGGCATCGGTCCGCCCGCTCCCGTGCAACTGAAGCGGTCGATCGAAGATCTGCGTGAGTGCCGCTTCAATATGGTTTTGCACGGCACCGCCACCAGGCTGGCGCTGCCAACCGTCAAAATCAGTGCCGTCGTAGGCACATGTGCATTTCCATCGCATCGGGTATGGACTCTTGCCAAAGCGCGAACGAATGCAAGGCTTGCAACGATGTATAATCTCGAACTCTGGCAATACGCGCTGATCGCCCTCAGCGCGTTTCTTGTCGGCCTGGGTAAAGGTGGCCTTCCCGGCGTAGGTAATCTAACAGTTGTATTGGCGGCGCTCGTACTCCCAGCCAAGGCATCGGTCGGTATTCTACTGCCGATTTTAATCTCGGCAGATATCATCGCGGTGCTCGTTTACCGACGCCATACCGAGTGGCGCTACATCTGGAAACTCGCCCCTTGGGTGATCATCGGAATCGCGATCGGTTACTTCGTTTTCAGCCGAGTGGACGATGCACAGGTGCGTTTCTTAATCGGCTTTATTTTACTCAGCATAACGGGTTTGCATTTCTATCGAAAATGGACGCGCCGCAAGCTATCAGAGGGCGACACACTTACTCAGCACCCTGCGTTTATAGGTAGTGCAGGGATGATTAGTGGCTTTGCTACGATGGTGGCCAATGCGGCTGGACCTGTCGCAGCGCTCTACTTTATAGCCTCAGGGCTACCGAAATATGCCTATATCGGTACCGCAGCTTGGTTTTTCTTGTTGGTTAATCTTTTTAAAGTGCCTCTTATGATCCATCTGGAGATCATCAACTTGGCATCCATGCGGTTCAGCGCTAGCTTTATGCTCTTCTCCGTGCTGGGCGCCGTAATCGCGCCTTTTATTGTGCGGCATATTAATCAAAAGGTCTTTGAATTTTTGATCTGGTTCTTTGTGATCGTGGGCGGCTTGAAACTTGTTATTACATAGAACTATGGGTAGTCAATCGACACGTAAACTCTGGGCGGCACACATCGCTAGAGGTGGGCACAAGGCAGCACCTAGGGGGACAGACAGCGTTACGCTGGGCAAACAGTTCCGTGGGCGTGTCCTCGGGATAGACCCTAGTCTGCGTGGCAGCGGATTTGCCGTGCTCGACTATGGAGACGGCAACTCGGTGCAGATAATTGAAAGCGCTACACTCAAACTGCACCGCAAGCTTTCGATGCCTGAATGCCTTGGCGCGATCGGCAACCAAGTAGACGATTTCTTGAACCAGCATTCGGTCGATCACGTCGCAGTAGAACAGACGATCTATGTGCAAAACTTTCAGACTGCTCAGATTCTAGGGGCGGCTCGAGGGGCTGCGATTGCCGCGGCAGCGATGCGCGGCTTGCCAATTTTCGAGTATGCTCCGCTCCGGGTGAAAAAAGCGGTCGTCGGCAAAGGGCGGGCGAGTAAAGAGCAAGTCGCCCGCACCGTACAAAACATCACAGGGACGGATTTCGAGCTACGTTTTGACGAGTCTGATGCGGCGGCAGTGGCACTTTGTCACGCCTTTACATGGCGTGGAGAATAAGTATTTTTTATCTCATGGAAACGAATACCAAACTACTCGGGTAGAACTAAATGAAGATCTTTATCTCTGGTGTGAGTTCAGGACTGGGCTATGGCCTAGCCAAAGTTTATCTAGCAATGGGCGACGAAGTCTATGGCTTCAGTCGCCGGGAGCCCAAAGATTTAGTGGAACAAGGGCTCCACTTTGCGGGGATCGACCTTAACGACTCAGTAGCAGGGAAGAGGAGTTTCTGTGAACTGATTAATGACGTGCCCAACTTTGATTTGGTCATTCTCAATGCGGGCAAGCTCGGACAAATCCGCGACATGAAAGAGACATCTTTGGAGGATCTGCGTGAGACAATGGAAATCAACGTTTGGTCTAACAAGTGGCTACTCGATTGCCTCTTCGCAGATGAACGAGGCATCAAGCAAGTTGTCGCTATTTCATCTGGCGCATCCCAATCCGGAAGTCGTGGTTGGAACGGATACAGCCTATCAAAGTCAGCCCTAAATATGCTGATCAAACTTTACGCGGGCGAGCGCTCTCAGACGCATTTTACATCACTGGCGCCGGGACTTATCGATACGGCCATGCAGGACTACCTGACAAGCCTACCCAAAGATCCACGCTATAAACCACTCGATATCTTGAAAGCAGCTAAAGGGACTGAGATCATGCCCGACGGTGAGACCTGCGCCCACAGACTGATCGGAGTGTTCCCGAAACTGTTGCAAGTCGAGAGTGGGAGCTACGCGGATATTCGCAAACTATGAACGAGAGCTACAGCGCCTCAAGGTAGTCTCCGAAGGCATCCCAACTCTCAGCGTATTCCTGCAACCTGTAGAGACATTCACCCCGCCAGTAATAAAGATTCAAGGGCGGAGTGTCACCTTCTAGTAGTCTATCTATAATTGGCAGTGCTTTTCCATAATCTCCCTGCGCCACATAGATATAAATGAGCGCAATACCCTTTTCGACGTCGTTGGGTGCGACTGCATGCTCCCGCATGAGCCGTATGAAAACCGCCTCGTTTTTTTGTATTTTGGGAAGGTTCGGCGCATCAATATTCTTACGAATAAGATCAATCGCCTCCTGTAAATTAGCCTGCCTCTGAAGCGATAAAGACCTTAACCACCAACTGTCGTTGAGCGATTCTCCATATTCTGAAAGAAAAGTATTCGCCGAGCTTAAATCACCGTTGGTTATCCAATTTTCGACAATTCTGCTACGCTGCACTCGATCAAAATCACTCAGCAGGGGATCTTTTGACAGCTCATAACTGATCTCACTGATGAGTGCCTCTCCATTCAGGGAACTTAAAAACCGAGCGCGGAAGTGTGGGTTGATTTCAGAAAGGCGCGCCATTTTTTCACGCATTTCTAGGGATACGGCCTGCTCGAGCATGCGATCAAAAGTAGAGTCCATGTCCCCCATTTCGCGGAGGAAGGTCTCGCGCCATGCTGAAATGGCTCTTGCTGGATTTATGGGCAACCAAACGTTACCTACCTCGTAGCTGACCTCGCCTAGAATTGGCTCAAGAAAAAGAGCTCGACTGAAATCGGCAGTCGCCTCCTCTTGATCTCCAGTATTCGAAAGAATCAGTTCCGCCCGTTGGAAATAACCACGCCAATCAACAGGAGACAGCGCCAGCCAATCATTGATGGCCGAACTGGCAGCAATAGAGTCCAAGGTCGAAACATGACTTTGAATCTCTCTCTGATAGTGAGCCACTCGGACAGAAGAGTGCCACGGAAAATTAAAGGCACCCGCTCCCAGCCACACCAACCCGAAAGCGATGAGTGCTACGCCAGGGATTCTCCAAAAAGCAATTGGTAGGCTAATTTTAGGGTGATCACGACTAGGCAAAGCTAAGGCCGCGAAAAGGATGGCAAAGTAAACCGTGCCTGGACGATGCCCAGATACATCGACCAGCCCGTGGAGTAAAAAGATGATCACCGCCATTAGAGCGAAGAGACGGTAATTCCCGCTACCGCCCTCCGCTATTCCACGACACCGCAAGGCATAACCTATCAGAAATACTATCAAAAACACGACCGCCAACAAGCCGCCTTCTGACGCTAACCATAAAAAATCACTTTGCGGATGCAAAATCGGCAGATAACTAGTAGAAGCCTCCCGATATTGAGGAAACACAGTAGAGAAAGAGCCCAGACCAAATCCACTGAGCGGCGCATCAAGCACAAGTTCAGTAGTATCTTGAAAAATCTTTAGGTGCTCACCTTGATTAATTTGAGAGTCAGAGGTCGCGAAATTCGATATGAGATCTATCGCGCGGTCACTGGTAACCAAAACAAGGCTACAGGCGATTATCGCTAAAGGTAGACCTATCTTAAAAGGCCTAGGCCATGAGCGGATGCGTAGGCTGACCAGAAGCCAGAGCCCGCTACCAACAAAATAGAGTAAGGCGACCACAGGCGAACCAAGCAAAAAAAGGCCTCCCAAGCAAAGCGCACTCGCAGGCACACCTACTAAAGGTAGGGGGTCGCGAGTACGCACCCCCTCCATCGCATAGGCAAAGGTCGCAATGCCCCCCAAGAGAAGAAAGTTGGCGGTCTGGTGAAGGCTCGGGAAAAAGCTAAATGCCCCAGCCTCTTCCGCCCCGGGGTAGCGAGCGCCGACCAAATTGCCACAAACTACGATGCCGGCGATTACTGAAAGTAGTATCGATAACCAGAAGAATAACCAGCGACGCCCCGGCAGATTTACCTTCCACTGTAGAGCCGCGTAAAGCCATGCGAAACCAGCCACAGCCATGAGCCAAGCCTCGAAACTAATCCAAGGCTGCACCGATAAACTCGAAGGCAGCTCCAGTCCGACCGACTCAATTGCATCTACTCGCCAATCTGGCGTCGGCCAATAAAATTGCGGAACAAATGCAAGTAATAGACAAGCCAGTAAGCCAAGAACGCCGAGGTCTCCTAGCTTACCTAGGCCCCGACTCGGCGGATGAAACACTAAAGCCGTTCCAGATAGGATTAGCGCAAGCCCCAACACGGACACATGGTGACTGCCACCGAAGATTACCAATAAGAATACCCCACAAAATCCGCCAAGAAATACTTTGTAGACTGGAGCCTCGCGCTTTATTTTTGGTAACCGGATACTGCCATGCGATCCGACAGAAGCCGATGTAAAGGAGTTAGTCGGCGCTGGACTGCGCTTTGACTTGGAACGGGCATGATTGCCTTTGGACGAAGATCCAATTTGTCGCCGTTCCACCGAATTACGGCGATGCTTACCTGATCTGGAACCCATTACGTCTCGGAAATAAAAAAGCCTAGAAGCTAACTACAGGTAGTGCTTAGTCGCATTCTAGACACTTAGCCAGAAAATCCTATCATTCGACTTAAAAGACGTCTAACAAAGCCTAAAACTCACAGCAAAAATGGGGACATCCAATCGACCCGCATATCGGCACCTCCAACGAGAGATCAATTATAGTATCTGCTTTTGAAAAGCTCTCTCCTACTCCGGGGCCGCTTTTTCGTATCGACCTAATCAACTCTGAGGCACTACATCTTTAATAAAGACACATGCCACCTCTCCCACAAAGCGACCAAACCATATCCGGTGTTCTAGAGCGGATCATCTACTTCAATGAGGAGAATGCTTACTGTGTGGCTGAATTACAGGTGCCGGACAATAATCGACCCGTCACCGTGCTCGGGGCACTTCCAGGCGTGCAATGCGGTGAAACGCTGCAACTAAGCGGCGAATGGACACGCCACCCGCAACACGGCGATCAGTTTAAAATCGCCCAGTTCAAATCTCAGCTCCCTGCCTCCGTCCACGGCATTCGTAAATACCTGGGCAGTGGCCTCATCCACGGCATCGGAAAATCTTACGCCAAAAAAATCGTTGACCACTTCGGAGCCGATACCCTTAAGGTCATCAGTGAAGATTCTGGTCGCCTCCACGAGATCCCCGGTATCGGCAAGCAACGGGCAAAATCAATCAAGGTCGCATGGGATGAACAAAGCGCCGTACGCGATGTCATGATGTTTCTTCAGACTTACGGCATCACACCTTCCCAGTGCGTGCGCTTAGTCAAAAAATACGGAAGCGGCGCCAAGCGCATCCTACAAGACGAGCCTTACCGGCTCGCAGAAGACATCGAACGTATCGGCTTCAAGACTGCTGATAAGATCGCACTTAACCTTGGCTTTCCCACCAATTCCAAAGAGCGCATTGATGCGGGTGTCATGCACACCATGCGCCAGCTTGAAGACGAAGGTCACACCCTCGGGACAGAAACTATGATTCTGGAGCAGGCCACCCAACTGCTCACGCTAGAGCCTAAGCTAATCCAGCAGCGCATCTGCGAACTCGACAAGGGGAAGCGCCTTTTTAGCATTCAAGCTTACGACCAGAATCAAGAGGCGCTCGGTCCCTCTTACCAACTGCCCTCTACAGCAGGAGCTGAACAAACTATCGCTAAAGCCATCACCCGGATCGCGCAGACAGCTTCTATTCTTCCTCCAATCAAAAGCGAGGCTGCCGTCGAATGGGCGCAAAG
>Ga0302125_10001308_pt1 | contig 12555 bp, 16 predicted proteins | sample CB4_surface_MG_FD_203111 | JGI IMG/M metagenome (GOLD analysis project Ga0302125, IMG submission 203111) | Marine microbial communities from Western Arctic Ocean, Canada - CB4_surface | ecosystem: Environmental > Aquatic > Marine > Oceanic | place: Canada: Western Arctic Ocean | collected... | reverse complement strand
GAGAAAGTCCTCAGGAGTGAACAAAATATGAGTGGTGCCATCGCGGAACGGGTGCTTGAGTTCGTAGCTCACCTGGCCGGCTGCGTTGTTCGACAACCGTTCCAGACAGACGGCGGGCCGCGTGACGTAACGACACAGGCGTTCAAGACGTTCACGCTGTTGCCCCTGGCAGGCAACAGCCACGTTCAGTGAAAAACCGTTTCTGTCGACCGTGAAGGGTTTTGGTTGGGTCTCCGTGCGCTGCAGGCCCGGGTTCTTCAAGGTGAGTGTTCTGCTGCCCGCACCGGGGCCGATGGCGACTCGGTAGCGAATAGAAGCTGCATTGAGCGTATCAAATATGTCTGTCTCCTCGAAATCGAGCCAGCCGGCGAGGTGGCCAAAGGCACGGACCTCAAGACACTACGGCTATCCCGTCGCAAAAGAGATGAGGAGCCAGATAAGCGAGCCGAATTGGAGCTATTTAACTATATCGAACAATACTACGAGCCCTACGCCACAAAGCACAGTGTCACAGCGATCGAAATCGTCCGCATACTGAAACGAGAATTCGAGTTTCTGAAACACAAGCCCATCGATCAAATCGACAGCGACGACATCGAGCAATGGCGCACGCGACGGAGCAAATAAGTCACCTTCACCCGTATCAAGCGGATTTACACCTATTTAAAGGCCTGTATCAATACCGCGGTTAAGCATTACAAGCTGATCGACCGGTATGAATTGCAGACCTACACCCTCAAGCGAAAGATCAGCGAGAGGGTCAATCCCCCGAAGATCCGCTATCTATCCAAAGAGGAGGAAGAACGGCTCCTTCAGGCACTTCAGGAGCGAGATCAGGGGCTACGAGAGAAGCGCGCTCGCTATGTGGAATGGCAATCCAAACGCAATCACAAAAAACAACACCAGGAACTAATTACCGATGCAGATTTTCCGGACCATCTAACGCCTATCATTATTCTCGGCTACCAAACCGGCTTTGATTTGGGAGATATTTTTGACCTGGACTGGTCTCACATCGATTTCCCCAACAACCAGATCTGTAAAATTCGGAACAAAACCAGTCACAAGGCCGATAATCCACAACCCGTCGTCGTGCCAATGTCACTGAAAGTGAAAAATACTTTGGCGCAATGGGGTAAGCAGCACGGAATGCGTGGACGGATTTTCAAGAGCCCAATAACAAGCGGAAGGCTGGACAATATTTCAAAGGCCTGGAGATCCGTTTTGACATCAGCTGAGATTACGGACTTCAGGTTTAAGGACCTTCGTCATACCTTTGGGAGTTGGCTGGCTATAGAGAATGTAGGCACCCTACAAATTCGCGACTTAATGGGTCATACAGATGTAAAGACTACTCAGGTTTATGCTCACCTCTGCCCTGATAGAAAAGAGCAGTCCGTGCTGAATGTCTTCTCATAGTCAGCAGCGCGATAGTTGCCGCGGTTTTCGTACACCCTGATGCTGGCGGGGTCCCGAGCGTGGCATAAATCCCATAGAAAACGGAAACTACAAATCATGCGCATCATGTCAAAATCAGAAAATAGGGTTTTTACACCTCCCGTCCTACGGGGCAATGTATACCACGTTGTGTTAGTACCACTTAGTGCTATACTAATCTACATGATGGTTTACCAAACCAAAACCTTTGCCCGCTGGGCAAAGAAAGCCGGATTGCAGGATACAGAACTCTATGTTGCCGCCCAGGAAGTCGCTGCTGGTCGGGTAGAAGCCAAGCTGGGTGGTAATGTCTACAAAAAGCGCGTAGCCCTTCCGGGTGGTGGTAAGAGCGGCGGTAGCCGAACCCTGATAGCCATAATGAAAGGCAAGCATTCATTCTATCTCTATGGATTTGAGAAAAGTGAGCGCAGTAACATTAAGACAAACGAGCTTTCCACGCTAAAAAGTGTAGCGAAGGTGTGGCTGTCCATGCCCGCCGCCGGATTAAAAGCAGCGTTGAGAGCCGGAGAAATCAAAGAGGTAAAGCAAGATGAGTAGACTACTCGATGAAATGCATGAAAGTATGACGGGCCTGCACGAAGCTGGGCTTCTGAGCACGGATGATATGCGCAAGTTCGATGCTGCCTGTCTACCCACGGTGAAGCAATACACCCCGGCGCAAATCAAAAAAATTCGTACCAGGAGCAACGCCAGTCAACCAGTATTTGCAAAGTGCCTTAATACCAGCGCATCTACCGTGCGCCAATGGGAAAGCGGCACCAAAAAGCCCAGTGGGATAGCCCGGAAAATGCTCAGTCTTGTCGACAGCAAGGGATTGGGAGTATTGCTAGAAGCTTGATCCCGTGTTGTGGAGATCGGACTGAACCTTGGAAGAAGCGGATGGCCGCCCCCTACGACCGGCTGATTCGTAGCTATCAAGTTAAAACTTAACCTAATGTTTTAATTGAACTTTTTGATGGGGCGTTCGTTGTAAACGGTATAACCAAGCACAACTATGCCGGACCGAGGATAGGAATTATAACAGGGCTTTTTGATCGAAAGTCTGAGTATCGAATCAGATCGGTTGCCTGCTTGTTTGATGAAAGCGTGTAGCGGTATGACGAGTAGTGGTTAAGCGCTACCAGGGCTTGTGGTGATTCGCTGAACCAGGGACCACTGCTCTCCTGAATGGCGAGTTGGGCGCAAAAACCCCCCAATCCTGTAAAAGTATCGAGTCAGATTGGACCGGGGTCTGGGTACCAGCGCCGCCAACCGGGCGAGAAAGTCCTCAGGAGTGAACAAAATATGAGTGGTGCCATCGCGGAACGGGTGCTTGAGTTCGTAGCTCACCTGGCCGGCTGCGTTGTTCGACAACCGCTCCAGACAGACGGCGGGCCGCGTGACGTAACGACACAGACGTTCAAGACGCTCACGCTGTTGTCCCTGGCAGGCAACACGTTCAGTGAAAAACCGTTTCTGTCGACCGTGAAGGGTTTTGGTTGGGTATCCGAGCGCTGCAGGCCCGGGTTCTTCAAGGTGAGTGTTCTGCTGCCCGCACCGGGGCCGATGGCGACTCGGTAGCGAATAGAAGCTGCATGGAGCGTATCAATTATGTCTGTCTCCTCGAAATCGAGCCATGGCTGCTCCTGGTCTTGGATGAGCAGGCCGTCCTTAATAAGCCGTCGCATGACACGGGCAATGATGCGGTTCAGAAGTTTGTCCAAATGCTGTCGGGCCGGCGCATTGACTCGATGAAAACGAGGTTGGTTGTGCTCCATTGTGTAAACCCCGTCCAGGATGATCATGTGTAAGTGGACGTTAAGGTTCAGCGCACTGCCAAAGCGCTGAATGAGGGTCACCACGCCGGTTCGGGCTCGGGAAGCACGGGTCAGTCCCGCGCGTTGAATCAGATCGGTCTCAATGGCTCGCGTGACCACCGCGAGGCAACGGCTGAGCGCATCGGGACGGCTGGCGAAGAGCAGGCGCAAGGGCCAGGGAAAGCTCAAAACCCACTGGCGTACCGAAACGTCAGGAATGACGTGATCGACTAGATGTGCGGAGGTTTCGATCATTCGTCTTGCTCCGCAGGATGGGCAGAAGCCGCGACCCTTACAGGAGAAAGCGACAAGGTGCTCGTGCCGGCAGCCATCGCACTTTACCCGCAAGAAACCATGTTCGAGGCGCCCGCAGCGCAAGTACTTACGGAACTCTTCGACGACGAAGGCGGGCAACGACGCGTGGTTCAGTGTCAGTTCGCCGGTAAGCGTAGACAGGTGTTGTTCAACAATCGGGTAGAGCGCGGTTTTTTCCGGTTCGTGGCGCCGGTAGCGGTGACCGATGGGGACCGGTGAGACGGCCGGTTTTTCAAGGTTATTCCTGACCAAGTTATTGGAGATTCCCATATAGATATCTTCAGGGATCCCATGATCGCTTACAGCAGCAGAATCATTGTGCCATTCGTAGGTAAAACCTCAGGCGCACTGTGAGCACACCTCGTTTACCCGGTTGGCAAGACATTTGGATCTTCAACTCGCAGGAGATTCAATAAAATCAGGTAGAGGGGCGGCGAAACCAACGGCTGATCTCGACGAGAAGTAGGGGGATTACATCGGATTTATTAACCGTGCGTATATGAGTCTTACCCATAAACGGAAGTACTAGCTGAAAAGGGCCAAAAAGACTGGCCCCTCGCTAATGACGGGCTAAACAGCATCCAGGATTGTGACAGTGGGTGCGCTTGCTAGGTAGTCCCCAAGCTTGGCGCTCTTTGCTTTGAATTCGTCAGACTTGCCATGTAGGTCAAGCGCTGCTTGGTCTACATACTGCTCCATGACCACATAAGAGCCAGCTTCATCTCTGGATCTATGCAGGTCGTAGTAGTTGTTGCCGGGCTCCTTCTCGGCGACGATAGCCATCAGCGCTTTAAAGTCTGTTTCAAATGCTTCTATTTTATCTGCTTGGATCTTTAGTGTTGCGACGATGCCTACGGCCATGTGATGCTCCTGAGTGGTAGTAAGGATAAAAAATCCATTGTCTGTAGACCAGTAGCAACAAGTCAACCGACAAAACCCGATGAGAGTCTCTAATGAATGGGAAGGTATTAGTTACAGGCATGCTCAAGCTTAGGACATGACCCAGCTTTGGGTCGGTGATGTTCGTCGTATACCAGGTGAATAGCCAACCAGGTGGAGCGACAGAGTCACAAATATAAAATGGCCACCGTTGTTGAGCGTGGCGTCGACGATCAGTTGTCGACGATCAGTTGTCGACTATCAGTTGCTGTGGCTTTATGTGAATATCGTAAAGCAGTTCGGCGTGAACAGTAAAGTCAGGCTTCATCGCTTCCTTGATGATGCCTACCAGTAGCTTAGGGGGTAATTCGATATGTTAAGTTTTCCAAAACCGGAAATGATTGAAGTGGGAGACGTCGAGCTTGAGGTCTTTCAGGCAGGCCAGGGCGGCATACCGGTGGTGCTTGCGCACGGTTGGCCCGAACACGCTTTCAGTTGGCGTTACCAGGTTCCGGCACTGGTAGCGGAAGGTTATCACGTCATCGTGCCGAACCAGCGAGGTTATGGCCGCTCGAGCCAGCCAGAATCTGTTGAATCCTACGACTGCCACCATATGACTTCGGATTACAACGCCTTGCTGGATGTGTTGGGGATCGATAAAGCGGTATTTGTCGGCCACGATTGGGGCGCGATCCTTGTCTGGCACCATGCATTATTAAACCCCGAAAGAATTGCCGGTGTGGCAAACCTGTCTGTGCCTTTTCGTCCAAGAGAGCAAGACGACCCGGTCGCCTTCTGGGAGCAGATGCTCGGACAAGAGTTTTATATTGTTCACTTCAATCGTCAGCCAGGGGTGGCAGCAACTTCGTTCGAGAACAACACCCGGCAGTTCCTGACCAATATGTATCGAACAAAGCAGTGGCTCGAGACAGGAGAGAATCAACCTGCGGGCAATTCTATTATCAACATGGCAGAGACGATGGTAGAGCGGGGCGAACTGATGATGAGCGAGGAAGAACTTGCGGTCTTTATCGAAGCATTCGACCACAGTGGGTTTCATGCAGCCTGCAATTGGTATCGAAACTTCACCCGTAACTGGGAAACCACAGCATCCGTAGAACAAAAAGTCATCCATCCGTCGCTGATGATTTATGGTCGGCACGATATGGTGCCGCAAACCGATATGACAGGGTATGTTGATGACCTTGAAGTGCATACTCTGGATTGTGGGCACTGGATTCAGCAGGAAAAGCCGCAGGAGACCAACCAAATTCTGATCGAGTGGCTAGACCGCCGGATGAAGCCTCTTTTTAATTGAGCATCAAACTGGCAGTGATACATCCAGTTCGATCGCAGGCTCGTGATGAGACTGGATGAATGTCTTACCGTCACGGTTGAAAAAGGCGACGCCGTCAAGGTAATGAACATCAGGATATCGATTGATACCCTGTTTTAGCAATTGATCCTTGATGGTAAAGAGCGTGAAGTCGTGGGACACAAGAAGATCCAGGCGTGGCTCGCCCCCGCTTTGACTGAGTTTTTCTTTTGCCAGGCCGCCAACCAGTCTGGCCGCCAGGTCAGCAGGCATAAGAATGTCCCGGGCAATGCCGCCGTCAAACCAGCGCTGCAGAAAACCGACCATACCGCCTTCAGCCTGCATCGATTTGAACATCTTTATTTGATCTAACACATAAAATACGCCAAGGGCTTCTACAACCCTGTTCCGCAGAATTTGGCCTTCAGCGGCGGCATAACCGCTCATAATAAGACCAGCAGTTTCCACGCAGCGTTCTGCGGGGCTTGTATAACCGCGCACGACAAGTCCCTTTGGCAGTCGCTTACCCATGTCCCTGGCGAGATCACGGCCCTCATCTGTTAGTGGATTCAACAGGTCATGCTTTCCTGGCGCGTACTCGCGCGCCGAATGCCTCATTAGGAGAACAATGTGATCGACGCCCTCATTGGTTAGCGTTTCGATTAACTCGTTAGTGGTATTGCCTGGTGTCATCTTTGTGTTCCAAATGTCTGTGCAGCGGCGCGTTGGTTGTTATCTAGCAGGGCACGCGGCGGTGTTGAATTTTCCGCACTATACGTGGGAAGGCTAATTAAGGTCAAAAGGGATCTGAGATCGGTCATGAATGCTATCCAGTGGTGATCGCCCAGTGACCTGTTTTATTCTCAAATGGAACTAGGCTGTGTGAAAAATCGGCCGTAAAACACCGGGTCGTTCGCGCAATTACGTCAAGTCAGTTGCTTCACGAGCAATAGAAAAGCAATTCACGGGGCTGTATTTTGCAGTGTGGTCGACTGGACGCGAGATAAACGTACGCTAGATAAACGTACGCTAGATAAATGAATGATGTACTCTAATCCTATCGCGCTGTTCATTAAGCAACGACACATTAATCAACGACAAACAGGAGCTATACCATGCCCCATGATCTCATTATTCGAGGCGGCTTGATCGTCGACGGTACCGGTTCGGAACCTTACATGGGTGATGTTGCCATCGACAATGACACCATCGTTGCGGTTGGCAAGGTCGAGGAAAGTGGTACCAGAGAAATCAACGCCAATGGGCATGCAATTACGCCAGGATTTATAGATCTTCACACGCATCTGGACGCTCAAGCGGGATGGGACCCGGACCTAACGCCTATCGTCTGGCATGGTGTCACCACGGCATTGATCGGGAACTGCGGCGTGACTTTTGCGCCGTGTAAACCACAAGATCAAGCCTACCTTGCCGGTATGATGGAGTCGGTAGAAGATATTCCGAGCGCAGTGATCCTTAACGGCCTGGCCTGGGATTGGGAGAGTTATGGTGAATATCTAGATTCTCTCGAAAAACTAGAGCCGGCTATTAACCTGGTTGGTATGGTGGGACATTGCGCAATCAGAACCTATGTAATGGGTGAGCGGGGCGTCGATGATGAACCGACGAGCGATGAAATAGCTCAGATGGCCGCGCTGGCCGGAAAATCAGTAGCTGAAGGCGCGATAGGGTTCTCAAGTAGTCGGCTGGTTGCTCACAAAATGCCCGACGGTCGCAGTATTCCAGGCACATTCGCCAATACCGAAGAAATGGTTGCCATCGCCAAAGCGGTTGGCGAGAACAACGGTCTGGTTCAAAACGTTTTGGAGTACTCTCGGCTCGACACTGAAATGGCGCTCTTGCGCGAGCAGGCTTTAGCGGCTCAAACACGGGTTATTTTCACCGCACCCCATATTCCAGGCGCGCCTGGAAAAGCCAATGCATACAGCGACATAATAGAATCGATGTTGGCAGAAGGCATCGACATTACTGGGCTCGCGCTGCCACGGTCCTTTGGTTTTCTATCGGGCCTTAAAACTAACATTATGTTTATGTCACCAGCATGGGCTAATCTTATTAGCTTGGATTTCCCCGCCCGTCTCGCGGCAATACAGAACGCCGATACTCGCGCCACGCTGATTAAGGAAGCCAGTGAGATGGGTAGCCATGGCACGCCTAATCTTAACGAATGGGTGGGTAACTTTTATTCACTGGGTAACGGCGAATCGCCCGAATATACCAAGGGTCCCGACGAGAGCTTGCCAGCTATCGCCGCCGCTGCAGGCGAGCATCCTGCCGAAACCTGGCTTCGCGTTATGCTTGAAAGTAATGGCGAAGGCCTGTTCCATGTCCGATTCGGCAACCATGACTATGCTGCCATGGAAGAGTTTCTTAAGAATGATTGGGTATTACCAAGCCTGGGAGACACCGGTGCGCATCTCACTCAAATTATCGATGCGGGATGGGCAACCTTCATGCTGTCGCATTGGCACAGAGAGAAAGGCACTTTTACGCTTGCTGAGACTATTCGCATGCTAACCAGTGCACAGGCCCGCATACTTGGCTTTGCTGATCGCGGTACCCTTGCGGTGGGTATGCGCGCAGATGTCAATATCATTGATGTAGACACTGTTGTCGAAGGTCAACCCACATTAATTCGCGATTTCCCCGACGACACTCCCCGCTTGACTCAAAAAGCGAAAGGCTACCTAGCCACAATCTGTAACGGCAATATCATTGTAGAAAACGGTGAGTTAACGGGTCAAAGGGCGGGTCGCGTATTGCGTAACCAACCGAAAGCCGCTGCCTAGGCGGTTTGAGGCGTCGCTGAAAGGTTGTCGGGGGCGTTAGTGAACGCTCTTTTCAATGTGTTTTAGTGAATGTGTTTTAGTGACTGTGTTTTAGTGAATGTTTTCTATTGAACGTTTTCTTTGCGCTCAGTGGCTAGTAGTTCAACCAGCCGATCGTGGTATCGCCTAATGTCACCTTTCTATTCCTGGTTTATCTGGAACGGTACCCTGATTTGTATCTCGGAGGTTACGCGGCAGGGTTCAATTTTCTGAACTGCACCGGTAATAAAAGCTTCAAAATCGGGATTGAGGTCGATATCCGAAAGCACACGAACGTTTGCCAGGCCCCCCGGTGTCATGTTGAGTTCTAGCTGGAACACAAAGGAATCCGTTTCCTCGGACATGGCGTCACCGATGGTAGCTTCGAGACGCTCGATGTAAATCCGCAGTTCGTCCTGATTGATGCTTTCAGTGCCAGGTAGGTTGTCATAGAACTCGGTTCGTACATTGAATCGGGCGGGTTCTGGTTCAGGTTCTGGTTCTGGTTCAGGTGTCTTCGCGAGAGCAGCAGGCTGTTCCAGTCTTTTCCAGACAGCGACCGGGTTATAGGGCCTGGCGCTTGAGCTTTCAGCGGCGTCTAGGTAATTCATGACGAACTGCCTGCCATCAGGTAGCTCAGTTCCGTAGGTTTCTTCGTTGCTGATTGCCTGGTGTAGCGAATCCCAGTCGGTCCCTGAAAGCAAGACACTGAATCCATCTTCTTCAATGGAAATGTCCGAGAATTGGCTGAAACCAATTGAAATAAAGCTTCCGCCAAGCAAACCGGAGGTCTCTTCCTGCGCTGCGTAAGCGCCCGGAAACGCCTGGCCTTCCTGCCAGTAAAGGCTGGCATCACACCGCGCAGAGAATCCGGTATTGATGACGGCAATCTGGTTCTGTTGTATACCTGCCAGCGCTTTTTTGACCCGGCCAGCGTCTTTTTGATGAAGCTGAAACTGCAATACGGAACCAAGTTGATGTGCGTAGGAATACTCCGCGAGTACGTGGCTCGCGTCGGATAAAATACTGTGTTCTTGCGTCGTAGACGGAAACAGTGAGGGCCTTGCTGGTGTGTTCCAGGTTGGGTAGGGAAACGAAGAACAGAATTTACCTAACCTGGAGAGAAAGCGGGTTAGCCCATATTGCCGTGCGTAGCGATACTCTTCCCTGTGTACAAGGATAAGACTCAGGTAATTGTCTACTGAGGGAAGGCCTTCGTACTGGATTGAGGGAACATAAAACAACGACGGGAAGCCAAACATTCCCTTCTGCGCGAGTTGGGTTGATTCCCCGGAGACTACTGCTCGCCCCGAGCGTGTTCGCTCAGCCAGTAGCTGAAACATTTTGATCGGCGTTTTGGGGAAGTCTTCAATATCAGCTTCGTCGTCTACCAGAAGTGATAGACACATTTCGCGTTGCTGGTGTGTTTGCAGGCCACGGGTCAGGTAGGTCCAACAGTGGCGATCCCTGTCACCCAGATATAACTGATGCAGATGAATCTCTACCTTGAGAGATTCGTCAAGATTCACGCTAATCGGAAAACTCATGGCGGAACATTGCTGGAAATGCCAATACAGGATAAACCAAGGCGGTTTTCATTCAAATGTAAATTTTGTGTCTGTTGGCTGTTTTTGCTTAGGTGATGCCTGGAGCGGGTAAATCAGGTTTTCAAGACCGTTAATCTTGATTTCCAGCGTGATCTGCATCAGTTCACCAAGTTTACCCGTCGGAAAGCCCCTATCTACGAACCATAGAAGGTACGCCTCGGGTAGTTGGATTAGCGGCGTGTTCTTGTATCGACCAAAAGGCATTTCATGATTGGCGACTTTGACGAGATCTTGTTGATCAAACATGCGTTAAGACAGATAAAACATTGAAGAAGGATTGTACAATAGGGGCTTTTTCAAAGCAGGAATATCGATGCCGAAAGCCAGTGATTTAAAACGCGGCGACGTGGTGCAGATCGAAAGTGCGCCCCATGTTGTAAAACAACTCGAGGCGAAGAGTCCTTCGGCGAGGGGCGCTTCGACGCTATATAAAGTCAGGTTCGAAAACCTTGTGACGGGACAGAAGCGTGACGAGTCGCTTAAGGGTGATGATTTTTTGGGTGAGGCAGACTTCGAGAAGGTCCAGGTACAGTTTTCTTATATAGATGGGCCGCAGTATGTTTTTATGAACACCACGGATTACAGCCAATACCTGCTGAATGCGGACGCTATGGAAGACCAGTTGGCCTATATCATTGATGGGCTGGACGGGATTACAGCGTTAATCGTGGAAGGGAATATCGTTGCAATTGACCTGCCGCAGTCTGTTACGCTTGAAATCGTTGAAACAGCACCCAGTATTAAGGGCGCTTCGGCTAACGCACGAAATAAACCTGCAACGCTATCAACGGGTCTTATCGTTCAGGTGCCTGAATATATCGAGCAAGGTGAGAGTATCAAGGTGAACACAACCAATGCCAACTTCATGTCGCGTGCCTGATGATTCGCGTTTCAGACATTCCTGAGAGTCAGATTGAGTTTTCGGCGATCCGTGCCAGTGGTCCAGGCGGCCAGCATGTCAATAAGGTCTCGTCGGCTATTCATTTACGATTCGATGTCAGGGCCTCCAGTTTGCCGGAAGCGGTTAAATTAAAACTGCTCAGGGTCAGTGATGCCAGGATCAATACCGATGGGGTGATCGTCATCAAGGCCCAAAAATTCAGGAGTCAGGAAAAAAACAGGATAGAAGGTCTGGAGCGGCTAGATGAGTTGTTTCAAAAAGCCCAACATGTCCAGAAGGCAAGAAGAAAGACCCGTCCGTCCAAGTCATCCGTGCGCAAGCGCCTCGATGGCAAGAAAAAACAGGGCACAGTGAAAAAAACCAGAGGCAAAGTCGACGACTACTGAAGCCCGGCGTTGCGTTTCTCCTCGATAAGCCACTCATCGACGTTTCTGCCGAACGGAATCATTACATGTTTTTGATAGCTCGGCCTTGCCGTTAGTCTTTGGTAGTAGGCGGCTACGGCTGGCAAAGGTGGTCTTTCGATTTCCATCGTAAAGTAGCGATACAACATGGTACCGATAGGAATATCCGCCATGGAGAGCGTATTGCCAATCAGGTAATCAGTTTGCTCAAGCTTTGATTCCAGTTGTTGCAACAAGTGCGCCGTTTGTTGCTCACCTTTTTTGATCTGTTCCGGGCTGCTCTTTTCTGCAGTCAACCTGATTTTGTTCATAAAAATCATAAAGAACCCGGTCCCAAAGGTGCTGCATTGCCAGTCCATCCATTGGTCCGCAAGGGCGGCATCTTTCGCATCCAAGGGGCACAGGGATCCTGCGCCATATTGTCGAGCAAGGTATCGGACACATGCGTTAGATTCGTAGAGCGTCAGTTCGCCGTCCTCTATAGTAGGAACAACGGCATTGGGGTTCTTTGTTGTGTACTGCGCATCTATGCCGAAGGAGCCCGCCATATCATGTCGCTGATAATCCCGACCCAGTTCACCCAGCGCCCACATCACTTTTTGGACATTCATGGAGTTACGCCTTCCCCAAACGGTAATTTTGCTGGCGTTGTCGCTCATGTTTAGTTGATCCCCAATTGTTGTTCTGCATATTCCTGGATGGACTTGTAATCCGCTTTTCCGTTCGGGGCTCGGTTAAGATCGTCTTTGATCAGGATCTTCTTGGGAAGCTTGTAAGCCGCCAGGTGTTTTCTTGAGAATTCCCTTAACGCCAGTTCGTCGATCACACACCCTTCATGCGGTTGTACTACTGCAGTGATTGACTGTCCCCATTTTTCATCTTTCACGCCAACAACCAACGCATCTGCTACGGCTTCGTGGAACTTGAGTGCTTCTTCTACTTCCTCAGGATAAACTTTTTCACCAGCGGTGTTGATACAGTTGCTGCCACGGCCGAGCAGTGTGAGTGATCCATCATCCTCGACACGTACCCAGTCACCAGGGATTGAATAG
>Ga0302125_10001305_pt1 | contig 12561 bp, 8 predicted proteins | sample CB4_surface_MG_FD_203111 | JGI IMG/M metagenome (GOLD analysis project Ga0302125, IMG submission 203111) | Marine microbial communities from Western Arctic Ocean, Canada - CB4_surface | ecosystem: Environmental > Aquatic > Marine > Oceanic | place: Canada: Western Arctic Ocean | collected... | reverse complement strand
TCGTCAGTTCCAAGGAGGGCCAAATCAACGACGGCGACCTCGCGGAGGACGACGTCAAGGTGGTGCAGATCACGCCAAACAACTTCAGAGTGACGTCCACGTGCAGCCGCGACTTCTTGATCGAGCCGTTCGAGCCGTTCAAGATGGACCAGTTCCTTCGAACGTTGCTGTACGAAATATGCCCCCCCTTCGTGAACTGGTTTGTTGTGCTGTTTGTCGAGATTTGTATCTTCAGACACACCACCGAGGAAGCCGTGTGCGCCGCCTCCGCAAGGGGCTTCACCCCACTACCCGGCCCGCTGGCCAGGGTAGTTTCCCGGTTCGACCCGCCGGACTACTCCGGGAACGGCGACATCCTTTTGTTTGGTATGTTCTGGTTCCCGGTGTTCGCCGTGGCGTTTTCAAGCGATGCGCGCGCCTTCGTCGAGCCCTTGGAGCTCCTGCCCCTATCAATCCTGCTGCTGTGCCGCGTTTCCGTCATCGCGTGCAAATACGCCCTGCTGCCGTCGTCGTACTGCGGCGACGTCAACGGCAAGATCTACGGCGTGATCACGCAGTCCGACATGGCCCGCACGCTCGTCGGCTCCGCGTGGTTGTCGCCCAAAATGAAAGAGCACGAAGACTTGCTGCGACAGGACGTGGAGAACGCGTGTTTAGAAGCAGACGTGGACCTTAGCGAGACGCGGATTGACGTGGGGAGCGCGGAGGCGGCGACGGCGGTGCGAGCGCGCGCGGGCGGGGTCGGCCGGCGGTCGGAAACAGCCGTCGCAAACACGCCGTCGGTGGTGAGCGGGAAGGAGCTTCTCGCCGCAATCGTGGACGCGCACATCGGGCGAACCCTCCCGGATTGGGTGTTACCGATCCTTGTCGTTGGCGGTGTGGCCTACGCCTTGGTCAGCCCCGTGTGCCGAGGCGCTGTTGGGGTTCAGATGTTCGGAGACAACGCTTTGAGCCAAGCCACCGCGGCGACGCTGTTCTTGTCGAGCCTGTTTCTGTTTCTGAACAACATGGTTTTCACCGTGTCATGCGCGTGGACGTTCCGCAGGCAAAGAGACGCCATCTGTTGTTTAAACGACATCATGCGGTTCCCGGGCGAGCCTGTTGCGAATATTTTGCCGCCATCGCCGAAACTGCAGCGCACAAAACACAAGAAAGAATCAAGGAAGAACCAACACGCGAACGGCGCCGGCGACGAGCACGGAAAGAAAATCGAACTCCCGGAGAAAGAACCACCCGCCGTGGTCGCCGCGCGCGCCGCCGCCGCACGAGGCGCGGTAGTCTTAGTCGACCTGAAGGACCCGTCAAGCTGTTTGTGCTGGTCCTTGGTTCGTAGGGCGTTGCGCAGAGTGGGGTCGTCCTGGGCGCGACGCATGAACCTATACTCCATCGTGTTTCTCGTCGCCGCGTTTACGTGCGCCGGGTCGTTGCTTGTTTTGTGCTACGGCGCGGAGACACGGAGTCACCGTTTGACAACCGCGGGGGAGTTGTTTTACCTCGCCATCGTGGTCTCCGGGCTTTGCTCGTTAACCGTAGCAGAGGGAAGCGCGATTAACGATTTAGTCCCCGTAGTGCGAACGTCGCTGAAGCGGGAGGTAGTCGCCATCGCGGCGCAGCTCGCGGGGATGCAGGGGAACGGACGGGAACGGAAACAGAACGCGGCAACCGAGACGAACGAACGTGTGCGTCGCGATGAACGCGAGGCCCTGACCGACGCCCTTAGGCTAATCGAGCGCGTGGAGCAGTACGTGCATTTGGAGGAGGAGCACTCGCACCCGGTGGAGGTGTTTTACCGCGTCCCCGCCACCACCGCCGCGATCACGTTCACGGTATCCTCACTCCTCTCCATGCTGCTCATCGCCGCGCAACGGTGGTTCCAAATGACCGGAAGCGAAGGGTGGTCGTACGGCGGGGCGAACGGAGAGTTCGGAGTCACCGACCCCACTAGGTAGCAGCAGAAGCTTATTTATTACCTTCATTTAGATGCTTTTTTCCTTTTGAAGGGATTTACACTCGGCGCAGTAACGTTTCAGCTTGCCGTGCAGGCACCCGACGCAGTCTACGCAGTCGTTTTTCACCTTGCCGTGGGGGGAGGGGTTGCACACCGCGCAGTTGTACTTCACCCTACCGTGGGGGCAGGCAATGCACTCGACGCACTTACTTTTCCGCCTGCCGTGAGGGCAGGGGTTGCACTCCGCGCATTTGCCTTTCACCTTCCCGTGAGGGCACCCTTTGCACTCCGCACAGCTGTTTTTAAGTTTGCCGTGAGGACAGGGGTTGCACTCCGCGCAGCTGCGTTTCGCCTTCCCGTGTGGGCAGGGGTTGCACTCCGCGCAGTTGCGTTTCATCCTGCCGTGGGGGCAGGGGTTGCACTCCGCGCAGCTGTTTTTAAGTTTGCCGTGAGGACAGGGGTTGCACTCCGCGCAGCTGTATTTCACCCTACCGTGGGGGCACGGGTTGCACTCCGCGCAGTGCGTTTTCTTTTTCCCGTGAGGGCAGGGGCTGCACTCGGTGCAGCTGTCTTTCAGCTTGCCGTGAGGGCAGGGAGTGCACTCCATGCAGCGGTGTTTCACCTTGCCGTGAGGGCAGGGGGTGCACATCGCGCAGCGGAATTTCGTCTTGCCGTGGGGGCACGGGGTGCACTGAACGCAGTTGCTTTTCAGCTTGCCGTGGGGGCAGGGGGTGCACTCCGCGCAGTTGTGTTTCAGCTTACCGTGGGAGCAGCCAATGCACTCCGCGCAGCCGTGTTTCAGCTTGCCGTGAGGGCAGGGGCTGCACACCGCGCACTTGCTTTTCTGCTTGTCGTGTGCGCATCGCTTCCGTTCCATCGCACGTACGGTTTTCGCAGAAACTCCCGCACGCAGCTACCTCGTCATTTGCAACCCCGCGCCCTCTCAGACGGCCTTTAGTCAATTTCGTTAGTGACACCCTCGAACTTTTTCTGACCGCTTCCTGACGAGACCTTTGGTGGGAACAGAACTTTGGTCAGTAACGACAGGGAACACCTGGGGTAGACGGGAACTACGGTTTGCTTGAAGAGAAGAGAGGAACCAACGTGTCGTGTTGTTTCGCGAAGCCTTTCCGACGCGCCCCGGTATCTTTCGGCGCGATCGGCTGTTTTTTTCTTCGCGAGTGAGTTTCAATGTGGCCCTCGTGTGTGGGCGCTGACGCGTGGAGGTTCGCGCCGGCGCCGTATCTGTACAGAGGGCGCGTGATTTTGGGAAGAAAGTAACGTGACGCGTGAGGATGAGAGATCGGGCGGGCGTACCGCAGAGGACCGAGACGCGCGGCACTGATGAGTGAGAAATGCTGAGAAAATTTCGCGAGAAGTGCTGACGAACCTTAAAAGCACGACCGTTGTCCTCATTGGTCCTGTCGCACAGTGCCGCGATGGACATGGACTTGACCGGGGACTCCCCCGGCCCCGGTGCGGCTGGGTCGGTGGGGACCAAGATCCCCATCGTGGTCGAGGTGTGCATGCGTTCCACGAGCACGGCGAGGCATGACGATATACGCGACGCGGTCATCACGTACCTGGAGGATGTGGGGAGTTTGATTTACTTGGAAGGCGCACTTCAAATGCCGACCGCGGAGGACGACCCGTACCTGCACGCGCACGTGGAAAGCGCGCGCGTGACCGACCTGGGTACGTGTGATGGTGGTGACTACTCGCCCGGGAAACCCTAAACCCTAAACCCTAAACCCTAAACCCCCCGAGGGAAGTACGCATTCGCCATCAGATCTCGAGACGGCACCGAAATCGGGAAGCGTTGCTTTCCGTGGACCGCGCGCGTCGATTTCGCGTATGGCGACCTGTGGCACTAGTCAATCTCTGACGTTACCCTGACAACCCTGACGAATCCCTCCCCTGTCACCACAGGCGACGACGCCCAACCCGGTGCGACGTTACTTTCCTGGATGATCACCCCGGTCGTGTACGTGTTCCAGCTCGACGAGGACGGCGCGGGCGAGGAGATGGACGGGGACGAGGACATCGCGACGTACAAGGAATGGCCGTTACCCGCGCGCGAGTTCCACGGGTTGTGGGAGAGCTTGGTGTTTGACGACGAGGAGGGTGGGGATGGTGAGGTTGATGATGGTGCTACTACTGCGGCTGGTACTAGTGCTCCTGCGCGACGTGCAAATGCTTTCAATACTAGTGGCGGTGGTTTCACGCGGCTGGGCGTGAAGAACCGCTTAACCCGGTACGCCGGCGACGCCCTGCTTTTCAGCCGTGCCGGCGTGAACCACAACTTGATTTCGTGGAACAGGGTGGTGTTGCTTCACGGTCCGCCCGGTACTGGTAAGACTTCTCTTTGCAAAGCCCTGGCGCAGCGTTTGGCGGTGCGGCACAAGGGCACGTACCAAACTTCGTCCCTCATCGAAGTCAACGCGCACAGCCTGTTCAGTAAGTGGTTCAGCGAAAGCGGCAAGCTGGTCACTAAACTGTTTGAGAAAATAGGCGACCTTTGCGACGACGAAACGTGTTTAGTTTTCGTGCTCGTGGACGAGGTGGAATCCTTAGCGGCCGCGCGAAGCGCCGCGGCGGGTGGGTCCGAACCCAGCGACGCGATTCGAGTCGTCAACGCCCTGCTCACGCAAATCGACAACCTGAAAAACAAACCCAACTGCTTGGTGCTCACCACGTCGAACATCACCGAGGCGATCGACTTGGCGTTCGTGGACCGCGCGGACATAAAGGCGTACATCGGGCCCCCCGGTTTGCGGGCACGGTACGAGATTTTAAGGTCAGCCGTGAACGAGCTGCACCGAACCGGGCTGATTGGCAAGGGCGATTTGTTGGATTTGCCCGTACCGATCGAGAAGGTCAGCGCTGGTGTGTTATTTCTTATCAAGGATGACGACGCGTGTGAACCCGCGGCCGCGGCGGCGACGGGGGAGCTCGATGACGTCGCGTTGGCGAGCAAAGGATTGAGCGGGAGGGCGTTGCGCAAGCTGCCGTTTCTCGCGTTCGACACGGCGCGGAGAATGGCGTCGAAGGAGGGCAGGGAAAAACCCAACGTGTGTGAGTTTCTGCAGGCCATGAAACACGCGGCGAACACGGAGTTTAAAGATCGGGAATTGTTGCGGAAGGACAACTTGTAGAAGAATGCAGACAAGTCTGTTCCGTCGCGTAGTCTATCTATATACAAAGCTAATTCTACACGGTTTTCCTAACCTTTGCAAACATCTCCTTCAAAGTGACCTGAGTCGTCCCCCCCCCTGGGTTGCTCGGTGCGTTTCTTTTCCCCCCACCGTTGCTTCCCGCTCCCCACCGCCGGACGTACGACTCGACGCCGTCGCGAAATCGCGAGCGCATGCCGGCTTCCGACATGCGCCGCGTGGTTCCCGTGACTTGCGCTTCCGGAAACGGCTTGTCGTGCAACCCAAAGCACCACCCCACTCCGGTGTACGACACCGGGTCCCGTCCGTCAAGGCCGTACTTGTTGTTCAGGTGGATTGCGATTTTCCAAGCCTCGGCAGGGCAAATGGCCCACTCCACTATTTTCTTACACCAAAACATGCGCACGTAGTTGTGCATCTTCCCGCTCACCACGATTTCCCGCTGACACGCGTTCCAAAAAACGTCGTGCGTCTGGCACTTCTCGAACTGGTCAAGGGTGTACGTCCATTTCCTCGCGTCCCCGGCGTGCGACTCCAGGGTTCTGCGCGCCCATTCAGGGATACCTAGGTAGCTGTCGAAGTTTCTTTCGTGAAACACGAAGTTCACCGCGAGCTCGCGCCGTATGACTAGCTCGTCAAGGTACTTATCCACGCCGCGCTTCAGCGCCGCGCTCGGGGGTTGCGGTGGGACATAGGTCGAGGAGTCGTTACTCGAGTTTAAACTCGAACCAGACATCACCTCACCTCGCGCCAACCTCATCGCGACGCAGGTCAAGTAAATCACGCTTATTTGGCCGTAGTGCACGTACGGCGAGAGGTGCGACTGTAGACCGAGGCCCGGGTCGTTCCGGCTGGAGGCGTACTGTTCCAGTTTCTTCGTGAGAAAAAGTTGCGCCTTGTGGTGCGCCGCCAATTCGCCGCCGCGGTGGTACCCGTCGCACCGTTTCACGGACCTGTCCACTGCGTGACCGGTGGGGTGCGCGGCGTCAAGCGCGGCCAAGCACGCATCCGCGCCGTCGTGAAAAGGCAGTTGCGGGGGAAAGTGAGATCGGAGCGATTCATTCCCAAACAAAAGCGCCGCCGCTTTTTCTGGTGTCGCCGCGAGTTGTTGCGTCTCCGCGTGCAGCGCCGTCGGCACCAGTTCCCTGGACGCCAGCTCAGCCAGCCGCGGCCATATTCGTGGCCTGAGACTCGCGGCTGATTTTTCAGCCCGCGTCGCGCTCGCGCCAGGACCGGAGTACACGGGGGACACGACTTCGCTCTCCACTTCCCAGGTTTGGCAACGAACGTTTTGCGCGAGGTGTCGTCGCCAACTCCGCAGAAGCGGCGTGTAGCCGCCGTCCACGACAACCTCCACCGCGTTTGTCGCGCACTTCAAAATGACTTCCCCTGGCGACCCGCAGAACCCCAGGAGTTGTACCTGCCGCGTGGCCTCAAGCGCGTGCCGCAGCTCGCACAGCCCGTCGTACATGAACGCCAGGGTTCGTTCGTTCGCCCACGGGAAATCGCCGGTTCCCACGAACACGGCGACGAGCGGCTTCTTGAGGTGTACCGCGCGCTGCGCCGCAAACTCGAGCGTTTCGTTGTGCCTGGCTCTTTGCGCTGATTGCACCCACAGCAAAACGAAGGTACCTTCCTGCGCGGTGGGCAGGAAGTTCAAGCGACGCACGCGGTCGGGTGAAATGACAGTGGTGGTTCGCGGACCGTCGCGCGGAGCGCACCGCGTCGCCGTCGGCACTACCGACGCCCGCGCCACAAAATGCGACGAGTCGCGCGGGGTCGTGGAGGGCGGGGGCGGGGGCAGGGGCGGGGGCAGGGGCGGGGGCGGCCGTCCCTTTTCCATCGCAGCGCGACGTGCCAGCGCGGCTGCCTTGTTCGCAGCGGCGCGCGCGCGCTGCGCTTCGGTTACCTCGCCGGTTCCGCCGGACTGCAACATCGGCGTTTTGATCGAACACCACGATTCGCACGTGTCTAATCCCTAAAGTCGGATGACTGTCCCTAACCTGCCTAGCACGTACACCGGTTCGCCGCGGCTTTCATCAACCCCAGTAGCACGAGAATCATGATGAAACCCACGCTGTACACGTCACCGCCCACTACGCTCATCTGTTGGTTCTGGCCGTGGACCACACCGGATGCGTTGTCGTGGTTCGCCTGCTCTCGCTCATCCCCACCTCCACTCGAAGATCCGCTTCCCGACGCGCCCGCGTCTCCCTTGCCCTCGGGGGCGCGTCCGACCATGACGCGCGTGTGTTCGCTACCGGTGTGTTTTGTGTCGCCGCGGGAGGGGAACGCAGGAAACTCGTCCAAAGGTGCGTGCACCTGTGGGCGCAAGCAGCGACGTCACCTCAAACCCCACAGAATCGGTGTCAACCGAGAAAATGTCGTTCCGGAAAAATCATCTCCGTGGAAAAATCCCACATCCCGCGCGCCACGAAAACACGAATCTCGTGACGTCGAGGAACGAAGCCACGACTCACAACTACGCGCACACTACGCGCACACGACACCCTCCACTCTTCCGACGCAATGTCCGGTAAAAAAGCTCGCGCGCGAAAGAAAAAGCGCGAGCGCCGCCGCGATGCTACCGCGGGCGAGGCCATCCTTGGCCTTCTCGACCACCTCGTCATCGAGCACATCCTCAGAACTGAGTATTTCCACGATCCCGCAGACCTCGCACGGCTTCCAGCGGTGAGCCGTGCGATGCGCGACGCGGTGGCAGAAACGGGGCTTATGTTTGAGGAGCTTGATGATTTTGAAGCCTTGAACCTTGGATGTTTAAGCGCGGTACAGCGCTTGCAATGGCTAGGTCGCCTTCCGCGTCAAGAATACCTTTGCCAGACAGCTGCAAGAGGCGGGCACCTTGAAGAATTGAAGGGATTGCGCGCGGACGACACACCGTGGGACGCAGGCACGTGCTCGGGGGCGGCAAGGGGCGGTCACCTCGAGATGCTGCAGTGGGTGCGCACTAACGGCTGCCCATGGGACAAGGTGACGTGCAGGGCGGCGGCTGCGGCCGGGCATCTCGAGGTGCTGCAGTGGGCGCGCGCGAACGGATGCCCGTGGGAGGCAACCACGTGCGAGTACGCGGCGTTTGGTGGGCACCTGGAGGTGCTGCAGTGGGCGCGCGCGAACGGATGCCCGTGGGAGGCAACCACGTGCGAGTACGCGGCGTTTGGTGGGCACCTGGAGGTGCTGCAGTGGGCGCACGCAAACGACTGCCCGTGGAACGAGAAGACGTGCACGTGGGCGGTACAGGGCGGTCACCTGGAGGTGCTGCAGTGGGTGCACGCAAACGGCTGCCCGTGGGACGAGTGGACGTCCTTCAGGGCGGCGCAGGGCGGACACCTCGAATTTCTGCAGTGGTTACGCGCGAACGGCTGCCCAGAAGAGAGTGATGACGAACTCTAATTTCTACCCTTACTTTGTACCTGCTAACGTTCCTACCCTCTCCTCACTGCACTGCAAATTCGCTGGTTTTCAAGTCCTCTCTCTCCCCCGCGGGCCCGAACAAATCCCACACCGCGCCCCATACTTGTTTCCGTGCGTCCGAAGCGCTGTCGTACCCGTCGCCTTTCATTTCCCCCAGTAACGGAATCAGCAACGAGTGCGTCAACCTCGTGTCCGGGTAATACTCCCTCAGGCCTTTCGGTATGTCCGCGATGAAGTTCGCGGCTGAGCCGAACTTTGACTGGAACAACATAACCTCCACCTCCGCGAAACCCATCAGCACCAGGTCCACCATGGAACGCTCCCACGCGCCTCGTGGGTCGGAAGCGTCGCATTTATTTGTGTAACGCGGGTCTGCATTTTTGACAACAACGTCTCCATCGTCTGCATCGTCATCCACGCACACCGCCGTGTTCGTGGCCTTGACGTGTCCGTACGCCCCGGACGTGGCGAGGGTGTTTTCTATACCAAGCGCAACCGCGTTTGCCATGACCACGGATCGTATCGCAGGCGAGTCAGTCATGAGGAACATTCCCCAGGTTTCGCCGCCGGAAACGTTTGCGCCCGTCGCGGCGACGCATCGCAGAAACCCGGTGAGCGGCGCGCTTGATGAGTTCGACGAAAAGGAGTCACTTTTGCCCAGAGAACACACCGGTTCAGGGTACGGCACTCGTTTCGCTTCCTGTGCAAGAAACTCGTCAATCGTCGCGAGGGTTGCGTTTTGCGCCCGCCGAACGTCGGTCGGCGGCGCCAGCTCGGAGATATCCGCGAACCCCACGCGGACATGCGCGGCGACTGTTTTCGTCCACCCGCGTTTCTGCATCGTTGAAAGAAACGGCGCCACGTTTTGTTTTAAAGACTCACGCGGGTGCACCGCCGCGGCCCCGAAACACCCGCCAACGGAACAACCAGGACACAGAGGTTTGGAAGGCGGTCCATGTTCAAATATCGGTTCGACCCCGTCGCTTTGCGGATTTTCAATCCCGACGACCCAGCGGTACGACGCACACATCCCCCAATCCCCTGGCTGGTGCGGGTGGCACCAGTGTCCGAAAGACTGCTTGACCCTGACGCGCACGACTTTCGCGGATTGAAAAATGTAATCACCCAACATGACTTCCACGAAATTCGCGTCCGGCGGCGCGACGTACGTTCCATTTGGCGGCTCCGTTTCGCCTTTCGTAAACGAGTCGTGTCCGCGACTGTAATACATACCGTTTTGGCTCCACGTCACGACGAGCATGTCCTTCCCTAGCGCATCGGCGCCCAACTCTTTGCGTACTTTCTCCGCTTTCGCCTCATTCCACACCCAGTCCACGCCGTGCATCCCGGTGAAGTAGTCGCCCAAGTCGAACCGGCAGTTCTTTGCCAGATCTGTTAATGTCGGCGAATCGGAAGAACCCGCCATTCCCGTCCCGTCGCACCCAACCTTTTGCGTGTGTAAATAGGAAGCCCTCCCGGTTCCCAAACCGACCGCCAGCAACTCCTGGTAGTGCTGCATCTCATCACCGATGCCGTTGAAGAAATTCTCGCTCCAGTCCATTATGATCACGGAGTTGGAGTTGTTGTTTCCTCCGCCGTTAGCGTCGTTCAAGGAGTCGGGTGCGTACCTCTTTCCGGTTTCCTGAAAAAATAAATCAACCTCGGCGCACTGTTTCAAAAACCTCGCGGCGACCTCCTTCGCCGGTTTCGTGTCGTCGTAAGAAACAGTTTCTTCAGATTTACCGTAGACTTGCGATGCAGTGCTTGATGCGTTAGCGTTGGATTGATTTGGCGTCACGACAACCGGCGGCGGCGTTGATGTCAACGTTGTTGAAGTCATCTCTGCAGTCGATGTCAACAATGTTGAAGTCATCTCTGCAGTCTCTCTGCCATCCTTCGGAACATCGGTGTTCACCGAACGTATCACCTTGGGAGTCGTAACCTGGCGTGAGGTGTCGCGTCGAGAGTCAGTTACGGGTGGCATCGCCGGTGTGGTCGTGGGGACGCGCGAGGTCACGAGCGACCCCGCGGTCGACCCCAAGCCCCCCCCCGTGGAGTGCACCGCGGCGAACACCGACGCCAACGCCAGCGCCCCGACGATAGCCCCGACGCGCATCACGTACAACACGCGCGACGGTTTTGAGCGACGCGACGCGCCGAGAGGCGCGCCGCTCATCGGCGCCGGTGCACCGGCCTCACCGGCGCGCCACAGCGACACGGACTGGCGCGCCCGAGGACGCGCGCGCGTGGGTGTCAGACACAAACAATGTTGCTCCTGTTCGAGCTACAGTAGCAGCTTCCAAGCTGAGGTCCAAGTCATTTTTTCTCATCGAAGCCCATTGAGCCCAGCTTGGAAAAGTACCTCGGGGTGCCCTCAGATGGATCAGCGACCGCGAAAACGCTGCAATCCGCGTCAGCACGTCCGCTTTTCACGCCTGTCGATTGCGTCTCCACCAATGACCGGCCCGGAAACGCGAATCCTTTTGAAAATTTGCCTGCCGGGAGACCCTCGAAGCGTCGTCGCCTCGTCAGGAAAACCGGGCTGGAAAGTGTTCCTATGGCCAGTGCGTTCGGCGACTGTGCGGACCCGCCCCGGTGCGTGTCAATCCGCGCTCGCGAGGGCCAGTGGTGGTCGTTTCCAGGGTCAACACACACCTGCTTTTTCGCGTGTGCACGCACTCGGGTTCGTGAGTTGTGGCCAGATAACGGAACGAAAGTCGCGTCTGGAAACAGATCCCGTTGCGCACGGAACACCACCCATTTGGACAGACAAGATGGCCAAGGTACGTCCGTTCGTGACTCTATGGAAGTGGCGATTACCACCCCAATTCCCCCCGCACCTTTCCCGTCAACACGCAAACCAACCACCCATCTGTTCGCACGCATCGAAACCACGTCGTGTGGGGCACGCGGAGCGCGTACACGGCGCGCGCATTACCCGCTTTTCGGTCCGCGAGAACCTATCGGAAATGGCTGGGATGGTGAATCCGGCGGTTCGCGGACGGATACCTACCCGCCCCGGTGCGACGACGCGTTGCACTTGAAAACCTGAAAACCGACGATGGCTGACCGGTCCCATCCCACACTCACAGAAACGCGGCGGAGGCCAATCAAAAAGCCTCACCCTGGAGGTGCTGAGCGCGAACTTCCACCTTCCCATCAACGACGTCGCGAGGAAGGTACGGACGGACACGAGAGCGCGGAACGGACGGTCGATCGTCCATCGGATCTGTCCGTCGCTTTTTGCTGTCAACAAACGATTTTCGGGTCGAGCGAATCGCGTGCTCGGTCAATTTACAGAGTGCACTCAGAGCTTTTATCTTTTTGTTGCAGAAACTGTTCCAACCTACCTACCGTTTAGACTCCCACCACAAGAAGCGCACCGTCTGACGTACCCCTCCCCTCCCTCGTTTCCCTCCCGAACACAACCAGCTCGGCTTGTGCGTCACGGTTTTGAAACAGCGCTGCCGCGAGCACGGTATCACGCGGTGGCCGTTTCGCAAGGTGAAGAAGCTGGACACCATCATCAGCGCTTTGGGCGGGCCGGGCGGGGAAACCGCGGCGGATGCGGATCGGCGGCTGGCGACTTTGAAACGCACAAGAGAGAGTTTGATCACCGACCCTAACAGCGACGCGCATTTGCGGGTGGGGAAGCGTAAGACGGCTCGAACACGGGTGTCGCAGGGGAGCGGGTCGGAGAGCGCGGAGGGGGATGCGTTTTTTGGCGGCGCAAGGGATGGGAAAAACGTTTCAAACGTCAACCGCCCGCGCGCGGCGAGGGTTTCTTCGGGCGTTGATGGGCTGTTGGAAGCCGCAGCATCGTTGTCGTCGGATGACAACGAAACCCCCGGCACGCCAACGCGGTCGGACGGCATGCACGACCGCTCGCCGCGGGTCTCGGGGATGGTCGGCCAGTCGGTGGAGCAAACGCATCACGCGCACCACGCCGCGACGGACGCCGCGCTCGCGTTGGGAGCGCTGCATCGCCCGGCCGGCGCCTTCGCGCCG
>Ga0302125_10001301_pt1 | contig 12608 bp, 9 predicted proteins | sample CB4_surface_MG_FD_203111 | JGI IMG/M metagenome (GOLD analysis project Ga0302125, IMG submission 203111) | Marine microbial communities from Western Arctic Ocean, Canada - CB4_surface | ecosystem: Environmental > Aquatic > Marine > Oceanic | place: Canada: Western Arctic Ocean | collected... | reverse complement strand
ATCCAAGTTGGGCGCAAGGAGACTTATGCCAACCTCGGGATCGCGCTGATTATTGCGATGACTTATTATTTCCTCATCATTATGGTTAGTTGGTTAGAGAATGTCCCCGCGCTCAGGCCTGATCTATTGATATGGCTACCGAATTTAATTTTTCAAGGAATCGGCTTCTGGATGATCTATCGTGCGAGTCGTCACTAACTAAGGAGTGAAAGTGATTCCAGATCGAACCATGTTTAGGGCGCGCTCGTGTGCGTCAGCCGTTGTATTGTGAAAATCGTTGAAATCCAGAATCCGCCGAGCGTGGAGGCATTAGTTAATCGCTTCGGGCGCCAGCCTTTTTCCTTCGTTCTTGATAGCGCCCAGTCGAACGACGGATTGGGGGAGTGGAGTTTCTTTGGAGCCGAGCCGTTTCAAATTGTGACGGGGGACTTGGCGAATTTACGTCAAGCCATGCAGCCACACCAAATAAAGGCGCACCCTAAGATACCTTTCACTGGCGGCGCGGTCGGCTACTTGAGCTATGATTATGGCCGGCGCCTAGAGACCCTCGCCTCACTGGCTGAAGATGACCGCCTGATTCCTGACATGCACTTCGGTCTCTACGATGGCGTCGCTGCCCTCAACCACGAGACCGGTGTGCTCTTTTTGGTGGGGCATGACTTTAGCATCAGAGCCGACGCCGTGATTGAACGATTGCGCGCAACCGTAGGGGCACGATCTGTCACGACCGCTACGAACGGCCGCAATCAGGCCGCGACGGCCGTGACAAGTCGCACCACCATGACTTCCAAGTCACTCGCCCGCCGAAGCGAGTGGGAATGGAACCTCTCTCGTGCTGACTTCTGCTCCGCTGTCCAACGCGTGCGCGGATACATAGCCAGCGGCGACGTCTACCAGGTCAATCTCTCACAGCGCGCCCGCTGCACTTACGACGGTGATAGTGTGGCACTCTACCAAGCATTACGCCTTGGCAACCCCGCGCCCTACGGCGCTTATCTTGATCTTGGCGACTGGCAGTTGATTTCGACTTCGCCCGAGCAGTTTTTGCAGAAGACTGGTTGCCAACTAGAGACGCGTCCGATTAAAGGCACGCGTCCTCGTGGCATCGATGCCGAGGCCGACCGTCAAAACGAAGCCGCGCTCCGCGTCTCCCAAAAAGACCGCGCCGAGCTCCTTATGATCGTCGATCTGGAGCGAAACGATCTCGGCCGCGTGGCCGAGTTTGGCTCCGTTCAAGTCGAAGGCCTTTATCAGCTAGAGCGCTACGCTAGGGTAATCCACCAGACAGCCCGCGTCAAAGCCAACCTTGCCGAGCGCAAAGATATTTACGATGCGCTCGCTGCGCTCTTCCCGGGGGGCTCGATCACCGGTGCCCCAAAGATCCGCGCGATGCAGATCATCGAAGAGCTCGAGCCCACGCGTCGTGGTGCTTACTGCGGCTCCATCGGCTACATCGGATTCGATGGCGATGCCGAGTTCAACATCGCGATTCGTAGCCTGCACCTTAAAGACGGCCAGCTCGACTACCAAGTCGGGGGTGGGATCGTTTGGGATTCCGATCCCGAAGATGAGTATCAAGAAACGCTGGATAAAGCCCGCGCAATCCGAGAGACTATCGATCAACTATGCCAGACATCGTCCTAATTCCGAGTGGGGAGACTATCCCCCTCGCGCCGACCGCCTCAAGCTTCGCCTACGGCTTCGGCCTCTTTGAGACGATGCGTTATTTAGATGGGCGACTTTTCTTCTGGGAAGACCATTGGGCACGCCTCGCGAAGTCGGCTAAGCACTTCGCTCTCGCCCTGCCCAAAGAAGACGCCGTCCTCGATGCACTGCGCGGGTTCGTCGCTAAAACAAAACTCACTGAAGGGGCGCTCAAGCTCTCTCTGCTTAAAGATACTGAAGGCAGCTGCCTCTACGTTTATTCGCGCCCACCGATTCCCTCGCCCGCGTCCAATACTTTAATCCTCAATACCGCCAGCCCCATTTATCCACGCTCGCTACTCGCCGGACATAAGACCCACAATTACATGGAGGTCATGCACTTACTCAGCCTCGCCCGTGCTCAATCATACTATGATTGTTTGCGCCTCGATACCAATGGCCACCTCGCCGAGACCGCCACATCCAATCTATTTTTCCTCAAAGACGGCCGCCTCCATACCCCCGCGCTCGATACCGGCATCCTACCCGGCATCACTCGTGCCGTATTGCTTCGCGACCCCGATTTGCAAATCGTGGAGGGCCACTTTGTCCCAGAGACATTGCACGATGCCGAGGCCGTCTTCGTGACCAATGCCACTAGCGGCCTTAAGATAATTGAGCGAATCGACGGGTTCTCAGTAGTACAATCAGCTCAGTACTCAGCCGCCAGCGAGGCGCTGTCCGCCGTTCAGTCTGCGCTCCTAAGAACTCAGGATTCGTGTGCGCTGTCACTGATTTGAAAAAACCCTTTACACGGGGGTGCATTTCTGGCTTTTTCCAGCGCTCAAACATTTCAACACACAATTTACACATGGGTAACCTTAAGAAAAAACGCCGCCTCAAGATGAATAACCACAAACGCCGTAAGCGTTTGAAGTCCAATCGTCATAAGAAGCGCACCTGGTAAACCAGGATCTCATCAGATTTACAAACGGCTCTCCGCTTAAGGAGGGCCGTTTTTGTGTGCCATCTAAGCAATTCTAAAAATTACCATTTCATCGTTTTTTTATCCCTTCAAACGAAGCTCCTTATAAGAGCAACAGAAGCATGGATGCTCCTGCCCGATCCATGTGCTTCGGTTCCAACGCCGATGCATACGGATTATTACTTTAGATAATGCGGTCGTTGTATTGATGTTGATATTGGTCAAAACTGCTAATATAATGTAAAAAATAGTAAATTCTGTATGGCTAGTTGACAGAGTACTTCAGTATATACTAGGGTGTTTGCTTCACTCCTAATCGTGACATCAACAAACTAAATACTATTATGAAAACATCAGTAAAACAAAATTCCGCCTTCACTCTCATTGAGATGATCGGCGTGCTCGCTATTATCGGTATTCTTGCTGCGGTTGTCGCGCCACGAGTCATCGAATCGATCCGTGATGCTAAAGTGACTTCTGCAGTTGCTTCCGTCAGCGCTGCAAAAACAGCTGCGATCGGTTATTATCAACGCTACGACAATTTTCCTCTCGATACGGACCTTACGACTGTACTTGATTACAAATCAGATCCGACGAACCCGGTTGCTTACACTCCACCTGTTGGCGCTCTGGACTTTGGCGATGTGTTAGTACGTCAGTCTCAATTGCTCGAGCAGGAAAAAGCACCGATTGGTCGTGCTGATACTCAAACGGTTCACGCAATTGGCTGCTCTCCGGTCGGGGGCACCTTAATAGGTGGTGAAACATATGCCGGTACATCTGCCACATTTCGCTTCAAATCGTCCGGATCGGCTACGCGAATTGTTTATTATTTCATGCCCAACTTAACCTTACAAGAAGCCTCGGCATTGGCAGCTAAAGTCAATGGGCCATTCACTGCTGATGCGGTTTCTGACCTTAGCTTTGTCGAAGCCTCACTCGTCGGGAACGGTATTGCGGCTGTCGGTGGTCTCGAAGGCGCCAATGCCTGGTTTGCTCCAGGTGCAAACGCAGGTGAGTATAACTCCTACCTCTACGTCTCGCATCAGTAAGCCGCCGCATACGATATGAACTATTAAATTTGTGGACGCCACGTCTCCGAACGACTCTACAACTGACCAGGCTTCTATTAATATGGAGGCCTGGCTTTTGTCAGAGCGTATACTCACCGCATCACAAGCTGAATTGGCGCGGCGCGAGGGTGAGCGCCTCGGACTAAACTTTAGTGAAATTGTCCAGCGCCTCGGCCTTGTCAGTAGTGAAGAGCTCTCGCAGTTTCGCTCTATTCGTGGCCAACTTCGCACCGCGACTGATTTCATTCAGGAGGGTCAAGCGAAAGGGCAGCAACTCAGCCTACGCCGCCTGAGTCTTGACGACAACTTACGCAACAAGCTGCCTGCCGATTTGTGCGAAAAATTGATTGCGATTCCAATGGCAGAGCGGGAAGGATGCTTGTGGATCGCCTGCGCCAATCCGTTTGATCTGCCGACACTGAAACGCTTGGAGACAGCTGCGGGGCAGCCGATTGAAGCCCTGCCTGCGTCGGAAACTGACATTCGCTTAGCGATCAATCGCAATTATACCGCACGCGATGAACTCTACGAAGCAGTCGGCGCCTTCATCCAAATGGATGCCAAGGCACTGGATAAACAGAGCCAGGACGATCCGCCCATGATCCGCTTGGCGGAGCAAATACTGATGCATGCCGCTACCCGAGAAGCCAGTGACGTGCATTTGCACCCGGAAGAGCGTTTCTTTAGAATACGACTGCGCGCGGATGGGGTGCTCGAAGAAGGCCTACTGCTACCCAGCGCGATACGCAGTGCGCTCACTGCCCGATTTAAAATCTTAGCGGGTATGGACACCGCAGAGGATCGCCTCCCGCAGGATGGGCGGATTCGCTTTGCGATCGGTAGCGAAGAGATCGACGTTCGTGTGTCGAGTCTGCCGTCTAGCAATGGCGAGAGTATCGTTATGCGCCTACTTGATCAGTCACGCCTCAAGCTGGACCTCCCCACCTTAGGCTTTTCGAAGGATCAACAAGCGGAATTTTCGGATATCCTATTCCAACCGCACGGTGTTTTCTTGATTACTGGGCCGACTGGCAGTGGTAAGACCACCACTTTGTATGCGCTGCTCTCTATGATTGATGCCGAAGAGCGCAGTGTCTTCACGCTTGAGGATCCGATCGAATACCGCCTGCCGTTGATCCGCCAGACGCAGATTAAGGACGAAATTGGTCTCTCTTTTGCTAGCGGTCTACGCACTTTACTGCGTCAAGATCCAGATGTGATCTTGGTGGGCGAGACTCGCGATCAAGTCACCGCGGAATTAATGATTCGAGCTGCTCTAACCGGACACCTCGTATTTTCGACTCTGCATACCAATGATGCCATTAGTGCCGTGCCCCGCCTTACCGACCTTGGTATTCCTCCTTATCTTCTTTCCAGTAGCCTGCTCGGTCTCAGCGCGCAGCGGCTTGCACGCCGCCTCTGCCCAATTTGTAAAGCGGAGCACACGCTGACGCCAGAAGAATGGGTCGCCCTAGGTGGTGCGCCAGTCGATGGCAGTGTAACACTTTATCAAGCAGTGGGCTGTCAAGCTTGTGGCCAAAAAGGTTACAGTGGTCGGATTAGTCTAGCTGAAATCATTCGTATCGATGGGGGCTTACAGCAGCGCATCGACAATCAGCAGTCGACCTCAAAGCTCAAGCGCTACCTTAAAGAGCAAGGAGTCATTTTAATGCGCCAAGATGGACTGATGAAAGCCCAAGCGGGTCTCACCAGTATTGAAGAAGTCGGGCGGGTCGTGCAACTCGAAGTAGGAGAAGCCCTCGACGATGCCTGAATTTAACTACAAAGCGGTGACTGTAAATGGTCGCTTATTGGAAGGTCACCGCGAAGCTGAAAACGTCAAACGCCTGACGGTCTTACTTGCACAAGATGGACTGGAGCTGGTTGATTCCGAGCTTCGCGATAAAAGCGCCGCAAAGCGCCATTCGCGGCTTAAGATGAAAACTTCCGAGCTCGCCAATTTAATTTTTCAGATTGGGATACAGTTGCGCGCAGGCGTGCCGATTGTTGAGGCGCTCAAATCTCGCGAGGGCGAAGACGCTTCGGGAGCACAGACCATTGTTCGTCAGCGCTTGAGTGAGATCGTGGAGCAGGGTACCCCTCTTAGTCAGGGCTTGGAAGAGTTCCCACGGGTCTTCCCTGGCTATATTCGTAACATTGTGCAGGTGGCTGAACGCAGCGGTTCGTTAGATGAAAATTTCATCGAACTGCGCGATTACCTCGAGTGGATGGATCAAAACTGGAAAGCGTTTAAGCAGGCGATGTTGTATCCCGCCTTTGTGCTCGGGGCGCTGACTATTTTTATCTTCATTGCCCTACGATTTGTCTTCCCGACGGTCACTGCACTGCTTTTTGAACTCGATATCCCATTGCCACTGATTACCCGTATGATGATCGCCGCCAGTGATTTTGTGGTGCTCTACTGGGGCGCAATTTTAGCGGTGGCGTTTTTAACGCCTCCGAGTCTGCGGCTTTTGTTTAAAGTCTCTAAGCGGGCATCTTTGCTACGCGACCACTTTCTGCTCAAGCTTCCCTTTCTTGGCGATGTGATCCTGACCCTCGCCGTTGCACGATTTCTACGTAGTTTGATTCTGACACAGAAAGCGGGAATTGTGATCACCGACTCGCTTGCAATGGGGCGCGAAGTGGTCGGCAATGCCGTGATTGAACGTAGTGTGACACGCATTGAGACGGCGGTCTCGAACGGCTCAACCATGAGCAGCACGATGGCCAAAGATTCGACTTTTCCAGCACTAGTACGAACGATGGTCGGTGTCGGTGAGCGAAGTGGTTCGCTTGACACCTCCTTGCAAGCGGTAGTTGACTACTATGATGACCTGGTGCCGCGTAAGATTAAAACCTTCTTTGCCATTCTCGAACCAGGGCTCATTGTATTTACTGTTTGCCTCGCTGGGCTAGTGGCAGCAGCAGTCTTCTTGCCGCTTGTTAACATGCTCAGCCCCGGCGCTTACTAGAGGAACCATGGATCCACAAAATAGACCACCCACGATACCCCGCGCTGGCTTCACCCTACTCGAATTGATCGGGGTGATGGCGGTGATCGCGATTTTATCCGCAGCAGTGCTACCCGGTGCCATCGATCTCATCCGCACGCAACGTGCAGTCAAAGAGGGCGCGGTATTGCCCGAAATTGCCGAGGCCCTAAAGCGTGGCATGCTGCGTGAACAGGTATTTCCCATCTACGAAAATGATGCCAGCATCCCGACCATAGACGATGAATACAAAGCTTACTGGTGGAATCTTGCGGCTCGGTATGGTGGCGGCAGTGCTAATGAGGTGCGCTATCCGCTCGGCATTCGTCCTGGCTCGACCACCACGCGCAAGTTGTATTTTGCTGAAGCGGATTGGGGTGATGATACCTTTGATTCGATTGACTGGAATGGCACATCATTTAGCTACATCACAGACGATGGACGACCTAAATCATCAGAAACTGCTACAGATGGTTGGGTCTATCCAAATGATCCAACTGAATTACGTTTGTTACTCATTTCAACCACTAACCCGGACTTGTCTCTGCCTGATACCCTAAACGAACGGCGTTTCAACAGATTCTGGGAGGAGTGGGCAGTTGGCAGTGACGGCGATCCCACAATTGGCTCATGGGCTCGTTACGGCTTAAGTAGCAGCGAATGGCAAGGGCGCGCGGCCGAACTCAACGTGCAGCGCATTGATTTGCGCGACTGGCTCTGTACGGTGGTGATCGAGAATCGTAGGGCGATTAAAGCAGAACCACCCATGACTTTAAATGAGCTGGTGCTGGTGCTGCCGGAGCCTTCTGCAACTTTGGCAAGTGAGCCAAATAATGTAACTCACACAGGCTTTTGGGACAGGGGCACTGTTGCGCTGTCTTACACTAATCTCCAGGATGCTGAATTTATCATACAAGAACGGGACACCTATGAAGATGCAAATGGCAATGATCCTTATGGAAGAAAATTTATAGACTATCGTAGCGAAGACCTGAATGGCAATGGTGTCTTTAATGATGGGGTCAATTCCCCGTTTTTAAATGAAGTTGTAGACGGAATCGACTACAACCGCGATGGTGACAAAATCGATAATGATATATCAGAAGACCTCGACGAAGATGGCATCTTCGATCACCCTGCACAAATTTACACCTTTGTTGAGGCCGTCATACAGACTCAAAGAGGACGTCGAATTGATGTAACTCAGGATGCGACTGTGACCATCGGTGGGCGCCGCTCGTTTGTCTCTCCGCCAGAGCTAGAGCCAGAGCAATCGATCACAGCCACCCTGACTCTCACCAATCGCGCTCCGCTTGCATTGCTCAACCCAGATGTGCCTTCTGCCCCCATCGTACTTACAGAATGGACTAACGCGGATCCTTATATTCAAAATCGCTATTTTCTAAAAACGCAGGAATTGTTGCTAGGTGAGCCGTGGACCTCCGCGGAAGTCGGTATTTTCTCCATTGCCGAAGCTTTCAGCACTTTACGATTTGACGGGCTGGAGTGGCACTATTAGTCATACCCTAGTATGGCACATACGACACTCATATGGGATCACCACACGGTAAGGATCTGGCGCACTTCGCGTTCGGGCTCTAGCTTGATCCAAGAAGGCGAAGCGCAGGACCTCACTGCTCTGCTGGCACTTCTGGATCGCGCGGAAAAGACTTTTCAGTTCGGTCGTCTACTGGTGTATCTTGACATCCCTGCACTCGACCACCATCTCGAGCGCGTGCCGAAAATGGCGCCTAAACTTCAGCAGCAACTTCTGGCACAGCGTAAGCTCAAGCTCTATGGCGACGAGAAGCGCAGCTTGGCGTCGGTCGAAATGGGCCTGCAGGGTGAAGTTACCCATCAATTTTATTTCATCAGCAGCCTACCGCATGACATCGCCTCTGCCATTAGCGGGTGGGCATTGCGCAACGCTGTGTTGCTTGACGGAGTGTATAGCTTGCCATATGCACTCACCTGTCTCGACGATACTCTGGTCGCTACTGACGCACAGGGAGTGATCCACTGTCGCGTGCTAGGCGATGCCGGCTACTTAATTGCCCGTGATTCCGCCTGCAAATTACTATTTTTCAGTCGTTTGACGGCACAGGATTTGGGCACCGAACAGATGGCCAGTAGTGCACGCCGCTTAGGACTATTTGTCGAACAAGAATTTGGGGTAAACCCCCAGTTTCAAGGGCATGACGCAATGGAGAGTTCCGACGACGCGGCCGCCGTGTCCCTACTCAGCAAACTCAAGTTAGGCGCATCCCTCGATTTAGTCCCACGTAGCCTGAGGGCCCGACAGCGAATCGTACAATTTAGACACCGAGCCTTTGCCTGCCTCTGCATTACTCTAATCTTAGGAGTTTATCTAACCATACCGCAGATTAACAAGAAACAGGAGCTCGAATTAGACCTCAGCGAGCTCAATGTCTCTATTCAGCTAGAGACTTTGGAGACTAATCAAGTTCGGCGCAGCATCCTCGAAAATCGTCAGTATGAGAACGTCATCCAGTTCAGCCGAGGCCGTGAAACTCTTGATGATGATGCGCCAGTACCCGCCCCACTGTTGATTATGTTGCATGCGTTTTCCAATTCGTTGCCTGAATCTGTAGAGCTGGATACTTACAGTGGCTCGATTGATACCACCGAAGGGGTCACCACGATTGAAATGGTGGGCCGACCACTCACCGCGGATCTTGATCTACCAGCGGAAATTAAAGTGATGTTCGAACGTCTTAAAAAACAAGGATGGCAATTGAGCGAGCCAACAGTCGCTTTTGAGCAAAGCAATAGCCGTTCACGCTTCGGTGATGCGCGTGGGCGTCTGCGTAAATTTACGATTAGTTTCACAGTAAAAGCATCCACGGAACTAGGAGGCATCAGCTGATCATGCGCAAACGTCTATGCCATTTCTATAATATCTTAGCATCCTACCCGGTGATTGTGCTACTGCTAGCTGGTTTAGTTGGCCTCTTATATCTTGCGCGCCAGTATTACCCCCTCGAGATGCAGCGGCAAGCAAAGCACTTGCAGAGAATGGAACTCAAACAAGAGCTTCAAGCCTTACAGCAAGAGCTGACAGGCGTTGAACAAAGCGATTTGCGCATGCGTTATATGCTGTTTAACGAAGAATTCCTCAAAACAGCCGACGCACAGCCTGAAGCATTAAAAAGCCAATTTACACAAGCATTTGAAATCCATGGCTGGATCTTGCAGACAGCAGAGGTGGCTGAGCTCGAAATTCCGACCGAGCAGGGTAGGGCGTCGGATTCAAATCAAGCGCGAATTCAGGGAATCATGCTTGATTTGAGTGCCAGTGCTACGAATTCGCCACAAGACGATGGGGAGCCTTTTTTACCTTTATATTCGCTGACTCAATCCTTGAATTACCTATGGAGCCGCCCGCCGCTCAAAGAGTATCAGCAAATTGAACTTGTTCGGACTTATGACGGCTACACATTGAAGGCGCGGCTATTTTTGCCTCTCAAGGATAGCGATCATGGCGACTTCAATGAACTCAGCCTGAATCCTCTGTAATGCGTAAGTATCTAAATAATCCCCGTATTATTATACCGCTCGCACTCTTAGTTATGCTGTGGGTCTGTAACAGCTATGGCTTGCTTGACCAGCTACTACCCGATTTTTCAAATCAGCCTCAATCCCTTGCCGCGACTCAAGTAGTTGTCAAAAAAGAGGTGATTGCATTAACTCCCAGTGGTCGAGTCATGCAGGGCTTAGTCCGTGACCAGTGGTTGCTGCGCAATTGGAGGAAGTCCAGCGCGATCAATAATGAACCATTTGTTGCGAACTTTAGTTTTGCGAAGAACGAATTGCCAGAAGAGAGCTCCGCACCAGAAGTGGTCGAGGAAGTGGTGGTCATAGATCCCGGAACTCTTGATCAATATATTGTTGAACACCTAGGCTTGGATGAGATGGGCTTTTTTGTGCGGTTCGGTACTATCAACAAACGTCAGGGGGATTTACTGATGACTAAGAGTGGTATGGAACTTGTGCTTGGCTCGATTGCCTTAGCTGAAGCAAAGCGAAGCAAGGCAGAACATGCCGCCACCATCTCTATGCACCTCAGCCAAATGCAACTGCAGGCCGTCATGAAAAATGCGCCAATTGAAGTAGTCTCGCCAGTCCTCTCTGTGCCCGAGGACAACGGCCCGATATCGCCTCTAGTGACGGATGACACCAGCACAATAGTGGAGATTGGAGCGTCCTCGGATACAGTGCTTTCTAAGCTACCAGGCACTTTCAGGGAGGGTGACACTGTGGATGTGGATTCAATCAATAATTTCGATGATAACCGAAGTATTGCCTCTGCAATCATTTCCGGCGGTCAACTGGAGCGCCAGATCTACCGACTGGGCGATTTTGTTCAAAAAAATCCAGCTCTTGGCTTGGCTAGAGTCCATGAAGATTATGTGCAACTAGTCGATCGCTATGGACAATTCTATCGGTTGGATCTACAGGACTAGACGCCTGTTTGATTAGGAGTCGGGGCAAGATTACCTGAAGTTTCCGGAGAACTGATCGCTTGACAGAAGCATGGGAATTAGGCTTTTTCCCACTTCTTGTTTTTTGCCTTTCTATGCGATGCATTTTTATTGTTCGTGTGTTTACAATTAAAACTGTTGTTGCGAGACGCGAATTCATCCAAAAGATACTCAACTTCAAGCCAGAGTAGCTCAGTGGTAGAGCAGAGGACTCATAAGCCTTTGGTCGGCAGTTCAAATCTGCCCTTTGGCACCATTTATAGAGACGCCTTCGATTAAATCGGAGGCGTCTTTTTTATGCAAAAAAACCCCGCAGCGTGAACTGCGAGATTTTGAAAATGGCATTTAATTCGGTTTACCCGTCGATTTGCTCTTCGAGGAATTTGATCAACTCGTCTTCGGTTACGCGGCGTTGTTCACAAGTGTCGCGGTCGCGAAGGGTGACGGTGCCATCTTTTTCGATGGTGTCGAAGTCGATGGTGATACCGAAGGGTGTCCCGATTTCGTCTTGGCGACGGTAGCGGCGACCGATTGCGCCAGAGGCGTCGTAGAAGACGTTCCAGCGGCGTTGCAGTTTCTTGTAAAGCTTTGTGGCGACCTCGACTAGCTCGGGTTTGTTTTTAAGCAGCGGGAAGACGGCGGCCTTGATCGGCGCGATCTTCGGGCTGAATTTAAGCAGGATGCGCTTTTCGACTTTGCCCTTGTCGTTGGGGACTTCGTCTTCGGTGTAAGCAGCGCTGAGCACGGCGAGTAGCGTGCGGTCGACGCCGAGCGATGGCTCGATCACGTGAGGAACATACTTCTCTTTGGTGGTTTCGTCGAAGATGGTCATCGACTTGCCAGAATGCTCTTGGTGCTGCTTGAGATCGTAGTCGGATCGACAGGCGATACCCCATAGTTCTTGCTCGCCGTGTGGGAACTGGAACATGAGGTCAGTGGTAGCTTGCGAGTAGAAGGCCAGTTTGTCCTCTGGGTGGATGTCTTCGCTGATGCCTTCACGGGGCAGACCGATGGAAACGAGCCAGTCGGTGCAGGTATCGATCCATTCGCGGTGGAGGGTCTTCCAGTCGGCGCTTGGAGAGATGAAGTATTCAATCTCCATTTGTTCAAACTCACGTGAGCGGAAAATGAAATTACGTGGTGTGATCTCGTTACGGAACGCTTTACCGATTTGCGCAATACCAAAGGGGATTTTCACGCGGCCGGTATCAACGATATTTTTGTAATTAGCAAAAATGCCCTGTGCAGTCTCAGGGCGTAGGTAGGCGGTTGCGGCGTCGTCGGCGAGAGGACCCACCTTGGTTTCAAACATTAGTTTGAACTCGCGTGGCTCGGTCAGGCTGCCGGGTTTGCCAGTCGCGGGAGAGGGGATCAATTCGTATTGTTCGGGCTTAGCTTCGGTATATTCTTT
>Ga0302125_10001293_pt1 | contig 12657 bp, 10 predicted proteins | sample CB4_surface_MG_FD_203111 | JGI IMG/M metagenome (GOLD analysis project Ga0302125, IMG submission 203111) | Marine microbial communities from Western Arctic Ocean, Canada - CB4_surface | ecosystem: Environmental > Aquatic > Marine > Oceanic | place: Canada: Western Arctic Ocean | collected... | reverse complement strand
CGCGCTATGGCTAGCTGGAGTAGCAAGGGTGGCGGTAATAATCAGCTTGCCAAATTTGAGCAAAAACTCACTAACGGAATGCTTAAACAAGGCTATAGTTTAGATTTTGCTGAGCGGCTATTCAAACAAATTCAGGGTTTTGGCGTCTATGGTTTTCCTGAATCTCACTCTGCTAGTTTTGCTCTTTTAGCCTACGTTTCGGCCTGGCTAAAGTGTCACTATCCCGCGGCCTTTTGTTGTGCAATTATGAACAGTCAACCCATGGGTTTTTACTCTTCTTCGCAATTAGTTCAAGACGCTCAGCGCCATAATATTGGCATAAATCCTATCGATATCAACCATAGCCTTTGGGATCACAGCTTAGAAAAGAAGGCCGAAAAAATTCTCTATAATACATTAGATAAAAACAATAAAACTATGATTAGATTAGGTTTTAGATTAATAAAAGGGCTAAATTATAGTGCAGCATTAAAAATAATTAACGCAAAAAAACCCTTTAAAAGTCTCAGCGACCTGACCGCTCGCACCGGCCTCTCTAAAGCTAATCTCAGCCTTTTAAGTAGCGCGGGTGCATTACAGTCTATAACCAATAATCGTCGCCAAGCACACTGGCAGACGTTAGCCATCAACAGTCACGAACCCCTACTGGAGCGCACAATGCCTGACTCAGATTTACAGCTCAGCCCACCCAGTGAAAGCGACAATATCTATGCTGACTATAACAATACCGGACTGACATTAGGCCGCCATCCCATGAGTATTCTCCGTGAACAATTTCCGCTTTTTCGACAGTGTAAACGTCACAGTGACCTGGCTGAAATGGGCCATCAACGATTTGTTCGTATGGCCGGCATAGTCACCGGAAAACAGCGTCCAGGAACGGCATCTGGTGTGGTGTTTTTAACCTTGGAGGATGAAACAGGCAATAGTAATGTCGTTATCTGGAAAAGTGTCCAAGAGCGCTGTCGCCAAGCACTTCTCAAAGCTCAGTTACTGATGGTTAAAGGCGTCATCGAAACGGATGGTGCGGTGGTTCATGTCATTGCACAAGAGCTGACAGACTGCAGTGAGTTGCTTTATCAAACCGACATCAGATCACGCAACTTTAGATGATCCCTCTAACATGATTAGCGCAGAATACGTCTGCGCTTTAAGCTATTAATGCGGATTGGCGATATTGGCTAGGCGTCGTGCCGTTCCAACGTACAAAGGCACGGCGAAAGCTTACGGTCTCAGCGTAATCTAACAAATTGGCTATCTCAGATACGGTCAGCTTGGTCGTAGAGAGGTACTGACAGGCCAAAACATTTCTTACCTCATCGCAAATAGCACGGAAATTGGTTGATTCATCCTTGAGACGTCGCCTAAGCGTACTCTCACTGACATGCAGCATGCTTGCTACCTGGTTAATCATTGGGAATTCTCCGCCCGCACGAATTAGAATGCGTCGTATGGCCGCAGAGAAATTTTCTACTCTATTTAAACCGCGCAGTAACTCCTCACATTGATTTTGAAAAATGACATGACCTGCCGGGTTAGCGGTTCTAATGCGTAAATTTAAATTACTCTCTGGAATTACCAACTCACTAAAAGCCTGATCGAATTTAACGGGTACTGAAAATAACGATTGAAAAGCCTCTTGATTCACTGGCGCTGGATAGCTCAAGTGAACTTCACCTGCGGTAACCAACTCACCAATAAGCACTTCAGCAATGAATGTTATCTGTGAAAAGGTCAGTTCAGCAATCAATCTTTGCTGAACTGGATTCCCTAAACCCAACTGGATACGCAAAGCAATACCGTTAGGCACCTGATGCACATCAAGTGATGGCATTGCTAAGGACATTAACGTTGGACCAATTATGGCTCGGTAACGGAGAAGTAGCTTCAGCGCTTCGTGCAAGTCAGCACAGCTCATTAGAGCGAAACCAAATGTGCCTAAGGTGGTAATGTCGAGCTGCCGACCAAGACGGACCATCAGCGTGGAATCATCGGTCAAAGTCAGCGCACACTCCAATATTTTTAATATTTCAATGGCATTGAATGACTTTGTGTCTCTGGACGAAAATTGCTGCAATGCTGGCAGAGAGAAAAGCTGCTTTGAGGTAAACCCGTCCTGCGCTAGAAGCCCAATTAACTGAGGTACCAGCACGTTTGTTGATTGCCAATTAGCCATAGTAACACCTATGAAAAGTAGATCTGAGTGTTTGAAATATACTTTATAGTACTACACAATGAATGAATATGTCTCCCCGAACGGAGGAATATATCCCCTCTTAACTCAAGAAATTTCGATAGTATAAGAATTTGGTTATTCCCTTAAAATGGAACGTCACATGACAGCTTTACCGACAAAGTCTAAAACACCCGAAGGTGTCGCTATTAATGCCCGAAATGTCAATTTCAAGCTAGAGTGCGCCCTTGCTACTGATTGGGCTGACAACGATGCAGTATTAACGGCTATTTTTAACGCCATGAGTATTAGCTTTCCATCAGGTGAGAAAAACTTTATCGACTCTATTCGAGCTTATGAAAAGAGCATTATCGATGAGAAGCTACTAAAAGATATCAAGGGATTTTATAAGCAAGAAGGCATACACAGCCGCGAGCATCGCAAATACAACAAAATATTATGCGAGCAGCGCGGATATAACTTAGAAAAACTAGAAAATGTCTATTTACGCAGAATAGAGAAGGGTAAAAAAGATCCTCGAGTAACCAACAAAATGCTTTTGGCCTCTACTGTAGCCGTAGAGCATTTTACGGCTAGCTTCGGAGAGACCTTTTTGGAAGGCCGCATTTTAAAGAACGTTGAAGGGCCAATAGGCGATCTTTGGTGTTGGCATGCTCTTGAAGAATTGGAACATAAATCTGTCGCATTTGATGTCTACAACGCAGTCGGAGGTAATTATAAAATGCGCAAAACTATTATGCGTATTTCAATGGTGATGCTGATTAAGGATTTTCTAACCGTAGCGATTAAAATGTTGCATCATGACAAGCAACTGTGGAAATGGCGCTCATTTAAAAGTCTAACCAAGCTTCTATTTTTTAAAGACGGCTTCCTGCGTCTACACGCGGCCGCCTACAAAGACTTTTTCAGAGAAGACTTTCATCCCTGGGATTCGGACAATCGAGCCCTATTAGAGTATTGGCAAGAGAAACTGGCCCCTGTTATGGCAGCTGCCTAGACTACTACTCGCTAAGAAACCAAGATCATTGAAGCATTTCACTGATCGACTATTAAGGGAAAATAAAGATGATTAGTAGGCTAACGGAATCTCGGCGCTTGATCTGTGTTTTAGCTATGGGGCTATCCATAGCGTCTTGTTCAGAGGACACGATAAAGCCCTCCAGCGAGTCATTCAGCTCTGCCGCCAATGTTCATGGTAATGAGCAACTAATCACTCAAACTACTGAGATTGATGAACAATTAAAAGCGAACAACGGGGCTATTTTAGGGGGCCAAAATTCGCTTTTTGATACTGAGACCCAATTAGTCGAGCGTAAAGTTGTACCCGATACCAGAATAATCAATCCATTAGACGTAAATCAAGAGCGGAATGCCTATTACGGTGATCTGCATGTACATACAGCGTATTCGTTTGACGGCTATGCTTTTGGAACTCTTGCAACGCCCTATGATGCTTATCGCTTTGCCAAAGGTGAGGCTATCAAAAATCCCGCGGGCTTTGACATGCAGTTAACCAAGCCAATGGATTTTTATGCGGTTACTGATCACGCCGTGTTTTTGGGTTTGCTTAAAGCCGCCGCAGATAAATCCTCTGCTTTTTCTAAAAATGAATTTTCAGAGGCCTTTCATGATTTAAACGCGCCTGAAAACTTCGGGACAGGTTTAGCCAGTAGAACCAAGCGATTATTAGCATTTGCAGGTTTTATACCGAATGCCACCAAAGGTCTTAACGATGGAAGCTTGAATCGGCAAGAAGTACTTGGAGTGGTGAGGAGCGCGTGGGAAGACACCGTTGATGCTGCCGAACTATTCAACGCTCCCGGGAGCTTCACCACGTTCGCGGCCTATGAATACACAACATCCAGTGCTGATATGGGCAATTTGCATCGTAATGTCATCTTCAAGGACACTAGGCGTCTTCCGCGTGAGCCGTTCTCTCGCGCTCACTCAAACAACCCTGAAGACCTCTGGAGTTGGATGGACGAGCTTAGAAGTAAAGGTGTTGAAAGTTTAGCAATACCCCACAACTCCAATGGCTCTAATGGTGAGATGTTTAAAGTTACCGACTGGAACGACAATCCTTTTGATGAGACTTATGTGCAAACACGCATTAGAAATGAGCCGCTGGTGGAAATAACACAAATAAAAGGAACGTCCGAAACACATCCCATTTTATCCACACGCGATGAATGGGCTGGCTTTGAAATTATGCCCTACAGAGTCGCAACCGGCGCCCTCAGTAAAGTCGATGGCTCCTTTGTGCGTCAAGCACTGTTAAAGGGCTTATCCATTGAGAAACAGGATATTGCCAACCCCTACCAGTTTGGCTTTATCGGTTCTAGCGACACTCATTCGGCGGCCAGTCAAAATGATGAGGCAGTATTCGTCTCTAAGCTTGGTATTCTCTCTAGCTATCCAGAGCAAAGAGGTTCTGTTCCAATCAAAGGCATAGATGGCCAATTAGCCTATTACGGTTCTAAAATACTGGCGGAAGTAAAACCTACCCCGCTCGGAAAAAGTTTGTATGTCAAGATTAACGGTGATGTCTATGCTGGTGGTGCGACACCTACCTTTGGCGCCTCTGGTCTAGCTGCGGTATGGGCCGAGGAAAATACCAGAGATTCTATTTACAGTGCTTTTCGTCGAAAAGAAGTATTTGCAACCTCAGGGCCTCGATTAAGAATCCGCTTTTTCGCAGGGTACGGGTTTGACCAAAGCATGCTCACTGACGCTGACGGAGTCGAACAGGCTTATGCAAAAGGCGTCAGTATGGGAGGCTCTCTTTTGGCAAAAGATAATGCGGTAGACGCTATGGAGTCGCCCGGGTTTTTAGTTATGGCTTCAGCTGACCCTGACAATGCGCCATTACAACGTCTTCAAATTATCAAAGGTTGGCTCGATGACAACGGCACTGCGCAAGAGGAGGTTATAGATATTGCCTGTGCAAATGGCGCCGAGTTAGATGTGCTGACCAATCGTTGCGCTGATAATGGTGCTCGAGTAGATATCTCTGATTGCTCTATCAACCCTGAAACGGGAGTTGCCCAACTGGCAACCCTATGGCATGACCCTAATTTCAAGGCAGACCAACGCGCCTTTTATTATGCCCGCGTACTGGAAAACCCGACCTGTCGATGGTCAACCTGGGATGCCATTCGTGAAGGTGTCTCCACAAGACCTGACCTGGCTACCACCATACAAGAACGAGCTTGGTCCTCGCCCATTCACTACATGACCCAGAATTAGGGACCTATACGCGCGGCAGTCATGATTGACACATCGCATAAAATGAATATGATTCAACAGATCCAGAGTACCGCGATAACGTAGCTAACAATTACTGGATATACCTCAACAGAGATTTTATTAATGGAAAATTTTACCAATAAAGTAGCAGTCATCACCGGCGCCGGTTCAGGCATGGGCCGTTACCTTTCTGTATTGCTTGCTAAAGCAGGGGCTAATGTTGCGATCTGTGAGATCAACCCAACCACGCTGGCCGAGACTGAGGCCATGCTAAAAGACTACTCTGCGAAGGTAACAAGCCATATTATTGACGTTGCAGACAAAGCGGCCATTGACGCCCTACCCGCTCAAGTCATAGAGCTGCACGGTCATGTAGATATGGTATTCAACAATGCTGGCGTTACCGTCGACTGTAGCTTTGAGGATATGTCTGAAACTGACTGGGATTGGGTAATGAATATAAACCTGCATGGAGTTATCAACAGTACCCGTGCATTCTTACCACATTTACAAAAACGACCCGAGGCCGCACTGATCAATGTTTCTTCTATTTTTGGAATGATCACTGTGCCCAACCAATCGGTCTACCATGTCGCAAAGTTTGCAGTTCGTGGCTTTACTGAATGCCTTGCCAAAGAACTTAAAGGAAGTAAGGTTCAGGTCCACTGCGTACACCCCGGTCACATCGGAACTAATATTGTTACCAATGCTCGAATGAATGTCCGTAAAGATACTGTCAACCCAATGCAAGCAATGATGGGTAAACTTATCGGCATAGGCTCTACCCAAGAAGAGATGGCTGATTTCTTCCGCAATAATGGCATGCACCCAAGTCGAGCATCAAACATTATTCTTAACGGTGTGCTTAAAAACCGTAAACGTATTTTTGTTGGTGCAGATGCCAAACTGATGGATTTGTCACAACGACTATTTCCTATGCACTATGATCGGGTATTTCCACTCTTTACTATGCCGCTGACACTATTGAGAAACAAAAAACCTTTAAACTATTAATGCTAACTATTAAGAGATAACTATAAAAATGCAAATAGAGCATACAGATGTTGTTATTGTTGGCGCTGGCCTTTCAGGCATTGGCGCGGCTTATCACCTCACTAAGCAGTGCCCCGACCATAAGTACCTAATTTTAGAGAGCCGTAGTGCTATTGGCGGTACCTGGGATCTTTTTCGCTATCCTGGCATTCGCTCAGACAGTGACATGCATACGCTAGGCTACAGTTTTAAACCTTGGAATAGCGCAAAAGCGATTGCCGATGGTCCTTCAATTCTTAATTATGTTCGTGAAACTGCTACTGAAAACAATATTGAAGAGAAGATTCGCTATAGCTGTAAATTAACTCATGCTAACTGGGACAGTGACACGAGCCTTTGGACGCTAACCGTCGCTCAGACAGATACCGGTGAGAACGTCCAAATTACCTGTAACTTTTTACATATGTGCGCCGGCTACTACAGCTATGAACAGGCTCATGACCCCCAATTCCCGTCGGTTGACGCCTTTAAAGGAAAGCTTTTACATCCACAATTTTGGCCTGAAGACTTAAACTATGAGGACAAAAAAGTTGTGGTTATCGGCTCAGGAGCAACCGCCGTTACCTTAGTACCCTCAATGGCAGAAAAAGCCGCTAGTGTGACTATGCTACAACGCTCACCCACCTATGTCGTATCGCGCCCTTCCGAGGACTGGTTTGCCAATGGGTTACGTAAGTTATTACCCCACAGCTGGGCCTATGCGCTGACACGTCTGCGTAATACACGATTCCAAGAGCTTCTTTATAAACAGACACGCAAAAGACCCGAAAAAGTTAAAAAGACCATACTTGATATGGTGCGCAAGGAACTTGGTCCTGACTATGACGTGGACAAACACTTTACCCCCAGCTACAACCCCTGGGATCAACGTTTGTGTTTAGTCCCTGACAGTGACCTGTTTACCGCCATAAAAAATGGCAGTGCGACGGTAGTCACCGACCATATAGATAGCTTTACAGAGAATGGTATTCAGCTTAAATCCGGTGAGCACCTGGAGGCTGACATCATTGTTAGCGCCACCGGTCTGCAGTTAGTCATGATGGGGGGCGCAGAGATAGCCGTTGATGGCATAATCGTAGACTTCTCTAAGCTGTGGACCTACAAAGGTTTAATGGTATCTGACGTACCCAATATGGTGTCTACGTTTGGCTATATTAATGCATCCTGGACGCTGCGCGCAGATTTAACCGCTGAATGGGTCTGCAGAGCTCTGAACCACATGGCCGACACCAACACTACCAGCGTTGTGCCAGTAGTACCGGCAAACTTGCAGGACATGCCGGTAAGAAGCTGGATCGCAGACTTCTCTGCCGGTTACATGCAACGCATGATGCACTTGTTCCCCAAGCAAGGTGATCAAGAACCATGGATTAATACCCAAGATTTCCGCAGAGACCGCGCATTATTTACCGAGCCATTGGCCAAGGATACTGCGCTAAAATTCAGCACATCATTACCGCCTGTGGCAAAGAGCGCATAGCGCCTACTTCGAGAAAGGGCTATTTGTTTAAGCCCTTGACTCTGGTCTATACTCCAGACTTTATAGTTCTGAAATGGGACTAAAGACTATGCTTAAAATTGGAGAACTCGCCGAACTTGCCGGTATTTCACGCGACGCAATTCGTTTCTATGAGAAGCATGGGCTTATTACGCCAACCGCACGCACTGAATCGGGCTACCGCCTTTACTCTAAGTCTGATGTACTGCGTATTAGCTTTATTCTCAGCGCTAAAGAAGTCGGTTTTACGCTCAATGAAATACATCAGCTATTGGAACTTGAAGTCACCAAATATGATAAGTCCTGTCAGGATGTAAAACAGTTTGTCGATAACAAAATACAGGTCGTTAATCAGCGTCTGACTGAAATAAAAAAGATTAAGCAGTCATTACAAATACTCAGTAATGCGTGCTGTGGTGGTGATGAGCGCGCCACCCACTGCACCATATTAGGCGCTTTAAGCGTCCAAAATAGGTAACAATACATGTCTTTAATGCAACATTTTATCGGTCTATTTATCGAGTCAGCGCCCTGGTTACTCATGGGGTTTACCGTTGCAGGACTCATGAAAGCATTCGTACCCAGTGAGCTTCTCGCCAAACATCTTGGTGAACCTGGTTTGATGGCCACCGTCAAAGCTGCTCTTTTAGGAGCACCTCTGCCGCTTTGCTCCTGTGGTGTTATCCCAGCAGCTCTAGGCCTACGCCGTAGCGGGGCCTCTAAAGCCGCAACCACCTCATTCTTGATCTCTACGCCAGAGACAGGTGTTGATTCAGTAACCGTCTCTTACGCTATGCTAGGGCCGTTTATGGCCATCATTAGACCCATTGCGGCTATATCTACTGCAATTACCGCCGGCGTGTTGGTCGGCGCAGACAAAGATGAGCCTGCGCCAATCACCTCAGAGCCTGTTCAGTCGTGCTGTGCCAGCAAAACCCCAGAACCCGAGTCAAGCTGCTGCAGTAAAACTAATACAGAAGCCACTGCACCTGACACACTGAGCGTGCGGTTAAAAGATAGCATGAAGTTCACTTTTGTTGATCTTATTAAAGACATCAGCCTGTGGCTGCTAATTGGTCTGGGTATTGCCGCGGTGGTTAAAACCTATGTTCCTACCGAATTTTTAACCCAGTGGGGCGATGGTTTTATGGCCTTTGTAGTCATGGCCCTCATTGGTGTACCCATGTACATATGCGCCTTAGCCTCCACCCCTATTGCCGCTGGACTATTATTCTCTGGGGTCTCTCCCGGTGCCACATTAGTATTCATGCTGGTCGGCCCAGCTACCAATATAGCCACTATGGGTCTGGTTAAACGAGAACTGGGTAACCGGGCACTGGCTGCTTATCTTGGTAGTGTTGTCGGGGTTGGCTTTGCCTTCGGGTATTTGACCAACTACTTGGCCGCACAATGGAATATCGACTTTCTGGCACAAACTCAAACTGCACATGCCATGCTTAACACGCCCATAGCAACAGCCTCAGCAATCGTGCTGGCCGGGCTAATGGTTTACGCAATGGGATCCAAGTACTTCATTAATTTGAAACCAAATACACCCGCCACTCATTGAAAAATAGCACTATAAAGGCCTTAGTTAATGCGGGTTAATAGAGATATCTTAATGGCTATCTTAGGCCTGCTACTTATTTGTCTAGGCGCTATGGTAAGCATTGACTTGCCATGGAAAGGCGGTGGAATTCCCATCACCGGGCAAAGCCTTGCGGTGCTTGTTGTAGGATTTGTGCTAGGACGTAAACTAGGGCTGCTGGTCATTGCCATTTATCTGATTGCAGGTTTAGCTGGCTTGCCTGTGTTTGCCAAAGGTGCGTCTGGAATAGACACATTGTTGGGCGGCAGTGGCGGCTTTTTGTACGGTTTTTTAGCTGGCGGTTATGTCTGTGGCGCACTGCAAGAGAACGGATTTGGGGACAGCTTTGACGAGGGTTTAATCGTCATGGCGATTGGAACTGCACTGATTTTAATCTGTGGCATTGCCCAATTGACCTTTTTATACGGGCTTGAAAAAGCATTAGAGTATGGATTTTGGCCATTTTGGCCAGGAGCGCTCGTGAAAATTATTTTAGGCGCAGTGATCATTTATTACATGCCTAAATATGGCACTAGCCGCGGCCTAGAATAAATGCGCTACTCTAAACCTAACAGAGTATCGTGAGTCGATTGAATCAAGTGTGCTATCCTTACTTGACAGCCACACCTTGATATATCTATTACACGTGTAGGGTTGGAACGAGAATTTAATGGATGAATATCCTCTTGTAGAAAATTGCATTTTTTAATGAAAGGAACGAATCATAAAAGCGAAATCCAACCAAAGCACTCTTAAACTCATGATCGTATCGGCCATGGTAACTGGCTCCGCTGCTCTTAGTGTTTATACCCACGCTGGCTCAAGCACTTCAACCATGAACGTTAGCGTATCAGTTGGACATTCCTGCTCTATGGACTCCAGCCCAATGGCATTCGGAGCCTATGATGGTATTGTCGCAAATGCTTCGACCGCTCTTGAAGCCACTGCCACGATAGTTTCGACCTGCACCTCAGGCGCGGCGGCCCTGATCACTCTAAATGCTGGTGCCTCAGCAGGATCGGGTTCGGCTGATGCGCCAGTTCGTCGAATGACTGCCGGAGCGGGAAAGTATCTAGTTTATCAAGTTTATTCAGACGTCGCTCGCGGCGCGGTATGGGGAAATACCTCCCCCACAGGTGTGGCGCTTACCGGAACTGGCGTCTCTCAAACTCTTACGGCCTATGGTAGGGTCCTGGCAGCGCAACCAGCGGCCCAAGGGGTTTACAGGGACCAGCTCAGCGTCACAATTACTTACTGATGCTGACACGATCACTGGCACAGGCCCCTTGTAGCCTATTTTTTGTTGCGTGGACCGGGCATCGCAACCGCCACCTCTATTGGTCGGAGAGGTAATTGTTAGGTTTTAAGCTATCTGCGGCGGTTATTATAGTATTTCAGAGTAGAGTATACCTACATAGTTTATCGGTCTATCCTCCTGTTATATAGTAACTAAGCCTCTGTTTTTACGGGTTTTTTATGGTCGTTACGTCTATAGTCGTGTAGGCACAATAATGGGTACAACCCCACTTGGCGCAAAGTACTTTTACTCTTAACAGCTACTCTTCGTCCAACACAGTCTCTTTCCAATATGGCTATGCCCTCCTTAAAGAATTAGATCGCTTGGGACTACAACTTTAACTCACAGGAAAAACTGTTAGCTTGATTAACCATTATGTGTTAGTGTGCGCAGTATGAAAAAACCAGTAAAAGCATTAGGAAATGTAACTCGTCAGGCAAATAAAAAATTGCGTCGTGAACGTATATTTAATATAGCCAAGCGTCTAATAGCTGAAAAAGGTTTAGAAGACTTTACTATAAGTGAACTTGCCGAAGAGGCTGGGGTTACTACGCCAACAATTCACAACCTATTCGGGAAAAAAAGTGACATCATTAAAGAGTTGGTTTCGAATTTAATTGAAGAAATGCAGAGTATTACCCTCAACCCGCCTATCGATCCTATTGAAAATACAAAGTTCTTCGTCAATAACGTGGCTGCCACCTTCGAGAAAGATATAAACTTTTATCGCGCCGCACTTATGTCTGCAGAGCACCTAAGATTGTTTGACCCTAGAATTCCAGATGGACCTTTCCAGCAAGCACAGCAACTGGCAGCACCGAATAAGAAGTGGTACGAGCGAGGGCTGTTGTTAGGAAATGTTAAACCCAGCATAATTATGAAAAAAGTTCACGATAGCAACCGACTTGCTCGAATTGACTGGGTTCTCGGCTACATTGATTTGAATCAATTTCGTCACAAGGCCATGAAGGGCATACTTTTGGTGTACGCGGCCGATGCCAGTCCCGAGCTTCACGTTTTGTTGATTGAAGAAATTAACAGACTCAACAGCCTCTAGTTTATTCCGCTATCAAGTCCGTTATTAGCCACTAGTTTGTGCGGAGGCATTGCCAACTCAGTCAGATCAAACTAATAGGTAACATCAGGCAATGCATGCCTAAAAGCGCCGCCAATTTCCACGGCACATAATGCTCGTATCACCCTCTTCTTGGATTTCGTCCGGTCATTCCAGCACTGAGACGCCTAAACACTCCTGCCAGACGGTGTTTCAGTGGCATTTTTGCTGATTAAACACGGTAAACTCGGCTCTCAGTGCGATCTTGGTGTGCTGACGGAGGCGCTGTCGCCGTTTTCGGCTGCCTGTTGTCGCTGTGACAGGGCCTGGCGAACTTCCAACTGAGTGGCGTGACTCATATTCACTTTGAATGACATCCACACCGGTAACAGCATAATAATCGCCAGCCCCGGGCCCATAATCAAGCCTAGACCCCACGTTACCGTGCTGGATACTTCGCCTGGTTGCGCTCCAGCCTGCAGGCCTATCAGGTCCAGAAACGGGCCAGCTATCACGTAACCAAAGGCGCCCATGAATTTGGAGGAAAAGAAAGCCACCGCAAAAACAACGCCCTCCTTTCGCTTGCCAGTGGCCAACTCCTGCTCATCCACGATATCAGCCAGCATCGAGTGAACGGTGATAACGCGCGTAATACCCATAATCGTATGTATTGCCCAGTTAAAGTAGATCAAGGCAAATACCACCGTGCTGTTATCTGGCAGTAGGT
>Ga0302125_10001287_pt1 | contig 12692 bp, 22 predicted proteins | sample CB4_surface_MG_FD_203111 | JGI IMG/M metagenome (GOLD analysis project Ga0302125, IMG submission 203111) | Marine microbial communities from Western Arctic Ocean, Canada - CB4_surface | ecosystem: Environmental > Aquatic > Marine > Oceanic | place: Canada: Western Arctic Ocean | collected... | reverse complement strand
TTTATAGGGTTTCTTGCCTACAAATTTGCACTCTCTACAGTTCTATACGAAACTGTTAGGGAGATGATGATGAAAGATAGTGAATCTTTCTACGACACAGATGAGGGTAAGAAGTACACCAACCCCAGTGATTGGAACGATGAAGTCTTTACTAAATTCAACGCAGACGAGGAGAAGATTGATTTATAAATTAACACGAGATGCAGGAGCCCTCAATCTAGAAAGCTCGCGAGCCACCTTGACCACCTTACGAGGAGACATGGTTCCCCTCTGAATACGGTTCGTGAGTCTGGACATTACATTCCTATCGAGATTCTTCATCATTTTGATACGTTTTATGCCTTCCTCCTTGGTGATGGGTTGAGCCTTCTTCGAGGGTTTGGGTTTTACGGGACTTGGGGAATTCACATTGAGTTGACGCAATTTAGCAATGTTGTTATTAGTGGTCACCATACCCTTCATAAAACTGGTCACAACCTTCTTGGCGGCAGCGCGCTTCTTGGCAGCCTCGGGGTACAACTTGGCGAGGGGGACATTGTTCATACCATCGTTGCTCGCCTTAGCCTTAGCCTTGATAGATCCACAGAGCTGCTGTACAGTCTTCTTTTCCGCGTTGGGAACGCCATACTTTTTCGCAACCTTCACCACCTCGTCCTTTTTGTGGAGACGGCACTTACGCTTACCGAGCTTGAGATCACCCGCCTTGTCCACAGATACGAGTACTAGAGGAGTCACACTCTTCTTGGGATTACGGGGGTATCGGGGTTTAGTTTTCAGCAATGCTTTAGATTCATTCATCGCCTTATAATAAGCCTCCTTTTCTTTCTCCCTCCTTTTCTCATCCTTCTCTTCCACTTTCCTCCAATACTCCTTCTCCTTCTCGGCAAAATCCTTAGCCTTCACTTCCGCATTATAACGCATCATTTGTTTCTTCTGCTCCTGTCGCTCCTTTTCTTTCTCCCTCCTTTTCTCATCCTTCTCTTCCACTTTCCTCCAATACTCCTTCTCCTTCTCGGCAAAATTCAAAGTCACACTCTTCTTGGGATTACGGGGGTATCGGGGTTTAGTTTTCAGCAGTGCTTTAGACATTATGATGCTCATTGTTTATACTATACTAAGAAAAAAGTTTAAAGGGGAGTGTAGACTTCTTTATATATGAGCTGGTGTATCAGTAAGAGAGCTTTATCGGGTGTCGATGATTCAATTCCAGTTTTCAGTCTATCTGGTTATAATGGGTATGCTCGAATAACGAGTGTGTACGATGGTGACACATTTAATGCAGTTATCATGAAGCATGGACGCGTTCTAAAATTCAGGTTTCGCACACTTGGATACGATTCGGCAGAGATGAAACCCAGTCTCACTATGGAAGGACGAACTGAACATATTTACTTAGCCAAACTCGCACGAGAATTGTTTAAAGAGGAATGTGGTTTCGATGATCACGTGGTCCCCAAATTATGGAACCCATTCATGTGTAGAAATAAAGTAAATGGGTGGGTATGGATTGAATGTGGTAAAAACGATAAGTACGGTCGTCCTCTTGTAACTGTATATCGCGACAAGGGAGATAAACTATCAGTGAACCAAAAGATGATAGCATCAGGGATTGTAAACATTTATGATGGCAAAGCAAAAGCAGTGTTCAAGTAAAAAGTATTGGTATTTATTAAAATTTATGTCTCACACCTCAATGGTAAAGGGGAATTAGGCGTTAGAAAGTTCCTCGAGTCTCGCAATTTCTCCAGTTTGGAGAAACTCATCGATCTTCTTAGCGATACCTTTCCCAATACCTTCCACCTTGTTGGGTCCCTTCGCAAGTTCCTCACCACTCGTCACCTCGAAGTCGAGTTCGCGAATAATTTCCGCAGCCTTCCTATACGCGCGAATCTTGAATGGGTCCTTGGAACCGTGTTCCTCACCTTCGAGGGAGGCAAGAGCCTCGAGGGTCCATGCAATCTCTTCGTTGGTGGAGCCAATCTTCTCCAACTTTTCCAACTTACTAACCTTCCCAGTCTCAAGGAACTCATCGATGATCTTGGCGACACTCTTACCAATACCATTGACCTTCTTGGGACCCTTCGCGAGTGCCTCACCACTCGTCACCTTGAAATCAAGGGTATTAATAGCATCAGCAGCGCTGCGGTAGGCATTCCTCTTGTGGGGATCATCCTCGAGGGAGGCGAGCTTATCGAAAATATCCGTTAGTTTAGGGTTGAAAGACACAAAGTATTCATCGTCAGACTCGTCAGAATCGTCAGAGCTCACCAGGGACGACATCTCAGACTCTTCATCCGTCTCATCATCAGACTCTTCGAGAATCTGTCCCTCATTCGAGGCGACTGATTCGGAATCATCAAAGTACTCATCGAGAAACCGATCAACCTTGGCGGCAATACCCTTCCCAATACCCTTCATCTTGAGGAGACTCTCACCATTTTGTACCACATATGGGAGAGTGGCGATGATGTTAGCAGCTCTTTCGTATGTAGCCGTCTTGTAAAAGTCGGATGTCATCTCACCAAGTTCAGTGAGGTGGGCGGCAATCTCTCTGTTCAAGGTGAAGGTCTTGGTTCGCGCAGTCGTCTCAAAGAGGGATGGGTTTTCAGCCTCATTGAGAACAGCCCCAACCCTCTGAATCTCATCCTCAAGGTGCTTCGAGATTTGCTCTTCGTCAGCTTTCCTGATCAACTGCTCGAGTTCCTTGATCTTCACAGCTTGCTCCTTGCAAAGATCCTTGAGGTACCCATGTTCGTTGATGAGGTTCTTGAATTCGGTGAGCATAGTAGAAGTGTTCATGGTGATTGTATATTTTATACAATGCAAACGCTTAACTTAGGTGTTTAAAGATGAAATTCTTTGAATATAAAATGGCTTCTCTCGCTCTACCCATTCACATTCAAAAGACCCCTACCCGGTTTCAAAAAAAGGTGAAGACTGGTAGACGTCTCGCGCGACCCATTCGTGTTCAAGCTACCCTCCCCAACCCCGACCTTGTGAACTATGCACAACTCCAACTCGTTACGTGGATTTTACCCATGACAATTGCAGGTCGTTTGCTAAAGGTGAACTTCCCCGATATCGCAATTGGTCTCACTGTGATGACAATTGCTAAACTCAGTCTCGCAGCCAATGGTATCATTAATTATTAAAGTCTCATATAACTATAGATGCTAACAAGAATTATAACTATCCGACCCAGTGTACGTGTCCACTCTAAGAAAGGTGATTTCGTAGCCCCCGTGGATCCACCAAAAAGGGAACCACTAAAAAAAGTAAATCCTATCAAGAAGTTTATCATGGATGTTTTCAAAATCGAGGAGATCGATTATGAAAAATTCAATAAGGAAAATATATGGGCGATTCGACCAGATGAGGATAAAGAGTAGAACCAATCTATAATAAATGCCCCTCATTTTGACTTTTTTCATTCCTCATCCTATACATAGTGTCAGAACCCGTGTATTCACTGACCCTGCACAGTATGATGTAGAAGTTAACTCAGCTCGTGGTTTTAAAATCATAAAACCTAAACCTACCAAGTCTAAGAAAATCAAGGTTGACCCTGCTCAATTTGATATCGATGAAAATTTAGAGAGGCACCTACCTACTTGGTAATCACCTCAAGTTTGAAGTTCTTGTCAAATTTCAAACTAATCTTACCCTCATCCACAAGACGCTTAATCGTGCGACCAACCTCCAGGTTGTCGTCATACGCCTTATCGTGTTCTGGACTAGTTGGCAAATTTGGTATGAACATGTTAAAAGCCACCATTTTCTGAGCCATTGAGAGTTCTTTATCTTGAAGTATACCTAAAAGGTTTTTAGGAATCTTAGAAAGATCCAATTTAGACAGACTGGAAAGATCCATTTTGATTTTTTATAGTTCGTGTTCTTTAACCGCCTAAGTGAACCCATTCCCCGAATATTTCCAGGTAATTAAGATGTCTTCCACCATGATCAAAGCCGAACCCGGAAACTATGTGCTCTCCCTCAAGGAACATGATAATGGTCAGATGGTTCTCTCCAAGCACCCCGTCATTGCTTTCAAGGTATTCCCGGACTATGAAGACTGTAACTACGTGACAATTCCAATCACCGTGATGGATCTCCCCCGTGTACAGAAACCTACTCTCTTGACCCCGGATGGTATAGTATATGAATATCAGCAATTTGCATGTGACTTGGAGACCCACATCGAGTGTCTCTCTGCACGTCATGGGGACAAGCTCGAGTTTCACGTGAGTATGGATAGACTCTAGACCCTAGAATTTTAATACCTATATAAAGATCAAGCTTGAACTTTCAATTAAGGATGGATACAGTGTTACAAGAAATAAAGGTCTTGAGACGTGATATCGAAAAAATTAAAACTCTTTTATGTATAGAAAATATGTACGTTCATAATTTCACCCAGAAAATTATTTTGAAAATATCTAAAGGATCCGCATGTTCCGTGAATGGTAAAAAATACGAAGATCTTTGTTATAATAATATAAAACATAGTTCTAAAATCTTGAAGCTTGGTGGAGGTTCCTCCCATGAAGCAGATATACACACAACAAATGGACACATCGAGTGTAAAGCGACACAACCACCGGATTGGGGACAGTCTCAACTCAAATGGGAAGATGGACGATGGGTACCGACAAATACATTTTTTCAAAAATATATGGATCGAGTTAGATTTAAACCACCTCCATTTTTATACAATAAGATTTCATATGATGAATGGATCAAGATTAAACATGCGTATAAAGATGAATATCTAGAAATAGAGGACCAGGGAATCCAGAATTTTTATACGAATAAAGGTTGTGCGTATATACAGATTAAGGATTATGGATTGTATCACATGGGTAAAGACCCACTGGATTTGAGAGTACCCGAATTTCTTGTGAAGCAGAGGATACGCATAAGAGTGAAGGTACATTCTAAAAGTAAATCAAAGTTATCCGTGACAGCTGCTTTTCAACCTATAAATATTAAAACACTTGAGCCGAGTGAGTACTCTCTAGATGATAGTTCACGACTCCCACCTAACCTATGATAACGAGTTCAGATGATTTTTTACTTGCATTCATTCCATATGACCACTTTACTTCACGGATTTCGAAATTTTTATACAACTCCTTAATGTAATCACAGTCATTATATGTCATTATCCAGTTTTTTCTTTTGTGTAAAACCTGGGAGAGTTTTTCGTGGTCAAAACTTTCGTGCATATTTCCATCCTTTCCATATAATTTTGAATTAGTACCGAGATAATAAGGTGGATCTAAAAATACGAAACCCTTATTAGCCTCCAAAAAATCTTCAAAATCCATGTTATGAAAATCTATTTTAGTTAGGTCGAGGTCTTCAATACGTTTAATTGACGACTCTGTAAATCTTTTTTTAGAAGATTCAGGTGAAAATCCTCCCGAAAGAGTGGCACCACTAAATGAACACCGGTTAATGACAAAGTATTTATACCCCTGTAAAAACTCATCAGACTCTTCCATTATGGTGTTTCGCATGACACTGAAAATAGACTTTGATACGACGTTTTGAACTTTCCGTAGCTCTTCACATAGTTTCACTTTACATGTCTGAACAGTTTTCCAGAATGATACCAGAGGTTTAAACTTGTCGTTGACTATGAGTTTTGAGCCATATTTGGTATGTAGAAAAAATTCAAAAGAACCTCCACCAAAGAATGGGGATATCACGAGTGATGTATCAAAACCCTTTTCGCGGACGATATCGTCTAAAACAGTACACGCTCTCGTTTTTCCACCCGGATACCGAAGAGGTGACTTCATATAGTATACAGCTTATAAAACTTTAAACTCTTATCCTCGGTGAATAGGATTTAAATTGTAAATTGATACTAATGATCAGTCTATTGATTATTCCGATTGCGTTTTTGGTGTTCACGTCTTCGTATTGGGTTTGTGTAATTGTGAACGCGCGTGATGACGTTGATATGAGAAAATGCACACTCATCCCGGGGTAATGAAATAAATTTGAGTTTCATGATATAAGGAATAAGAACACCTCAACATATATGTATGGACGACGAAGACTTGGTAGGGTTAAACAGCCACCACCACCACAATCAATATCAGTGGGTATACATTATATTGTAGATATCGATGATTTAAATACGGATCTAATTAATAATAATACAAGTTTAATTGAAATATGCGACAAGGCATTGGAAATAGGTGAAGTAACTATATTAAATAAGATGATACATCATTTTGAACCTCATGGGTTAACCTTGTTATATTTACTCACTGAAAGTCATTTTTCAGTACATACATGGCCAGAACATCATAAAATTAGGATTGATTTCTTTTCATGTGAAAAGAATGAAGATAAATGTAATGCTGTGATTGAACATCTAAAAAAAGGTATGAATTGTATGGGTATGAAAGTTCTTGTGTTACGGCGTTGATATTAAAATGTAATTAGATATAAGATGAAATTTAGTCTACTTATTATCCTTGTGTGTCTATTCATATTAAGAATGTATATGTATAAGAAATCTACAAATTTATATACACGTGGAATCGAAATATTAAATCATATGGAGAGTCCGTACCAAACTATCGATTTAGTGAGGGATAAAAAAACTAATCACATTTCTATGTTTTTAAATGGTGAGATGCAAAATCATACACAAGAATATGAAAAATCACATTACGCCATGGTTGATATACCAATTAAGTTGTTAAACACAGACCCAAAGAACATTCTTATTTTAGGGGGTGGTGATGGATTCCCAGCTATGCGAGCTCTCAAACAACCGAATGCGTACGTGAAAAATGTTGAAATCGATGATACGTTGATTAATTTTGTAAAAACAAATCCAATAATGAGAAAGCTTAGTCAAGATGCATTTAATGATCCAAGGTTGGATCTATCCGCCATGGATGCGTATGCATATATCCATAAAGAAAAAAAGAAATTTAATTTAATTGTACATGATTTAGCAAGACACACAAATAATACAGTTACGGATTTTCAACCACACGATGATTACATTTTAGAAAATCTTCTCGATACAGATAACGGTGTATTAAATTATACACAATGTTTACGTGATGATATACCAGGTTTCATAAATGTATCTAAAAAATATTTGAAATTACAACAAAACTATATTGGAAAACATTTTATATTACTTCTACAAACGAAAGAAGATTTTGATATTTTCAGTAAATATTGTATGATGAATATTAAAAAACTAAAAGAAAAATACCCAAACAGTGAAATTGGTATTTTAATATATAACTTCAAATGTCGATGCGGGGATTATAGATATGCAGAGGAAGTCTACATATATATTTCGAAACAACCATTCAACAAAACAAATCAAGATATAGAATTTTACCCATTCAAAAATATAATTCAGTGATGAATACCTAAGTGAACCCAATTACCAACTAAAAATAAACAAACAAAATGTCTTTCACTTTCGATGACGAACCCGTGTACGAGATTGGCGACTCTTTCACCATGAGGAACATCCTCAACATCGTCGACAATATGAACGCCGCCATGCCCTACTACGAGTTCGAACCCGACCCCGTCTGTGAAGGTGGTATTCGTATGAAACAAGAGTTTTCTTATACCTATCACAAGTTGTCCGCACCTCGACGAGTACATCTCGAACCGCGAGGATACAAGACGTTTCGTCTCAATTTTAACAACTGGCCTTATTTTGGTCACCACGGTGTGAAAATGGAGGATATCGATACAAAGTTAGTTGCAAATGACTTTACTGGTAAGGGTAAAATGTATACCAGATTCAAAACTTCACACGATGCACCCGAATGGACGAAAGAGGAAGTTGAATGTGTAGATATAATCGTCCGTAGAGAGGGGATGAAGAGAGTGCGGGGATAGAATTTAAATTGTAACTTGATACTAATGATCAGTCTAGTGATTATTCCGATTGCGTTTTTGGCGTTCACGTCCACGTATTGGATTTGTGTAATTGTGAACGCACGTGATGATGTCGATCTGAGAAAATGTAGTCTCGTCCCGGGATAATCATCTCAAATCCTTATCCGCCGTGTAGTACGTCTTCCCCTTAGTGGCGAAGCTGTGCACCCTAGCATACCCCCACGCTTGTGGAGAAGCACCCGGACGATGCCCGGTTCTCCACGCAGCGAGTCCCCTGTTAAACACGGTCTTCACTGTCTTTAGAGGAATCTTAGTAGCCTTAGAAATTTCGGGTAGGGACCTAACCTCTGGTCCGTACATCTTCCTAAATTTCTGGGTGTAGGAGGAAGTCTTAGTCTTTTGTCCCTTGTCTGTATCGAAATTGGAGTAGTCTTTCCGGAGCATCTTTTTATAACGTGTCTCAACCCCCTTGAGAGACTCAAGCCCCCTGAAATATTTGAGGGGTGCATAGATTTTACCCTCAGATTTACGCAACTCACCAACCTTTTTCGTGATGGTTGCATCGGTGAGAGGCATCTTACTTCTCACTAAGATATTTTATAGCTACCTCAATACTTGGAAATACTTGTGAACCAAATTTCACATTTCCCGTCTTGGGGTCATAATACCCTTTATGTCCGCTGAACAATGCTCTGTGAAAAGTAACCATATAAAAAATACAATATTATAATAATAAGGTGCGATGGGACTTTCAATTATTATGGGAAATATGTTTTCGGGTAAAACATCTGAACTTATTCGACGACTTAAGAGACTGAAAGTCATAAATAAGAAGATCCTTGTTATCAACTCAGCAAAAGATACCAGGTCCCCCGATGAAATTCTCAAAACACATGATAATGTAAAGTTTGATTGTCATAAAGTGTTTGACTTATTTGAAATTATTAATACAGATGAATTTGATGAAGCTGATATAATTGCTATTGATGAAGCTCAATTCTTTCCACGACTTACGAAATTTGTAGAATGTTGTCTACAGGTGAACAAGTCTGTTATCTTGGCTGGTCTCGATGCAGATTCATTTCAGAATAAGTTTGGTGAACTTATCGACTGTATCCCTCTCGCGTGTGATGTGACGAAACTTTCAGCTCTGTGTATGCGATGTAATGATGGGACACAGGGACCATTCACCAAAAGAATTGTAGACGACAAAACCCTGGAACTCATAGGTGGAAGTGATATGTATATTGCCGTGTGTAGGAAACATCTATAATTTGAAAATCTTATCGGATATATTTCGTGCGCCTCTTCTCAACCAACCCACCATAGATACAGAGTCGTCTTCATATAAAGGAATGATCAGAGAAATCCTAACACAACCATCATTCTGTCTGGAAACTGAATGCTTTACTTCACTCCCATTGTACACAACACCTTTACCCGCACGACTCTCATCAACCCTGACTCTTTCGTATCGATCTTTAGTCATGAGATGAGACGCATTACATTCACTGATGTACACGTTACACACGTATGTCTTTCGTAACCCGTTCGTGAAGTTATTGTCGAAATGCCAGTCGATATAATGACCCTTCTTATTATACAGGCGCAAAAACCAACAGTACTGCTCTCTTTCACAATTGGCTGGTTTCAAACCGTCTGTGTCGATTTTTGAAACATAGTCCTCTATGATCTTATACACTTGTGGTAACTTCTCTTTCACGGTACTTCTCACAAGTTTGTAACCCTCGACTGGACCGGCACTTGTTTTATTACCATGTTCTTCTATGAGTTTGATGATATCATTTACATATGGATTCAAGTTATTAGAAATTGTAGAACAATCAACATGTTCAAAATTCCCACTCTGAGCTGGCTTAAGATACCCATTCCATAAATTTAACATGAATGGTATCAGGATTATGAACACTATAATTAATAGGATTCTAATCTTCATACAGTAGGATGTTATTTTTTTAAATTCTATGAACATCGAGAATAAGTACAACCCTTCGACCATCTCCAGTCTTCACGACTTCATGATATCTTGAGTGATCAAATATGAAATCCCCACCTTCGTGGTGTACGTGTGGTCCATTCTCAGTGTATAGGGTACAGTCACCGTCACCAAATATCGTGATGTGGTATCTCAATAAATGATTAGTTTCAGCCCTATGGGGTGGTATAGTCATAGGACCCTCCATGACCGCGAACGCACACGTCCAATTATAAATACTGGGTATTTGATCAGTTAAACTTTTCAATAGAGGGAAATCTTCACCTTTGTAATAGTAATATTTTTCATTCTTTTCAAACCATGGATCCAAATCATGATAAAATCGTTTGTCGAGTTTTTTCGAAGCCTCTTCAAACTCTTTCTGTATTTTTTTGAAGTGTGTTTTCATCAACCACAATCCTTTGAAGTTCCAGGTGGAATATTCTTTTGAATAAAGTAAAATATCTATGAATGTATTTCTTATTCCAATCATCGGACGTTTCCAGTTACTGAAATATAATTTATCAATCGGTGCTTTCATGTAATCATGTACAACCATCACTATAGGAATCAACAACAGATTCCACATTATTTTCTCCATACATAATAAATGCCAGGTTATACCCCAAAAACTTCGGGTTACGCTCCAGCTCCCACCACGGAGACCAAGGATCTCAAGGAACGTTTCTCGATGCCATCCATCCCCCAACTGACCATCATACAGATGATCCTCGCTGCGGTGATCATCTTTTATGCCTACACTGCGCGTAAGGTTCGAGGGGTTGTCGTTGGAACTCTCGCGCTGACTATCGGTCTCCTCCACATGTACGATCACCTTTACCGCGTCCAGCGTGGTCCCGAGAAGCTCCTTCTCTTCTCTGGAGATGGTAACAAGGAGAACTACTGTGCCACTGGTGCATGTGGTATGTAAATTATATTTGTGAATATTAAGTATGCGCGTCAAGATCGTTCGCAGCCCGGATCCAAAAAAGAAGTTCAGGGCAATACTAGAAGACGGTAAAACTGTTGATTTTGGTGCAAGAGGGTACTCAGACTACACCAAACACAAGACACCCTCACGAATGCGATCGTACGTACTCAGACATGGTGGTCAGATACCTAAACGAATCATAGCGGAGAGAGATCCCAGAAAGATTCAGAACATGATGTTAAATGTCGATCGGAGTGATAAGGAAAATTGGAAAATGAGTGGTATCAACGGGGCTGGTTTCTGGTCACGTTGGTATCTCTGGAGTTTTCCGAATGTAAAAGATGTAAAGTCGTTTATGAAAAAACGGTTCAATGTAGATCTCGTTTGAGAGATTCAAATTTTTTAAAAAATATAGTCATCGTCTCGAGGCGTTCGTAGAGTTCTTTACCTAAATAGTGCTCTACGAATTCTTCTGTAAATTCAGTACCGGATGCGTACCCTTCGATAATCTCTTGTGCGTCACTCATATTAGTTCCGTCCCATCCTTCTAATACTCGCTTGACGTCTTCTATATTCATTATTTAATTACACTTGTTTTGTTTAAGCGTTGTTAGGTACCGTCTCACGAGCCTTGTTAATCGCGTTGGTAGCCAACTGAAGGGCGAGCGCACGGAGCTTCTTCGCGTTGTTGTTGAGCTTGTTCACGTTACCGTTGTTCGCGGGCTTCACGTTGTTGGCGGGCTTGTTCGCGTTACCGTTGTTCGCGGGCTTCACGTTGTTGGCGGGCTTGTTCGCGTTACCGTTGTTGGCGGGCTTGTTCGCGTTACCGTTGTTGGCGGGCTTCACGTTGTTCGCGGGCTTCACGTTGTTCGCGGGCTTGTTCGCGTTGTTGGCGGGTTTGTTCACGTTCGCGTTGTTCGCGGGCTTGTTCGCGTTGTTCGCGGGTTTGTTCGCGTTGTTCGCGGGCTTGTTCGCGTTGTTCGCGGGTTTGTTCGCGTTGTTCACGGGCTTGTTCGCGTTGTTCGCGGGTTTGTTCGCGTTGTTCGCGGGTTTGTTCGCGTTGTTCGCGGGCTTGTTCACGTTGTTCGCTGGCTTCGCGTTCTGGTTCGACTGAGAATTAGCCATGATCGTTTTATACTAATAAATAATATTATTTTTTCAACTCACGTTTTTTAAGAGCTACCTTTAATTCAGCCATTAGTTTTGTGCGTGTAGAATTTATGACTGGTTTCCTGGATGGTGGAGGTGGAGGTGGAGGTGGAGGAGGACCACCTCGGGATGGTAGTTGAGAATTGGGTACGACGATCGTCTTACAAATTCGAATCACCTGCTGAGCATTTTTGACACTATTTTCAAAATTCATAGTAATCCTAGAACGAAGTTCCTTGGCTGTAAATTTGACGCGTTTCCCGCGAACATCTTTCGTAACCCGTAGACCCAGCTTCTTAGCCTTCTCTTTCAGGTCCTTGTACTGCATTTAATACTAACAAAGAAAATCGTCACACTGCCTGATCAAAACATCAAAAAATCTGTAAATGTCCTGATTTCCCCAACATCGATAAGTCTAACAAACTCGATGTCTTCTTTTGAAAATAAAAGTGGGTCCGGTAAAGCCATTGTATATGCGCGACCTATAGTCAATGAGATCTGATCGAGATAAATTAAAATTTCATTAATATCGACCGTGTCTATAGCTACCCTAAATTTCCCCACAGATAATTCATATCTACCATCTTGTGTGTGAGTAAGTAGCCGTTTCTTTATAAACTCATCACTATCATTACTGGGGGGTGTACCCCCAATTTTTTGGTCATGTCCTGTGTAACGCATGAGCTTTTGTAAACCTGGTACGAGCTTTTTCAAAAAAAT
>Ga0302125_10001278_pt1 | contig 12721 bp, 12 predicted proteins | sample CB4_surface_MG_FD_203111 | JGI IMG/M metagenome (GOLD analysis project Ga0302125, IMG submission 203111) | Marine microbial communities from Western Arctic Ocean, Canada - CB4_surface | ecosystem: Environmental > Aquatic > Marine > Oceanic | place: Canada: Western Arctic Ocean | collected... | reverse complement strand
ACTTTTCCGCTATTTAAGTAAATTTTTGATGAAATATAGCAGAATTTAATATATTATTTTAATAATAATAAATACTATTTGTATAACTTTTTAATATATGAAACTACAACAATTAAGATGCATCTACGAGGTGGTCCAAAATCAATTCAATATCTCAAGAGCGGCTGAATCAATTCATACATCACAACCGGGAGTAAGTAAGCAGATTCAGCTGTTAGAAGAAGAGATTGGGGTGAAGCTATTTCAAAGAAATGGAAAAAGACTTTCTGGTTTGTCTGAGCCAGGTATCCGAGTATATGAATCAATTGTTGAGATTATGCGTGAAGTAAAAAATATTAAGAATATTTCAGATGAGTACGAAAGAAAAGACAGTGGTTCCTTTACAATTGCAACGACACACACTCAAGCACGTTACAAACTTCCAGTCGTAGTTGAGTCGTTTGTGAAAAAGTATCCAAAGATTAACTTAAATATCCATCAAGGAGATCCAGCTCAGGTCACAGCACAAATTTTAAACGGTGAGGCAGATGTTGGAATTGCTACAGAATCTATTAGCTTAAATGACAAGATATTTTGTATTCCTTGTTATTCTTGGAACCGCTGTTTGGTAATGCCAAAAGACCATCCACTTCTGAGGGTTAAAGATATAAACCTTAATCACTTAGCAACTTACCCAATGATCACTTATGACTATGCGTTTACTGGGAGCACCATTGTGTCAAAAGTTTTCAAAGAAGCTAATATTCAGCCCAATATTATGCTGACTGCCATTGATGCAGATGTAATTAAGACCTATGTCAGCCTCAACCTTGGTGTAGGACTTATTGCTGAAATGGCTTTCGATGAAAATAAAGATAAAAATCTTGTAAGTCGTGATGTAAGTCATCTATTCCCTACTAGCACAACCTATATTGGTATAAGACAAGACACATTTATTCGTGGATTTACTTTTGACTTCATAAAAATGTTTACCCCTCATATGGAAGAAAATGAACTTAAAATATATTTACAAAAACGACATGCTTAATTAAAAATTAAGTTAAGGTTAAATAAATCTGACAGCATATAATTAAAAATTAAGTTAAGATTAATTTTTTAAAAATTTAAGTGAGACCTTATGCTGTCAGATTTAGAAATTGCCCAAAAAGCAACCTTGGAAGATATCGATGTTATAGCTAAAAAGCTTTCAATTCCAAAAGAGGCGCAGATCCATTTTGGGCCACATATTGCGAAGATTAACCCGCAAAAACTTGGAAGCACTAAAAATACTAAATCCAAACTTATTTTAGTTACAGCTATGAGCCCAACTCCAGCAGGGGAAGGAAAAACAACTACAACTATCGGTTTATCTGATGCATTATCTCAGTTAAAGAAGAAGGCATTAGTATGTATTCGTGAGCCATCATTAGGTCCAGTTTTTGGAATGAAAGGTGGGGCAACTGGAGGTGGCTACTCCCAAGTGTTACCGATGGAAAATATCAATCTCCATTTTACAGGAGACTTTCATGCAATTACTTCAGCCAATAACTTGCTATCCGCATTGATTGATAATCATATATATCATGGTAATACATTAGGTATTGATTCTGAGAATATTGTGTTTAAGCGCTGTTTGGATATGAACGATCGATCATTAAGGCGAACACATATTACTAATCAGCGGTATGAATATGACACAGGTTTTGATATTAGTGTAGCAAGTGAAGTCATGGCTATTTTTTGCCTTGCAACTTCTTTAGATGACCTTAAAGACCGTTTAGGAGAGATTGAGGTTGCTAAAAACATTAATCCAAAGTTGCCACCTATACTTGCGAAGAACTTAGAGGCTGAAGGAGCAATGACTGCGCTTTTAAGAGATGCTTTCATGCCTAATTTAGTGCAAACGCTATCAGGCACTCCCGCTCTGATTCATGGAGGTCCATTTGCAAATATCGCTCACGGATGTAATTCATTTGCAGCGACTAAAATGGGAATGGATTTAGCTGATTACGTTATTACTGAAGCAGGATTTGGCGCTGACTTAGGCGCTGAAAAATTTATCAATATTAAATGTCGTCAAACTGGCTTATCTCCAGATTTAATTGTTATTGTTGCAACAATCAAAGCATTAAAATTCCACGGTGGAATTGAGTTAGATCAGATAACCAAAGAGAATATAGGCGCACTTAAAAAAGGATTCGAGAATCTCTCTAGGCATATCCAGAACTGTAATGAACATTACGGTTTAAATGTAGTTGTAGCTATCAACCAATTTAACACTGATACGGCTGCTGAAATAGAGTTAGTTCAAAGTATGGTCAAAAACCTTGGATTTGAAGCGATACTATGCACACATTGGGGTGATGGTCCAAAAGGGGCAGAAGCCTTAGCAAATAAAGTTATATCTCTAACTGAAAATGAGCCAACGAAGCAGTTAAAACTGCTTTACCCAGATAATGCTTCTATCAAAGAGAAGTTAGAAGTTATTGCAAAAAAAATCTATCATGCAAGTGCTGTTACCTTCGAAGATAAGGCGCTATTACAAATAGATAGTATTCCTAAAGACTGCCTACATTTTCCTGTGTGTATAGCAAAGACTCCTTACTCTTTCTCAGCAGAATCTTCAGCAAGAGGGGCAGCATCAAACCATAACCTATTAGTTAGAGAGATCAATCTAGTTAGAGGTGCAGGTTTCATTGTTGCAATTTGCGGGGATGTAATGAGAATGCCTGGATTACCAAAAATTCCTGCTAGTAATTCAATGACTGTCACCGATGGTAAGATTCAAGGGTTAAGTTAGTATTGCTGATATTTTCTGAATCGAAGACATCAGAGGAATGGGTTGTAAATAAATCAAAATTTATTGGATATACGTTAATGGGTGATTCTAGGGAATCATTTCTTAAAGATATTGCTGGAATTTCACGTAAAAATAAAACAGCAAATCATGTTGCATATGCTTATCAAATTAGATCAAATAATAGTACAGATGCATGCTTTTATGATGCCGGAGAACCCTCAGGTACAGCAGGAAAACCTTTGCTAAAAATTCTAGAGACAAGAGAGATTGTAAATTCTGGAATCGCAGTTGTCCGTTATTATGGGGGGATAAATCTTGGTACTGGAGGCTTGGCACGGGCTTACACTAAGGCTGGAATGATGGCTTTAACAGACACCAGCATGAAGAATTTTATTTCATTATATTTTTATAGTTTAACTATTAAATACAATATCTTAGATAAAATAACTAACTTAATTTATGAGGGTGGTGGGTTAATTTTAGAGCGAAATTTTGATACAAATATACAGCTTACCGCTAAGCTAACAAATGAGTTAGCGGAGTATATTAATGATAACTTTCCGACAGTCAAAATTAACAGTTTAAGCAACAACTAAATTTTTTATATTAAAAAATTACAGGGGTTTTTGCTTTCTTAGGTTTACCTTTTGACTCTTTTTTCTTATCCTTACTACCCATTTAATTTTCCTTAATTTTTGTATTAATTAAATAATTTTTATTATATTCTATAAATTGAATATACCACTCTCTAATTGGATTCTGTTAATATTAAAAATATTTAATTATGGAGTCGGGTTATGAAACTTGAATCAATTGCATTGCATCATGGATATACTTCAGAGGCAACTACTAAGGCAGCCACAACGCCGATTTATCAAACTACTTCCTTTACCTTTGACAATACTCAGCATGGTGCTGACCTATTCGACTTAAAGGTTGAAGGGAATATTTATTCAAGGATTATGAATCCAACTAATGCTGTTTTGGAACAACGTATCGCGGAGATGGAAGGGGGTATTGCCTCTCTTGCTCTTGCATCTGGGATGGCGGCAATTACTTATTCAATTCAATGCATTACAAGGGTTGGAGATAATATTGTGAGTACTAGTCAATTGTATGGCGGCACCTATAATCTTTTTGCGCACTCATTACCTCAGCAAGGAATCCATGTAAAGATGGTTGATGGTGGTGACTTTAAAGCCATTGAAGAGGCTATCGATGAAAATACTAAGGCTTTGTATTGTGAGTCTATTGGAAACCCTTTAGGTAATGTTGTTGATATCAAGGAATTATCTACTATTGCTCACAAGCATGGTATCCCTTTAATGGTTGATAATACAGTAGCAACGCCAGCTTTATGTAAGCCTATCGATTTTGGAGCTGATGTTGTTATTCATTCCCTTACAAAGTACATAGGTGGACACGGCACTACAGTTGGGGGAGTGATTGTGGACTCAGGTAAGTTTGATTGGGCTAAAAATAAGGCACGCTATCCAATGCTTAATGAACCAGATCCTTCGTACCATGGAGTTATTTATACAGAAGCATTAGGTCCTGCTGCCTTCATTGGTCGATGCAGAGTTGTTCCTTTAAGAAATACAGGTGCAGTACTTGCAGCTACTAGCTCTTTTCAGATTATGCAAGGTCTTGAAACATTATGTTTAAGAATGGAAAGGCATTGTGAAAATGCAATGGCGCTAGCTACATACCTTAAAAAACAACCTCAAATTGCTTGGATTAACTATGCTGCCTTACCTGATGATAAATATAACAGCACTTGTAAAAAAATTACTGGTGGTAAAGCTTCCGGAATAATTAGTTTTGGCGTTAAAGGTGGAGTTGAGGCTGGCGCTAAATTTATTGATGCGTTACAAATGATTTTACGGTTAGTTAATATTGGGGACGCCAAATCATTAGCCTGCCATCCAGCATCAACAACTCATCGACAATTAGACGATGAGGAGCTGAAAGCAGCTGGTGTGAGCAAAGATATGGTTCGAATTTCTGTGGGTATTGAGCACATCGACGATATCATTGCAGATGTAAGCCAAGCACTTAAGGCATCAGAGCATTAATGCTTGTTGAATTCTTTCTAGGGCTGATTTTATTAGGGGTACTTGTTCTTTTATGGAGATCATTCAGTGCTAAAGGGGACTCAGTCCCAAAATTACTTGAAGAAAAACATCGTCAAATGTTAATGGACATTAATGACTCATTAAATAAGCAATCAGACCGTTTTAATAAAACGGTCACTGACGAATTAACTTCCACTCGAGACTCATTAAAAGCTCTCCAGCTATCTCAGCAAGAGGGTTTATCTAAGATCCGCGAAGATGTGATTGAGAAGTTACATAAAACTCTTTCGGAACAAGGAAAGTCTCAGCAGGAGATTGTCCAGAGCTCTCTTAAAAATACTGCTATTCAACTAATGAGTTCTGTTGAGGGCTTAACTAAGACAGTAGATAAAAGACTTGAAGAGATTACGGGAAAAGTTCATGAGCGATTAGAAGAGGGCTTTAAAAAGACTAATGCTACATTTGTAAGTGTTATGGAGCGCCTTCAAACTATTGATGAGGCCCAGAAAAAGATTGATGGCCTTACCACTAACATGGTAAGTCTTCAAGAACTTCTCGGCGACAAGAGGTCACGAGGTGCTTTTGGTGAAATGCAGCTAGAGGGCTTAGTAAAAAATATTTTACCTCCCGATGCTTATTCTCTGCAATATACGTTTTTGAGTGGCGCAAGAGCAGATTGTGTTTTATTTCTGCCAGAACCCACGGGAACTATAGCAGTTGACTCAAAATTCCCAATGGAAAATTATCAGAAAATGTTTAGCGTTGGTGATTCAGACGCGGACAAGGATAAAGCCAAAAAACAATTCAAACTTGATGTAAAAAAACACATCAGTGATATCGCAAAAAAATATATTATTCCAGAAGAAACTTCTGATGGAGCGGTCATGTTTATTCCAGCCGAGGCGGTATTTGCTGAGATACATGCTTATCATCCAGAATTAATTCATGAATCTATGAGTCAGAAAGTTTGGTTAGTTTCTCCGACAACTCTAATGGCAGTGTTAAATACCGCTAGGGCAGTCTTAAAAGACGTTGAAACTCGTAAGCAGGTTCATATCATTAAAGCAGAGCTTGGAAAACTTGGTAAGGAGTTTGACAGGTTCGATAGTCGAATGAAGAAGCTGGCAGATAACATCCGTCAGGCCCACGAACAGGCACAAGACGTTCATGTAACAAGTCAAAAAATTTCAAGACGTTTCTCACAAATCGAGAGAGTAGAGTTAAAAGATGACCCTAATTCTCTTTTAGAGTTTGAAGATTCTCTTAACTCCAAGGAGGCAAAGAGTGAGGATTAAAGTATTATTCTTTGCTAGCTTAAGAGAAATTTTTGATTGCAATGAAAAATTTATAGATATACCGCACGACGGGATTCTTACTCCAGATTTACTCCTTAAAAATTTTTCAATCGCTGAAAAAGGTCCATGGCTAGAGCTTTTAAATAAACAGAAAATAGTTCGCGTGGCAATCAATCAAACTTTAGTTGAGTGGCAATCACCCTTAAATGATGGTGACGAGCTGGCTTTTCTTCCGCCTATCACTGGAGGTTAGATGGGCATACGTATACAAAAAGAACTATTCTCAACAGAAGATACCATTTTAAAAATGAAAGAATCAAATTCTTCGATAGGTGCTGTTGTAACTTTTACCGGCTTTGTTCGAGATTTTTACGATGATAAGGAAGGTAAAAAGTTAGAGCATTTAGAGTTAGAGCACTATGCTGGAATGACAGAGAAGATGTTGCTAAAAATAGAATTAGAGGCAAATACTCGATGGTTACTGGAAGACATTCAAATCGTCCACCGGGTAGGGGTTTTATTATCTGGAGATCCAATTGTATTAGTGGCTGTAGCCTGTAAACACCGTGGTGAGGCATTTGATGCCTGTCATTTTATTATTGACTATCTGAAGGTTGAAGCCCCTTTTTGGAAAAAAGAAAAAACGAACATAGGTGAATACTGGGTAAATCAACGCAAAGAAGATTCATTAAAGAAAATGCAATGGGATTATAGAAGCAAGAAAAGGATTAATTAATCACTTCTAAAAATGTTTGGATTGGGTCAGCACCCATTTTCATAATATTAATATCACTGGAACTACTAAAATCTACAGAGACAGAGTCTTGAGTCCTCATTTGCAGGCTGAATGAGGATGTAGGTTTTACTACCGCTGCTGTTGTTAGTGCAATTGTCCACAATAGTCGGTCGGCATCTTCGCAGTCTGTCGCAAAAGCTGCATTACTTTGAAGAAGACTTGCGTAACCATTGCCGTTTCCAACTGCTCCCATGTCTTGTTTATCACCATTTGCAGCATATGGATTTACAGAGTTATTATTATTTGTATCACAATCCCTGTTACTCAAATTATTAATTATTTCATAAGAGAAAACAGGGGCTGCATCCTCTATATCACCACAGGTTAGCATTTGTGTGTTTCCTGCTACTGTTGTACCATGCGGAGTATCTTCCGCATCATTTGATATGCCACTTGGCCCTGCATTACTAGTCCAACATGCTTTACCATCTGTGGAGCTAGCGCCTGTTACAGTATTGGAAGTAGTAACAGTATTCTTAATTCCTAATTTATTGCTTATTATTGCGACCATATAAGGGTATGTGCCGGCTAAGATAGTGAATGGTGGAATATCTAAGGAGCCAGCAGCTGGGAAGCTTATTGTGTGAGGAATTGCAGTGTCAGTTGCTGGCAACATATATTGACAGCTAGAAAAGTCTAACAAGCTAGGGTCAGTTGTACATAAAGCCATCATATGAAAGCTTAGTTTATACTCATCAGGTGTGTCATTGCATGCATCGGTCGCCCCTGACTCTATAGTCGAAACCGGCGTCGTTGAATTTCCACTTACAGTTATGATTTCACCATCAGCATTTTTTATACAAGTGGAGTCCCCAGCAAATGAATTTCCAATAAGGAAGCTATTTAGCAATAAAAAAACTAAGAGGGTAAATAATTTATTCATGAGTTTAATATCCTATGACCGTTACTGAACCGGACTTTTTACTTTGTTTTATAATTCTGTTCTCACGACGAACTTTTTCATAGCGTTGGTCCTCCATACTAGCTAACTTGTATGCGTAATCACTTATCCAAACCGCTTCTTTAGGCTTTTCTGAAAAAGCAGTCATCAGGTTGTAGCTTACATTTATATAGCTCACATTATTTGTAGCCGCACCAGAATTAAATTTACGACCTGCTTCGATCTCTAATCCAGTCAATACTGGAATCTGAGCTCGGAGCTGAACTTCATTAACTTTAAGATTTGCAAATCCAGCGACTTCAGAGCCCCATTCTGAACGCTTTGCGAATAGCGTGGCCCAATTCATGTAAGGTAATGGAATACCTGCTTCGATATCAAAACCATCTAAGGCATGCTCAAGGTAGCTAGCCTTTCCTTGCTGCCAGTCAGTAGTGGCTTTATATATATTGGCATTCATCTCCCCAATAGTTGTTCTATATTCAAGCCCTAAGCTAGCACGACCATGATTGAAAGGAATTTCATAGTCATAAAAGGCATTTGCACCCATAAGAATATATTTACTTTCAGACAGTTTACGATATCCTAGTCCTAGGTTTAGTGTTGTACGATTATCGGTGTAGGAAACGCCAAGTTGAGTAAAATAGGTATTAAAAATATCTTCTTCATCTGACAAGGGGGCGACAACTAACACTTCAAAAGTTGGCTTCATACTGCTGCTTAATGAGCCGCCAGTAGTAAAAGTTAATTCTACAGTTTTGAAATATTTTTCTAAGTATTGCTTACTAACACCTACACCTTCCTGAGTGACACCATCAACTATGCTGTCAACAAGACCATCAACATCGGCTTGAGCAAGATATCTTCCTAGCTCAATCATTTTTGAATTATCGCTAGATGCATTATCTACTTCAGCATGAAGACCAATAAAGCCTCCTGTGAAAATTATTGGAGCTAGTAACCATTTAAAATTTATCATCATTTTATTCTAACATGTTGCTTACTTAAATTATTTACAAAGAATAACTAAAATTGTTGTAAAATTACAACAAAATCATGTGTATTTAGGAGGGATATTTTTCTTGTACCTCTGATACTATTTTCGTTAGAACAAGATTGTTAGAACAAGATTATATTAAAAATTATTAGGTTTATTTATGCAACTGAAAAAAGTCGTTTTCCCTGTTGCAGGTCATGGTTCAAGATTCCTGCCTGCAACAAAAGCAACCCCAAAGGAGATGCTACCGGTGGTTGATAAACCACTCATTCAATATGCGGTTGAGGAGGCAATTGACGCAGGCTTTACTGAGTTAATTTTTGTTACCGGAAAAACCAAGCGAGGTATCGAAGATCATTTCGATGTGAGTCTAGATTTAAATGGTACAAATATTACCGAGTCAAAGAAAAAACTCTTTGATGAGATGAACCATATTATTCCTGATCATGTATCTTGCATTTATATTCGTCAAGGAGAGCCCTTAGGGTTAGGCCATGCAATTCTTCAAGCTAAGCCAATAATTGGTGATGAACCTTTTGCGGTGGTTTTAGCTGATGATTTGATTGATGCAGAGAAAGGTGTGCTAAAGCAAATGGTCGAACAATACGATGACCTAAATTCAAGTATCGTATCAGTTCAGAAAATTGACAAAAAAGACTCGATTCACTACGGCATGATTGATACAGATCTAAGTGATGGGAATATGAGGAAATTAACAGGAATTGTTGAGAAGCCAAGCCCAAAAGATTCACCATCAAATTTTGGTGTTGTAGGGCGGTATATTTTTTCGAACCAGATACTTTCAGTTCTGCAAACCATTGGCTTTGGGACTGGCAATGAAATTCAACTGACTGATGCCATAAAGAAAATTATTTCTACCCAACCCGTTTTTGCATATGAATTTGAAGGGACGCGTTATGATTGCGGTGACAAGCTAGGTTATATCAAGGCAAATGTTGAGTATGCACTTAAGGATAAAAAATTTGGAAATAATTTTTTAAACTACCTTAAAGAAAAAATTTTATAATGTTGAGCGATCTGATTGCAAACTCAAGAGTTATTTATACTAACGAAGATATTGTAAAATCTATTTCAGTACTGGCAACCAAACTAAATGATTATTATAGCGGTCAAGAGGTTGCACTTTTACCAGTTATGACTGGTGTAATTCCCTTTGCTGGTCAACTTCTCCCTCAATTAGATTTCAACCTTGTAATTAGCTATGCTCATGTTTCTAGGTATCAAAATAATTTGGGTCAGGATGAAATCAATGAAGTCTACTTCCCCGATAAGGAGTATGTTTCTGATAAGAATTTATTAGTATTAGATGATATTCATGATGAAGGTAAGACTTTGAATTTTATTCAAGAAAAATTAAAAAGCCAAGGCGCTAGGGATATAAAATCTGCAGTTTTATTTAACAAAGAAATAAAAAATAAAATAGCTAATGCGGATTTTAAATGTTTAGATGTTCCAGATGATTATGTTTACGGGTTTGGACTAGACTTTAATGGAATAGGGCGTAATATCCCTCATCTTTATGCATATGATAAAACAGACCCCTCACAAATAAATGAAAAAAAATAATAAAAAAAATATACGTGAAAGTGATCCCCAAAAAGATCGTGAGGACACATTGTATGAAAACCCTATCCCTAGCCGAGAATTAATTTTAGAAGTGATGTCAAATCACGGCGTCCCTATCAAGAAAAATGAGTTAATCCAATTATTAGACATTCGGGAAGATGAAGCTATTTTCCTTGAAAAACGATTAAGAGCGATGGCAAGGCAAGGTCAAATCCTTATCAATCGTAAGGATATTTTGTGTATTTCTGAAAAATTAAATTTAATTCCTGGCCGGGTGATGGGTCACCCAGATGGGTTTGGATTCTTAATTCCTGATGATAAAACAAGTAATGATATTTTTTTATCACCAAGAGAAATATCTCAAGTTCTTAATAATGACCGTGTCATGGTTCAAGTAACAGGACAAGACAGAAAGGGGCGTCTTGAGGGGACAATTGTAGAAATACTAGAGAGAGTAAATCATATTATTGTTGGTCGTGTCGTTCAAGGCGAAGGAGTAACTATTGTTGCTGCCGAAGACAAACGTATTAACCAGGATTTTTTAATTCCACACAATGAGGACATGGATGCTAAGCCGGGTCAGGTTGTTGAAATTGAAGTTACTACCCAGCCTGCACGACGCGTAAAGCCAATGGGTAAAGTTATAAAAATTCTTGGAAACTATAACGACAGTGGAATTGAAATAGAAATTGCATTAAGAAAACATCATCTTCCATATGAATTTTCATCTAAGGCGCTTAAGCAGGCAGAAGCTTATTCAAAAGAGGTGCCTGCATCAGATCATAATGCAAGGGAAGACTTACGAAGCTTGCCATTAGTAACTATTGATGGCGAAACGGCGAGAGACTTTGATGATGCTGTCTATGCTGAGCCAGCCAAAGATGGTTGGCGACTAGTGGTAGCTATTGCTGATGTAAGTTCTTATGTATCCTCCCAGACAGCTCTAGATGAGGAGGCCTTGGAGCGTGGCAATTCAGTTTACTTTCCTCGGCGAGTTATCCCAATGTTGCCTGAGGCTTTGTCAAATGGCTTATGTTCGCTCAATCCAAATGTAGATAGACTTTGTATGGTGTGCGACATGGTTATTAGCGAAGAAGGCAAGGTTACTTCCTACCAATTTTACCCTTCAGTTATGAATTCAAAGGCTAGGCTCACTTACACAATCGTTGATGAAATATTAAATCAGAATAATCAAGAACTTCAATCAGAGCATAAGCATGTTGTTCCTCACCTCATTAACTTACAAAAAGTTTTTAATATTTTATTCAAACAAAGGGAGCTACGAAGTGCCATTGAATTTGACTCTACTGAAACAACAATTATATTTAATGATCAAGGAAAAATTGATTTTATTAAGCCAGTCTATCGTAATCAGGCTCATCGAATTATTGAAGAATGCATGTTGTCAGCAAATGTATGCGCAGCAGATTTCTTATTAGATAATGATGGTAATGGACTATTTAGAAATCATGAGACACCTACACCAGAAAAGTTAGAAAATTTAAGAGGTTTTTTGCTTGAATTTGGATTGTCACTGAGTGGTGGGGACAATCCTACCTCAAAAGATTATGGTGCGCTGATTAAAAAAGTGACCGGTAGACCTGACGAACATCTACTCCAGACTGTATTGTTGAGATCTATGCAGCAAGCAGTTTATAGCAATGAAAATAAAGGTCATTTTGGACTTGCATATGAAGCTTATACACATTTTACATCTCCAATTCGGCGATATCCTGACTTGATTGTGCATAGAGCTATTAAGGAAAAACTGAGTAAAGTAAAATCGAGCATAAAAAATATTAGTCAGATAGCAATGCATTGTTCTGGGACTGAAAGAAAAGCAGATGATGCCACAAGGGATGTTGAGGCATGGTTAAAATGCTATTTTATGCAAGATAAAGTAGGTCAGATTTTTGAGGGGACAGTAGCCGGAGTGACAGGTTTTGGTTTATTTGTGGAGTTAGATGATATTTTTATTGAAGGCCTCCTGCACGTTACCGAACTAGGTAGTGATTATTTCACTTATGATAAACAAAAACATGCCATGGTCGGAGAAAGATCAAGCACCCAGTATCGCCTAGGTGATAGATTAAAAGTAAAGGTAGTTAGAGTCGACTTAGAGACCTCAAAAATTGATTTCTCATTAATAGGTGGCGAAAAAAGAATTAAAACAAATAAAGCCGAAAAGAAGAAAAAAGTTAAAAAAAGAAAATGAGTGTAGATAATAAAATTATCTATGGGTTTCATTCCATCACAAGCCGTATTCGATTAGATGCTTCGTCAATCAAGGAGAT
>Ga0302125_10001265_pt1 | contig 12845 bp, 15 predicted proteins | sample CB4_surface_MG_FD_203111 | JGI IMG/M metagenome (GOLD analysis project Ga0302125, IMG submission 203111) | Marine microbial communities from Western Arctic Ocean, Canada - CB4_surface | ecosystem: Environmental > Aquatic > Marine > Oceanic | place: Canada: Western Arctic Ocean | collected... | reverse complement strand
CCTCCGGGCATATGAAATCTAGTGATATCTCCTGGTGATGGGGTAAAAGTATAAGGGTCTTCAGCATTGATTCTGCATTCGATTGAATGCCCTTTAAATGTAATGTCTTTTTGTCTAAAAGATAATTTTTCTCCAAAAGCTATTTTTATTTGTTCTTGGACTAAATCAATACCTGTAATAGATTCTGTAACGGGATGCTCAACTTGAAGTCTTGTGTTCATTTCAATAAAAAAGAATTCACCATTTTCATACAAAAACTCAAAAGTTCCAGCCCCTCGATAACCAATTTTTTGGCATGCTTTTGCACATCGAGCTCCCATTTTTTCTCTTTGTCTATCTGTTATGCCGGGAGCAGGAGCTTCTTCAATAATTTTTTGGTGCCTACGTTGTATTGAGCAATCTCTATCGCCTAAATGTATAGCATTTTTGTGTGAATCAGCTAAGACTTGAAATTCAATATGACGTGGCTTTTCTAAAAATTTTTCCATGTAAACAACGGGGTTACCAAATGCAGCCTGAGCTTCACTTTTGGTCATTGCCACAGAATTTAACAAAGCCGCTTCCGTATGAACAACTCTCATACCTCTTCCACCACCGCCCCCAGATGCTTTTATGATCACAGGGTATCCAATTTTTTGCGCAGTTAATTTTATTTCTTGCGGATCATCTGGAAGCGCACCTTCACTTCCTGGTACACAGGGCACGCCTGCTTTTTTCATAGCATTTTTTGCGCTAACTTTATCTCCCATAAGCCTTATAGTTTCTGGTTTAGGGCCAATAAATGTAAACCCACTTTTTTCAACTCTTTCAGCAAAATCAGCATTTTCTGAAAGAAAGCCATACCCAGGATGAATAGCTTGTGCGTCCGTAACTTCAGCTGCACTTATAATAGCCGGTACATTGAGGTAACTTAAGTTTGATGAAGCTGGACCGATGCATACAGACTCATCGGATAGTTTTACGTATTTAGCTTCAGAATCAGCTTGAGAATGAACTGTTACAGTTTTAATACCCATTTCTTGGCAAGCTCTGAGAATTCTAAGAGCAATTTCGCCTCGATTGGCAATTAAGATTTTATCGAACATTAATTATTAAATCCTGAATAGTGGTCAACTGATAATAAATAGTGGCTCCCCAAACTCTACGGGTTGCCCATTTTCAAAAAGAATAGCTTTTATTACGCCATCTTTATCTGATTCAATTTCATTTAGGAGCTTCATGGCTTCTATAATACATAAAGTATCTCCTTTTTTTACGGTAGTTCCTACATCAACAAATGGGTTGGAGTCAGGTGAAACAGCTCTATAAAAAGTTCCCACCATTGGCGAAATTATTTTTTTTTCATTCTCGTCGTTACTCAAAACTTTATTATCGGAATTGTCAGGACTTGCTTGCTGAGTCAACCCAATAATCGGGGCCGGAGCTTGAGGAGTTAAATAATTAACCGGGGCCGGAGCTTGTATTGACGATCTAGCACTAATTTTTACTTTTTCTTCGCCCTCAGTTAATTCTAATTCTTCAATACCTGACTCTTTTACTAAGTCTATTAGTTTTTTTAATTTTCTTAAATCCATTTAATACACCTCTTGAATATTTTAATCTAATTTAGCCGCATAAGTTAAAGCGGCAATGTAACCCTCAGCTCCTAGGCCAGATATAATGCCAACAGCAATATCGGAAAAATAAGATTCTTTCCTAAATGACTCTCTAGCAAATACATTTGAAATATGAACTTCAATAAACCGTATTTTTTTTGCCGAAAGAGCATCCCTCATAGCAATTGAGGAATGGGTAAAGGCTGCTGGATTTATAATAATAAAATCACTAGTATTCACCTGTATTTTTTCAATAAGTTCTGATTCACTGTTACTTTGGAATATATCAATCGTTATTGAAAGAGCTTTTGCTTCATTTATTAATCGTTTATTAATCTCCGCTAAACTAAATGTCCCGTAATGATCTGGCTCACGCTCACCAAGAAGGTTGAGGTTTGGCCCATGGATTATACTAATAGTTTTAACTGACATAGTTTTTTAAACAATAATTTTAATAGAAACGTAATTTTGACGAATTTAATCACATTTGTCTACATTTTAATTATTTTAAATAAATTCATTTAAGTGCAATTTTGACGAATTTAATCACATTTGTCTACATTTATAGACATTTTAATTACTTTTAAGTAATTATTCTAGTCAACGAAGCTTGGGATAATCTGAATTAAATCATTTCGGGTGAGTTTGCCTAAGAAAGTACTTTTAATTTCTCCAGTAGGGCTAATTAATACGGAAAAAGGTAAGACACCTCTATTATTTCCCAATGATTTAGATAGGGCAACGCCACTCATATCTGAAATCAGAGAAATGTAGTGTAAAGGAACAGTTTCTGTATATTTCTTGACCAATGCCACCTCATCAATTGCAATACCAATTAATGTTATTTTTTTATTATTTTCGTAAAATTCATTTAATTCAGGAATTTCTTCTCTACATGGTTCGCACCATGTCGCCCAGAAATTAATTAATATCCATTGTTCTTTATAATCACTAAGAGAAATCATGCTTCCAAATTTATCAGGGAGCGATGTATTAAACAATAAGTTCGTGGGCATGTCTTTATTGGATGATCTGTGTTCACCGTAATATTTGTTTATTGTTATTCCAAGACTCATAGCTATGAGTCCAACCAAAAAAATTTTAAATAAACTTGTTTTATTCATTTTTTAAAGCTTCTTCCAAAAGAATAGAAAATTCTGCAGAATCCTTAAAACCAATAGTGCGAAGATATTTTACTTCTTTGCCTTTGCTATCAAAAAATATAATTCCAGGGGGACCAAACAAATCAAATTTTTTAAGTAACAAACTGTGTTCATTTGTATTGGACGTAACATCCGCTTGAAGTAGAGTAAATTTTTTCATTAGGCCAGCAACTTTTGGATTACTAAAGGTAAATTTTTCGTATTCTAAGCATGCTACACACCAATCTGCATAAAAATCTAAAAGAATAGGTTTATTTATTGGGCCATTAGTATGAAAATTAAGATCAGATATAGAGTTTACTTTAGTAAATTCAAGACTGATTTGTGAATGTTTATCAGTAGAATCTTGCTCAAAAATTAATTTTTTAAGGTTGTGAAGTGTAAATAAAGATGAGAATATTAAACAAAGAATAACAATAGATCTAATTATTAAACTATTTTTTGAGTAAATAAATAAATAGACGAAGTTAACTGTTAATACAAGAAGAAGCAAGGTAACAAATAAAGTTTCACTTAGTAAAGGCCTAATAATATAAATACTCATGCCAAATAAAATAAACCCTAAGACTCTTTTTACAGAGGACATCCAAGGACCTGCTTTAGGCAAAATCTTTTGAGAAGAAAAACCTATAATTAAAAGGGGTAGGCTCATACCAATACTCATAAAAAATAGAGCAAGTCCACCTAACGCATAATCCTGTGTTTTTCCTATATATAATATAGCTGCCGCAAGTGGTGGGGCGACACAAGGGCTTAATATTAGGGAAGAAAAAAGCCCAAGTAAAAATATATTAAGTAAATTATTAGCTTTAAAATTGTTTAAATACTTACTAATAATATTTTGTAAGGGAGATGAAGGAACCTTAATAAAATCAAACATTGATAAAGCAAAAATAAGATAAATAATACTACTAAAAATTAAAAAATTTACATTTTGTAAGCTTGAGGATAACAATGTTCCAGTAACCCCTGCTGTGATTCCTAATAGAGTGTAGGTGAAAGATATACCCCCCACATAACTAAGTGTATAAGAGATTGATTTCTTTGGATTGGCTGCTAATATTATTCCAGATAAAATAGGCACCATGGGGAGTACGCATGGTGTGAGTGCCAGAAGGATGCCCGCAAAAAAGAAACCGAATAATGTTGTGATAAAATTTTGAGAAGACAATCTATCAATAATAGAATAAGTTTCAGATGACGTATTTAGATTATTATTTGAGAATTCTTTGTAAGCTATTATTTTAGATGATGGGGGATAACATAAACCTTCTTCACTACAGCCCTGGTATTCAATAATAAATTTTTGTGTTTTGGAGGGGCTGTTGGATAATGAAATAAGTGCTCTAACCTGACCATAATAAACTTCTTGTTCTCCAAAAAATTCGTCTTGTTTTTTTTTACCCTCAGGCAAATCTAATTCAATTGATAATAATGGACTTGTTTTCACCTTTATTTTAGATTTATATAAGTAATAACCTGGTTCATTAGAAAGAACTAAATTTACTTCTTTTTTATTGCTTGTAGTCTCTAAATTAATATTAAAGGCTTCTTCTAGCGGAAGAAATTTTTGTTTGTTTTTATAAAATACAGAGTTATCAACTGCAAATACAGTTGATATACTGAAGCAAATTAAAAAAATACTAATAATAAATAAATTTAAATATCTTGGCATCTTATAAGTTAATAATTGAGGTTATAATAATTGAATAGATAAGAGCTAAGAGCGATAAAAAGATTCCATGTTCTTATATTCTATAAACTAATATATTTATCATAACCCATTAATTATGCGAAAAATCTTAATTCTTGCTTTAATTTTATTACCTGGCTTTGAAATTGCTGGACTGATATATTTTTTTAGTCAGTATGGGTGGTGGTTTTTTGTTTACCTAATAACTATGGCTATATTGGGCTGGCAACTTATTAATGAGGAAAAATCTTTGGTACTACCAAGGTTATTGAGCCTAATGAGCCAAGGAGGTAGCCCAATTGGCTTGTTGATGGGGACAGCTAAAAACTTGTTAGCTGGAGCATTATTTTTATTCCCAGGAGTACTTACAGATATTATTGCCTTATTTTTACTTTTAATTCCTGTTAAAGAACAGGTAAGTAAAAATGAATACCAACAAAAAACAAATACTAAAGGCAAGGGTGACGTTATTGAGGGAGAGTTTAGCCGTGAAGAAGATGGCGAAGATAAATAATGAGCTATAACGTAAAGATTTTGCCTTCCGGAAAGACTTTTCTGATCAGGCCAAGCCAAACAATTTTAGAGGCAGCAATTTCAGCTGGTATTAATATACCTTATGGCTGTCAAAACGGATCCTGCGGAGCCTGTAAGGCTAAAGTAATAAATGGAAATGTTGTGATTGATAATTATCAGAGAACCGTGCTTTCTGATGTTGAAAAAAAAGATGGCTTTACATTATGTTGTAAAGCTCTTGCAACAGAAGATTTAGTGGTGCAAACCAGAGAGGCAGAAATAGCACCTGAGAATGCCCCAAAGATTTTCCCGGTTCGCGTTGAATCTCTTGTGAAGCTTAATAATGAGGTAATGAAAATGTTACTTAAGCTTCCGGGAAATGAAGTACTAAAATTTAAGGCGGGGCAATATATTGAATTTTTAATGGAGGATGGTTCTAGAAGAGCTTTTTCAATAGCTAGCAGTCCATATGATGATTTAATTGAACTTCATTTAAGGTTGATTGAAGGAGGTAAGTTTACTCATCATGTTTTCGAAGAGATGAAGGTGAAATCTATACATAAAATTGAGGCACCAATTGGTCAGTTTTACCTTCGTGAAAGCGTAAAACCAATTATTTTTATTGCAGGAGGAACAGGTTTTGCGCCAATAAAATCAATAATTGAAGATATGTGCATAAAGAAAATAAAGCGACCAATTTTTCTGTATAGAGGTGTGAGAAAGTTTAATAATTTATATATGCATAATCTTTGTTTAGATTGGGAAAAATCAATTGATGAATTTACCTATATTCCAGTGTCTGAAAATAAGTCTGAAGATTGCGATTATTTACGAATTGGACTAGTCCATAAAATTGCGTTAGAAGACCTTAAGGATTTAGAAAACATACAAGTCTACTGTTGTGGTGCTCCTGGTTTAGTTGAAGCTGCTTTTAAAGAATTCACAAGCAAAGGGCTTCCAGAAGAAGGATTTTTTGCTGATGCTTTTACTTTCGCTCCGCAAACAAATAATTAATGTATTTTAATTATATCTAGTAATGATTGCGCACTTAAATTATCTGTAACAATAACTTCATTTAAGCGAGAGCCGTAGTAACCACTTTTTAAAAGAGATGCAATATTTCTGTGGTTTACAATAAATTTTGTTTTATAATCCTCAATCCATGGCCCATGATGCTGGTTAAAATTTGATGCACTGCCATAGCTTGAAATTAATATAAATATAGAAGTGCACTCTTTAATTTCTTGGGTTAATTTTTTTTGTTCAATGGGTAGGTAGTTTCGAATATAGCATTCACCATAATCAACTTTGGCGCCTTTTTCCTCAAGTGAATTCTTTAAGGTTTCCCGACCACCTGCCCCCCGAATAATTAAAATTTTTTTATCTTGAAGGTAATCAAATATTTTATTTTTAATTAAACTTTCAGAGTCATAATTTTCTTTTGGGCAATGCACATTAATATCAAACTTATTCTCAAGGGCTTCTTTAGTCATAGGGCCAATACAGGAAAAAGTAATATTACTAGGGAGTTTTATTGTAAGGTTATTTAAGCGCTCAACAAAAAACTGAACAGCATTCGTACTAATAAATATTATATGCTGATAATTTTCTAAATTACTTATAATTGAATCAAACTTAGTATAATTTTCAAGAGGTTTAATTTCAGTTAAAGGGTGGTTTAGTAATAAAATATTTGTGCCTTCAAGCTCTTTGAATAAAGCAATATTTTTTTCATATGGCCTAGTAGATATTAGAGCCGTATTATTTTTGGTCTTATTTTTGCTCATAACCCTGATAAAATATCTTTAGCTCCTTTATCAATAAGAATTTGACTTAATTCTTTACCAAGCTTATAAAAATCTGACTTTAATCCTTTTACTTCAGCATGAATAATTTGAGAGCCATCTGGCGAAGCCACAAAAGCTTTAATAGTAAAATCATTTTTAGATATTGATGCGTATGCACCTAAAGGAACGGTACAACTGCCAGCAAGTGATTGACTCACTGTTCTTTCCGCTAAAACACATCGCGAAGTTTCATCATCATTAAGAGTTTTGAGTATTTCGTTTAACGATTCGTTCCCAGCTAGGACTTCAATTCCCAACGCGCCTTGTCCGACAGACGGAATGCTAACCGTGGTCTCTAAATATTTCTTGATACGCGCTTTGAGGTCTAAGCGGATAAGTCCTGCTGCTGCCAAAATTATTGCATCATATTGCTCTTTGTCTAATTTATTTAAACGTGTTTGCAAATTTCCCCTTAAGGGCTCAATTATTAAATCAGGATATTTTGCTTTAATTTGACTTTGCCTCCTAAGACTTGAAGTGCCAACAACTGAACCTTTTGGCATAGTATCCAGAGAATTAAAATTATTTGAAACGAATGCATCTCTTGGGTCTTCACGCTCTGTAATTGCAATAAGTTGGAATTGATTAGGAATATCCATTGGCAAGTCTTTCATAGAGTGGACGGCTAAATCAGCTTTTTTTTCTAATAAAGCTTGTTCAAGCTCTTTAATGAATAATCCTTTACCACCAATATCTGCCAATGATTGATCTAGCAAAATATCCCCTTGAGTTTTAAATCCTTCGATATTAATTTTAATTTGCGGGTAAAGCTGATTAATTTTAAATTTGATATGCTCTGCTTGCCAGATAGCAAGTGGACTTTCTCTAGATGCAATTGTAATATTTTTAATCATTATTATTATGGATTTTAGCACATAGCTATTCGGGGATTAATCATGTGATTAGTGATTTTCATATATAATTGATTGAATTAATGAATTAAAAAATTTAAATGAAAAAAAATACAAAAAAATGGTCTGCTAGGTTTTCCGAACCAACCAGTGAAATTGTTAAAAGATTCAATGCGTCAGTTAATTTTGATCAAAGATTAGCGATGTTCGACATTGAGGGCTCTTTGGCGCACGCAGAAATGTTAAAAAAACAAAAGGTAATTTCCGTAAGTGACCTTAAGTCGATTGTAAAAGGTTTAAATCAAATTAAGAAAGAAATTATCGCCCAAAATTTTAAATGGTCGATTGATTCAGAGGATGTTCACCTAAATATAGAAAACAGATTAACGGAAATAGTTGGTGCGGCAGGAAAAAAATTACACACGGGAAGATCTAGGAATGATCAGGTTGCAACTGATATGAGGCTTTACCTTAGGGAGGTTGTAGATCAAACTATTGAACAGATAAGTGCCTTACAAAAAGCTACTTTAACTTTAGCGGAAAAGCACATTATGACGATAATGCCGGGCTTGACGCATTTGCAAGTAGCGCAACCTGTAAGTTTTGCTCATCATTTACATGCTTATTACGAAATGTTGGAAAGAGATAAAGCAAGATTTAAAGATGCGAGGAAAAGAATTAATATTTTACCTTTAGGAGCTGCAGCTTTAGCTGGAACCTCTTACCCTATAGATAGAAAGTTTGTAGCTAAACTCCTTAAATTTGATGGTGTTATGGGCAATTCTCTTGATGCAGTATCAGACAGAGATTTTCTAATTGAATTTAATGCAAATGCATCTATATTAATGACACATTTATCCAGGTGGTCAGAAGAGTTAATTATGTGGTCTAGTCCATTTTTTAACTTTATAGAGATTTCAGATAGTTTTTGCACGGGATCAAGTATTATGCCGCAGAAAAAAAACCCTGACGTACCTGAACTAGTTAGAGGGAAAACTGGTAGAGTAAATGGGCATTTAGTTAGCTTGCTAACATTGATGAAGGGACAGCCACTTGCATACAACAAAGATAATCAAGAAGATAAGGAGCCAATCTTTGATGTAGCTGACACGATTTCAGATACTTTAAATATTTTTGCAGAAATGATTTCTAAACTTACTATATTTCCAAAAAATATGGAAAAGGCAGCACTTAAAGGATTTTCCACGGCAACAGATTTGGCTGATTATTTGGTGAAAAAAGGAATGCCTTTTAGGGAGGCACATGGAGTGGTGGCGAAAACAGTTAAGTTTGCGATTGATGAGCAGTGTGATTTATCCGACCTTGAATTAAAAGCTTTGAAAAAATTTAGTAAGCTAATTGAAAAAGATGTGTTCGAATGTTTGTCTCTAAAAGGGTCTATTAAATCAAGAAAGCATGTTGGTGGTACAGCTTTTAATACGGTTAAAAAAGCATTAAACCATGCCAAGTCTAAGTTAGTTAAATAGATGGTAGAGTTTGTAGAAATTGCTAGCGTTATTCAAATGGCAGTAGCCCCAGCTTTTTTATTGACGGGAGTAGGAGCAATTTTGACAGTTATGACAGCTCGTTTAACGAGAATTGTTGACCGATTCAGGGTGCTTCATGAGAACTCAAAAGATTTAAAAGAGTATAAAAAAGCGGAATTAAATTTTTTAATAAGACGTGCCAAGTGGACCCACTGGGCAATCGCTTTAACGACAATTTCAGCTTTATTAATTTGCGTTTTAATTGCGATGATATTTATATCTACGGAAATTAGTTTTGATTTTAATCAATTTATATCTATACTTTTCATCATGGCAATGACTTCGCTGATTTTTGGGCTCTTAAGTTTCTTAAAAGAAGTTGGGCTATCAAAAAATGTAATCAATATTGATAGTTAAAAATTTATTCCTTCAGACTTATCCAATTTTTGATTTAATTTATTAATTTTCTTTTCCCATTGCGGAAATATTTTTAAAAGATCACTCCTTCTTTTTGAAGCCTTTATTTTCATTGAAGCCACTTTCATAAATAAATTAAATTTATTTATTAGTGTATCGAGTTCTTCGGAAACATTAATGTAGTCTTCTAGAGGAATTGAAACAGATTTTTGTAGCATAAATTTGTAAGAAAGGTTGATGAAGGAGTCTTTAATACTTAAAGTTTAATAAAGATTATTGATGGCTCTTTAGCACCAATTGATTCTTTATTCTCTGCACTCTCGTTCTCATTGAGTGCAATCTCAAGGGGTGTTACCCCCACTTTATTAGCTGATAGTTTTCTTGTATGCAGATAATGTTTTATATTCTTAGAAATTTCTTTAAAATTTAATATACCACTATTATTATCGTAGTAAATAGCAGCATTATTTATATCTATCGCATTTATTATTAGTTTGTCATTTTGAATAATTGGCTTATCAATTGAAACCTCATTTACCCACAGAGCTTAAACATTCTTAGAGCTAGAAGGGTTTTTTACTTTTAAATCTCTTATTATCAATCTATTTTTTTTAATTGAATAATTTAAATATCCAATACTAGTTTCAAATTTTATAATTTTTGTTATCTTATAAGATAAATACTGCTTAATAATTTCATCACGTAAAAAAAGGTTAAGCAGAAGGCGGCAACTAGGCAAATTAGTATTTTCATCAACTAAATAGACTGCTAAGATTGTATCCAGCTGCTGTAGTTAATTTTAGTATTTCATCCTTAGACCTCTTTCCCGACTCTGATAGCGCCCACAACATGCTTGATCTTGTTCCTGTTCTGCAATAAGCAAAAATAGGTTTTTCAGATTCATCATAGTAGTCACTAAATTGATCTATATCATTTTGCGATATTTGGCCACCAATAACTGGCTGATGAACGAAATTAAGACCGCCCTTAATAACTTTACTTTGAATAGTTTTGACTGGGACTTGATTTTGTTCTTCATTATCAGGCCGATGACAAAAAATAGTTTTAAACCCTGCTGACTTTAATATTTCAATATCTTCCTCTGTAATTTGTTCTGAAACAACATAGTCATCAATAATTTTATTTAACATCATTATTTTGGTCCCTCAAAAAAATTTGTAAAAGTTCGTTTAAAAAACTTTGTCCTAAAACAGTCGGTTTAATCCTACCATTAATTTCTTCAATCAGCTTCTTCTCTTTTGCGATTAATAATTCTTTTGCAATTTCATTAATTGGCAAATTAGTTCTTTGTTCAAAAAGATTAATTGCGAATCCATCGTTAACTCTCAATGCATTCATCATAAATTCAAATACACGGTCATTGGTTGATAGAACCCGTTCTTCTTTGATGTAATTATTTTTATCAACTTCTGAGAGATAGTATTTCGGACTTTTATGGCACGAAAAACGACGAATAGATTCTTCTGATGTGATTTTACTATGAGCGCCAGCCCCAATACCTATATAATCTCCAAAGTTCCAATAATTTAAATTATGGCGACATTCACTTCCATTCTTTGCGTATGCAGAAGTTTCGTAGTGAGTAAAATTTGATTCTCTCAACTTATTACTAATTAAATCAAATAGTTCTGCTCCTTCGTCCTGGTTAGGTATTTTTGGTGGGTGTTTATAGAAGGAGGTATTAGGCTCAATTGTGAGGTGATAATAAGATATGTGGGAAGAATTGATTTCTAAAGCCATATTAATATCATCCTTAAGCTCTTTTTTTGTTTGCTCTGGTAAGGCAAACATTAAATCAATATTAACTTTATCAAATAATCTGACTGCAAGTTTTGCTGCATCTAGAGCTTCTTGCTGATTATGGATTCTTTCTAATTTTTTTAAATGTTTTTCATTGAAACTTTGAATCCCTAGAGACATTCTATTTATTCCAACATCCTTATACCCATAAAAATATTGCTTATCTACAGTGCCTGGATTCGCTTCTATTGTAATTTCACAATTGTCATCGAGCTCAAATTTAATGCTAATTTTTTCAATAATTTTTTTAAAAGATTCTGGGCTGAATAGACTTGGGGTTCCTCCACCAAAAAAAATAGAATGAATTGGCCTTTTAGTATCAAAATTAGTGTTCTCTAATTGTTTGAGTAGAGCATTTGTGTAAATTAATTCATTATTCTTAATATCTTGCCCTTGAAACTCGTGAGAATTGAAGTCACAGTAAGGGCATTTATGAATGCACCAAGGAATATGGACGTAGACTGATAGAGGAGGAAGTTCTGCTTTAAACAAAGAGGCAAGCCACGTACTTATTTTTTCTTTAAGGGGCTGTAAAGTTCTTCTACTAAACTATGAAGAGTTGCTCGAATTTGCTCATCAGAAACTTCCATTAAAATTCCATCTTCAAAAGCATCTTGAGCAATCTGCTTGAGTTCATCGAAGTTTTCATTCATAACTTTGATTTTTTCTGCACAAGATACGACTGACTTATCATCCCTGAGCCATAAAGGCCAATTTTTATTTTTTGATGCCATAGAGTATTTTAAGTTTTTGTTTTAATTTTTGCAAAGCTTGCCCGCGATGACTAATCCTATTTTTTAATTCAAGCGTTAATTCTGCAGCTGATAAATCAGTTTTATAGTCTAAAAAAATAGGGTCATAACCAAACCCATTCTTACCTTGTGGTCCTAATAAAATTTCACCCTGCCATATCCCTTCTGCAATAATAGGTTGAGGATCTTTAGGGGACCTTATAAAAACTAACGCGCAGTAATAATGCGCCTTCCTGTTTTTTTCATCCTTTAATAATTCCAGTAATTTTTTATTATTTCTTTTATCGTCAGTTAAATCTCCAGAGAATCTTGCAGATAGAATTCCTGGCATCCCATTTAAAGCGTCTACACAAATACCAGAATCATCTGCTATAGCTGGTAAGTTAGAAGCATTTGAAGCAAACCTTGCTTTAGCTAAAGCATTTTCAATAAATGTATCAAATGGCTCTTCAGCTACACCAATCTTAAGAGTTGCTTGTGGAACTGTCTCAACAGATAAGTCAGAAAGCAAAGACTCAATTTCAGCTAGTTTCTTACTATTATTTGTTGATAAAATAATTTTTTGCATTATATTTGTCTTAACTTTGTGCCTCTTCTTGTTTTTTAGTGAGCTCTCTTATCCCAAGTTCGGCTACATCGAAAATTTGATTCATTTCTTCTCGGCTAAAAGCTTCACCCTCAGCGGTACCTTGAATTTCAACAAATT
>Ga0302125_10001248_pt1 | contig 12936 bp, 12 predicted proteins | sample CB4_surface_MG_FD_203111 | JGI IMG/M metagenome (GOLD analysis project Ga0302125, IMG submission 203111) | Marine microbial communities from Western Arctic Ocean, Canada - CB4_surface | ecosystem: Environmental > Aquatic > Marine > Oceanic | place: Canada: Western Arctic Ocean | collected... | reverse complement strand
TGATGGCCTCGGGGCGAAGGCCGCGCGTGATGTTAATCATCAGCTCCATCAGGCTACTGCTGCGATGAGCCGTCGTAAATATGTGAAGCAGGGTGAATACATTCCCAACTTCGCTATGATCGATCAGCATGGTGAATTTCTCCAGATACGACAGCTTCAGGGTAAGCCCTTTGTTCTCAACTTCATCTTCACTCGCTGCACAATACCTACTATGTGTCCTGCCTCTAGTATACGTATGGCGGACATGCAAGACGCCGCCCGCGAGGCGGGACTCAACGGCCTCCATTTTGTCAGTATCACTTTTGATCCTGCTTTCGATTCGCCCGGTATTCTGAATCAGTATGCCGACGGCTACGGCATGGAGTCAGAAAATTTCCACCTGCTGACGATGAACCAAGCTGTGGTCGATGATCTCCTTCGTCAGTTTGGCATCCTGACAATGGAAGAGGATGGGACTATCAACCACACGATGGCGACCCTCTTGGTCGACGCCAACGGTCGCGTGGCCTACCGCAAAGAAGGCGCTACCTGGTCTACCCAAGATTTCATGGATGCAGCGACTAAGCTCTAGTGTAAATGTTGGAGTCTCGCCATTAGGCGATACATGGGCTCAGTTCTCGGAAATCTCTAGGTCCATTAGTGAAGGACTATAAGAAAATCATTTGGTTTTTTGGTCTTATATTGAGCATGCTCAAACAAATCGTCTTCAAGCACTTTACGTCAAAGTAGGGACTCTCATCCCATTATTGCTGAGTGGGCATTAAAAAACCTCCGGAACGTTTCTTGCCGAAGGTTTTAAAAATGGCCTCCCGTAGGGGATTCGAACCCCTGTTGCCTGGATGAAAACCAGGTGTCCTAGACCGGGCTAGACGAACGGGAGGGAGGAGGAATCACGGAAGCTACGTTTCGACTTAGCCTCTGCAAGCCCTTTTTTCGGAAAACGCCACTTTTTAGCCTTGGGCCTCCAAAATCCGTTTGCGCAGAGCACCCATGTCATTCATCAAGATTGCATGGCTGTTTTTGATTTACCATTTCCCATGCCCAAGCAAGCGCTCCAGAAGGTGGAGAGCTTACCCTATCCCCTCGTTGCGACGGGGAAAGTACGCGAGGTCTTCGATATGGGCGATGCGCTCTTGATGGTGGCGACTGACCGCGTGTCGGCATTCGACGTTGTGATGCAAGAGGGCTTGGCGGGGAAGGGCATCCTACTTACGCAGATCAGCCTCTATTGGTTCGCACGAGCGGGTGCTATCACACAACACCATCTGGTGGACGACCACGCAGCGAGAATTGTGGCGCTGGGCAAAGACTACCCGGAGCTCCAGCATCGCAGTATGATCGTGAAAAAGTTAACCCCACTGCCGATTGAAGCGGTGGTGCGTGGATACCTTTCTGGTTCTGGTTGGAAGGCCTACCAGCAATCAGGTAAACTCTTTGAATATCACCTATCAGAAGATTTGCTGGAGAGTAGTCAGTTGCCAAAGCCTTTGTTTACACCGACGACGAAAGCGGCCAGTGGCCATGATATGCCGATAGATTGTATCGATGCGGCCAAGCTGATTGGCGAAGATCTTTTTCAGCGGGTGCACGACCTGAGTATCAAGCTTTACCAGATGGGTGTGGAGCGTGCGGACGCTTCGGGCATTATCTTAGCCGATACGAAGTTTGAGTTCGGCACAGATGCGGAGGGGCAGCTTTATTTGATCGACGAAATTCTGACGCCTGACTCGTCCCGCTACTGGCCGAAGGACAACTATTCGCCCGGAGGTGCACAGCCTTCCTATGATAAGCAATTCGTGCGCGACTATCTGGAGTCTCTGGACTGGGATAAAGCACCGCCTGCACCTGCACTGCCCACAGAGGTGCTCGCAGGGGCTTTGGATCGCTATGTTGAGGCCTATGAGAAGATCGTCACGGCATCGACTACCGAGTGGCCACGGTAATTTTTGTATAGTGAAGAACTATCGACTCGAAACTCACTGCTCATAATTCGGTTAGCGTTATGCCTATTTGGTTCATCGAACTGTTCGGAGCGGGTGATTTGGATGTCACGTTCATGGTCATCACGCTGATGACGGCTCCATTTTGGATCGCTATGATTGGTTTTCCAAGTGCGCCTTATTTACGGAAGGTTGCACAGCCTTGGCTGGTGGTGCCGCTATTTACGGTGATACTCCTAGTATTAATCTGGAAGTCATACCATGCGGCGTATTTGCCTGAGACCATATCAATGGCGAACTATGAATCCGTGCGAAATTTAGCCAATCACCCGATTGCCTTTTTGATTCTGTTTTGTAATCTGCAGATTATTAATTTGTTTATGGGAGTCATGATTTATCAAAAAGCGATGCGTAGCGGATTCCGTGCGCCAATTGAGTTAACGCTCTGCTGGTTTCTGGGTGCGCTTGCCTTGATCCCGTTCGGCATACGCTTGATCGTTAGGAGGCTAGCTACGCTATGACAAGGGGATTGACGGAACTCGGGATGACAGATGTGGCCTCACGTTCACGTAGCGGCTTTATCTTTAAAGGAGCACTCTGGCTTGGCCTGGCGATTGTGTTCTATGTGATCACTCGTAATTATTTCTACGTGCAGGACGGTATGCTCGATCCTAATTTTACGATCATTCACCGAGCCTATAATTTTAATTTGATGGAGCTGCCGCTGATCTTACTTGGCGTGGCGCTACTTTGCTTAGGCTTGGCCGTGACTTGGACGAATTCGCGCAGGTCGCTGATATGTGTAGCGGGCATCTATGCCTTTCTTGGGCTAGACCTCTTCGCTCTGCGTTATTACGTGACCTACGTGGAGCCCGAGCGTCTTGTTATACGACATGTACGTTTGGAAACACCTAAATTGGATCAACCCGTTCGTATTTTACACATCGCCGATATTCAGGCCGGGGCTATAGGGGCTTACCAAAATGAGATCTTTGATCGGATCGAATCATTGCAGCCAGATATCATCATTAACACAGGCGATTTTCTTCAAGTCGTCGCCCCCGCAACCTTTGAGAATGAGTGGGCAAAGCTACATGCACTCATTAGACGAGTGAACCCGCGCCTTGGCACTTACGCTGTTTTTGGGGATACGGAGCGAGAGCTCTATCGTTATAAGGCGGATGCGCTCGAGCCCTTAGTCATGCTTTCGTCGCGCGATCAACGAATCGAGGTCGGCGCAGGTGCGCTCAATCTTCATGGTTTGAGCCTCTACCAATCGAAGTCAAAGGAATGGGCAATGCGCTCGATCGAGCAGTGGTTAGAGCATTCTGATCCGAATGATTTCCGTATTTTGTTAGGGCATTCGCCAAACTATGCCTTGGCGGTGGCGGAATCGCCCATCGACCTCTGCCTCGCAGGGCACACGCACGGAGGGCAAGTTAATCTGCCGTTTTACGGCCCCTTAGTGATCGACAGTGATGTACCAGCTGAATGGGCGAAAGGCTTCCGCCGTGTAGGAATTCCTTACCTCAATGTGTCCGCTGGTGCCGGTTCAAATAGGCGGCATGGACTGCCGCCACTACGGTTTAATTGTCCAAGCGAAATGACGATAATTGAGCTAGTGCCGATGCGGCCAATTTTGTGAAATTCGGTATATCTGTATACCCAGAGCGTTTTGCTGTTGGTTGATTTTTTTAATGGTGCCGGGAATCGAGTCCGAGGCACTCGTGCTTTCATACGAGGCATCTGCACTCTGCAATAATGGTAGAGTAGAACGTTACCGGCTAAGGGGGGCCATCGTGTTACACGTAGATGAGTGTATACAACAAGGTGATTACTGGCCTTTAACCCTGCCACCCCCCCCCCCCAAAAAAAAGGAGGGTTTCCCCTCCTTTGTAATCAACTAGTCTGTATTGGAATAATATTAGAGCAAGATGCTATATCCAAAGCTTATGCCATCGAGACTAAGACTATCTGTAGTATAAGATAAAGAGATTGAGGAAGAGTCACCGATAAATTGCTCGATTGAAATTCCATAGGATAAAGAATTACTGGATGAACCATCTAGTTCGCTCGACCAAGAATTCCAATCTCCACTTTGGCCAATTACTGAAGCGCCAAGAACTGTGTTTTCTGCAAGTGCAAGTTTAGCCGATGCGCCATACACAACGGACCAAATATCAGCTACAGCCCAGCCGCCTGATGACAAGTTGTTGTATGAAAATCCAATTAGTGGAACTAGCTCTGCTGAGTCGGATAGTTTTATTCTATATCCTAGTTTGGTAGATGTAGACAGCAGATCTGCGTCGATGATGCCTGCGTCAATATAAGTGTAGGAAAAGTCTACGCTAGTAACCCAATTTTCTGAGTCACCTGTAGACATCCAGACAACAGAAAGACCACCTGCATCCACTCCTGGTGCATCGCTAGATTCTAGGGTGGAATAGGCGAACCCGAGTTTGTCGTAACACCGATCTAGCTGACTTAATGTAATACCAAAGGCTGTGGTCGACAAAGTTACACTAGAAAATAGTGCAAAGATTAGTTTAATTTTTTTATTAATATTCATGTTTATTTGTATTGTTTTATTTATAGTTTGGTAGGGGTAAAGAGTGCCTTTGCAGAATCGGTATAAATACAGTAGGTCTGAATCAATTCGTGTAGAACTTAATATACTATGTACTCAAATTCTATGAAAAATATAATTAATAGAATGTCAACTCTGGAGATTAACCTTAACCGTCGCTCAGGCTGCACAGTAAAAGCAAATTCCTGTCAGTAAGTCCTAACTTGATTTCCCTAATTCAATACCCTTATGCAAGGGCGGTGTGTCTAATGAAGAGCTACTGGATGCATTTAGTCCGCTTGAAAATTAATCCGTTATCTTAAAACGGAAGAACTTGGTATCTGTATCTATGTCTGACGTCAGGTAGATTTCTGCTGCTTCTAAATAAAGAGAAACTACGAATAGAAAATATGAAAATAGACACTTAAATTTCATACTCAAAGTTAAGAAGTATTTACATTGGAATCAACTAGAAAACCTAGGATTAGAGTCACCCTCCATCTACATTTCCTGCCTTATGCCTCGATGATACCTTCGGCGAAGTTGTGGTAGGCCTTTTCAAAGTCCTTTGCCATGCGGTCAGGAAAGAGGTGGAAATCGCCTTCTTTGAGCGCCTCGACAATGCCTTCGCTGACGACATGGGGTGGGTCGGTATCTTCGAGTCCAGACGCGGCAGCCATGTCGGTTGCAATGGGGCCTGGGTGGACGCTGAGGACGGCAGTGCCTTGTTCCTCGAAGACGTGACGAATAGCTTGGGTGAATGAATAAGAAGCCGCTTTACTCGCTGGATAAGTAGCAGAGCCAGGAAAGCTACGTAGCGAGGCGATGGAGTTGATTTGAACAAAGGCACCACCACCGTTGCGCTTAAGCACGGGAGCAAAGGCCTGTGCCATACGAATTAGACCGTAGACGTTGACGTTCAGTTCGGTCTGAAATTGCTCGATGACATCTTCGTCCATGACGTCCGCACCGATGAGGACGCCTGCGTTCGAAACGACGACTTGGACGTCGCCCGCAGTTTCTGCGGCGGCCTTGATGGAGGCAGGATTATCATAGTCGATCTCAATGGGGACGACTTTTTCACCAAATTCCGCTACGAGTCCCTCGCCTTTATCTAGCGAGCGTACGCCTGCGTAGACTTTGGATGCACCGTGCTGGAGGAAGCTTTCGACGATGGCTTTACCGATGCCACGATTGGCACCGGTCACGAGGGTATTTTTGTTAGTGATATCGTAACTCATATCTTAGCGATAAACCGCTCTGGGCAGAGCTTCAATCCCAGAGACTATTAATCGGAGAGGGCGTCATTGGAGCCATCGCGCCGTGCGATACGTCGACGTATGCGTTCGCTGAGGAAGTCGAGCACGGTGACGACTATTAAAATACAACAAAGCACGGTAGCGAAGCGATCCCATTGGTGGAATTCTTGGTAGGCGTGCAGTTGTAGACCGAGGCCACCTGCACCTACATATCCTATGATACTGGCCGAGCGTATGTTGTATTCCAGCATCCAGATACAGTGACTCCAAATGAGCGGCTTGGCGTGAGGCCAGATACCGTATTGGAAAGACTGAAGTGGATCTGCGCCGATCCCACGTAGCGATCGTGCCACTTTCATGTCGACTGACTCAAAGGCCTCGCTAAAAAATTTACCTAGGTATCCGGTGCTGTAGAGCGTCAAGGCGGCAACTCCAGCCATGGCATTGGCACCCATTGCAGCGACTGCTATAACCGCCCAGATTAGGCTTGGGATGGTCCGAATGATGTTAAGCAGCATGCGCATGCTAAAGACTAGCCATGTCGGTCCAATTGTCTGGGCGGCACCCAGGGCGATGACCAGAGAAATAATAATCGCGAAGAATGTAGCTAAAATAGCGATCTCTACAGTTTCAATCAGGGCAGAACCAGTCGACTTCAGCACCGATAGGTCGGGCGGGAAGAAGTCGGAGAGGAAGCGTCCCAAATTCTTTAGAATGTCGAGATCGCGTTCGTTACCCTCGATTTGGCTACCGCTAAAAATGACAGCCAGTACAAATATGAGTAGTGTGGTATTGAGAAGGTTGAGCCGCCGATACCAAGGTAACTCAGCGAGTGGGGGAATCTTCTCGTGCTCAGGCGTAGGTGTTTGACTCATACTTGGGCCTCCACATTTAACGGCCTGACACGGCGCATCTTGTGTGCCTTCGGGTCGTTTTGGTTTAAGCTAAGTGCAATGTCTGCGAAGCGCTGAATATGCTCAGCATTATGGAGTACACAAAGCACAGGTTTCGCTTTTTCGTCGGCTTCTTGTCTGAGTAAGCCGAGCACACGGCCTGCATAATAAGCATCGAGACTGGATACGGGTTCGTCGGCAAAATAGATCTTAGGCTTCTGGAAGAGTACACGTGCTGCGGCGACGCGTTGCTTCTCTCCGCCTGACATGTGCTTGGCCCATTTGTGTGGATTTTCACCAACTCCCAGTTCATAGAGTAAGCGGTAAGCCTCTTGCCGTAATTTTTTCGGGAAACCGAGTAATGTATTTAAGGAGTTAAAGCGGCCTAATCGTCCGCAGAGCACATTAGTGAGCAGGTCCGCATTAGGAATTAGCTGGAGATCTTGGTAGACGATGCCGAAATGACGTCTTAATTCCACTGGTTTACTATCACTCGTGCCGCTGAGTTTGAAGCTCACGCTGCCCTCGCTTGGCTCTAGCATGCCACAAAGGCAGGATAGAAGTGTCGTCTTCCCAACCCCAGAAGGCCCTACGATGGCGAGGAATTCGCCTGCATACAGGTCAAGGTCAAGGTCTCGAAAAAGCCAACGGCCACCTCTTTGTAGGCCGATTCCTCGCGCGCTTAATACGGGCTCTTGTTTTTTATCCTGCATCAAAATTTTAGCTTAAGCCCTACTAGATGAAATCTAAATACAAGTAGGTGGCCGTACATGTCATTGTCATTCTTAGAGAATATTGGATGCTTCTTCCTCATCCTAGCAAGTCAAGGTTACTGAAATCGATTAAAACTGCATCGTGCGGCTGATTTCGAGTGCTTCAAGCGTGGTTTGCAGGTGGGTCTCGGCTTCAGCGGGAGCCAATTCAGCGCCGAAGATACGGTCGCGCAAATCACTGGCTTCGGTATTCATTTCAAGAAGTGCTGCCTTAAGGGCAGTTTGGTCTAGGCCATTCAGACCCTTACGTACGACGATTACGTGGCTGGGCACGGGGCCTTGACTATCGAGCATGCGTAGTCGCTCGCGTTGTCCTTTGCTGAGGTGCTTATCCTTATCGAGTACGTAGTAACTAACAGCAGCTGCAAGCGCTTCGCCCCTGAGGACGCGTTCTGCTGCTGAAACATAACCGACTCCATAGAAAACATTACCCTCACCGAAGAAGCCTTCAGGGCCGTTCTCTAGATCGATTAGACCCTGGGTGTAGAGATCCCAGACGGGAATAAGAAAACCTGAGGTGCTCGTGCGACTCGAGAAAGCAATGGGCTGGCCCTTGAGCTCAGCGATATTTTGGTAGGGGGCATCTTTAAGTGTGATCCAGTAACTTTGGTAGTAGGGCTTTCCGTCGATGAGTTCTGCCAAAAGAATATCAATGATATCTTGCTCGATCAATTTGGCTGCGGCTGTCGCGCTGAGGTAGGCTAGATCAATTGTGCCATTACGAAGGCCCTCGTAGATGACGGCAGAGCTCATGGGTACGATCGCTTCAACAGGTTTTCCCGTAGTCTTGGAAAGATAGCTCTCTAGGGTAGCGCGATCTTCAAGCATGGCGTCCGGGTCTTTATCCGGTTCTAATGCGATGATAATTTTTTTGACAGTGCCGGCAACAGCTTCGTCGCTCTGCTCCGCACAGCCTACGAGGAGGCTGACTGTGACTAAAAGGGAAAGTTTAAGATAGGTGATGAGTGAATTCATAAAGCGTGGATATTGGATGGAAGAGTGGTCTAAATGCAAGAAGGGATCGGCCAATAAATGGCCGACCCCCGAATTTGCTTCTATTTATGAAGTGGTGACTTCTAGAAAGTACCTTTGATTGATACGGTCGCGTTTATAGGCGCACCCACAGTGAATTGGTGGCTACTATAAGCGTGTGGGTAGTATTCCTCGTCTAGGAGGTTTTCTACATTAAGCTGTAAGCGGAGGTTTTCGCTGAGCTGGTAGTAAGCAGCTGCGTCAACACGAGTGAAGCCAGGGACGGTTCCCTTTGAGGCACCACCTTTGGGAGTGCTCTCAGCCTGATAGATCGCACCTAGGCCTAAACCCAACTTCTCGGTGAGCTGGTAGCTGTTCCATATAGAGAACGAATCCTTGGGCAGCTCGCCAGGTCTTTTATTACTCTTATCCTCGCCAGTGAGGTAGGTATAGCCAGCGCTTACAGTCCACTGGTCGGAAATTCGGCCAAGGTATTGAGCTTCGAAGCCTTCGATTTCAGCGTCTTTAACTAGAGAGCCACCTGCACCATCGTCTTCGACTAGATCTTGATCGATTTTGAAAATAGCCAAGGTGACGCTTTGATCATCTGCTAGCTCCCATTTGATGCCAGCCTCAAGGTTGCTGAATTCGCTTGGATCAAGACCAGTATTTTCTTGCTTTGAGTAAAGCTCAGCAAATTGCTCGCCACTTTGTGGGAGGAAGGTTTGGCTGTAACTAGCATAGAGAGAAATATTCTCTTCTGGCTTGTAGATAATGCCAGCACGAGGCGTGATTTCCTCATCCTTTTGGCTGCCACTCTTGGCCGGAGTCTTGTTGTCAGTAACATCAATATCGAAACTATCGAATCGAGCGCCGAGCACGACTGTAAGTTGATCGGATAGCTCGATCTCGTCTTGGGCGTAGAGAGAGAATACTGAAAGATCAGTAGAAGTGTCATTGGCTAGGTTAGTAGCTCCGGCAAAGCTAGCTGTAGCAGTATTACCAGCGATGTTAGTGACAACACCATTACTCATTGCTTGAAGATTTGCCAAAGTCATAGTTTGAAGATCGGACCGGTCTGTAAGTGAACCATCATCTTCCGTATCCTGGTTTGTGATTTGATCCCATCCAGGATTGTAGCGGTCGTTTTTCGAAGAGCTGTCGATTAGCTCAGCACCAAAAAGCAGTGTATGCTTAATATCGCCGCTTTCGAATTCTGCAACAAGGTTGCCGCTGAGCACTAGATTATCCCGCTGTGTAGTGTCTTTATAACCGTCTAGTGTGACTTGGTCTGGCGCACCATCGCTGTAAGAAGACGCATAAAAGTTTTGATACATTTTATCGTAATCAGTATACGAGGCGGTGAAGATACCCTTGAGGGTGTCAGAGAATGAATGCTGCAGCAGTGCACGGAAGGAGAGCGACTCAAACTCAGATTTGTTCAAATCCGGATCTCCGAACACGATACTATTTAGTTCAGTGGCAGGTTTTTTATCAGCACCCTTTGGGATACCACGATCGATGAAACGATCGTAATCGATCGCCTCTACAGAAACATCGAGAGTAGTTTGATCACTTAGCTCAAACTTGTAGCTTGGATTTACTCCGTAGCCAGAACCATCTGAGTAGTCGCGGTGATTTTCAAATGTGTTAAAGTAAGCGTTTAGACGGAAGGCACTTGTTTCATCGATGGCAACATTCTTGTCGAACTGCACTTCACTCGCACCGAAGGTGTTAAGTGATAAGGAGTATGCATTAGAATCTTGACCGATTTCTGCCTTCTTAGTCACGCGGTTGAGAACACCACCGGCACCACCACGTCCGAAGAGTAGGGCGTTGGGGCCGCGAAGTATTTCGACCTGTTCTACGTTATAAAGGGAGCGGTAGTATTGCACATCGTCACGCACGCCATCGACAAAGAAGTCGGCGGTTGAGGCGATGCCACGGAAGACGACTGCATCGCGGTGACCTTCACCTTGGTTCACATTTACCCCAGGAGTGTATTCAACAATGTCACTTATACTATCAAAGCCGCGTAGTGAGATGTCGGCGGCACTTGTGATTGAGAGGCTCTGAGGAACGTCAATGACAGGTGTTGGAGTTTTAAGAGCATTAACCTGATCGGAGAACAAAAACTGATCTGTGACCACGAATTCATCTAATTCGTAGACCTCGTTTGCTTCCATATCTTGTGCCAGTGAAGACACGGGATTGATTGTTAAGAAAAGAAGGCCACATCCCATCAGTTTGATGGGCAGCATCTTTAGTTGTTTTGTGTATTTTGTGTATGTTTCCATTAGTTTAGTTGTTGGTGAAAATTTATAACAGGAATGAGTCTCAATCGCTTTTCGGATAAGTCAAGTATTTATTGATACTGAGTATCATTAGCATCGCTAATCGCATGCATTAAATTTAAAACAGATAGTATTTCCCTAGTAACTAGCTCCCTAATGATGACTAAATAGGGCACAGGTCTGCTTAATTAATCTCACGGACTAGTTCGAAGGTCGCTCAATTGGAGGCTCACCTATCTAGCACCCCATAAAAAAACGCTGACAGATGTCAGCGTTTTACAGAAATAGACTATTATAAGACTCTACCTAGGTTCCCATGGGTTGAGCACCTCGTCGGCAATTCGACGTGCTAGGTCGCGGGTGATGCGTGGCATGGCTTGGTATTCCGATTGTAGGAAATCTTGTGTCTGGCTGTCCCCGGGAGTGGCGTATAGGTCTTCCACGTAAGCATTGGAAGATCTTTGGATCATGCGCTCTTGGAAGTAGTAATCGCCCTTGTTTTGATTGAAGAGTGAAACTTCTGCGGCGAGAGTGAGGCTGAAATTCGCGGCCATTGTTGTGTCGAGACTCTGGCGCCCGGCAGCGCGGCGATTATATTCGGTCAGATTTACAATGAGGACTGCATCAGCGGCTTTACTACTGGTAACGAGTTTTGTGCGCCCATCATGGATGAATACGTCACGAATCTGCGAGCTCAGCAAAGCTTGCGCTTGGGGAGCGAAGCTATCATTGGTGACTGGTTTGATGTAGATCGAGTCGAAGGGCAGCTCTGTAGGGTTACCAAATTGGTAAGATTTACAACCGCTGATGAGGGCGGCCGTAAAAATTACGAATATTGCTAGTATGCCTGACTGGAACACGTTTCGGCGCAGCTTCATTTTAAGAGAGTTAATTTCACTGCCTACAGAATAAATTAGTCAGCAAGAAGGAGCTTGCGAAGAATACTGGCGCCTGTGGTTGGTTTGACGCCTGCTTCGATGTCGGCAATACGGGCGAGGGCTTCTTCGGCTGCCTCCGAATCTGGCGCGATAGTAATGGTCTCGTTATAGAAGGCTAGCGCGCCCGTATTATTTGAGCGATAATTATAGAAAAAGTCACCGAGGTTAAGTCGACTGCGCGCAAGCAAATCTTCCATTGCTACGAGGTTGCTCTCAACCTGGCTTAAGTAGCTGCTTTGAGGGAAGAGAATGAGGAAGTCCTCGTAGTAGCTGATAGCTTGGCGAGTCGAGCCTTGATCGTATTCCGTTCCATTCACTAAGTTGGAATAGGTTCGAGCCATATTATAATAGGCGTCGGGCGCGATTATGCTCTGAGGGTAATAGTTGATCAACCGATCAAGCGCATCGATGGCATCTTCAGGTCTTCCTTGCTGCTCTGAGACAATTGCGATGTTCATAAGCGCGAGTGCTGCGTAGTCGCTGTAGGGGGCGTTACGAACGATCTGTTCAAACTGGCGAGCGGCTTGGTCGGGTTGTTTGAAGCCTGGAATAATCCAGAGGATTCGGCCACGGGCACCCTCCATAAGAGCCGTGGCACAATCAAATTGAGCGCTGAGCACTTGATTGAAATTTTCGAAGTTCGGATGCTTGAAAATAATCTCCTGTAAGCTGACGAAAGCTTTGTCCCATTGACCCATGCCCATGAGAATTTGACTATGGAGGAAGCGGGCATCTCCACTGGCCACTGCTTTTGGGTATTTCTTAATAATTTCCTTAAAGCTGCGGTCAGCCGAGCCAGTGTTACCAGCGGCAAGTTTTGCCTTCGCAGTTTCGAGTAGGGCGCTCGCTTCAGATTCTTGGGCGGCGCTCGCTGTATTGAGTTCGACGAGATTTGCTTCTTTGCTGTCGAACCATTCGAGCGGGTTGAGCTGGGCGTGCAGCGAGGTGGCTAGTATTAGCCAAATGGCGAGGATGGTGGCGGTCGTCTGTTGCATAGTGATTTTTAGAAGATTATTGCCATTTGATCAATGAGGCACCCCAGGTCAAGCCCGCCCCGAAAGCGACGAGAAGGATCAGGTCGCCAGATTGGATGCGGCCCTTCCGGTAGGCCTCGTCAAGGGCGAGTCCGATTGAAGCGGCAGAAGTGTTACCGAAGCGATCGAGGTTGTTGTGGAATTTTTCCATTGGCAGCTTCATTCGCTTCGCGAGGCTTTCAATGATGCGCATGTTGGCTTGATGCGGGATGAGAAGGTCGATTTGGTCTGCCTTCAAGCTGTATTGCCCCAGGATGTCGTTGCTGA
>Ga0302125_10001244_pt1 | contig 12980 bp, 7 predicted proteins | sample CB4_surface_MG_FD_203111 | JGI IMG/M metagenome (GOLD analysis project Ga0302125, IMG submission 203111) | Marine microbial communities from Western Arctic Ocean, Canada - CB4_surface | ecosystem: Environmental > Aquatic > Marine > Oceanic | place: Canada: Western Arctic Ocean | collected... | reverse complement strand
ATAGGTGCTGCAAACGATGCACATCCAAAAGGTCCGGGCGGTAATCGTGAAGAAGAGATTATCGGTAATCATTCTTTCAATATCAACGATGATATCAAAGGTAGAGTCGGTGGTGATTCGGTTGTCACCTTTGAGAAGTCTAAAATTCAAATTGTTGGTGGTGGATATGATTTAGATGTTACGGGTAAGGAGATGGGTTCGAACTTTGATGGCGATGGTATTTTCATGACAACGAATTCTAACTATACCGTGCTTGCAAAGACCGATATATCTCAGTCAACCATATCGGGGATTATGTCTCTGAAGGCGGGTAAGTTACCCGATGATGACCCGGCCACCACAGGAAAAATGAATATAATGTCAGCAGCTGCAATGGATATCTTTGCTGAGACAACTTTGGATTCATCATCTGGAACAGTACACACGATAAGATCAGGGCAAACCCGTGTTATCGATGTAATAACTAATACACCAACGGCAACTAATTCTGTTAAGATTAACCCATAAGAGGAAATAAAAATGCCCGGCATAGTAAGAAAAACTCAAGATCACCACACTGGTCATGCATCACCAAGTCCTAACGGATTTCACCAGACAGCATACGCTGAAGGTAGTCCCAATACTTTTGTTAATGGTACTGCTGCTGTTAGAATAGGAGATAAAACTGGTTGTGGTGATCCTGCTACAGCCGGGTCATCTAATATTTTTATAAATGGAATAGCAGTACATAGATTGGGTGATTCAACAGGAGGCCACGCAAGTTGGGTTCCTAATGCTTCAACTACATCAAGCACTAATGTTTATGCTAATGACGTAAGTGGAGCTCAGGGTGATGTTGATGATGATAAAGCTTCAGCATCGAATAATACAGTATCAGGAGCAACAGTGGTAAGCACTGCTGAATTACAGATGTCAGTAAGTCCTTTTACACAAACTGTAGATTCTTCCTGTACTGCTTATAATTTTACAACTAGTGTTTGTGGAGATTAGAATGGTTGATTTTAAAATTCCAAATTTGTGTGGCGCAAGTCCAGAACTGAATGATGTTCTATCTAAACTTGCTGATGCGAAAGCAGACGCAAAGGCAAAACTTAATGAAGCCGCTTCTACTGCTGCAGCTGCGTTTGGAGAAGCTCAGAATGAACTTGCGGGTCTGAAGGATAAACTTCAATCAATTGAGATACCAACTCTACCGAAGTTAAATTTACAATCAGAGATAGCAGGGCTTGCCTCACAGATACCCGGCACTCCATCTTTTCTTTCTGCTCTTGCAAAAATGAAAATAGAGTTTGGTGATGACATAAAGTCTGCTGGTTTAGAGTTAGATAGTCTTGTTAGTGATGCAACTAAAGCAATACTAGGGGGTGGTGATATTTGTGCGCTTGTTCCCAATCTTCAAAAGGTTGCGGGGAGTACTGAACCGGCAGAACAAAAACCTATCGCACCAAAACAAGCATCTGTTGCAGCGGCACAAGAATCTTCATCTATTGTAGTACAAAATGCAAATGTCGTGGCAACAGTTGCCGAAGTTAAAAAGAAGGTGGAAGCTTATGTGGTTACTGATAAAGCACCAACTGAAGATAGAGGTGCAATAAAAATTGTAAAGGCAGATAAAAAAATCAAAAGTCCATCTGGATCGGATGTAAATGTTGCGCCAGCTGGATCAGGAAAAACCTTTTCTCCTGATGGGGGCATGCCTAATAGAAGAGCATCTATGACAGAGAAGATTATATTATCTGACATAACAAATCTTGGTCAAGGTAAGGGTGCAGGGAACGACCGCTTCCCCCCGGGCTCCAAAGGACAGGAGCGGTTTTCATACAAAGTTACACTAGCGAATCAACCAATAGACAAAATTGTAATTACTTTACACTTTGGAGAATTTATGAAAAAATTTCTTAGAGTACCGGGGGAGGATTCAGCCGGCGCCCGGAACGCAAAGATTCTTGGTAAATATTATAGTAGTTATTATGGCCAACATATGTATGGGTGGATAAGCACCGCCACTACTAATAGTACGGCTTCTCAAAACATAAAACTTAATGGGAAAGAATTGATATTCTCTTCACCCAAAGCTTTGGCAAATCACCCCGGCAATCTTGTTAGTGTTGATAATGAAATTATGGACGTAAAAGGCACATTTCGATGTTATGGCACCCATCCCAGATCTGTACGATTTGATTCCCAATATGGGCCCGGAAGGTTTTTGACGGACTATTCCCTTAATAAAGTTTTCGGGGGTTTTGCAGCAGTCATAGAGTATGTATACTTAGATAACTATGACCCAGAACCACAAACTTAAAGACATAAATATACTTATATGATGAAATAAAATACATCAAAGAGTGTATAAATATAATAAAAAGGAATACTAATGTCAAAGACCGCATACACTGATGGTACATATCAAGGTGAGGATCGTGCAGCTCAGGTGTATTCTGATATTGATTTATTCTTTGGTCCTAAAATTGGATCAAAGGATATCACTAAAGTTACTGACGCCGTTGCAGTCAAGCGTTCTGTAAGAAATCTTGTACTGACAAATTTCTATGAGAAACCCTTTCACCCAGAGATTGGTTCTGGTGTGAGAGATATTCTATTTGAACCTATGACGCCGATTACGGCATATGTTCTAACTATGAAGATCGAAGATGTGATTGAGAACTTTGAACCAAGAGCTAGACTCATGGGAGTTCGAGCTCAACCCAATCTTGACAACAATGCATATAATGTTACTATTGAGTTTTATGTTGTTAATGCACCCACAGAACTTGTTAGTATGGAAGTTCTATTAGAGAGATTACGATAATGGCATCAACTAGAAAAAGACTCAGTGTAACAGAATTTGACTTTGATGAGGTTAAAGATAATCTAAAACTCTTTATGCGTAATCAAACAGAGTTTAAAGATTATGACTTCGAAGGTTCTGGTCTTAGTGCGCTTCTAGATGTCCTTGCATACAACACTCACTATCTTGGTTTTAATGCGAACATGATGGCAAATGAGATGTTTCTTGATTCCTCACAGTTGAGGTCGAGTGTGGTTTCACATGCAAAGACTTTGGGATACACTACTCGTTCTGCCACAGCTGCAAAAGCAACTGTTGATGTCTCTCTTAATACATCCAACACCAGTGCAACGATGCCTGCGGGTACAGTCTTCACATCTAGTGTGGGTGATACATCTTATCAGTTTGTAACTATACAATCTGTTACTGCATTACTACAGGGTTCTATAATCCCATTTGATAATGTGATTATATATGAAGGCAGTTATGTTTCAAGTAGATACACTGTTGATGTTCAGAATGTTGAACAGAGGTTTCTTATTAACGATGACAGAGTAGATACAACAACTCTCACAGTTAGGGTACAAAACTCTTTATCAGATTCTACACTAACAACCTATACTCTAGCAACAGATATTTCTGGACTAACCTCTACCTCAAATGTTTATTTCCTACAAGAAGTGGAGGATGGTAAATATGAAATATATTTCGGTGATGGTATTCTAGGTAGTTTAGTAGAGGATGGCAATATTGTTATAATGAATTATGTTGTTACCAACAAAGGTGCTGCAAATAGTGCCGCAGTCTTTACTAGTTCATCTGCAATTGATACTGTTAACAGTGTTAATGTTAGATTAGTGTCTCCGGCGGCCGGTGGTGCAGAACCAGAATCTATTGAGTCTATAAAATATAACGCACCTCTAGACTATGCGTCACAGGGTCGATGTGTTACAACAGAAGATTATAAAACTTATGTTAAACAACTCTTTGCAAATACTCAATCGGTTTCTGTTTGGGGTGGAGAGGATGGTTCATTTAGTAATGTTACTGGTGCATCAGATATTGCAGAATATGGTAAGATATTCATTAGTGTTAAATCAATAACTGGATTGAATTTAAATGAAACTCAGAAAGCACAGTTGGTTAGTCAACTATCTCAATATACTGTTGCTTCACTAACTCCAGTAATTGTAGACCCATCAGTTTTGAATCTTATTATCAGCGTCAATTTTAAATTTGATAGCAATGCAACAACAAAAAGTGCTGGAGCATTGGAGTCAATTGTATTATCTACTATCACAAATTACAACAATGATTATCTAAAAGTATTCAACTCTGTTTTTAGACATTCACAATTTACTTCTTTAATTGATGCTAGTGATACTTCTATATTAAATAATGTTACTACAATAGCTCTGGGTAGTTTTTATACACCAGATACATCAGGTACATATTCATTCACAGTTAATTTTGGAAACCAATTATACCATCCACACGATGCTCATAATTCAACATCTGGTGGTATCATTGCATCAACGGGTTTCTATATACAAGATAATACAAACGAGATGTTCTTTGATGAGGATGGTTCTGGCAACCTTCGTATTTATTATTTGGATTCTGGGGCACGAACATATTACGATCTCTTGGCTGGAACTGTAAATTATATAAATGGTTTGGTTTCAGTTAATCCAATTTATATAACTAATGTATCTAATGTTGATGATAATATATCAACAGCAATAAGGTTAACTGCATCACCAGCATCTGTTGATATTGTTAGTACGAGAAATCAGATTGTTGAAATTGATATTGTGAATACATCAGTTACAGGAAGACAGGATACGATTGCAGTTAGTAGTGGCGGGGGTTCAACTAATTATGTTACAACTAGTAATTATGTAGCCCCTTCGAGTTATTAATCATGGCACCACCTTTTGACTTATCTTGGACCCCAGAATTAGAGAATAAACTCAGTACTCAAATTGATGGACAACTACCTGACTTCATCTCCGAAGATCATCCACAGTTTGCTAAATTTATAAAATCATATTACCAGTTCCTTGAATCTGCTGAACTTCAGCTAACAGTCAGTATTGATAACATCATTTTAGAGGTGCAGACCCCTACTAATCTTCTTCTTGAAGATGGGACTCTGCTTGTTACTGAAAGTGGTGCTGGTTCTACAGGCAAGTTTGTTAAGGGTGAAACTATTACTGGTGGTACATCTTATGCCACCGCAAAGGTTCTCGCTGAAGACCTTGGTAATGCAACACCAAGATTATTTATATCTTCACAACAAAGATTTCAGACGGATGAAACTGTAACAGGTGGAACTTCTGGCGCAACTGGATCGATAATAAAATATCGTGCAAACCCCGTTCAAAATATTCAACAATTATTGGCCAATGCTAATATTGATAACACTATCGATGACTTTATTGAAGAGTTTCGCAAATCCTTTATGAGTGGGATTCCTGCTAATATTGCAAATGGAATTAATAAGAGAAATTTAGAAAAACATATTAATGAGTTGTATCGAAGGAAGGGAACCGATGAGGGTATTAAACTCTTTATTAAAATCCTTCTGGGTGAGGAAGCAGAAATATTTTATCCAAACCAATATATGACAAAACCATCAGCAGCAGATTGGGATAAACCTACTATTATCCGTGTTTCTTCTCCTGATGATATTGATGCAGATGAACTTATTGGACAATCAATTACAGGTAATAGCAGCTTAGCAACTGCTCTTGTTGAAAATTCAACAACCTTTTCTCTCTCTGGTGGTACTTCTTATATTGAATTTGAAATCTCAAGTGTGGTTGGAACCTTTGAAAATGGAGAAACTGCATATGGTAGATCTGGTAAAGGGGATGTGCGATTTAATTTTATTATCAATCAATTAATTGCATCTGCATCAATCTCAAATGATGGAACACTTTACAGTGTTGATGATGTTATTGACCTTGATAGTTCTGTTGCTATTGGTAGTGGTGATGTTTCAGCTGTTGTTGGTACTATTCAAAGAGGTTCAGTTTCGGGTGTTATAATTGACAATGCAGGATCGAATTATGAAATTGGTGAACTTGTAGTTTTTGAAAAGAACAGTTCTGAAGATGGAAAAGTGCAAGAAGCGTTGGGCGTGGTTACTAGTACTAATGGTTTAATTGTTTCTGAAGAAGACATTGCTGATAATGTTATCATACAGGAATCTGGTACAAACACTTTCGAAGAACAATTTAATTTTCAACTTGAAGAGGGTACACTCATTGCAGAAGAACCCTTTGCAGTATTTGGAACTGATAGAATCTATAGTGGTGGGGCGGGTTACTATTATCCAATATATATAACGAATTACGCAGCAGAACAAACTACTATTTCAAAATCATCAGCTAGGGTCAACGGTGAAACATTCAACTCAACAGCAGTAGTACTAGATGGAAATGCTGGGGATGAAATTGTAATAGGGATGGTTGTAAGATCAAATAGTATTTCTGGAAAAGTTACAGTTACCTCTGTTACTGATCAATCAAATATTCTCCTGTCCATCCCACAAAAATTTTCAGATAATGAAGTTTTAACATTTGATTCTCTTGCAAAGGCAGTAAGAGAATATAAGTTTGTTGAGTATCCCGGTCTTACTTTTTATTCACCAACTGCAACAACAGTTGCTGCAGCAGGAACTTATGATGTATCTACATACACACTGTATGGTGGAGACTTTGCCTATCAATCGGATCACCTCTACAATGAGTCTGGTAATGTTGCTTCATACTCTGATGGCATTAACACTGAACTAGAGCTTGGTCACAGAATTCAATCTGAGTGGGCAGTAAGTACACTATCTTTCGATACAAACCGTTCTGATAATGATGGATTTGTGCTAGAGTCTGGCGCTGGAGATATTACAAAGATATCTGTAACTGAACCGGGTGATGGTTATGGATTATTACCTACCGTTACTGTTAGGACTCGATATGGTAACGGTGCAAATGTTCTTGCAACAACCACAGATATTGGAAGAATTGATTCTATCAATATTACTAATCCGGGCTTCAGTTATACTGAATCCCCCACATCAGAAGCCCGTGCAAATTTTATTATAAAAGATATAACGGGGATTTTTGCTGTAGGAGATACACTAACATCACACACTGGAACTATTCGATCATACGATTCTACAACTCAACTTCTAGAGGTTTCTATTGAAGACAGTGTTGCTATTGAAAGTGAATCTGTCAGTTTAACTTCCAATGAGGGTATGCGTCTTGAAGACTCTCTTGTGGACGATGATTATGTTGATGACAATTTTATTTTAGATGCTGATCTTGTTTATGGTGAAAATCTAGTTGATGAAGATGGAGACAGAATTTTATTAAATGCTACTGCGGCAACAACTGACTTCATACTCTTGGAGGATGGTCAGGGTGAACTCATCATGGAGTTTCCAGAGATCGTAGAACTAGCACAGACTCTACTTGAAGATGACAGTGGGTCAATTAGGGCAGAACCAGATGTTAATGGTATTAGACATTTTATTTGTCAAGAAGATGGTTATCATAATGATAGCATAGTTTATGATTATGAACTTAGACATGTAAAATTTATACAAGAAAGTGCGCCATCAATAATCCTTTCAGTTAATTCTGAAGACTTTATTTTACTTAATGCTGACATAGAATACGAAGATAATTTAGTCATCAATCAGACTAACCTCATTGCAACTATCCTTCTTGAAAATGAGGAACCAACTGTTGCTCAGATTATTCTAGAAGATGGCACACCAGATGGTGGTGGTGGTGCTAATGGTAATGATGCAATTCTCTTGGATGGTACTAACTCGGCGGGTGATGATGCAGATGATAAACTTTTCTTGGAACTGGCTAGTGCTGATACTGAACCTTTTTATAATACAGATGCAATTCTCTTGGATGGCACCAATTCTGCTGGTGAAGATGAAAATGACAAACTTTTCTTTGAAGAAGGAATTACCGGGCCTGCAAACATTGGTGAAAAAATTGTATTCAATGGTACGGATGCAGATGGAACAAATGATTCTAGCAATCTGATTGTTTTAGAATCTGGTGTGACCGATGTATTCGGTATTGATGATGTTAATAATAAACTTCTGTATGAAAATGACGTTGCCTTTACCAACTTAGTTTTGGATGCAACAAATGCATCTTCTCTTCATGCAACAGATAAAATATTGTTTGAGGATGCAGGATTTGATTTTTCTGCTGGGACAACATCAATAACAACTGCTACAGCATCTGCAACAATTGCTCATGCAGACATTGCAAAGTTATCACTTAATTTGGGTACTTCTATTGAAAAATTTGGAAAGTTTAGTGGTATCGAACATTTGATTAGTGAACAATTGATTAGACTTCAAGATTCTTATTATTATCAAGATTTTTCATATGAAGTTCAGACAAATTCCAGTGGGAACATATATCTGAATGAGTTGAAAAAAGCAGTTCATCCAGCTGGATTTAATGTGTTCGCAAAAACTCTTATTGTATCACTTGTTTCTGCTAAAGCTAAGGTTGCACCGAAACCAAGTGAAGAGGGTACAATCGTATTTAGATTCAATAATACAATACACAAATTTAGTGATGTAACCAATACAGATGATTATTATAGTTATACATGGGATGCACCTAGAGTTAGAAACACTAGTTACACCTAGAGTTATATTATAAATACAATAAAGGAAGAATGAATAATGACATATCAATCAATAGATTTAGGAACAACCGCTGGGGATGGTACAGGTGATACTATTCGAGCCGGTGGTGATAAACTTAATGACAATTTTGTTGAACTCTATACTCTATTGGGTACGGGTACTGCACTAACTTCTGGTATTAGTGCTACTGCTACTGTTGTCACTCTTGCTACACCTTCGATCACTGGTGTTGCATCATTCGCAGACGGCGGCGTGTCAGCACCATCAATTACTAATAGTGGTGATACAAATACAGGTATATACTTTAGTGCCCAAGACGCATTATCAATTACAACTGGTGCTGCTCTTAGAGGAACATTCAATAGTACTGGATTGGCTGTTGTAGGTAATGTTACAACTACTGGTACGGTAGAACCTGCTGGTGATACTGATTCTGGAGACAATGCTGCAATCGGTTATACATCTGCTGAAGGCCTCATACTCACAGGACAAGGCAGCACAAATGACATAACTATTAAAAATGACGCTGACGCAGATGTACTAGAAATACCAACAGGAACTACAAATGTAACTGTTGTTGGAGATATTACATCAGCAAAAACTCTTAATGCATCTGGTGATACTGCTGCTGGTGATAATGCTGCAATTGGTTATACCTCAACAGAAGGGCTCATACTTACAGGACAAGGCAGCACAAATGACATAACTATTAAAAATGACGCTGACGCAGATGTTATTGAAATACCAACTGGTACAGTTAATGTTACAATGGCGGGTACTTTGGGTGTTGTTGGTGCTGTTACTACTGCTGCCCTAACTGCAAGTGGTATTATCAAAACTGATGATGCTACTGAAGCAACAAGTACTACTGATGGTTCATTGCAGACTGATGGTGGGTTGTCTGTTGTTAAGGATTCAGTCTTTGGTGATGATGTTAAACTTTTGTCAGATGCAGCAGTTCTTGGCTTTGGTGCTGATGGTGATGTCACTCTGACTCATGTTGCTGACACTGGTCTGCTACTAAACGCAGCGATGGAAATTCAGTTTCGAGATTCTGCAATTAGTATTGGTTCAACTGCTGATGGTGATTTATCAATTGCTGCTGATGATGAAATAGACATTACTTCAACTTTGATTGATATCAATGGCAATCTAGATGTCTCAGGTACATTGACACAAACAGGTGTTGCTACTTTTGCTGCAAGACCTGTATTTAGTTCAAATATTACAGTTCAAGATGGTGGTCAAATCGGTTCTGCTAGTGATGCAGATGCAATTGCAATTGCTTCTAACGGGGTAGTAACATTTAGTCAAGCACCAGTATTTCCTGATGGTAGTATTGATATTGCTGATATTGATCTTGATGGTGCAACAGAGATGGCCGCAGCTGTTGTAGATGCTGACTTATTTATGATAGATGATGGTGCTGGTGGCACCATGAAGAGTATGCTTGCTTCAAGACTTAAAACTTATATTGTTGCAAGTGTCGGTGCTGCTGCTGATAATATAACCGGCGGTGATGCCGCAATTAATCTAACAACAAGTAGTGGTAATATCACTATTGATGCAGCTGCTAACGATAGCGATATTATTCTCAAGGGAACAGATGGTGGTGTTGATACAACTTTCTTGACCATTGATGGTAGTGCTGCTGGTTTATCAACATTTGGTGCGGGTATTACAATTGGTGGAAATCTAATTATACCAGATGCGGGTAACATTGGTTCTGCCAGTGATACAGACGCAATCGCAATCGCCTCTGACGGGGTAGTGACCTTTAGTCAAATACCAGTTATGCCAGCAAACTCCATCGACAGTGATGAATATATAGATGGTTCTATTGACCTCGCACATATGTCTGCTAACTCCGTTGACAGTGACCAATATGTAGATGGTTCTATTGATACTGCACATATTGCAGATAACCAAATTACACTTGCGAAGATGGCTGGAATTGCACGAGGCAAGATTATATATGGTGATGCAAGTGGTGACCCTGCTGTACTAACCATTGGTAGCGCAAATACGATATTAACATCAGATGGTACAGATTTTTCTTGGGCCGCCGCTGCATCCAATGCCGCAGACGATATTGATGCTGGTGATGCAGCAATTCTTCTAACAACAAGTTCTGGTAATATCACAATTGATGCTGCTGCTAACGACAGCGATATTATTCTCAAGGGAACTGATGGTGGTTCTGACACAACTTTCTTAACCATCGACGGTAGTGCTGCTGGCGAAGCAACATTCAATGCCGGTATAGTTATTGCAAATGCAGGAAATATCGGTAGTGCTAGTGATAAAGATGCAATCGCAATCGCCTCTAATGGTGTAGTGACCTTTAGTCAAATACCAGTTCTTCCTGCTAACTCCATCGACAGTGATTACTATGTTGATGGTAGTATTGATACCGCACATATTGCCGATAGTCAAATAACTTCTGCCAAAATTGCTAACGGAACTATTGTAGCTGCTGATCTTGCTAGTGATTCAATAACTAATGCTAAAATTGCTGATAATGCTATTGATAGTGAACATTATACTGATGGTAGTATTGATGTTGCACATATGTCTGCAAACTCAATTGACAGTGCTCAGTATGTTGATGGCAGTATCGATAGAGCGCATCTTTCTGCTGATATTATTGATGGAACTAAGATTGCTAATGACGTAATTAATTCAGAACATTATGCTGCTGGTAGTATTGATAGGGAACATCTTGCCGCTGATATTGTTGATGGAACTAAGATTGCTGATGATGCTATTAACTCTGAACACATAGCAGCAGATTCGATTGATGCTGAACACTATGCTGCTGGTTCTGTGGATGCAACTGCAATAGCTGCATCCGCTGTCGGCGCAAGCGAGTTAGATGTTAGTGGTAATGGTACAACTTTACAGTTCTTGAGGTCAGATGGTGATGGCACGATGACTTGGGCCGCACCGGGAATTATTAGTGTGCAAGACTTTTCGTCTAGTGGTACTTGGTCTAGACCCTCTGGCTGTACTAAGGTTCTTGTTCATGTTGTCGGTGGTGGAGGTGGTGCCAAGAATGGCACAGCGGATGATAAAGCTGCGGATACAATTCGTGGCAGTGGTGGAGATGGTGGATCAGCAGAAGAAGTTATTGATGTTTCAAGTACTGCTTCTGTTACTGTAACAGTTGGTGCCGGCGGCGGCGATAGCGCCACTGGTGGAACTTCATCTTTTGGTAGTTTTTGTTCAGCTACAGGTGGTGCCGGCGGCCCCTCCTTTCAGCATCAAGTCGGCAGTAATGGTTCAGGATCGGGTGGTCAAATAAACAGAAGCGGTAATACTTACGGCCCGTCCTTTGGATCGGGCGGAATCGCAACCAACGGCGCATCGTCCGGTAAGGGTGGATATGCTTATGTTGTCAATTACGGATAGGAGTATATATTATGGGATGGATATTAATTAATACAGAACAAGACGGTCAAGCTATTGATATGGTAGAAAAAGCTACTGAAAAATTTGATACTTATCACACATTAGTTTGGGTTAATAATAAGAATAAGAAATTGACACACGAAAATTTACAATTTTATAAATGGAATGGTGAACAATTTGAAGGTGAAGAACCTAAAGAAGATATAGATAATTTTCCAGAGGAAAGATAATGAAAGTTTTACATTGCATGTCAAGTGGACAAGATTCCACATTGTCATTATATAATTTATTGAGGAATACTGATCATGAAGTTGTGGCAGTTTATTGTAGATACACTCACTTTTTTTCCAAGAACCATTTAGATTTTTGTCAGAAATACATTTATAATATTGTTAATTGGTTAAGAACAAATGTTAGGGATTTTCAGTTTCGTATAGAAAAGGCTCCCTCACCAAATTGGTCATTTTATTTATCGCCAGAACACCGAATATATGATGATGTTGTTACAAAAGAAATATTGGAAAAGTATTGGAATGATGAATTACAAGGAGGAGAAACTACAACAAATAGTTTTTTAAAAAAAAGTTTTATTCCTTGGATTATAGAAAGATTTTATTGTTATTATTATTGGATGAATGAAATTAATCGACATTCAAGAAATCAAATTGATTATGTAAATACAGGAGTTGATAGAACACAATTTCCTCACGGTAATAAAGTTGCTAGGGATTTTTGGAAAGATATTACAAATACAGAATTGAGAGCACCCCTTGCTGAAGCAAAATTAGGAAGAGTTGCAATATATGATGCAATACCAAATGAACTTAAAAATATTTTTAATCAGTGTGATGATGCTGAGAGGAATGGTGAAAATTGGTGTGGAAGTTGTGTGAGATGTTTAACAAGACAAGTTAATGAGTCTGGTATGTCTGTTAGAGAAACAGAGGAAATATTTAATATTGGAATAGAAAATTTAGTAAATGGTCACAACATTGGTGAAAAAAAAATAACTGTTAGGGATTTTTATACATCTAATCTTAGAAAAATGTTACAGATACAAAGAGAAAGAAAAGGGGCCTTGCGGTA
>Ga0302125_10001241_pt1 | contig 13008 bp, 16 predicted proteins | sample CB4_surface_MG_FD_203111 | JGI IMG/M metagenome (GOLD analysis project Ga0302125, IMG submission 203111) | Marine microbial communities from Western Arctic Ocean, Canada - CB4_surface | ecosystem: Environmental > Aquatic > Marine > Oceanic | place: Canada: Western Arctic Ocean | collected... | reverse complement strand
TAGAGGTTAAACATAAACAACATAGCTATGTATGTAGACCTATCTGTAGAGGATTTGCGGACGGGGGTTCGATTCCCCCCAGCTCCACCAATTAGACAATAAAAAAACCACCCGTAGGTGGTTTTTTTATTGTCTTAACTTAGAATTCATAACCTAAAGCTAAGGTAGCTGTCCAGAAATCAATATCTTCGTACTTGAAGCCAAACCCATCAGTAGGTCCTTGAATTTGTGAGTAGCTAGCTTTTCCGCCTAGATAAACTTTATCAGCAAGGTAATACTTTGCTCCACCATGCAAGCTAAGCGCCAATTCATTATCTTTTGCATTTTCTATATTAGCAATACCTACACCAAAACCAAGGAATGGTTTAATTTCGCTCGATAGATCAAAATCATAATAGTAATTCATAGACAATAGTCTTACTTCATTATCAAATGTGTCTGCGGGACCAACAGTCGCTAACTCATCTCGAGAAAATTTTCCAGAGGCAGTACCTGTAAGTGTAGTTGTTCCATCGGTTATTGTAGCTGATGCGTTTAGACCAATTTTATCTAGCTCAAAGTCTGGTCTTGTATATGCAAATCCAATGCGTGAATTATCACTAACGCTAAACCCAAATTCAACACCGGCAGCTGTTTCATTGTCGTATTCATTTTCAATTTTGATACTTCCACTGGTTGTTATTCCGTTGTGAGTCGAAGCACCTGAAAGGGTATTTGATGATACCTCATCTGGGTTATGGTAATTTATTTGCGCCTCAATGTAAGGCTTCATATCGCCATATGATCCAGCCAGTGAAGCATTAGCCGTTAAGGTTACAAATCCTACTAATATAACTTTTGTTAATTTTGTGCTAATCATAATTAAATGACTCCTATTTAGCCACCAAATGGTGTGTATCAAAATGAGGAATTCACTTTGGCACAAGAGATTAACTAGAATGAACTAACTAACTAACTAACTTCTAACCCAAGTATGCTCTTTTGCACCATTAAAGACCATTTATATTAATTTTTATGCTAATTAATTAGCAATTTGTTGTTTTTTAACTACTAATTAAGAAGGAAAAATAAAGTTTAACCAAATTCGTATGCCACTTCGTATGCCACTTGACATGAGATTGTAATACACAACAATGACTACTATGGACTACTTAAGTTTTTGAGTAGGGCAATTCCATTGGCTTAATACACCACTATGGAGGACTATACAGTTGTAATTGATGCCCCCCAGCTTTACCAATTAAATAAGGCTAACCCTTTTAAATAAAGGGTTTTAGGCTTATTTGCTTCCTATAAAACCACTACTTGTATTACACTATGTATTACATTTTTTATTGAGTGGAAGTAGTTTTTTTATGTGGCATTCATAAGTCTTCTAGACGTCTTGCATATGAAGTTTTTCCAGAAGAGTTTGCAATTGTTGATGAAAAACCTCCATTCATTTTTTTATCAGAGAATCTTATCAAATTATGAAAAGTTGAGGATTTTCGAATACCACCTTCTTCAGAATAGTAGATCGTTAACTTATCTTTGGATATAAAGTTGTGCTTTAAATTTCCTGAAAGTTTTATTTGAATTTTACCCTTACCTGAATATTCAGTTACATTTCCACTTAATTCGTCCTGAATTTTTTCGCCATGCCCAGAAATTAAATTATTCTGCTGAATTAACATAACCTTGTAATACACTTTAAGAGTTTTAAATTTACTATAAGATGTGTCAGTTGTTTCATTTACGAAATACCATTGACCTGATATATTTGGTGGCTTATGAATAAAATCATTAAAAGTAAAAAACATCAAACTTAATATAATTCCACCTACTATTGTTCCAATGGTTTGTGCTGATACTTCCTTAAAAAAGAATTTATCCATTACAGAATTAAACTAACTATAAAAGTTCATAAAAATCATCAACTGATTCTTCCTCTTCGACCCCTTGCGTTCCTTTTGTATCAACTTTAATGTCACCTTTTTTATATTGCTCAATAGCATAATTGACATCGTTTCGAGTCATTGATGAAGTAAATTTATCAAAACCTTTTCTGTCCATAAGGAAACTAAATGATGAGCCAAGCGGGTTATCACTTTTACTTATTTTATTCCTGACATCAACAAGAATTTCTTTACGAAGTTTTTCCGCTTTTAGATCCTCAGCCTGTCCTTTTTTTGCAAGCGTAAGATCAAGTCTTTTTCCACTATTAATGAGCTTGACAAGATCTCTTCTTGATTGTTGTTGAATAGATATAAGAGTTTCTGTTTTAGAGTCTCCTAATTGCGATCCAAGATGCAGCGTTCTTTTTGCTGCCTGAGTCTCGGCAATTTGTAAGCCATATTTACCTAGAGCTTGATAATAATAATCTTCTGCTTTTTTATTTAATTCAAATAGGGTACCTAATTTTTTATGCTCAGCTGCAAAGTTAGTTGAAGTGGCTATATCTTTTCTTATTTGTTCAGCATTCTTTAAATTATCTATCTTTGAAAGAGTTATTTTAGCCTGATAGCGATAGTAATCCTTCTTTTCACCTTTAACTAAGGCTTTATTAAAATCATAATTTTCATATAGTCCGTACTCTTTTTTGAGTGCATTATTAACAAAGACACTGTTAGGTATTAATTGCCTTAATAAACCATCATCTAGACCGTGATATTGAATTAGGGCATTGATAAGCAAAGTGTTATAGACCTTTTTTTCAGGGACATTCGTTTCGTGAAAAGCGTTGAGATATAAGATTCTTTCATCTTTTTCTATATTTGATGTTAAGGCCTTAGGGATATATTTAACCATATTTACTTTAAGTGTAAAGTCCCATCGGGCTTGATTCATATCTTTTGGCTGACCCATTAGGGCGGGTGCAGTGTTTTCTTCTTTGAGGATGGTAACCTCTTTGACTAGCTTATATTCATTATTGACCATTTTTTTTGCAAATTCCGTATTTCTGAAAGTTGAAGTACCATGCTTTTGTTTAACAGCATTTAAAATAGCCATATTGTAATTGCAATTTTTATTTGTTTCCCCAAGACCATCACAAGCAAGTCGCTCGTCACTTTCACCAATTTCTTCAGTCGTTGTTCTGGTTACTTTCAACTCAGGGGAGGTATTACTTGCAATAGGAGAGGATTGTTGGGTTGTGGAATTATTTGAATTATTTGAATTACTTGATTTATTTGAATTATTTTTTGGAGGTGAATTTTTTTCTATTTCTTGTGCCTCTTTCACCACCTCTTGAAACTCTTCAAACATTTTACCCATATCAAGGTCGGCATAGCTTCTATTAAAAAAAATAAGGAAAAAAATACATAATAGTAATTTGAAATTTTTCATATATTATCTAGTATGGTACAAAATAAAACAATTTGATACATTTTAATTTAATGCTTAATTTAATTCTTAAATTTTTTTTACTTTTTTTATTTTTGCTACCTATTTCTGTAGTTGCAAAAGATTTACATTACGCTGGTATCTTTTTGTTATCTCATAAGAACGCTCGTCAAGAGTTCCCCTATATGTATGATGCAATTTTTTCTAATCCTGAAAATTATAGAAAATTATCTGAGTCTATTAATAATATTGTTAAAGACTCAACAAATCCCTTTTATTCTATTTCTAAGGATATGGGAAGCATCAAAGAAAATGATTCACTTGTTTTTGGTATTGCGATATCCAATGAAAATACAGTGAAAACTAGAAATGTAGATATTTATTTTCAAGAAATTAGTATTACATTTAATGTTTTAGTTTTTGATTTCCCAAAAGATATTGGCCAAAGGAAACTCATAAGCTCAGTGCAAAAAAAATGGATTTTTAATATTCGGGACGATAAATCTTACTCAAAATCTAAAGCTCAAATTTCTAAAGAGATAGTTGAAGCAATGCTTAACGAGGATGATTCATTACATATTAGATCAGACATGGAAGTTTTAAAAAGATTAAATAGGGGAGAGGACATTAAAATTGAAAAAGTAACTTTAAAATCATATTTAAAAAAACTTATTAGTCAGATTCCAAGTAATGATCAAATTTTAAGAGTGGGTATTAATGAAATAATATTAGATAAAAATATATTAGACCAAAAACCAAAAGAGATTGATGGGGACTTATATAAAATTAAGGTGGCACAAATTTTTGAGGCAAGACTCAGTGAAGCTGCAGGAATTACTTTAATTCCTTTTAGTATTGGCTCAATAAAAAATCGACAATTTGGATTAGTTTCTAAATTAGCAGACCAAGCAAATTATAAAATTAAGCTACCAAAACCTGATATTGTCTTTAATATTAGGCTAAAAAAAATTGGTAATATAGTAAAAAGAATTGCTAACGATAAAATACAAATTAACAAAACTTATGGTGCAATCATAGAATTTGATTTATCAGAACCTGAGACTAAAACATTTATATCAGGACCCTTTAATATTAGAGCAGAGCCTCTAAAGCTTATGCTTACAAAAGACATGAATCAAGAGTATGATGAAAAAAATTGGCTTATTTCCTCTAGATTAATTGAAGCTTTGTTTTATGATTTTGCTAAGAATCTAAAGAGTCCTGAGGAAGAAGATATTAAAACAATTTCAAATATGATGACCATAACTGATTTTAAAAAAATATATACTGAGATATCAATATGAAAAAATTATTTGTTTTTTTTGTAACGTATTTTTTAACTCTTAGCTTTGCATTTGCTATAGAAGTAAAAGTAAATTCAACTTTTTATTTTGAAAATTATGATGACCCTCAGCCGCAAACAGAAGATTGTAGTAATGTTAATGCACCTTCTGCAGCCGGAGGTAATGCCATGACAAGTCCTGGCCAAATGTTTATTAAGAGATCTGTTTGTCAAACACAAAAAAATACTTCCAACCAAAAAGCCCCAACAGATAAAAAAGCAATTTATCTTGCTCATAAAAAAGCAAAAAAAGAAGTTTGGAAGAAATATCTAAATCAAATGCAACCTGAAAAATTAGAACAGTTAGATTTAGCCTTTTCAAAAGATACTATCAACTACAACGACTATTTGAGCGATTGTGTTTTTATTAAAGATTTAGTTAAAAAAGAGGAAGGCATGATTACCTCTATTGCACGATGTAATATTAATGATGCAGTTCTAAATAAAGAGTTCTTAAAAAGGTCAGCAGCTGGACAAACATCAACTGGCGAGGGAAGTGACATAGCGTATTTCATTGCTATGCGAAAGGCTGAAGACCGCTTGATCAAAAATGATGACATCGTTTTTGATAGTAAAAGAACAGATAAAGCTTCGAGCGAAACCATTTCTGTTGACGACGACGGAGATGGAGAAAGAACGATATCAACAAGATCAAGCACTATCGAAAAAGGTAAGAATGATGGCGGAACAAGAAGAACAAGTAGCGATGAGGTGAGTTATGTTGAGCTTGATACCATTGACCCAGCCGTTGTTGATGGAGCATTTAATGATGTATTTAGTCGTTACCACTTTGAAACGACCGATTACGGACTGATTGAGTGTGATTCTGATAAAGATTTCCCTGAGTATGAAGATATGACAGAAGAGTTTATTGATAGAAATAAGTTAAAAAAGAGAACACAAAGACAGGCTATTAAATATGCAAAAGAGTGTGGGTATAAATATTTTGTTATCGGCTCCATCACTATAGATTCAAAATCATCAGTCAACAACAATGTGCAGGTGAATGCCTCAATGACTACTCAAGTTTATTTACTTGGAAAAGGAACAAAAAATATAGCAAGCACCTCCAATCAATTAATGGGCGAGGGGAAAAATGAAATTGAAGCTGCCAGACAAGCCATAAAGAATCTTGCTAATGAAACGGCCGAAATTATAGCTGCAAAACTTAATGCTAAAGGAATTAATTAAATGATTAGACAAGTGATGTATATACCGGTCATGATTTTATGCCTTAGTATCTTCTCAGGATGCACAACAACCCCATTAAAAGAAGCATTGGGTGATTGTAATAGCAACTTAAAAACTTTGAATGCTTATGGTGATACATTGCAGCTTAAATATGATATTGATTCAAAGGGTAAAGCCGAAGAAGCTGCTAAGACCTGGTGTGAGGATAGGAATAAGTTGGCCACAAAAAATACTAATTCATGCGAGAATGGCTGTTGCGTTACTACATATCGCTGCAAAAAAAACTAATAGCCTATATCATCTAGTTCATTAACAAAGTTTTTCTTCTTTTTCCCTATAGGTCTAATTATTAAGCCATTACTAATGTATTTGGATATTTCCTCTTTTCCGCTGATAATTTTTCCCTTGCTGGTTTTGGCATTAATTTCACTTAGTTTAATCTCCCCAATATCAATTTCTTCTCTGCCCAGATTTTCTTTTGTATAGGGGTCAATAAAATCTTTTCCCAGCTTAACAACTTTAAATGACGACCCTCTTTTAAGGAAATCGCCACCAGAATTCAAAGTAACCGTATTCTTGTTTACTGCTATCACTGCAATAGGGTAAATGGCAAATAGAATATCCCGAACTGTTTTTTTAGGCTTGATGACTGTTTTCGCGAATTTAATTTGCCCGGTTGCAACATCAATTATTCTGAGGCTTATAGAAACTTCCTGTAAATTAATTTTTTTATCTGAAACAGTAACTGTTTTATTTTTGAGACTTTCTAAAGTACCAATCACCATATAATCTACACCCGCCTTATTACCAAGACGAGCAATTTCATTAACATCATATTTTGAGCTTTGATAGTTTTTGAGCTCACTATTAGATTCATATTCATATGATTTATCAATTATTGCAAACTTTCGAGTTTGAGTAAGACCTTCCTCAAGGTCTTTTTTCCAGGAATCAATAAAATAAATATTATCTTCGTTGTTTATATTACTATTTATCCTAAAGGGTAAAACTGCCAGCCTTCTTCTATCAAGTTGTTTACTTTTTTCATAAACCGCTACGCTGGCTCTAATTTTAGTTTTATAAAGACCCTCATCTGTTTTTTTCATTCTAAGGATCTTATAATTTGAAATAATTCCTTTTGTGATTTCCTTAATTTGCGCATTCGAGGTCTTTGATAAATCTTCTTTATTATTTTTAATCAATCTTCTTATTTCAGAAATTTTTTCTGAATCAATTTTTTTGCCTTTAATTTTCCCAAGAGCTTCAGTAAGAGCATCTTGTACCGCTTCATTTTCTGTTGACCCATAACCAACTGATGTAACGCTTACTTCTTTTATTCCACCAGCAAATACTAAGCTTACGTTAATAAAAAAAAGTAAAATTAAAAGTCTTAATTTTTGTGGCATTGTCTTTTTATCCTGTGTATTATCAACGTTAGTATGTACTAAAAATTAAACTTTGGGGTAGCATTTAAAATGAAAAAAATAACTTTATATTTGTTTTTCTTAATATTGCCAATAATAGCGTTCGCCGAAAATTCCAATGAAGTAAAGATCAACGGTGACCCAGAGGTTGCTGGTTTAATCTCAAAAAATATTGGTAAGGAATTGCCAGAAGGTATTGGATGTGAAGCCTTGCCTGAAAAAAATGGCTGTACTGCTCGATTAATGTGTTACGCACAGGCAAAAATTTTTAATAACAATGCGGCCTCAAAAAAAGCTTCAATTGAGGAAGCAAGAGGCGATGCTCAAGTTGCATATGTAGAATTTATTGAGGGAGTTAAAATTGATAAAAATAAAAACTGTACAAAAAAAGTAGGTAGATTAATGGAGAATGATCAAGCCAAGGAGAGAATTGCCTCATTATGCACCGATATTACAAATTACTCTTCAGAAGGTAAAGCTCTAGGGCTTGAGGCACTAGCTACCAAAGTTGATGCGAAACAAATGGAAGTTACGGTTGTTGTAGGAAGAAGATGTAAAGGTATGGACGTTAGAGATGCTATCAAGAGTAGGGACAATAACTCTAATAGTGATGATTTTGGTAGTGTTGATGCTACTGAAGGAATTGATTCTAAAACTTATCAACTTGATGATTTTTAATAGGAGTTATTTATGGGATGGATTAAATTAAGCTCAATTTTTTTTATTATTGTGTTTGTTATTTTTTTAACTCTGGGTGGAAGAGAGTTCTTTGAATATTTTGATGTAGGAATAACTAAAAAAAACGCTTCTGAAAACGCTAATGTTACTGAAACAAAAGAAAATCAAGTTACTGAAACAAAAGAGATTCAAGTTATCGATAAGCATGAAAATAACAAAGACCAGGAAGATAAAATTCAAGAGAAGGAACAAAAAGATGACGAATGGAGTGAATTTAACTAATTTCTTATTAGCACTCTCCCTAGTCTTTTTTTCTGGAAGCCCACTTCATGCAGCGGGTTACAGTTGCCAGTATCTTGATGACAGCAGATCTAAGCTTATCAAGTTTGTATTTAGTCTTGATTTAAATCCAAAGTTTGGCACGATTATTCCCATTGAAATAATTAATAGTGATGAGCAGGAGCATTTAAAAATAAAAACCGTGGTAATCAAAGATAAGCCTTTCACCGTTCTTACAGATGTACAAAGAATTAATAATCAGGATGACAGTATGTTATTTTTGTACATTTATCCCGAAAGGAACAGAATAAAAATTTTAAATATCAATGGTGGTATCAAGCCTAACATCAGTTTAAGATATGCTAATTGTTCAAAAATTTATGAATAAAGTATTGAAATTTAAAAGATTGATAAAATTTAAATATTGTGTGATTTCATTTTGTTGCGAATAAAATTACACAAACTTTCATTTTCTGTGCGATATTTTTAAAGAAAAATTAAGCAATTAACAATACTGATTTCGCTTTTTTATTTTCAATGTCGCTGCCTGCTAACTCCCATCCACTAGTAAGTTTTCTTGTCATATACTGCTTATTATAATAAAAACTATTTATGATTGAGAATATATAAGCGGTAAAACCGTTAAAAATTAAATGTAAAAGGGCATATAAGATTTCTCCTCTAAACAAAGGAACAAAAGGTCCAAAAAATAAATATGTCCAACTATAACCATAGACACCAGTTTCCATTATTCCACTTTCTTTATGTTTAATCATAATTTCTGTTGCCATAATAAATTCTCCTGTTAGTTAAAGTATTCAATTAAAGCCCATGAACTTATTAATAATAGCACTTATTGTTTATTAACTAGCTTTCATGTTGTATGCACATGAAAGCTGTAACAATTTCTTGTATGCGACACACTATAATCAATAAGTTAAAATAAATTTAGGATGTATACCCCGGGCAGGATGAAAATCTCACCGAAAACGTTATCTTCTAAAAGTATGACTAGGATAGATTCGAGAAGCACCAAAACAAAAAAGAAAGTAAAAATGACAGCTAATATTCTTGAGACAATATAATCAAAATTTGACTGCATAACCCTATCTGATAACGATATAAATTCATGAAAAAATATCCATGCTAATTTCGCCCCCCAGTAAGCAATAATGATGCATGTAAGATGAAAAATAATTGCAATTAATTTCATCCAGGTCGAGGCATTGCTCCATACACTTTGTAGCTCGACTGTTTGACCTTTTAAGGAGGGAAGGGGTGTATCTTGCTGCCCTTCATTATTGATAGCTTCTAAAGTATCTGGGGCATCTGAGGTTAAGCTTTCATATGGGCCATTGCTAACCACTAATCCATCTTCCCAGATTCCCACATATATTGTTCCATCCGCCTTAGTCAATTTTCCCCGACCATGCGGTAACCCATCTTTAAATTCACCCTCATAGGTTGAGCCATCCGCAGTAGTCATTGTGCCCTGGCCATTTCTTTTGCTATCTTTAAATTGTTTTTTATCGTCACCTTCAAGCATTTCAATAAGTGAGGGAGAATCTTTATCAAACTCAATAATATTATTTTTTTTAACTTGATCAATTAGACCAGCATTTGCATTAATAAAAATAAAAATAAAAATTAAAAAATATAAACGTATTTGCATTTTTGTAATCTTAGTAAAAAATTATTGTTGTTGACACTATATCTGAAAAAGAGCAAGCTAAATTTGTAATTCTTATATTTTATTAGGGAGAAAAATATGTCAAGTTACAGAGTTGTTGCTGGACCTAGTTCCAGTAAAGGTGGAATGATTTGTGGACCAGAGGCTAAAGCGGCTGGAGCTCCATTTGAAGCAATAATCGCTGCGCAAGCAAAAGACGGGTATCAATTTGTACAAGTTTTTGCTCATGAAGTAAATGGAGCATGTTGTTTTATCATACCAAAAAATGCGTCTGTTAACTTGCTTGTTTTTAGAAAGGGATAAATTCTCTGAATAAGATAGATGAAGTAATTGCGCCTAATTTATGCCAGTTTTTTTTGTTTTTCATATTAGTAGCCCAATTACTTTTTTTATTATTTGCTGATAAACTTTTTTTTAAATATGCAATTGGGCTAATTTTTTTAGCAACATTATTTTTTTTTATAAGAGTCTTTTTATTGAGGCATGAAAGAAAACGTGTTTTTAATATTATTAATCAGCGTATTAAAAAAAAGGGTTATGATAAAAAAATATTTACTGGTAAGTGTGTGAATATTTGTCAGCTCTCTCAGGCTATCTATATAGCTTTGAGGTATGCTGATAAAGAAGAACTTTCTTTTTTCTGGAAGGAATTCAGATTAAGAAAAACTAGTTATATTCATGAAGATGAGAATTTAGAGAAAATGCTTAATAAAGTCAAAACTCATGATCTTACGCCTGGTAATATAATTCATGAATTTGAAAAGTAAACTTATTAAGTTTTCTAGCTTGTATTACACTTAGCACGAGATTGTAATACACAACAATGACTACTATGGACTATGTAAGATTATGAGTAGAGCAATTCTATTGGCTTAATACAGGATATGAGGGGATATAACTAGAAGAGTCGGTGCTCCCCAGCTCCACCAATTATTAAACCCTTGATTCTTAAGGGTTTTTTTACATCTACCATCGGTTAATACACAACTTGTATTACACTTAAATATAAAAAACGCATTTAGTAAATGTAGGGGAGTATACTAATTGCTTGAATATATTTTATTTATAAAAAAATAAAAAATTCTACCTAGCTTCTTGTTAACAATTCCAATTAGGTTTTTTAAAATCTTCAAAGGAATTGTAATGATAAAATATTTTTTACTACTTATTTCAGCAATATCAATTTTGTCGTCTTGCTCAACCGCTAAAAAAGCATCTGAAATTCAAGCAGTGAGAGCCCCCGTTGCTCCATATCTAAGAATGACTTGCCCAGAATTAATAACAGAGCAACGAATCTTATTGTCTGAAGTTACTGCTTCTGGAGTTGCGGTAGACAAAGCTCATGATTCTGATCAAACTACAGAAATTGTTACTTGGATTCTTTTTGCCCCAGCTGCATTTTGGTTGGAGGGTAATGAAGTCGAGGCATCAAGATACGCTGCCCAAAAAGGACAATTAGATGCAATTAATGAAGCATTAAGAATAAATAAATGTGGCGCAAATTAAAAGATAAATAAATTTTGCACTAAATCATATAAATATCATGATAAAAATTTTTGCATCATTAATTGTACTTCAATTCTTATCTGGTTGTGTTCATCTAATTGAGCCAAAGTACACTCCATCCCGAGATAATATAAGAGCGCTGCAGGATTACAAAGATATTAAGGTCAAAGCTCTTCCTTTTGAGCAAATCAAAAATTTTGATATATCGTGTCGAGCATTAGGTGATATCAAGCCTGCAGATAATTTAACTGTGGCTCAATTTATTACAAAAGCATTCAATGATGAATTCAAATTAGCTAATATTTATTCAGAAGATGGTAAAAATATTTTTGCAAAAATTACTAAAATTGAGGTCTCATCAACAGAGGGCTTATTTGGTGGTTTCTGGGATATAGAAATTCTTGCAAGCGGACAAAATGGAATAAATATTAGAGTTAATCATAAGCATGAATTTGAGACGGCTTACCTTGCTGATAAAGCATGCGATAGAACGGCTTCAGCACTAACTAATGCTGTTCAAGGATTAATTAACGCAACTATAACTCATCCTAAATTCAGGAGTTTATTATGAAAAAACTGGGAAAACAGCCTTTAAGCAAATTCATATGTCAATTCATATGTCAAATGGCATGAGATAGCAATACAGGACAATGACTACTATGGACTATGTAAGATTATGAGTAGGGCAATTCTATTGGCTTAATACAGGATATGAGGGGATATAACTAGAAGAGTCGGTGCTCCCCAGCTCCACCAATTATTAAAAATAAAACCTAAATTAATATGGTTTTTTTAAGAAAATTTCTTTAATAACAATGGAAAAGAAAGAGTATTAATAAGTTAAAAGAATTATTTAAGGCAAAAAGTAACTGGCATTTACTTATCATTTTTACTGTTTTTTCAATCAGTGGAAGTTTATCTGTTCTGCTTTCAGAACCCATTGTTAAGTTAATTAAAATTGACGAATATATATATAACTACTATATATATCAATTTATAAGAATATTAATTATATTTCCTGTTTATCAGCTTGTACTATTAATTGTGGGTACCCTTTTTGGGGAATTTAAATATTTTTGGGCATTTGAAAAAAAAATGATGATGTGTTTTAAGAAGAATGTTCATTAGGCATAAAAAAACCACCCGTAGGTGGTTTTTTTATTCTAGTGATTGTAAATAATGAACTTTAGAAGTTTACTTCTCTCATAATATTACTTTTAGTATTTAACAATATGTTAAATATTTTTTGTGAAACAGTTAACCTCACTAACAGCACTCCAACTTAAAGGATTCAAATATGAAAAGAACTATTATGGTTTTTGCATTATCTCTATGTTTTGCAACCTCTGTTTTTGCTAAAGATATTATTGATACAGCAGTTGCTAATGGCAATTTTAAAACACTAGCTACTGCTCTTACTGCAGCAGATCTTATCGACACACTTAAAGGACCAGGTCCTTTTACCGTTTTTGCACCTACGGATAAAGCATTTGCTAAAATCCCTAAAGCAGATTTAGAAGCACTTCTAAAAGATAAGGCAAAATTAAGTGCAGTATTAACTTATCATGTGGTTGCTG
>Ga0302125_10001231_pt1 | contig 13050 bp, 11 predicted proteins | sample CB4_surface_MG_FD_203111 | JGI IMG/M metagenome (GOLD analysis project Ga0302125, IMG submission 203111) | Marine microbial communities from Western Arctic Ocean, Canada - CB4_surface | ecosystem: Environmental > Aquatic > Marine > Oceanic | place: Canada: Western Arctic Ocean | collected... | reverse complement strand
CCTGTCCAGCCGCGAGTTCATAGTAGTTTAAAGCATTTTTATAATCTTTTTCTCCTCCCAAGCCATTTTCGTACATATAGCCAAGGTTGTATTGACCAAGACCATACCCTTGATCAGCGGCAAGTTTATAGTATTTTCTAGCTTCATTATAATCTCTTTCAACTCCCAATCCATTTTCATACATGTAGCCAAGGTTGTTTTGAGAAACATCCAAGTTTTTATCCGCTGCCAATTTAAATAAATCAAATGCTTTTTTATGGTTTTTTGGAACACCAATTCCATTTTGATGTAATAAACCTAAATTATTATTTGCTAGAAGCACTCCATTTTCACTAGCAATACTGTAAAATTTAAATGCCTTATTGAAATCTTGTTTAACAAATTTACCCTTTTCATAAAAATAGCCAATATTGTATTGAGCAAGATGATTATTTTTTTCTGCAGAAAGAGAATAATATCTAAAAGCTTCTTCTAAGTTTTTTTTAACACCAAAACCATTATCGTACATGTAACCTAAATTATTTAGACCAATACCAAGTTTCTGATCTGCAGCTTTTTTATAATAATCAAAAGCTTTTTTATAATCTTTTTTAACACCAATACCTTTTTGGTACATAAATCCAAGATTATTTAATGATAATGCATAATTTTGTTCTGCTGAAATTCTATAATATTTCAGAGCTTGCGTTAGATCTTTTTTAACTCCATTACCTAAATTATATGCTCTACCTAATTCATATTGTCCTTCTGCTTCACCCTTTGATGCTGACAATTTACTAAGCTCAAATAGTTTTATATAATAAGGGTTATTAGAATTATCTGCTGATACAGGATTAATAAGTATTAATATAATTATTATTGAATAAAATAATCTCATTATTAATCCTAATTAGATTTAAACAATAGTAGAAAAATTTTAAAATCGATGCAATTTTTATATTTTGAAACCTAAATATCTAAAAATACTTAATTAAATCTATCCTAATAGATTATAATTTAATAGAGATTTATTGATAAGTTAATCTACTTTAGAATAGACTAGCTTTTTAAGGACCGTACATAATTAATAGTGTGGGGTATGGTAAAGAGTAATTTAAACAAAATTACATCCCACTTAATCCACCAACCCAACTTCTAAACCCCCCATCCATACTCCATGGACTAAGGTCAATCGGCAGACCACCTCTTGACCAAAGATCAATCTTGATTAGGAAAAGGGTGCAGTAACCCTTTAAATATAAAATTAATTATGTGGGTAAATATGTGGGGTATATTTAACGTTACTTAATAAAATGAATCAAAATCAATTACTTATAAGAGATGGTGGCATACCCTCCCTCCGCCATAATTTTATATAAGTTATTGATTTAATTGATATTATTAATTAGATAAAATCTATACCCACCATTCTACCCACCACAAAGCATCGGATAAAAAACCTTATCAACAAGATGCCTCAAACGTGTCTTTGGTAACGCTAGTTACATCTGTATTTGCTTTTCTTGCATCTATGAGGCGGCTTTAACGCCAGTTAAACCCAAGAATCCAAGAATCAGCTTTCACCGTATCGCGCACTAATAGCAGTGACGTTTATACCCTGCCAGCATAAAAAATCGCAGGGGCCCGTTACGCTTTTGGAAGTAACTAATCTGGTATGATAGTGCTCGCTCTTCGGATTGCAGGTGGCCCTTCGTGGAGCACAGGCCTTGGGCCATGTTTTTGGAAAACGTTTTGTGACTGATAAATACGAATAGCAGTTTCCTTCTGCTATCTTAGAAGTTGTTTTAAATGCTGACTTTTTTCATTGGAAATCTTCGCTTTAGTGCTTTAGGCTAGATGCCAAGACGCACAAGTTGGTAATTAAAAGCCATTTAAATAATTAGCTATTCCTAAAACAATTAAAACTATTAATACTATTATTAATTAAGAATAATTTGCATTTACCCCGTCCATCCATAAGATTTTAATTCTGATTTAGAAGGAATAATATTGAGATCAACGTTATATTTAGTAAAAACTCTTTCAATCATTTCTGCTAAATTATCTTCAATACAGTTATCAAGTTGTACAGAAAAAGTTTTGGATGAACCACTTTCTTCTTTTGTTTTATACAAAATTATTGACCAATGTCGTTTATCTTTTATTTTACTATTTCTTTTCAAATAGAAGTTTTGAACATGACTATGTATCTTACAAAACATGTAAGCTAAGTCACCTGAATCATAAATATGATGAAGATAAAAAAATCTCTGTTTTAGAATAGATTTAACTTTAGAACTTAATATATTTGATTTTTTACACATTGGTGTCTCCTATTTAGTATTTTAGGCGTGATGCCAGGGTATATACTGGATAGACCACAATTTTATTTTTTGCATTAGTCACCTTGAAATGCCATAGTCGCTACATGTGAAGCGAGATGAGATGCAATTTACACAATTGATATATTTTATTGAAGTCGAGCGATGTGGCTCCATTCGTGAGGCAGCGAAGAAAATGAATGTCGCACCGTCGGCGATCAGTCGCCAGATTGCCAATCTGGAAAATGACATAAACATTCCCTTGTTTGAGCGGCGACCTCGCGGCATGATTTTAACTCCTGCTGGGGAAATTTATGCTAAATATGCCCAACGCTTGGTTGCCGAAAAAGATAAAATGGTTTCAGAAATAGAAGATTTGATGAGCATGCGACGTGGCCATATTCGAATATTTACTGTCGAAGGAGCGCTCAACGAACTGCTCAACAAAGCGGTGGTCGAGTTTCGTCTGATAAATCCGAACATCACGTTTTCAATTACCATCACGGGCAGTGAGGAAGTTGTAGCAGGCATTCGCTCTGTCGATGCAGATATCGGATTGACTTACTACGCCAACCCGGATGCCGGTGTTAAATTCTACACCAGCATGAAAGCACCGCTTTGTGCCATCATGGCACCCGATTATCCGTTAGCGGACAGCGCTAATCTTAGGTTACGAGATATTGTTAACCACCCCTTCGCGATACCGGTAAAATCCTTTGGTATACGTGGGCTACTAGATTCTTGTTGCAAGGCAGAAGGCATCACTATTACGCCAGCACTTGAGACAAATTCCATCGAAGCCTTGCGTGGCTTTGCTAGAAATGGGGGAGGTGTTTCTTCGATAAACCAGTCATCGGTATTCCGTGACATCCTTGACGGAAGGCTTGTGGCAATACCTTTTTCTGACCACGTCTTAAATCATGCCTTTATTAATATTTGCATTCTTCAAGATCGCAGCCTTCCCCTAACGACAAGTTCTTTTTTGGAATTTCTCCAACTCAAGATGCAGCAATTTGAAGAGAGATTAAATTCACTCCCTAATTAAGATTTTGCATGCATCCTGATTAATTAATTAATCAGTAAACTGGCAGAATATATTCGTTCCAAATACTACGAACATCCATTTCATAATTGGCCACATCTATTGGAGGACGTGCATAATGCCATGTTAAGCCACCCGGCATTGCACCTCGCAACTCGATCTCTTCATTGAGAAAATGATGTATGTCAAAAACGGTATAAAGATGAGTCGAGGTCACATCGACCCAAGAAAAACCTAGAGCCCCAAGGCGACGTTCCATTTCGCTCAACACCCAACGTCCTTTTTCTTGCAAGGCTTCAGGAGATTCATCCCCAAAACAGATGACATGATCACGGTAGTTATTTTTACCTTCTGGTACTTCGGCGCTTCCTGAGATAATACAACTTCTGCGTGGCTTAGAAGATGGGACCGTATAGCAAAAAGCATAGATGCTCGGCTCTTCGGGTTTATTGGATTCAGGACAAACATTTGAGCGTGCAATTGGATTATTGCCCTCATGCAAAATACCCCAACTTTCCAAGGTCCCAACATATTCATTATTAAACTTCTCAAAACCTTCTTCGGTAAAGGCATCCGGTGAGCGAAGTTCGCAAGCGCAAAACGCATTGAGAGGCCTATCAATACTCTTAAGATGAGCTTTGATTGCTGCAAAACCGTCTTTGAGAACCAATGGCTTCTTAAAACGCACGCGTTCAATTTCAAACCCAGGTAATGCCGCCACCCCACCGGAGTATTGGAACACGCCTTTGATATATTTGTACCCAACTGATTTATGAAAAATAACTTCGGACATAGAATAGAACCTCCTGATTAGCTTATTAATTAATAAAACGGCACTCGCTAAAATATGCTTTGATGCAGATTTATAATGTGCACCATAACTTAAACGACCCCCATATAGGCTTCTTGAACCAAGGGGTTTGCCGCCACCTCATCGGCATTGCCAGAAACAATAACTTTACCCTGATCAACAACAAAAGCTCGGTCGGCAAACTCCAAAGCATTCATGACGTCTTGCTCTACTAGTAAAATTGCCACACCTGATTGATTGATGTTGTGCAATGCCTCAAAAAGCAAATCCACGGCACGCGGTGCCAAGCCCAAAGACAATTCATCGATCATCAAATAGCGCGGACGGCCCATAACGCCACGCCCGATCGCACACATTTGTTGTTCGCCTCCCGACAATGTGCCCGCATCTTGGCGCCGCCGCTCGGCCAATATCGGAAACATCTGATAGACATACTCGAGGTCGTCTTGAATGGCTAATTTATCTTTACGCAAATAAGCGCCCATCAAAAGATTATCCCGCACGCTCATCGCCGAGAAAAGACGACGCCCTTCCGGTACGTGAACAATACCAGCAGAAAGGACATCCTCCGGCGTCGCATTATTCAGGCTCACGCCATCCAACGTAATGCTGCCGCCGGTCAATTTAACAATACCAGAAATGGTTCTGAGCAAGGTTGATTTACCAACACCGTTTGAGCCAATAATGCACACGGTTTCACCCGCCGAAATTCCGACATCAATGCCCCACAGCACTTGAATTTCACCATAACCAGAGGTGAGAGCCTTAATTTCTAATTGCGCAATATTTTCACTCATGTCATTTGACCATTTTTTTCCTTGGCGATTTTTTCGGCGAACCGGCGACCAAGATAGGCTTCGATAACGGATTGGTCTTCAATCACTTCGGCCGGCGTGCCATTGGCTATCAGCTTACCATGATGAAGTACGACAATTCGGGATGACATTGACATCACAACCTTCATCAAATGTTCAATAAGGATTAAGGTGATGCCGCGATCAGAAATTGCTTGAATCAGTTTAAGCGCACCGTCAATTTCCGTCGAGTTCAATCCAGCATTAACTTCATCGAGCATCAACAGGCGCGGTTTCATTGCCAGGCTTTTGGCAAGTTCAAGACGTTTACGGCCAGCCAACGGCAATGCCGTTGCGGATTTCTCGGCTTCATCGGCAAGACCAACGAATTCGAGATATTCCATTGCCTGCTCACGGGATTCGCGAATGTTTTTAGCGCCGGCGGCGAATAAAGCTCCGGCAGAAACGTTCTCGAGAACGGTCATATTAGGAAACGGCTGAACAATTTGAAAGGTTCGGGAGCAGCCAATATTGGCCACTTCATGCGGTTTCATCTTAGTGATACGCTGACCATCAAGCTCAATTTCCCCGCTGTTAGCAGTATGCACACCGGTGATTACATTAATCAGCGTTGTCTTCCCTGCTCCATTGGGACCAATAAGCCCAACAATCTCACCTGGTTCAATTTCCAGGTTTACGTCATCAACGGCCCTAAGACCGCCAAACTGACGGGATACCCGACTTAATTTCAATAGAGCGACTATTTTTTCCTCCCTCTAAAAAACTGGCGATAATCAAAAAACAGCGCACCTTTTGGCAAGAACAGTACCAGTAGCACGATCAGCAAACCGAGCAATGCCGAATGGATGGTAAGAAAATTACGCCAGACAATTTCTTCCAAGGCAAGAAAGGCTACAGCACCGATGATGGGGCCAAAGACAGTTCCCATACCGCCGAGTAAAACCATGACAACCGGTTTTATGGTAAGGAAAATATCAAACACATCAGGTGGCTCGATATAATTTACCCACGACGCGTAAATCGCACCGGCCATGCCAACAAACACAGCTGAAAGACTAAAGGCGATTGTCTTATATTTGGTGGAATCCACACCCAGCATATTTGCCGCCGCTTCATTTTGCTGAATACAACGAAACCCGAATCCAAGCTTCGAGTGATATACCCATGACGTCGTCGCCAAAGTAAGAAGCGCCACAACGAACATAGAATAATAAAACAGCATGCCGCTGGCTTCGACCGATATTTTTAGGATAGGAATATTCATTCCCATGCCACCGCCCGTGATTTGATCATTCGTATTCACGACTTCGCGCAACACTTCTACCATTACCAGACTGGCGATTGCAAAATAGTGCCCGCGCAAATGTAGAATGGCCCGGCCCATAATGGCGGCAAAAATGAGGGCGATAAGCCCTGCAGCAAACCACGCTGCACCGAAGAAAATGCCATTTGCTTGGAGGATGGCTCCGACATAGGCGCCAATTCCGAAAAACGCGGCGGTGGCAAAAGACGGGTAGCCCGCCATACCTCCTATAAAATTCCATGACAAAGCCAGAACTGAGTACATCATCATGACCGTCGCCAAACGAACGATATAATTATTACCGAAATATGGCAGCGCCAACAGCGCTACGATGGCAACGAATATTGCAATTTTTTTCATTCGTAACCCTTCCGACCCATAATTCCGGTTGGCCGAAAAATCAACAGGGCGATCAAAATAACGAAAGCCAGTGTCGTCGAATGTTCAGGACCGAGGAAAAGGGCTCCATAACTCTCAATAACACCAAGAGCGATACCGCCAATCATCGCGCCTGGCACACTGCCAAGCCCACCCAGAATACAAATTACGAAGGCTTTGCCAAGAAACAATCCACTATTGATGGGTGAAATTGGATAAATGATGCTGAAGATACTACCCGCCGCGCCAGCCATCAGCGCACCAAGCGCAAAAGTAACGGCATTGATCCGATTGACGCGCACGCCCATCAAAGTGGCCGCCTCCCGGTCCATACGAACCGCAACAATCGCGCGGCCAATATTGGAATCACGCAGCAATCGATAGAGGCCAAAAGTGAGCAACGCAGCCAAGCCAACACCCGCCACCCGGTTGAGCGGCAAAATCAGACCCCACAGATCATAGCTTCCGAGTGAATCTGTCAGAATTAATTTGCGATAATCCGCCGTAAAGGCGATCAGCATGGCGTTATTAAGTAAGAGGTCGAGACCAAAGGTTAACGTCAATGTCATTAAAACAGGCGCCGCGACGACGCGATTGATGATGCCCGCTTGAATGACATAGCCTAGACAAAACAGAACCGAGCCAGAAATAATGACAGAGGCAAACGGATGAATACCGAAATATAAATGAGCAAAATAAGCGATGTATGACCCGAGGACGATAAAGGTCCCGTGGAGAATATTAATGACGTTTAAAACGCCCCAAACCAGGGAGAAACCAACGGCAATCAAAGCATAGAGACCGCCAAGCAACAGCCCATTCAGCAGAATTTGAAGATACAGCATTGGATTCCCTTAAAAAAAGGCGACACCACGAAGTCGCAGCGCCGCTCGGGTAAGTCTTGTTATTTAATACCGAACTTAAGATCAATTTGTTTGATCACATCAGGATAAACGACCAAAGGCTTGCCACCCCGAATTTGGAAAACCGGTGGTTTCAAAGACGAAATCTGTCCATTGGCACCAAATTTAATCGGACCAAAGAATGTTTCAGTATCCATCGTTGCCAGAGCATCACGAACTTTTTTGTGGTCCAATGTACCAGCGGTCTCAATAGCCAACTGAAAAATTATACCGGCAGCCGTCGCGGAAGCTTCAGCATAATCAGGCACTAAATTGTACTTAGCTTTGAACAATTTATTGAAGTTTTCGGTTTTCCCCATAACACCTTTGCCGTTGTAACGAACAGCCGGGTGCCACCAAGCGGCACTGGTGATGTTTTCTGCCAGTTTACCTGTACCATCAATAAATTCTTTATAGGCCGGACCCGCAACCATGGTAAGTACAGGAACTTTAACGCCAAGTTCTGACATTTGATTACGAATTAAGATCAAGTCATTGAGGTAGCCTGTGGCAAAAATCCAGTCAGGCTTGGCAGCCTTCATTTGGACCAGAGCTGAGCTGTGATCCATAGTGCCGATGGCATATTTCTCGAAAAACACCATTTTAAGATTACGTTTAGCCGCAGACTTCTTCATGACATTAGCAATAGCCAAAGGAAAAAAATCATTCCGCGCTAGAATAGCGACTGTCTTCGTTTCTGGACGTTTGGCAATTACCATATCAGTTAAAGGTTGGGTCAACGTAATATTTGGCGTGAATGTGCCGAATAAATATTTATAACCTTGGTTATACACAGCTTCTGATGACGCGGTTGAAGCAATTGTTGGTATACCATATTTTTCAGAAACGCCACTGGCTGCTTTGGTTGCGCCAGAACCAAATGGCGAAAATAGAAAATTCACTTTATCATCGGTAATGAGTTTCTCAGCAGTTTGAACTGCACGCGGTGTATTGGATTGATAATCTTGATAAATGATTTTGATTTTATATTGTTCATTACCGACTTTAATGCCACCTTTAGCATTCGCGGTATCCATCCAAAGGTTTAAACCGCGTTGAATCTTAATGCCTTCAGGAGCCAAAGCACCTGTTAATGGTAACGGCGCACCAAATTTAATCGTTTTTTCAGCAGCCTGAACACTAGAACTGCCCCCCACTGCTTGTAGGCCAACGAATAATGTCGAAACCGCCAGCGTAAATAATGCTCTTTTTTTCATAAAATTTTCCCCCTTGAATTTAAAACAACCTATAAAAATACGATAGAGGACGGCTTATGTTATGTCTATATCAATAAATTGAATTTATCGTTGCTTTATTAGCAACGCATAAATTACCTGATATTTTCAATATTGTGAGACCTCTGCATAACTCCCCCACTATGTTATAAGAGTATATATAGCTTATTGGGGGAGCAAGGATGAAGGCACGTATTGAATGTTTTGCATTTTGATTGCCCCCATCAAGAACCTTCTATATGTTTATCACCATGCTCTAGATAATGTATCCATTCATCAATGAAACTTACTCTCCGCCATTTAACGGATATAAATCATTGATATTATTATATTTTATAGAATATTATTTATTCAGTCTACAATTTAGTCTACAATATTATATTAAGAAAATTATCTTACAATGACTATTAGGAATTAATATGAGACATATATGGTATTGTGCGTTTTCCCTTTTGGCTTTTGGTATAGTTATAATTTCTGAAACCGCAAAAGCTGGAAATTGGAATACAGGTGGAACCGGAAGCACATCTCTGATTCCACAAACTAATCCTGGTGGACCATCAGTTAATCATACATGGGGCGCGGAACTACCTCAGAATATCCGCCCAAACGACAATACTATTTCTCTTTATCAAGGCAAAAGAATTGGGTTCATTCGAAATCGAATTAACCAGGGGCGTACCTACATCGTAGAGCCTATCGGAAACGCTTCTGAATTTAAATTTGCGTCGAACTATGAAAGCAAGATTTTAGAACGGGAGCTGTCACAAGGGTACATTCTTAGTTATCTCTTTTATGAGGACGGTACAGTTAAGTACAATGGTCGAGCCAAAGATGGTCGTTTTCGTCAAGACGTAAACGACGAAATTCTTTTATAAACGCACTCAACAGGGAAAAGTATAACGTCTTACATTATTGGTCACGCAATATGTGAAGGTTATATTAGTTCTATTGATGAGTTAATTGACTGGCCAATGATGCGCAAAACTCTCTATCAAGGGCAACCACTACTTGACTTGTTAAATATGAGAGCGGGAGATAAACACACCATAGACGAAAAAAGAAGTCATTATGTGATGGGCTCGAAAAAGCATCACCGCAACATGGGCTTGAATGAAATTGCACGGCTATTGGAAGGAACAAAAAAAAAGGGGCGTAAACTGTTTTACAATAACTTTCTGGCTGACGTGTTGGCCAACTATGTTGTTTTTAAAAGTGGCGAAAAATACGACTATTTGATGCAAAAAGTTTTCCAAGAAAAAGTGAAAATTGCACATCCAATTTATTATGAGAAACATGTGAGTAGTCCAGGTGGTTCTACAAAAGATGAAAACTCCCCTGATTATTATGGTCAGCCACAAACTCTCGCATCTTACTCATTCTTCATGACACGTATGGATTTTCTACGGGTAGCTGAGGCAATGATGAAAGACTATCAAAGTGGTACTTGTGAAGGGAATTATCTTAAACAAATCCAATCTAAAGCAGAGAGTTGGTATCGTGGACGCCACAAAGGCCGTAACGCGAGTTTATGGCTCAATAGTTATGCGCAGAAATATGGTGGTCAATTTTACTTTGACTTCCTTGGTATGAATCAACGAAATATTTTTGGAACTGAAGGTTATAATGGCCAAAACATGCTAATCGACATGGATAAATCCCGAATTGTAGTGACGAATAGCTCGGCCACTGCTTGGGACCAAAGAACATTCATGCTTGAGGTTATTCGCGACGGTAAGTTGCCAAAATAAGGAAATAAGGCAATATTATTAAAAAACCAAAAACAACAGATCAGCCTCCACTTTTATCGTACTAAGGGTGGTGAAAAGTTATCTTTTATTAATTTTAAATATTTTCTTTTGTTTCCATTTCATTAAGCTCAACTCTTGCTTGCCAAACAACTACACACTCTTCACATCGTTCAGTAGCTTTCCTAATGGCTCTATAAGCAGGGTGTTTCTTACACCCTTTAGCAAGTATCTTAAGTAATTTTATTTGTCTTTGTTCTTTATTTTGTTCCATTACAAAATTTAATATGATTTTCTTCTGAAGGCAAACAAAACAATCAAACACCAAATCCGCCAACCCAACTTCTAACCCCCATCCATGGTCAATTGGCAGAGCCCCCCCCTTTTGACCATTGACCATTGTTGATTAGGGAAAGGGTGCAGCAACCTCCGTCCATGGTCGATGGGACTTTCTATACCAAGCTTTGTTTCAAATTTACTATGATTTTATGTTTTTTAAATATTTTAAGGCATTAGCTCTATGAATAGCTAATGCCTTTAGGAGGTTTATAAATGAAAAACTTTTTTCTTTTATATTAATTAGTATATGGAAAATTTAGTTCTAAATTTGTAAATAAAAAGGTTAATTTAAGGCAGATAGCTTTTAATAACCAAGAACCACGGACCAATGTCCATCTATGACCGTACTAAGGGTAGTGGAAAGTTGTTTTTTATTAGTTTTAAATGTTTCCTTTTAGTTTATGATTTTATTTGAATAAATATAAATTAGAGAAAACATAAAAGGCCATAAAAATTTATGTGGAAATCTGTAATCAGTTCATCATCAATAATGTCTTTCGCATTATTAGGGGATTCTCTTATTTACGCAATTTTACCTGTTTACGCAGAAACATTCGGTTTAACGTTTGTTATGGTTGGTATTTTATTATCTATCAATAGATTTGTTCGAGTATTAACCTATGGAATTATAAATAATCTCATTAATAAGTTTGGTAAAAGAAACATGTGTATCTTAGCAGCTGTTTTGGCAACGCTAAGCACTGCCACTTACGGTCTTTCACTTGGATTTGTTCCATTGTTTGTTGCCAGAATTGTTTGGGGAATAGCTTATTCCATCCTTGTTTTGTCTACCTTATTTTATGCTGTTGAATATAAACAAAGTGCAGGTACACGAGTTGGTATTAGCCAAAGTATTCAAAGGATTGGTTCTATATTGTCTTTACTTATTGGTACTTGGTACGTGTCATATGTGGGGCCAGAAATGATATTTATTATAATGGCTATACCAACCTCATTAGGGATATTTATAGCCTTTAGCCTGCCAAAAGAAAAAGTAAATAAAAATAAAGATAATTCATACAAATTTCAGTTTAAAAAACCTAATTCTTTTGAATGTTTATATTTCCTTCAAGGTTATGGTGTTGATGGTCTTTTTGCTATCACAGTTACTCTTATGTTAGCAGAACAAACCCAATTAAGTTTAGCTGTTTTAGGTGGTGGAGCATTATTAGCTCTTCGACATTTTGGTGAAGCTATCGCCTCCCCTATTTTTGGAACAATTGCAGATTATATAGGCGCAAGAAAAGTATTTATTATTTCATGTACATTAGTTGTGGTTGGTTTTTTGTTAATATCAATTGAAATGATTGTTACGGGAGCAATCATACTCTTAATCTTTCGAGGTGCAATGGCATCTTTAGGACCTGCACTCATTGCACAAAGTATTAACAATGATAATATGGTGAAAAATGATCTTAGTAGAATGCAAACCTTTAGAGATTTAGGTGCTGCAATTGGGCCAATAGTTACAGGAGCAACACTTTCCTACTTTTCTCCAGAAATACAACATTTAATTTTAGGAATTGTTTTTACAGTTTTTTTTATATTTTTTTTAAATTCTGATACCTTCAAAGAAAGTATATAATATACAAGATAGAATAATTATTAATTAATTGAATTTTAGAAATATATTAATGAAGGTTTTTCATAAATTAGATGATTTTTTAGACTTTGCTTGGGTACAGATATATCGAGGAAAAGCTGATAAAAAATCACCCGCGCGGCACCCTACTTTTATTACATCAAATACAGATGGTTTTCCAAATGCTCGTACCTTAGTAATGAGACAGTGTGATAGAGAAAATAACCAAATAGAGTTTCATACTGATACAGATAGTTCTAAAATGCTATCGCTTCAAGAAAACCCTCACGCTGGAATTCATATTTGGCTGCCAAAAGTCAATTTACAAATTCAGATGGATGTAGATGTTGAAATCAAGACTGGAGAAATTACTATTCCATACTGGAACAATGTTCCAACTAACTCGAGGACTGCTTATGGAACTATCCCTAGCCCAGGTTCAGTTATTGAAAGCCCCATTTCTTATGAATATTCCCCAGATCATAAACGTTTTGCCGTTTTGATATGTCATATACAATCAATTCAACTTTTGCTTTTAGGAGACAAACATATTCGTGCTAAATTTAAAAATGAAACGAATTGGCAAGGAGAATGG
>Ga0302125_10001219_pt1 | contig 13143 bp, 16 predicted proteins | sample CB4_surface_MG_FD_203111 | JGI IMG/M metagenome (GOLD analysis project Ga0302125, IMG submission 203111) | Marine microbial communities from Western Arctic Ocean, Canada - CB4_surface | ecosystem: Environmental > Aquatic > Marine > Oceanic | place: Canada: Western Arctic Ocean | collected... | reverse complement strand
TTTATGAATTAACTTAAACCCAAATTTCCCTATACTTTGATTGGTTTCAATATCTTCATTTGCAAGCTTATTAGCTAGTATCCAAGCCATAGGTGCCCTACTATCTTTTGGTTCTTTTTTTAACTGATCAGACAAAAGGTTAACTGCCCAGGATAAATTAACAGCTGTTGGTCTAGACTCTATTAATTTTTGTTTTGCCTCTATTAGTGATTGATCGGTTGAATTTTTTGTTAGTGCGATTGCCATCCCATATGCTCCTGTAACACCAATTAAGGGTGCGCCTCGAACCCTCATAGATTTAATAGCCTCTACAACCTCATCCAAGCTAGTCAGCTCGCTTAATTTAAACTCAAATGGAAGATATGTTTGGTCAATAATTACGACTCCCGTGAGGGCCTTATTTGGCCAAATAGTCTTATAATGCTCTCCCTGTACCAACATGAATTTTATCTCCCCAAATATGGTAAATAATGTGTCCACAATATCTGTGGATAACATTGTGAATTAATGTTGTTTAAAAATGCAACCTATGAATTTTAAAGGTTTTTTTTTAAACGCTTAATTTTTAATCGTATAAAAAACATAATAAAATCAATAGCTTAATGTATGTCATTGAGAATGCTCATTTTTTTTAAAAAACTTAAAGTAAACGTTGAGGTCATGTGTATAACTCCCCTAATTTTGGAATAGCTTCTATGGTATTACCCCTTATAATATCAGCTGTTTTTGAAGGTTCTAAGCTTCTTAAATGACAAAAAAACTCAGCAATCCTACCCAACTCTTTTGGTTGATTATTTTCACCATTACCCAGCCATGCTGGAGGCATATCTGGAGAGTCTGTTTCTAGAACGATAGCTTCGATAGGGAGCTCCTTTGCAAGTGCTTGAATATGTTTTGATCCTGGATAAGTCATAGCTCCTCCAAACCCTAACTTAAAGCCTAATTCTATTAATTGGTCGGCTTGTTGAAAGCTACCATTAAAGGCATGAGCAATTCCCCCTCTTACTTTAATTTTACGTAAGTTTTTTAAAACTAAATCGATAGCCCCACGCACATGCATGATTACCGGCAAATCAAATTTTTTCGCAATTTTTAATTGGGATAGAAAGATGTCTTCTTGGAGAGACTGATTATTTTTTTTTACAAACAAATCTAGACCAATTTCGCCCACAGCTACGGAATTATTATTTAACAAATAATATTCCAATAACTCAAGGTCGCCATCATCAAACCCTTTTAAATACATTGGATGAAATCCAAGAGCATAAACACACTGCTTATGCTTAGCAGCTATTTTTATAACTTTATCGAAATTTTCCTTAGCAACAGAAGGAATAATAATACTGTCTACACCTTCAGCCACACATGCACTAAAAACTTTTTCAGAATTTTGAGATAACAGTACGCTATCCATATGACAATGCGAATCAATCCACATTGTTTTTATGCACCATAGCTTGGATTCGAATATCTTCACCGACACTTCTACAATCTATTACAGAAAGTTTAATTTTATCTTTCATGTCTTCCAAAATTGGAGTATTAAACATGCCATTAGCAGTCCCCCCCATTATGTATGGCGCAGTATAGATGATTAATTCATCCAAGAATTCTAACTTTAATAATTCACCGTTTAAATCTGGCCCAGCCTCAACCCATAATTCATTTATTTCTAATTTATTTAAATAACTCATCAACTCCATAAGGTTAATTTTACTATCTAACAATGGCAATTTGATAAATTCTGCTTTAGTTTTTTCTAGCTTTATTAAATTTGAATTTTGATCTTCTCCATAAATAACCTTAACGTTCCTTTGTTGTAATATTTTTGACTCAACTTTAACGCTAAGATGGCTATCTAAAATTATTCTTAATGGTTGCTGCTCTGAAGAAATATGTCTAATGTTCAAACTAGGGTTGTCGCTATTAATTGTCCCTCTTCCAGTTAAAATTGCACAAGATTTTAATCTCCATTTTTGAACATCTGCACGGGATGCTTCGCAAGTTATCCATTTACTTTGGCCGTTAAAAAGACTTGTTTTTCCATCTAATGACGTGGCAATTTTCGATCTAATATAGGGCCTCGACTTTGTCATTCTATTTATAAATCCTAAGTTAAGCCTTTCAGCTTCGCCTTCCATGATTCCGGAAGTGACGCTTATACCATTATTCTTTAGATACTCAATTCCCAAGCCATTTACTAATGGATTTGGGTCTTTCATTGCTATATATATATTAGAGATGCCTGCGGAAATTATTGTATTCGTGCAAGGGGGGGTTTTTCCTTGATGGTTGCATGGTTCTAAAGTGACATATAAGTCAGCACCTTTAGCTAACGGTCCAGCATCTTTAATGGCAGCTACTTCTGCGTGATCTTTACCAAAAATCTGATGAGAACCCTTGCCTACTATTTTTCCATCTTTAACTACTATTGCTCCTACAGAAGGATTTGGACGAGCATTTCCCTGGCTTTTTTTAGCGAGTGCTAAAGCCAGACTCATAAATTTAAAATTTATTTTGTCATCCAAGTGTTAATCTAAATCTTTAATGGCATCACTAAAATCTTCTACATCTGAGAAGCTTCTGTACACAGATGCAAAACGGATATAAGCAACTTTATCTAGCTTTTTTAATTCATACATAACACTCTCTCCTAAGTCTCTAGAGTTTATTTCTCTTTCGCCTTTTGCTAGCAACTTTGATAATATATCTTCAACTGCTTTATCAACATACTTAACAGGTACCGGTCTCTTATGAAGTGCGCGAGTTAAAGAATGTAGTAATTTTTCTCGATTAAACTCTTCCCTTTTACCGTCTTGCTTTACTACATAAGGCAAGGTTAGCTCTGCATGCTCATAGGTATTAAATCTTTTTTGACAAGCCTTACATTCTCGCCGACGACGGATTCTTCTTCCTTCGTCAACTACTCGTGAATCAATAACCTGGGTGTCATCATCCCTACAAAAAAGACATTTCATATAATGTTATTTACCATAAACAGGGAATTTCTTAGTTAAATCATTTACTTTTTTTCTAACATTTTCAGCAACAGTTTTATCTTCAGGGCTATCAAGAACATCGGCAATATATTCACCGACCAAAGCGGATTCTTTTTCTTTAAACCCTCTAGTCGTTATTGCTGGTGTTCCAAGCCTTATTCCAGAGGTAACAAATGGACTTTCAGGGTCATCAGGAATTGAGTTCTTATTAATAGTAATATGAGCTTGACCTAATAAAATATCCGCTGCTTTTCCAGTCAGGTTTTGAGGGCGTAAATCAACTAAAAATACGTGGGATTCAGTTCTTCCAGAAATAATTCGGTACCCTCTAGACTGAAGCGAATTCACCAAAACTTGGGCATTCTTAATGACCTGGGCTTGGTATGTCTTAAACTCTGGCTTAAGTGCTTCACCAAATGCAATAGCTTTACCTGCTATTACGTGCATTAAAGGCCCCCCCTGTAATGCAGGAAATACATATGAATTGATAATTTTCTCAAACTCAGGTTTGGCTATAATAAATCCGCCTCGAGGACCACGAAGAGACTTATGTGTTGTGGAGGTTACAAAATCTGCATAAGGCACTGGGTTTGGATAAACCCCTCCAGCAACTAAGCCAGAATAATGCGCAATATCTACCATAAAATAAGCCCCGACTTTTTTGGCAATTTGACTCATCCTTTCCCAATCAAATCTTAATGCATATGCCGAAGCCCCACCAATTATTAACTGTGGCTTTGATTCGATAGCTAATTTTTCCATCTCGTCATAATCAATTTCTTCTTTATCATTAAGCCCGTAAGCAACAATATTGAATAGTTTTCCCGATAAATTAGCTGGCGAACCATGAGTAAGATGGCCGCCATGGCCTAAATTCATACCCATTATTGTGTCGCCTGGTTTTAGTACAGCAAAATAAACAGCTTGATTAGCCTGACTCCCAGAATGTGGTTGAACATTGACATATTCGGCGCCATAAAGTTTTTTTAGCCTATCTATAGCTAGCTGCTCGACTTCATCAATAAACTCGCAACCCCCATAAAACCTCTTTCCGATATAACCTTCTGCGTATTTATTAGTTAACTGGGAGCCCTGTGCTTCCATTACGGCAGGGCTCGTATAGTTTTCAGATGCAATTAACTCTATATGTTCTTCTTGTCGGCGATTCTCATTAATGATTTGCTTCCAAATTTCTGGGTCTACCTTATCAAGGGAATTGGATTTATTAAACATACGTATTAAATTTCTTAAAATTTATAGAGTGATTATTTTATCACGGCTAAGATAGAATTTTCTCATTCCTATTCGTAAAAAATCAATACGTTGGGACTTTAAAGTTCCGCTATAATTCAATTAATTTAGTTTAAATACAGGGAAATAAAATGCACTGGACAGATACGCTTAAAATTGCAGAAATACTCTATGATAACAACCCAGAAGTAGATCCTAAAACAATAAGGTTTACAGATTTACGTCAATGGATTTTAGATCTTGATGGTTTTGATGACGACCCTGACAAATGTGGTGAAAGAATTTTAGAGGCAATACAGTTGGCATGGATAGATGAATACGAATAAAGAATTTCCTGATAAGAATATTTTTAAAGCCTATGATATTCGAGGTGTAGTTGGTAAAACTCTAAATAACAGCTCAGTAATCCAAATTGGTAAATCAATTGGAAGTGAAGCGCTTCAACAAAATCAAAAAAGTATATGTGTAGGTTATGATGGTCGGCTCTCTAGCCCACAAATATTAGATTTGTTGTCCGAAGGGTTACTTTCTACAGGAATTAATGTGATCAACATTGGGCTAGTCACTACCCCAATGCTATATTTCAGCACGTACCAGCTTAAAACCAAGTCTGGCATTATGATTACAGGTAGTCACAACCCGCCTGAATATAATGGATTTAAAATTGTTATCAACGACAAAACATTATCCACTGACGACATTCAAATTTTATATCAAAGAATTATTAAAGAAGAATACTTGATTGGCAAAGGGGGCGTAAGTAATTTAGATGTTAAGCCGGCTTACCTTGAAAAAATTTATAGTGATATAAAGTTAGCACGACCAATCCGTGTAGCAATTGATTGCGGAAATGGGGCTGCAAGTGTCTGTGCTGAAGAATTGTACAAAGGCATAGGTGCTAAAGTGGAATTACTTTTTTGTAGTATTGATGGGAACTTCCCCAACCATCACCCAGACCCATCCAACCTAAAAAATCTAGTTAGCCTCCAAGAAGCTTTATTAAATGGAGAAAGTGAACTGGGATTGGCATTTGATGGTGATGGAGATCGTTTAGGTGTTGTAACAAAAAAAGGGGAAATTATTTTTCCAGATCGTCAACTTTTACTATTTGCAGAAGATGTTCTAAAAAATAACCCAGGGGCAACTATAATTTTTGATGTTAAATCAACAAGGCATTTATTCTCATGGATTAAGGACAAAGGGGGAATACCGGTTATATGGAAAACTGGGCACTCATTAATTAAAGCAAAGATGAAGGAGGTTAAAGCAATTCTTGCTGGAGAAATGAGTGGACATATGTTTTTTAATGATAGATGGTATGGATTTGATGATGGCGTATACGCAGGTGCTCGTTTGATAGAAATTCTAAGTCATTTTGAAAATCCTTCAGAAATTTTAGAAGCTCTACCTAAGTCGTTTAGCACTCCAGAATTAAATATAAAATTAAACGAAGGCGAGCAACACAAAATTATTAATACCTTACAAAGTAAAGCAAAATTTCAGAATGCAATTGAAATTATTAAAATAGATGGTTTGCGAGTTGAATATACTTATGGTTTTGGCCTTATGAGAGCCTCTAATACAACACCTGTTATAGTTTTACGCTTTGAAGCAGATTCAAATGAAAATTTAAAATTAATACAAGATGAATTTAAAGAAATATTAGAAACCTATATTCCTCAAAGAAAAATTCCTTTTTAGCTTCATCTAACTTAGGCCTGACTCTCTGCAAGCAATATCTAGATACTTTTCATTCATTGTATCTTTATTAATTTTTTGCCATTCAAATGGAGTACCTTTTGAAAATATTATTTTGCCTTTAGCCATATTATCTTCATAAAGTGAATAGCCCATAATTCTTAGTTTAGAGTTCTTACAATCAAACTCAGTAAAGCTTTTAACTGATAAATATTTATAGCTAGCTACCTCTTGTAATAATTTAAAGTCTTCGATTGTCCATAATCTTAATTTAGAAAATTTCTTATTCGCGTTTATTTTCAAAATATTTGCATAATACTTTGATTTAGAATCAGAAGATTCGTAAATTAATGTCCATTCTGGTGGTGGTGGTGGTGGTGGTGCTGTTGCTGGTGCTGTTGCTGTTGCTGTTGCTGGTGCCTCTAATTGAAATTTAGAGCTATCATTGCCGCCTTGTGATTGAGCGCTAATGTCATCAATTTGTTGGTTCAGCTTAACAACTTCTTCCTGTGCAGCACAACCAATCATCAGAACACCTGCAAGGGCAATTGATAATAAGAATGACGAATTAGAAAAAAACGTAAGTAAAATTAGCAAATAATTTTTCATGTCTTACATTCTAATGGAAATAAAAAAAGCCCGATATAAAATCGGGCTTTTTCATTAGAACAAATAAATTACTTGTTCATTACGTACATGGTTACTTCAAAACCAAAACGCATTTCTGTTGCAGCTGGTGTTGTCCACATAATATTTCTCCTTAAAGAAAAGTTAATTAAATAGCTTTGGCTGAACAAATTGGACAAGTACATTTCCAATTATGAAACGGCCAAAGAGTAATTTCTGTAACTTTATAATTACTAAATTTCATATGAAATTAGCGATTACAAACATACATAGTTACTTCAAAACCAAAACGCATTTCAGTCGCTTGAGGTTGTGTCCACATAGTATTTCTCCTTTTTTATGGTTAATTAAAAACATTAAACATAAAGCAGATCATTGAAGATGAAGTTACAAGTAACTCCAAAGGTTCAATTTGAGATTTACAATAATTATATTATTCCTGATTTGAATATCGACTATGATGATGAGCATGAAGATTATCTAAGTAAAATCATTAGATAATCTCATCCTCTTTACACTTTATAACTTAATTTACTTATTTTAAATAAGTTATTAAGGTAACTGTGCTTCTGATCCATCACTTGTCTCACCTTTACCGCCTTGAGTACTAAGTGCATCACTATCTGTTGGATGGAAAGCTGCAACTTCTTCTTGTGCAGCACAACCAATCATAAGAAAGCCTAAAACTGCGATTAATAATAATTTATTCATTAACTACTCCTGTTTAGTTTAAATTAAATTCTCATAACGAAACTAAAAGTATGATCTTTTCATTCGTTATCTACTACTGTGTCAATTTTATGCCGTTGTGTCAATAAAATAAATCAACCCTGATTTAAATTTTTTAGATTTGATAATGCTATATGTGCAATAGTTAAACATGCTAGCACTGGGAAGATGGCTAATAAAATACAGGAAGTGTTAGTTATATATAGATAAATATAACTATCTAAGCCCACTTTATTAATTTTAAATTGGTCGGAGCGGTGAGATTCGAACTCACGACCCCTTGCACCCCATGCAAGTACGCTACCAGGCTGCGCTACGCCCCGAATAAAAGTTACTTCAAAATTTTTAGAATTTCATTTAGTTGGATTTTAAGGTTATTAAGGTTTTCTGAGGTATTTGTTGCTACTTCCTCAGCAGAGAGTGGCAGCTCGGCTTGGGCTTTCTCAATTTCAACTTTTGAAGTTGTATCTTTTACGAAATTTCGATCTGAAAGCTTAGACTTTGCACCTTGAATTGTGAATCCATCAAAATACAATAATTGACGAATTTTTCGAATTAGCAAAACTTCTTCTTGCTGGTAATATCTTCTATTACCTCTTCTGGTAACCGGCTGCAATTGAGAAAACTCTTGCTCCCAATACCTTAAAACATGTGGCTTTAAATCACAAAGCTTACCCACCTCCCCAATTGCAAAATACCTCTTTGTTGGTATTGGGGGGAGTATTTTTTTATGTTTGCTTTCCAGAGGAGCTCTCTTCTACACTAGTTTTTAATTTTTGACTTGAATGGAATGTAACTACTCTTCGAGCTTTGATTGGTATCTCTTTACCAGTTTTAGGATTTCTGCCCGGTCTTTCGGATTTAGTTCTTAAATCAAAATTTCCAAAACCAGAAAGCTTAACATTGTCACCACTTTCTAAAGAAGCTTTAATTTCTTCAAAAAATGCTTCAACCATTTCCTTAGCCTCACTTTTATTAAGGCCAACTTTATTGAATAAGGTTTCTGATAAGTCTGCTTTTGTTAATGTCATAATTTTTATTCTTAAATACCGTTGTTTAACGAAGTGAAGCTTTAAATTTATTTTTTAGGATATCTAACACTTCATTGACTATATTACTTACATCCTCATCCTCAAGAGTTTTATAAGTATCTTGCATAAGTATCAGAAAAGCAATACTTTTTTTATTACTTTCTATTCCTTTGCCCTCGTAAATATCAAAAGGATAGAAATCAATTACTTGACTAATTTCTTGTGAGTTTACTTCATTGACTATATCTCCTACATTTATATCTATATCAACTAATACTGAAATATCTCGTCTTAATAGTGGAAACTTAGAAGGTAATTTAATTTTTAAACCTTTTTTATTAATCAAACTTTCCATTGATAATTCAAATAGATAAGCTTTTCCTGTAAGTTCATATTTCTGCTGCCACGCTGGATGAAGTTGTCCTAGCCACCCAACTGAAGTTTGATCTATTATTAATTCTGCAGCCTGTCCTGGGTGAAAAATCTCTGGGACGATATTTTTAGGAGTACTTATACTTAATATATTACTTGATATTATCTCTATATCTCCTTTAATATCATAAAAGTTTATTTCTCTTTTATCATCACCCCATTGCTCCGGAATATTATCTCCATACACAAGCCCTGATAGCATAAGAGTTTCTTTAAAATCAGATTTTATCTTTTGGTATACAGGTGCGATCTCAAATATTCTAATATTATTTTGACCTCTATTGAGGTTATAAATTAATGCATCTATATGACTTCCCCATAACTTTGATCGCATTACATTCATTTGAGAGGCAATTGGGTTTTGTAATTGAATTACATCTAAATTGGAATGTAATTTTTCCTCAGTTTCTTTATCGATAAAACTATAGCTTACAACCTCGTTGTATCCCAAATTTGCCAAAGAGGATTTAACTGAATAAATACTTTTTTTATTATTTGGGGACCCTATCATTTTATCCTGACTAATTGGAGTTAGAGCTGGGATATTGTTATATCCATAGATTCGTATTACCTCTTCAACTAAATCCTCTTCGATTGACAAATCAAATCTATAACTTGGCGGTGTTATTAAAAAATCATCATTTTTCTGAGAGTGAGTTAAATTTAATTTATCTAAAACAGATTTAATGTCGCTATCTGTTAAAGCTACCCCCATAATATCTGAAACTTTTTTAGTTCTAAGCTTAATGGGCTCTCTTTTGGGAAGGTTGCTTTCGATATTTAATATATTTGAACACTCGCCCCCACAAAATTCTACTATTAATGCAGCGGCTCTTTGAAGTGCGATTGATGTACCTCTGTAATCTACCCCTCTTTCAAATCTATGAGATGAATCTGTATTTAACCCAAATGACCTTGCTCTACCTGCAATAAGAGTGGGGTCGAAGTATGCACTCTCAATAAATATCTCTGTAGTATTGATATTGGTAGCAGAAACCCCTCCGCCCATTATTCCAGCAAGTGCTAAAGGTCCTTTTTCATCTGCAATAATTAATTCGACACCTTCGAGCTTGATATTTTGATCATTAAGTAACTGAAGGGATTCATTTTTATTTGCTCTTCTAACTGAAATTTCACCATTAATTTTTGATTGATCAAAAGCATGAAGCGGTTGCCCCATTTCAATTAAAACATAATTTGCTATGTCTACAACTGGATTAATGGTGCCAATTCCACTTCTTTCTAATTTCTGCTCAATCCAAACTGGTAAAGTTATTTTATTATTAATATTTTTAATTTGAATGCCGCAATATCTTGGGCAGGAAGTTTTGTCATAAATCTTAACTTTCTGATCTAAAGTAAAGCTTTCCCTTACTAATTGATTATTTATATCTTTTAAAGATAATTCTGACAACGCTGACACCTCTCTTGCGATACCTAGAATGCTTAAACAGTCAGCACGATTAGGCGTTAAAGAAAGAGTGTAAACAACATCATTTAATGATAAGGCATCAATTATTAACTCGCCTACTTTTTTATCCAACCCAACTTCGTAAAGACCTTCGGAATCCTGACTAATTCCTAACTCCTTAGCAGAACAAAGCATGCCATTTGACTCAACCCCTCTTAGTTTTGCTTTTTTAATTTCGAAATCTGGTAACTTAGCCCCCACTAAAGCACAAGGTACTTTAATTCCAACTCTCGCATTGGGAGCTCCGCAGACAATCTGAATAGTGCTTTCTACCCCTATATCAACCTGACATATATTCAAGCGATCTGCATCTGGATGCTTCTCTATACTTATTATTTCGCCTACAACTATTAATTTTGATATTTTAGATAAATCTTGAACATCATCAACTTCTAATCCTGACATTGTCAAAACTTCGCCTAAATCAACTTTATCAATTGATTTATCAAAAAATTCTTGAAGCCATGCTTTAGAAAATTGCATTATTGGCCTCCAAACTGCTTTAAAAATCGTAAATCATTTGTGAAAAAAGGTCTTAAATCATCAATATGGTATTTCAGCATGGTTAATCGCTCTACCCCTAAGCCAAATGCAAAGCCTTGAAACTCTTCAGTATTTATATTTACTTGGTTTAATACCTCAGGGTGAACCATGCCGCAACCACCAATCTCCAACCAACCCCCATTCCAACTCATATCAATTTCGGCAGATGGTTCTGTAAAAGGAAAAAAGGATGGTCTGAAGCGAATTGTTAAATTTTTATCTTCGAAAAATTTTTGAAGGAAATCTTGAACTACACCTTTAAGGTTTGCAAAATTGACATTTTTATCAACCCATAAACCCTCTACTTGATGAAACATTGGGGAATGGGTTGCATCCGAATCTACTCGATAAACTCTTCCAGGTGAGATAACTTTTAATGGGGGCTGGTTCTCCTTCATATACCTAACCTGTACTGGTGAAGTATGCGTTCTTAAGACATGCTTTTTGTCAATATAAAATGTATCGTGCATCGCTCTTGCAGGGTGAGACTCTGGAATATTTAAAGCTGTAAAATTATGGTAATCATCTTCAATTTCAGGCCCAGTTGCTAAATCAAACCCAATAGAATGAAAAATACTTTCTATTCGATGCATTGTTAGCGAAATTGGATGAAGGCTTCCTTCTGACTGTTTAAGTCCAGGCAAGGTCACATCAATATATTCATTTTCTAATTGAGAAAGCATTTCTGCTTTCTGAATAGCTTCTTTTCTGTTATTTAATAATGTCTCGATTGACTGCTTAACTTGGTTAATAAAAGCTCCTGCCTTTGGCTTTTCTTCATTAGGTAGTTTAGAAAGTCCACGCATAGCCTCAGTTAAAGGCCCAGCTTTACCAATATATTTAGATTTTGAATTATCAAGCTCTGTTAGAGTTTTACACTCCTCAAAGTCTTTTTTTGCTAATTCAATTAATTCTTTTAGATGATCCATATGTCTATTCTAATAAAAAAGGAGACACATTGGCCTCCTTTTTTTAAAAAACTTTTAATATTTAATTTCCAAGGCCGGTTTTAGCTAACTCAACAAACTTTTCAAAAGCAGGCTTGTCAAAAACAGCCATATCAGCCAATACTTTTCTATCAACTTCAACTGAAGCTTTTTTTAGTCCATTCATAAATCGGCTATATGTTAAACCACACTCTCTTGAGCCAGCATTAATTCTTGCTATCCATAAAGCTCTAAACACACGCTTTTTTTGTCTACGATCTCGATAAGCATATTGACCAGCCTTCATAACAGCCTGTTTTGCTATTCTATAAACATTTTTCCTTCTACCGCGAAATCCTTTTGCGGCATCTATTACCTTCTTATGTCTTGCTCTAGCGGGTACGCTACGATTTGCTCTAGGCATTACTCTCTCCTTATTGCGTTGGCATCATCGCACGAACGCGTTTTGCGTCTGAAGATGAAATAATTTCAGTCCCACGAAGATGTCTTTTTTGTTTCGTTGTCTTCTTGGTTAAAATATGTTGAAGATGAGATTTTGTACGCTTAATAGCGCCGCTACCTGTGAATTTAAAGCGTTTTTTTGCACCACTTTTTGTTTTCATTTTTGGCATTTTGTTCTCCTTTTATTATGAGTGCCTCGGCATGCCTATTAGGCCTTATCACTCTCAATTACCTTCTGATCGACTTCGCCCTTCTCTTCTTCTTGCACTTTTGAAACTTTACCTTCTGATTTTGGCTTTATCTTTTTAAGAGGAGCTAAAACCATTACCATTTGCCTTCCTTCCATTTTTGGAAATTGCTCACAGATAGCATAATCTACTAGGTCTGCCTCAACTCTTTTCAATAAAGCTAAACCAAGTTGTTGATGGGCAATTTCTCTACCTCTAAACCTTAAAGTTACTTTAGCTTTATCACCTACAGATAAGAAACGTATTAAATTTCTTAATTTAATCTGATAGTCGCCATCGTCAGTTCCAGGTCTAAACTTCACTTCTTTTACTTGAACATTTTTTTGCTTTAAACGAGCCGCATGCATTTGTTTGCTCTGAGCGTATTTAAATTTTCCAAAATCCATCAGCTTACAAACCGGTGGGACTGCTTTTGGTGCAATCTCAACTAAGTCAGTATCTTGCTCTTCTGCACTTTCAAAAGCTTTCTCCAGGGATACAATCCCCATAGGCTCGCCCTTCATGCCGACTAAACGAATCTCTTGAGCCTTAATGTCTCCATTAATTCGCACATTTTTATCTAAAGCTATAGTTAAACCCCTTTTTATAAAAAAATAAACCGCGCAACCTTATATCTTAGGCTTTAGATTTAATGTCTCTCGAAAGATGTTTGATGAAATCATCAATTGACATTGAACCTAAATCTTCGCCTTTTTGGGTTCGCACGGTAACATGTCTTTTTTCTAC
>Ga0302125_10001216_pt1 | contig 13151 bp, 10 predicted proteins | sample CB4_surface_MG_FD_203111 | JGI IMG/M metagenome (GOLD analysis project Ga0302125, IMG submission 203111) | Marine microbial communities from Western Arctic Ocean, Canada - CB4_surface | ecosystem: Environmental > Aquatic > Marine > Oceanic | place: Canada: Western Arctic Ocean | collected... | reverse complement strand
TCAGTAAAGCAGCTCAAGTCACGAACTGGGCACGCCCAAAACTTGACAACAAGCAAGTTCGCTATGCGGCGACCGATGCATGGATCAGCCGCGAAATCTACCGCCAGGCTGTGGCAGAGCGGGATAGTTAACTGCAGCCTAAATACCCCGCTAATCCGTTGCAATAAAGCCGCGGAGGAAGTAAGAAACTATTTGCTCCCAACTAGAAAATTAGCGGAGGTGGAAAGATAGCGAGAACTGATACAATTCTAGTATCATTCAACCAGGAACATTGGACGCAAGACTAGGAACCAGGTGCTCACCAGACTGAAGGCAAGCATCAATGAACCAAATACAGCCATCGTACGCGCAAATTTGGGATAAGGTATCGCGTTACTCATACCGAAAACCTTACTGCAGAATTTGTTGCGAAATTCACGCTTACTCTCTTCTGAACTCACAATCAAAGCGATGCCAATTACAGCCGGTAAGGTGCAAATTACCAATTTGATGATAAGAATTGCGAATCCGATATTTAAAAGTGGCATAGGAATTGTTTAGATAGCTTTATACAAATAAAGTATTTAAATACTCTACTGTCAAACCGCTGAGGTAGCTAATTATAAGTAATAGTAAAATGTGTGAGCTAATAGGTTTTACACAAGTGCCAACTCAAAAGCACTCCTATTGTTAAGTATTTATTTTTTTATATTAATATTTGATTTATTGAAGAGTATTCTTTTTACGTTAGTGATGATTCAAAGCAGAACCTACCCACTGACTATTCTCGCACTCGCCTCTCTGCCATTGCTTGCGCAAGCAGAGAGCACCCAAACCCTGCCGACGCTCTACGTCGACGCGCAACAGACGGCCAACATCCGCCCTGTCACCACCTACGAATCACCGGTTTCCAACCTCGAGTTCGAGCCACGCGTTGATCTGCAATCGCGCAATATGGCGGAGGCCCAGGGCGATATCACCATCAGAGGCGGCATCTTCGAGAACACTGGTTTTCGTGTCGGTAGCGCAACTTTGATCGATCCGCAAACAGGGCACTACTTCGCAGAGCTGCCAATCGCACCGGAGATGCTCACACGCCCGGATATTCTCATAGGTGCTGATAATGCACTCTACGGTTTTAACAGCACGGTCGGCACCATTAGTTACGGCTGGAGCCAGATCGCCGATGGCGGAAGCGCGACCCTCGGCGGTGGCGACCACGACCTCAACTTCCAACGTATCCATCACGGACTGACAGGACAACTCGGCGAGAGCGGCGAATGGAGCTGGGGCGTCGAAGCTGAAATCTCTCGCTCTGAGAGCGATGGCACTATCCAGTTCGGCGACCATGACTTCGACCGCAGCACAGGACGTGTGCAAATACTCGGTCCGAATTCGCAGACGGATTTCTTCGCAGGATATCAGGCCAAGTTCTTTGGCTGGCCAAACATGTATACGCCATACGGTGTCAATGAAACTGAGAATTTAAAAACCAGTCTGTTCTTGTTCAATCACTACCAAAATTATAGCGAACGCAGCTACTTTGAGATCACAGCCTACTACAGAGAGCATAAGGATCACTACATCTACTCGCGTGAGAACCCTTCTGTATTCCAAGCAAAGCACACCACTGACGTGAGCACATTCGCGTTCTCCGGTTTACATGCACTAGGCGAAGCTTTTAGCTTAAACTACTCTGGCCAGATTACTGCTGACAAAATTGAATCAACCTCTTTAGAACGCGGCAGGTTTGAATCTAGAACTTATTCAAAATTAAGTCTACTGCCAGAATATAAGATCGAATTAGCGCCTAACGAGCATCTAGTTATTCAAATTGGAGGGAGCTTCGACGACACGAATCGGAACGATTCGGAATTCTCATTAATTAGTAACATTGCTTGGAGGCGGCAGCATGATAATGGAAATTCAGAAAGCGTTTATCTTTCCTACTCAGAAACTAGCCAAGTCGTGGGATACACAGCAATTGGCGGCTCACCGTTTAATTTTGCAGATCCTGACGGTCGACAACCTCTCTTCGCAAGCAATCCTAATCTCGATCGGGAAACTACAGCGAATCTTGAAATTGGTGGTAATTTTAAACGTAATAGCTGGAGCTTTGAAGGTGCAGTCTTCTACCGTTGGGACAACAATTTAGCCGACTGGGTTTTCAATAATAATAGAAATAATGCCAGACTTGCACTGCCTGTAGATATTGAGACTCTAGGCATTGAAATCATCGGATCTAAGCACTGGGGTGACATCGAAGCCATCGCTAGTTACACCTACTTACATAAAGACGAAGACTACGGCGACACCACCTTCAATGGCAGCTTCTACGCGCTCAACTACGCAAACCACCGCTTCACCTTGGGCGCGATCTGGCGTCCCTGCGAAATCCTCGAAGTCCGGATCGATAACGAATGGCGTGAAAACGAAGACAATGCTCTACGCAACAGCAGTGACTTCGCCCTCTTCACTCACTTCGGCCTAAGCATCTACCCCCCACAAGTCGTGAACATGGAACTTTTCTTTGCCATCGACAATGCTTGGGGCGACGAATTCGAAGATGTTCCCGGCACACCGGGGCGTGGTGATCAATATTCAGCAGGCGTGACTTTCAGCTGGTAGTCGAATCGTCACTTGAAACGACTGCCTCGCATAGGAGCCCAGATGTTAAGGGCTCTACAAATGAAACCCTCTTCGAAATCGAAGCTAGCCACCGTCTGAGGTCTTCAAAATCTTAATAAACGCGTCCTGTGGGATGGATACGCTACCGATATTTTTCATGCGTTTCTTACCCTCTTTTTGTTTTTCAAGAAGTTTGCGCTTACGAGAAATATCGCCGCCGTAACACTTAGCGGTCACGTCTTTGCGATAAGCGCTGATTGTTTCGCGGGCGACGATGTTGCTGCCGACGCCGGCTTGGATCGCGATCTTGAACATCTGCTTGGGTAAGATCTCTTTCAGGCGCTTGCAGAGCGCGCGCCCGCGGCCTTCGGCTTTGTCTGAGTGGACGATGGAAGAGAAGGCATCGACGGCCTCTTGATTCACACGAATGTCGAGGCGGCAGAGCTTAGCCTTTTCGTAGCCGGCCATCTCATAGTCCATCGAGCCGTAGCCGTGCGTGATGCTTTTGAGGCGGTCATTAAAATCGATCAAGATTTCGTTGAGCGGCAGACGACAGACGAGCATGACGCGTTCGCCATCGATCGTTTCAGTATGCTCACAGATGCCGCGCTTCTCAGAGACCAATGCCAGCACATCACCGATCGAATCAGACGGAATATGAATCGATGCGTTGATCATGGGCTCTTCGATGAACTCGATCTCAGCGGGATCAGGTAGGTGGACAGGGTTGTGCACTTCAATCTGCTCGCCGTCTGTCTTAGTGACATGATAAACTACACTTGGATAAGTGGAAATCACATCGAGATCATACTCGCGGCGAATACGCTCTTGGATGATCTCCATGTGAAGCAGACCTAGGAAACCACAACGAAAACCGAAGCCAAGGGCAACGGAGTTTTCTGATTGGTAAACGAAGGCAGCGTCGTTGAGGCGAAGTTTACCCATGCCTGCTTTGAGCTTATTATAGTCGCTGGTATCAATGGGATAGATGCCACTGAAAACCATTGGGCTGACTTTCTTATAACCGGGCAGCATTTCCTTACACGGGTTGGCCGTGTGAGTGATGGTATCACCCAACTTTAAATCCGCCACGTCGCGCAGATTCGTCACGACGTAGCCAACATCGCCCGCTTTGAGTGTCTGTTGCTTTGTCATGGCGGGCGAGAACTTGCCCACTTCTTTAACTATCATCTTACGCTCGTCACTCATGGTAATGATGGGGTCGTTCATCTTAACCTCACCAGAAAAGACACGGACATAACAAATCACGCCCTTATAGGCATCGTAAATGCAGTCGAAAATTAACATGCGCAGTCCATCGACTTCCGCCCAACGAGGCTTGGGTACACGAGCCACAGCGGCTTCAAGCAGGTCTTCAATCCCGATGCCAGTTTTACCACTAGTCATCACAGCCTCGTCAGCAGGGATCGCTAACACGTCCTCCAACTGCACCATAATGGCAGGCACGTCAGCACTGGGCAAATCGACCTTGTTGATCACGGGAATAATTTCCAGTCCCTGCTCCAGCGCAAGATGCGCATTGGCAACGGTCTGCGCTTCGATGCCTTGAGCGGCATCGATCAGCAGCATAGCGCCCTCACACGCAGCCAAACTGCGGGAAACTTCGTAAGAAAAGTCGACGTGCCCGGGGGTATCGATCAAGTTGAACGCATAGTCATTCCCGTCCTTAGCCTTATAGACCATCGACACGGGGTGGCTTTTAATCGTGATCCCTCGCTCGCGCTCCAAGTCCATCGAGTCAAGAAGCTGAGCTTTCATATCACGCATTTCTACGGTGCGCGTCATCTCGAGGATACGGTCAGACAAAGTTGTCTTTCCGTGATCGACGTGGGCGATAATGCAGAAATTGCGAGTATGGTTGAGATCAGTCATGAATGGCAGAAACGCGCTAAAATCACGGGCTACGGAAAAAGTTCAACCCTCTTTCTCGAAAACAAACTTTACCTGTGCGAGTGATTCTGGAAACGTACTAAACATATGTCAGACTCCTCTCTACTCAATATACTCGTGGTCGGCGCTGGTGGGCGTGAACACGCCCTTGTCCAAGAATGCCTTCGAAGCCCGCTTACGGGCAAAGTGATTGCCGCTCCTGGTAATGGCGGCATGGCCTCAGAGGCCGAATGCTTTGACGTCTCAGTCGAAGAAGTCGAGGGGATGGTTGCTCTAGCCCAAGCGCAGGGCATCGGTCTCGTCGTCGTCGGCCCGGAAGTGCCGCTTAGCCTTGGTCTCGTCGACGCGCTGGCCGCCGTCGGCATCCCCGCCTACGGTCCCAACGCCGCTGGAGCACAGCTCGAATCGAGTAAGGCTTTCTGCAAAGACTTTTTTGCCAAACACAACATCCCGACCGCGGCCTACGGTAATTTTACCGAAATCGCACCCGCCCTCGCCTACCTTGAGGAGCATCCTGCTCCCATCGTCATCAAAGCTAGCGGCCTCGCCGCCGGTAAAGGCGTTATTATGGCCGAAACGCAGAATGAAGCAATCGCAGCAGTCAAAGATATGCTCGAAGGCGATGCCTTTGGCAGCAGCGGCAAGGAGATCGTAATCGAAGAGACCCTCTACGGCGAAGAAGCCTCCATCCACGTGATCGCCTCGGGCGAAGACTTCGTCTGCCTGCCTCCCAGCCAAGACCACAAAAGAGCGGGCGAAGGCGACACCGGTCTGAACACAGGTGGTATGGGTGCCTACACCCCGACTAGTCGGGTCACACCCGCCATGCAGGCCGAGATCGAAGAAAAAGTGATCAAACCCACTCTCGCCGGCCTCAAAGCTGACGGCATCGACTACCGCGGCACGCTCTATGCGGGGCTAATGCTGACGGATCAGGGCGTCAAAGTGCTCGAATATAACGTTCGTTTCGGCGACCCCGAGACCCAAGTGCTCCTCCCAATGGTAGCTGACGACCTCGTGCCCGTGCTCCTAGCTTCCGCTAAGGGCGAATCACTCCCCGCAAAGCTTCAATTCCACAAAGGCGCGGCCATCGTCGTCGTGCTTGCCGCAGGTGGCTACCCCGGCAGCTACGCCAAAGGGAATCAAATCACTTTCCCGGATAAACTCCCTGCGAGCACCGCTGTCGTCCATGCGGGCACGACTCGCGATCCTGACGGCACCATCCGCACTGCTGGAGGCCGCGTACTTGGCGTAAGCGGCCAAGCGCCTACTCTAAAAGCTGCAGCCGACCTCGCCTACAAAGTCTGCGATCAAGTCGATTTTAAAGATAAAATCCTACGCCGTGACATCGGGCATCGGGAGTTAAATCGGTGAGCGAAGAAATAGGTTCTCGCCTGTCCATCCAAATATCACGACGGACGCGCAGGCGGGCGGCCCTCATGCCTTTACAAATAGTCCGAACCCTACAGTCTACCTCAGATCATGGCCTCCGAACGCAATCTAATCCTGACTATTTGTACGGGCAATGTATGCCGTAGTCCTATGGCAGAGAAATTGCTGCAACATGCGCTGGCCGGGCAGGACACACCGCTCAACCAGATCGAGATCGTCTCCGCAGGTGTTGCTGCAGGCTATGGAGAGCCGGCCTCGGTCAACTCAGTAACTGCCCTTAAAAAGGTAAAAATTGACCTTGATGGTCACAAAAGCCAACCCGTGACCCAAGACTTGATTGACCGCGCTTTCCTCATTCTAGGAATGACGCAGTCCCACATAGATATCTTGAATTATTACTACACAGGCCTACCCGAGCGTGTGCATCTCTTTCGTGAATTTATGGGCAAGGACGAACCCCGCGAAATTCCCGATCCTTACGGCCAAAACTACACAGCCTACGCGGCTTGTTTCGATTCGATGGCCGAGGCTATTCCTTCGCTGGTTGCGTATTTAAAAAACGAATACACAATATAAAAAGCTAGCAAGTAGGGCTGAGACCGAAAGCTGAATCGCTAGCGGACAATCGAAGCTAATTGCTGAATGAAAGTGCGAACTATCTGTCGGAGCTAGGTAATAGCTCACACGCCACAAATAGGACGAGGCGGTTAAGACTTTTTTTCTTCGGTAGGTTCTTCGATTTTAGCTTCATTGACGGGTGCTTCAAGCTTAGGCTCTTCGTCTTCAGCGGCTACCATCTCCGGAGAAGCTTGGACATTCAGCGCTTCCGCTTCTTTAACAACTTCAGTTTCAGCGGCGACTTCTTCTTTCGCCTCGGCTTCTGGATCTGCCTCTATCCCTGATTCTACCTTAGTAGCTTTGGGCTCCTTTGGTTTAGCATCTGGCATCGGTGGGGGCGCAAAGAGGCGACCATCTCCGTATTCGGTGACGTAGCCTTCAGTGATCAACCAACGCAGATCAAGCATCAACTGGCGGAGCTTCTTTTGATCCTCTTCGCTGAGTTCGACTTTTGGTTGCGCCTCTGTCGAGGCAGTAGCGTCTTTTGTGATAGTTGGCGTCGCCTCCTCGGCTTCAGGAGCTTTCTCTGCCGCTTCAGAAGCTTGACCTTCAGGAGAATCAGCATCGGCGGCAACTATCGCCTCGGCCTCGGCGGCTTCCGCTTTTGCTTTCGCAGCAGCTTCGACTTCCGCTTCGGTCATCTTGAGAGCTTCGGGCTTTTGCTTCTCGGTATCGATGCCAACATATTCATTCGGCAATTTCGAGGCAGGTATCTCGGGATGCTTTTCAATGAAATCGATCAGGTCACTAATCGATTCGGTAAAAATGGTTTTGCTGTCGCGGAATTTACGCTTTACGGCGCAAACGAAAGAGACGCCCTTTGAGCCCTTTTTGTAAACAGCAAACTTGTGTCGGCGCAGGCGGCCACGAATGTTGTTGGCCGAATCGAGCGGGAAGTGCTTTTGGCTCTCGACGTAGGCTTCGACGGAGCGGCGAATGTCACCCTTAGGCAGACGCTCGATATCGCGACCGGCGAAGCGTACACTCTCGCCGGAACCGACGACCTTGTCCTTACGATGCTGGAGAAGAAAGTGGCGAACTGCTTCAAGCGTTTCTAAAGACTCAGACTCGTCTTCCTGATGGTCTTTGACCGTGTAGCGCGCACCCTTTTTCATCGATTCTAGCCAAGCATCGATATGCTCCTGCTCCTTAGAACTCTCGACGCGTGCCGTGAATTGCTCGAAGGACATACCAGTTATGCGAGCAGTGTAATGAAGCTGGAGAAACTCTTGGTAGCGGTGGTAATTTGGGGGGCCCAGCAGTTCACTCGTAATCGTGCAGCGGTTGACCATTTGGAAATTACCTTTTGGCGGTTCGACTTCGATCTCTTCGATCTCGAAAAACTGGTCGAGATAATTCGCCATAACGTGGTTGATCGCATCTTCTTCTGTTTCGAATGGGAGGTGCCCAGGCACAGAATAGTAAAGCGGTGCAGGCTCGTTACCTTTTACAGGCTTGGGCGAAACGACGACGATGTAGCGATCTGGCTTTTCAAGGAGCAAGTGTGCGATATCAAATAGTTGATAGGTGCGTGCGCTGGAACGTAGGCGATTGATCAGCGCTTCGAAGGCTTCGTCCTGTGGATAGAGGTCGACTTTGATAGTCGGTTCAAAATAGGCTGGTGCTGCGGAGCGACCGCGACCACCTTCGCCACGGCTATCGTGGCGACCCTCACCGCGACCACGGGGCGCACCTTGACCACGGCGATCTGATTGACCATCTCGTCCACCTGAATGTCCACCGCCAGGACGTCCACCTGATCGGCGATCGCGTGGCGCACCTCCTCCGCTACCACCACTACGGCGACCTTTACCTCCCTTGCCACCGCCGAAAGAATCGTAATTTTTCGGGCGTCCGGACTTGGCGTTTTCGTCCGCCCAGTTAGGGCCGAAGTCGAGACCGGAGAGTGCGTTAAGATCGAGCGCTTGTTTTGCTGACTTAGCTGTTTTGGGCGTTTCGGTTTGTTTGTCTGCAGGTTTTTCAGCCATGGTTATCTGGAATAAACGCGACTGATTTTACTTCAGGCACGTGCGTTAGGTTATTTAATTAGACGTTATTAGGTGAAACTATTTGAAGATACAAGCATGTGCACGGCCTTTTTTATAGAAAGTGGGTGTTTTTCAGAAATTTATGTTGATCTCCAAAAAAAGCTATCTATCAAAACTTAAATTGCTATGTAAGCGTAGTCCACGGTCGAATGGTGGAATTGGCAGACACGCATGTTTAAGGGACATGTGCCGAAAGGCGTGGGGGTTCAAGTCCCCCTTCGACCACGGGGCTTCATCTGGAATTTGTTTTAGTAGATGAAGCCTCACAAAGCCCAGCCAAGGTTAAACGAAGCCCCATCCGTGGTGGCGCTTGCAATTGGGGAAACAATCAAAGGATAAGTCGAAAAAAATGAGCTAGCCATGGATCGCTAGTAATCATTTCACACCACTCGCTAAGACAGTCTGGAAATTCGGCTCCTCACTTTCGCAGGCGACCACGGTAACTTCAATCTTACGGAAGCCCGCATTCTTAAGGAACTGGTAGAGAGTATTCTCGGAGAATCCGAGCCAGATATCGGCATACAGTTCGCGAGCTTTTTCGAACTGGTGCTCTAAAAGATCAATAATGATCAACTCGCCGCCGGGCTTCAAGATACGGAAAGCCTCTTGCACTGCAGCCTCTGGATGTTGCGCGTGATGCAGCGCTTGGCTGAGCAAGGCAAGGTCAACGCTCTCGTCCTCAAGAGGCACCTTCTCGATATCACCAAGTTGATACTCTAGATTGCTAAAGCCGTTCTTCTTCGCGAGCTCGCGCCCAAACTCCACCATCTTAGGTGAATTATCGACACATGTGACTTGCTCCGCACGACGCGCAAGCAACTGCGAGATCAAGCCCTCGCCCGCGCCTAAATCGGCAATCCTGATTTTCGGCGTGAGATGGAGCAGGAAGTGGCCTATTGCCTCCCAGCTACGCCCAGGGCAATAGTTTTTACCTAGGCGCCCAGCGACGGAATTAAAATACTGCTCCGACTGTTGCTTACGCTTTTCCAAAATACGTTTGAGATTTGCATGGTCGGAAACGATCTGTTCGGAAGCATCGACCGAGGCACATGCCGCCTCCATCAGCGCCAAACCTTGCGGGTCGAAGCTACGATTGACCGCATAGAAAGTCTTTTTACCCTCGCGGCGATCATGAACCAGCTCGCCTTGTCGCAGGAGACCTAGGTGGGAAGAAATCCGCGACTGCCCCATGTCGAGCACCTCTTGCAACTCGGCCACCGAAAGCTCTTCCCGCGTCAAAAGCGAAAGAATCCGTACCCGCGTCGAGTCAGCCAATAATTTAAGAGTTTCCCAAGAATCTGCCATACATAGAGTTTCAAAGAATAAGGGTGCGGCTGGCAAGCAATCTCCGCAGGGCACTTCACTGATCGAGGGGCGCTTCTAGTTTGAATCAATCCCTGCAATGCTTTCACGGCTTTAACTGGTAATATGCCTCATACTTTACAATGTATTCAATGCCGCCATTTGATTGTCATTCGCTCCGAGTCGGCAAGATTTTCAATTTGCACATTTAACCCACTAGCACTTTATTGAAATAATGAACCATAATGGGCAAATTGATAAAGCTATTCCAGCCGAAGCGAATAAACTGGACGCGCAACGAACCAGATCACTTCCGTACGGAATAAGGCAATCGTGATTAAAACCTGCATCATCGGATCTGGTTTAACAGCTCTAGCTCGCGCTTGGCAGCTTAAGCAACGTGGGCAGGACTGCGACATACTAGAAATATCCGATCAATTTGGTGGCTCGATCCAGAGCCACCGCTTGGGTGATTACCTCGCAGAGGAAGGACCTAACTCAATTCAGATCAACAGCGCTGAAGTCGAAAATTTCTTAAAGAGTATTCCGGGCTTCGGAGATCGAGTCGTAGTAGCTTCGGACGACTCGAAGAAACGCTACATCCTAAGAAACGGGAAGCCCCACGCCGTGCCGACGGGACTGCTCTCGGCAATCACCACTCCGCTCTGGTCTTTTAGCGGCAAACTACGTGCGCTCAAAGAGCCATTTATCGCTCCAATCTGCCCCGAGAAAGAAGAAAGCGTCGCCGACTTCGCGCGGCGTCGCCTTGGACAAGAAATCTACCGCTACGGGATCAATCCACTGATCGGGGGCATCTACGCGGGTGAACCAGAGCGACTTTCACTACGCTACGCGTTCCCAAAGCTATATGCTCTAGAACAAAAATATGGCGGTATTTTGCGTGGTTCGTTCGCAATTATGCGCGCAGGGCGAAAGAGCAATGCACCCAAGGCGGAAAAGCAGATTATCTCTTTTAAAAATGGCTTAGCAGAACTGCCCCAATTACTCGTAGCGGCTCTAGGAGAAGCAGTGCATGCTAATGTATCCATAAGCTCCATACAGAAAATTGGGGTTGGCTGGCGAGTCGATTGGAACGGAAAAACCAATATTTACGATGAAGTTCTGCTAACAACACCGACACACGCTCTTGATAAATTGCCGCTCGACGAATCGCTTCGAAAAGCACTTCAGCCGCTTCTAGCGATCGACTACTCACCCGTATCCGTATTGACTGTCGCCTTTAAGCGCAGCGATGTCGGCCACCCACTCGATGGTTTCGGCGTGCTTGTGCCTGAATATGAAGGGCGGAAAATTCTCGGTGTACTCTTCCCAGCCAGTCTCTTTGCTAGTCGCGCACCCGCAGGCGAAGTGTTACTGACGGTCTTCGTCGGCGGCGAACGCCAAGCTGGACTCGCCGTTCCTGATACAGATACTCTGCTAGCAACCGTCCTACCTGAATTAAACGAGTTATTCGGCACGACTGGTGAGCCTACATTTAGTCACCACAGACATTGGCCGCGAGCGATCCCGCAATATAATCTTGGTTACGGCAAAATGCTTGCGCAAATGGACGCGATTGAGAAGAAATTCGTTGGGCTTAAACTTGCAGGTAATTACCGCGATGGCATTTCGCTAAGTTATTGCATAGAAGCGGCAGTTTCCAAAGAGGGGCACGTCACTGCGTGAGCTCTCTTAGAACATTTCAACACACACTAAAAACAAAAAAGCCTCGGAGCTGTTAGGCTACGAGGCTTGGTGAAAGTTAATTTTTCCTTCACGCGTCTGCTGGGCAGCAAGACATCTTCGGCATGGGGATTGTGGATTTCGCAGCCGAGGTAGCTGCTTCGCTTACGTCACAAGATTTTTTGTCGTCGCCATCCTTATCTGCCGAGCTGGCCTTGTCGCCGCCACAAGTGCCACAGCACGATTTTTCTTTAGTGTCACTGGACTTCTTATCATCGGAACTTGCTTTTTTTTCAGAGCAGCATGAACCAGAGTCAGAGCAACAACTCTTTGCTGCTTCGTCATGAGAGTGCGCTTCTTCACCAGTGCCGCAGCCGCCACAATGTGCATTGGCTGTTACAGTCGCGGCGAAGATAGAAATCGTAATTAGTAGTGCTTTCATCATAATGTGTGTGGGGGAGTTAGGATTTAGGATATTCTTAGAGAATAATGTTAATGTGACCAACAATATTTCTAGCTATTTTGCAAGTTCTATTCTCTCAAAACTCAAACTAAGTCCTGTAGAGGGATCAATCTCGATTAAACAACCAGAAATACGCACATCGTCCTCAGCTACGGGAAAACGGCGCTTCATGCCATCGAGGAAGGTAGCCACAACTTGCCCGACATCCCGTCCTAGGACGGAGGCATAGGGACCACACATGCCCGCATCGCTCAAATAAGCAGTTCCTTTGGGTAAGATCCGGCCATCAGCCGTCGGCACGTGTGTATGAGTTCCGACCACTGCGGCGGCGCGGCCGTCCAGGTGCCAGCCTAGGGCAACCTTCTCGGACGTGGCCTCCATATGAACTTCGACGAAAACAGCGTCGCACTGCGATTCCAGCTCAGCCAGCTTGGCGTCCGCACTAAAAAATGGACAGCTGGATTTAAGCGTTAGATAGTTACGTCCAAGGACAGTAAAGATGCCGAGTCGAAAGCCGCCTTTTCCCACAATCAGGTGGGTCCGCCCGGGATTTTGCTCTGGCAAATTAGCTGGACGGCAGACCTGTTCCAGCTCGTCGATTTCATTTTCAAAATTTTTCTGATCCCAGACATGATCACCCAGCGTGATAGCGTCGACACCGGCTACGATCAACTCGTCCGCGATCTTTTTAGTAATACCTGCTCCACCAGCAGAGTTTTCACCATTAGCGATCACAATGTCCGCTCCTAGCTTCTGGCGCAGCGAAGCAAGGCGCTCGACTACAAAATTGCGGCCAGGACGCCCAACAATGTCTCCTAGGAACAAAATTTTTGGCATATTTGAAGGGTATGATGCAGGCCTGAATCGTGCAAGCCAACTTATCAAAGATAAGTTTGGATTGAAAACTTCATCTTAACCGGGCGCAACTAGTGATGACTCATAGTTGAGTGATGACGGCAGTAGCCCGAGGGCAGGACTCCAATCTCTTCAAGCGCACTGCGACAAAGCGTGCTTCCATGCTTGATTTAGGGGCGTTTTACTGTCTTCTTCCTTCCCTTTTCGTTTGGGCGCAGTGTCCAAACCTACCAGAATCACTCAAAACACCACACACACGATGAAAACCGATA
>Ga0302125_10001215_pt1 | contig 13154 bp, 12 predicted proteins | sample CB4_surface_MG_FD_203111 | JGI IMG/M metagenome (GOLD analysis project Ga0302125, IMG submission 203111) | Marine microbial communities from Western Arctic Ocean, Canada - CB4_surface | ecosystem: Environmental > Aquatic > Marine > Oceanic | place: Canada: Western Arctic Ocean | collected... | reverse complement strand
AATGACACCAGTTATAGTATTTGATGAGAATAATGCCTTAAAACTCATCTCAGGCTCTCCCGGGGGAGCTTTAATACCAGCTGCAGTTCTTAGAGTAATCACGGGAATAATAGATTTTGAGTTAAATCTTGGTGAAGCAACTATGCTCCCAAGAATTCACAAGGACTGGCCATATGAATCATTAAGAATAGAAAAAGGAATTAGCTTGGATACTAAAAAAGTCCTGGAATCTTTTGGCCATGAATTAGAGGAATCGAAAACCATGGGTTCAACTCAAAGCATCCTAATAACCTCCCAAGGCACAGAAGGATATGCAGATTTAAGACGACCAAATGCTGGGGTAGCAATTCAAATTGATTAAGGCTATTGCATTTATTCACAAGAAAAAATCTTTATCCAATGAAGAGTTTCAGCTTTACTACGAAACTACGCACTGCCCTCTGGCAAAATCATTGCTCACATTTGAGTGCTATGAGAGAAATTATATAGATTCAGCCTTTAGCTCTTCTGATGATGCTCTTGGCTCTATCAGTATTTTCAAATATGAATCTGAAAAATCATTGGGAGTTATAGCCGAACAAATGGGCTCATCTGCTGGTGATGTGCTGAGAGAAGATGAGCTTAATTTTATGGATGTTCCACTAAATTTTTATGTCTTTACAGGTTCAAGCGAAAATCTAGCTTCTAAATTTCAAAGAAAAATCTTCCATTTTGCAACGGAAGAATTAGATCTTGAGATGCTAGAGAACCAAATAGGGCTAGAAAAAATCTCAGATAATTTAGTCAGCGATCATGATGAGATTATTGGAGTTCCTGAGTACGGAATCATGCAACACATGCAATTAGAAGACCTGAAGATACTTCAAAAAAAATTTCCTGCTCTCATTTTTACCAATAGTTTTAGCTAGGGCTGGCTTTTAAATGGTCTAAGGCATTTTGTATGCGAGCATTAGACTCATCTTTCCCGAACAAACACAAAGTTAGCCCCAAAGATGGGGATTGGGTAGAACCTGTCATCGCAATTCTAATAGGCTGGTTTAATTTAGGTGTTGGGAGATCTAGAGCAGCCTGCGTATCTGCTAAAGCGCTATCAATAGATGGTTCGTCCCAAGTCTCAAGACCATTAAGTTTGCGTTGAATAAATTCTAAAGCTTTCTCTGAGCCAACTAAAAACTTCTTTTCAGCTTTTTCGTCGTAACCATCTACATCAAAAAAATATGGGCGTAAGTCTTCTGCTATACCGGCAAGAGTTGGTTTAGAGGTTCGCATGGCTTGTAAGATTTCATCGCCATTTTCCTTGGAATCAAGATCAATGTTTTGATTGTTAAGGAATGGTAAAAGCTGAGATTTAAATTCAGCAAAAGATAATGCCGCGATATGATTATTATTAATCCAGTCAAGCTTGGCAGGATCAAATATTGCTCCGGCCTTTTGCACTTCTTGAATTCTAAAATCTAAAATTAAATCATCAATATAAAAAATCTCTTTATCGCCTTTTGACCAGCCAAGTCTTGCCAACATATTAATCATGGAAGACTGCAAATAGCCTTGATCAAAATAATCTTGCAGGCTGGTAACAGCATTTCTTTTAGATAATCTTTTTTTATCTTGCCCAAGCACCATTGGTAAATGTGCATATTCCAAAGAAGGTAGCTTTAATGCTTGTTGAATGTGAATTTGTCGCGGAGTATTACTCAGATGATCTTCTCCCCGTATAACATTGGTAACACCTTGATCATGATCATCAATTACATTGCAAAAATGGTAGGTTGGAGAGCCATCGCTTCTCACTAAAATGAGATCATCTAGCTCAGAATTCTGAAAGATCACCTCTCCCCTGACAAGATCATGAAAAATAAGCTCGCCTGTCTGAGGAGTCTTTAATCTCAGCACTGATTTTTCACTCTTGTCTAAATTTAAATTTCTACATTTGCCATCGTATTGTGGCTTAAGACCATTTGCCTGTTGCTTAGATCTCATTTCATCTAGACGCTCCCTACTGCAATCACAGTAATATGCTTGCCCAGAGTCCATTATTTGACTAATAGAATTTTGGTAAAGATCTGATCTTTCTGACTGCCTAACAGGCGTCTCGTCTGGGACAATCCCCATATCAGCCAATCCTTTTAAAATATTTTCCTCGAACTCTCGCGTTGATCTCTCCACATCCGTGTCTTCTATTCTGATGAGAAACTTTCCCTTCTGCTGTTTTGAGTAAACAAAGTTAAAAAGCGCTGTGCGGACTCCACCAATATGCAAAGTTCCAGTGGGGCTAGGGGCAAACCTTGTGACTTTTGTCATGACTGATTCCATAAAGTTGTTAATTTATTGTCTGCTTCAATTTGCTTAAGTCGACTCTCATGCGCCGTCATATCTTCACTAGAGATAGAGACTTGAGCAACAGGAAATTCATCAAAATTAACTGGCTTCTTTGTAGCGCTCTCATTCGAAGAGGATCCACCTTGAGAAGACATAAACTCAAATTTACTTTGCCCACCTGTAAGGTGAATAAAAACATCCGCTAAAATATTGGCATCTAGAAGAGCACCATGAAAACTTCTGTCATACCCACTTATCTCGAATCGATTAGAAAGTGCATCAAGAGAATTGCGCTGGCCAGGAAATTTACTTCTAGCCATCAAAAGAGTGTCTTCAATTTCACAAATTTCTTCCAGCAGAGGATACTTAGAGGATGCTCGTTTAAGCTCGCTATTTAAAAAGCCTAGATCAAAAGAAGCATTGTGGATAATTAAAACACTGTCTTGGACGAATTCTAAAAAACTTTCAGCAATCTCTGAAAACTCAGGTTCATTTTTAACTTTTTCATTTGAAATTCCATGCACTTTCTGAGCCTCTTCATCGATAGCTCTTTGAGGGTTCAAATAGGTGTGAAAATGTTGATCTGTTCTTTTGCGATCTTCAAGTAGCACGGCTCCAATTTCAATAATGCGATGGCCTTGATCAACCTCTAATCCAGTTGTCTCTGTATCTAAAACAATTAATTTTTTCGTCATAAGATTGAATCTATTCCTTTGTTAGCAAGTTCGTCAGCAATTTCATTGCCTGCATCACCTGAATGGCCTTTTACCCAGTGCCATTGTACTTGATGAAAATTAATTAATTCATCTAGTTTCTGCCATAGCTCTTTATTTTTTACGTCTTTCTTTGCTGCTGTTCTCCAGCTATTTTTTTTCCAGTTATGAATCCACTGAGTGATTCCATCCATCACATACTTTGAATCTGTAAAAAGATCTACTTTACAAGGCTCTTTTAGAGCTGCCAAACCTTCAATCGCAGCAGATAGCTCCATTTGATTATTTGTAGAATCGAGCTTACCTCCAAATATTTCTTTGGAAGAGCCTTCAAATGTAATTAGTGCGCCCCAACCCCCTGGGCCTGGATTCCCTCGACATGCACCATCTGTATACATAATTACTTGTTTCATGGGTTAAAATATCTCACTTATTATGATAAATATTCAATCTATTAAAGCTTACAGTGATAATTATATTTGGTTAATCACTACTAATGAAGGCAATCTTGTAATTGACCCTGGTGAATCACAGCCAGTAATAAATTATCTGCAAAAACATACGCTTACATTAACAGATATCTTAATTACCCATCATCATTTTGATCATGTAGGAGGCGTGCTTGATCTCAAAAAAAATATTTCAGGGGATGTGACTGGTCCACTAAACCATGAGATTGAAGGGCTTGATAATCATGTGACTCATGGCATGAAAATAGAATCTTGTGGATTGAAGTTCGAGGTTATAGAAATTCCTGGTCATACCCTTGATCACATTGCATATTTTTTAAACGATAGTGATCAACCGAGATTATTTTGTGGCGATACTCTCTTTTCCGGGGGTTGTGGAAGAGTCTTTGAGGGAACTCATAATCAAATGTATAAATCTCTAGAAAAACTCCAAAAGTTACCGAGCAATACATTGGTCTATAGCGCTCATGAATATACTCTTGCTAATCTTGAGTTTGCTGGGCAAGTAGAACAAGATAATCGAGATATCTCAGAATATATCCATCTTTGCCAACAAAAGATTAAAGATGGGCTTCCCACTCTGCCCAGCTCTTTGGAAATAGAGCATAGAATCAATCCGTTTATGAGATGTGCAGATAGTGATCTTCGTCAAGCTATTGCAGAAAATATGAAAAATTCAAAAACTGCGACTGACGCTGAAATATTTTCATACTTGAGAGAATGGAAAGACTCCTTTTAATAGTTGCTATTGCAACTCTATCAAGCTGTCAGATTGCGAACATAATACCTGCCGATAAATATACTGAGCCAGAGCCAATAGCCGTCACTCAGGAAGAGATGTCCTATAGTGATGTGTGGGAAAGGATTGCTAAGAACTCTTCTTTTCAAAATCAACAGCTTGATGTTGTAACGCTAAAATATATCAATAACTATTTAGAAAACCCAGCTCAATTTAATAAGTTGCTGCTGAAGGGTCAGTATTTCATTTACTTTGTTCTAGAGGAGCTTGAACGCTATAACTTGCCCCCTGAGCTTGCACTATTGCCCTACATTGAAAGTAACTACGATCCATTTTCCATCTCTTCATCTGGAGCTATGGGACTTTGGCAGTTCATGCCAGCAACTGCAAGGATATATGGCCTAAGGGATACTTGGTGGTTTGAGCAAAGACATGATCCTTTAATTTCAACTAAAGCTGCTGTGAGGTACTTAGCCTATTTGCACAATAGATTTGATAAAAATATTACTTACACATTGTCTGCATATAATGGTGGCCCTACTCTTTTAGAAAAACAAATTAAGCTAAATCGAAGGATGGATAAATCTACCGATTACAGAGACTTAAAACTTCCCAAGCAAACCAAGGAATATGTTCCAAAATTTAAGGCTATTGTCGAGCTAATTGTTAATGCAGAGAAGTACAATATCCAGTTGCCTGTATTTCCAAATCACTCAGTTTTAGGTCAAATTACCTTAGACGGGCAAATAGAAATTTTTGCATTCAGTGAATTTGCAGAATTAAAACCGGAATTTGTTTATAAGCTAAATGCGGGCTATACAAAATGGGCATCGCCGCCTAGTGAAACAACAATCTTTAATATTCCAATAGAGTTAGTTGAGCCGTTAAATCTAAAGAAGAGTAAATTCTCCCAAGCCAATCAAATTAACTGGGTTACTCACAAGGTATCAAAGGGAGATAGCCTATGGAAGATTGCTGCTGAATACGATACAGAGGTCTCGGTCTTGAAAAAAGTTAATTATCTTCAATCTAATATGCTTAGTTTGAATCAAGAGCTTCTTATACCTTTGAGCAACTCTCATAATCAAACATTTATCCCCTATCAAGCTCATATTGTGAGCGAGGGAGATACTCTTTGGAGTTTGGGACGAAAATATGCCCTTACTCCCGGAGATATAGCCAAAAGTAATGGGCTAAAGATAGGCTCACCATTGAGGATTGGAAAAGAATTAAATATTGGCAATAAAAATATTTATCGCACAATTAATTCTAAAAAAAGAACTATTTTATACAGTGTGAAGCAAGGGGATAGCCTATACAGAATTGCCGATATTTTTAATATTCAAATAGAGGATATTATTCAACTCAATTCAATTATTGATAATGAGATAAAGCCTGGCCAGGTATTAAAGATAATTATTCGAGCTTTTTAGTCTGATGAGATTTTTGGATCCAGGGCGTCTCTTAGACCATCTCCAAAGAAATTCAGTGCAAATAGGGTGATTGTAAAAGTTAGACCTGGATATATCAGTAACCAAGAATACTCCTCCATCGACTCAACACCGTATCTAATTAAAGTACCCCAACTACTCATAGGAGGCTGTATCCCAAGCCCTAAAAAACTTAGAAATGCTTCTAGCAACATAACTTGAGGAATGGTTAAAGTGGCATACACAGCTATTGGCCCAAGAATATTAGGAAAGATGTGTTTTCTAAACATTTGAAAATTAGATACTCCCATTGCCTGCGCCGCTAAAACATATTCCTGATTTTTGATTGTCAGAACTTGACCGCGAACAATTCGTGCCATGGTAAGCCACTCAACAGCTCCTATAGCACCAAACAATAGCCATATATTTCTACCAAAGATGACCATCAATAAAATAATAAATATGATAAAAGGTAGCCCATACAAAACGTCAACAATTCTCATCATGATTGAATCTACTCTTCCACCAAAATAACCTGCAATGATCCCCCAGCTGACACCTATGACCAAGGCGACGCCTGTAGCAACAAAGCCAACCATTAATGAAACTCGTGCTCCATATAGAATTCTGCTAAATAGGTCTCTACCTAAAGTATCAGTACCTAACAAAAAAATTGACGAGGGTGGTTGCGCTCCAAGATCAAGGTTTTGATAAGAGTAAGAGTGAGGTGCAATCCACGGCGCAAGAATAGCCAAAGTTATTAATATACATAAAATAATACCGCCACCAACAGCAGCTTTATTTGCAAGTAGCCTTCTCCAAGCATCTTCCCATAATGAGCTTTGTTGATTCACGCTTCACTCCTAGCTCTAGGATTCATAAGAAGAACTACAATATCTGAAAGTAAATTAAAAAAGATGATCAGTGCTGAAAAAAATATGGTTGTGCCCAGAATCATTGTGTAATCTCTATTAAAAGCAGCTTCAACATAAAATCTGCCCAACCCAGGGATCTGAAAAATAGTTTCTACTACAAATGAACCTCCAATTAACCCAGCAATAGCAGGACCTAAGAATGAAACAACAGGTACGAGTCCGCCCTGCAATGCATGCCTCAAAATAACTTGATATTCTGGGAGTCCTTTTGCTCTGGCAGTTCTAATATAATCTTGCCCTAGTGTTTCAAGCATGCCTCCTCTGCTGAGACGAGCAATATAAGCTGCATAAGCTGCACCAAGGGTGATAGAAGGTAGTATCTTATCTCCAGATAGAGAGTCCCAACCTGAAACAGGTAATAGCTCCAAATGAATGCCAAAAAATAGGACTAGCAATGGTCCCAATAAAAATGTTGGCATGCATATACCGATCATCGCAATAGTCATGGGTATATAATCAAGAACTGTATTTCTTTTAACAGCCGCTAGGATACCTGCAAATCCACCAATAATCATTGCGAAAAGGATTGCATAAAATGCCAACTCTAATGTAACTGGTAGTCCAGTAAAAATCATCTCAGTGACAGATCTACCTGGATATCTAAAAGATGGTCCAAAGTCACCCTGCACAAGATTGAGCATATAGTCTTTGTATTGCACGAGCAGTGGTGCATCTAAATTATATACAGCATTGAGATTTTTCATGACCTGCGGAGGAACAACTTTCTCAGCATCAAAGGGTCCGCCTGGTGCCATTCGAACTAAAAAAAATGTAATTGAAGCCACAATTAAAATTACAGGAATAGCTATGGCAATTCTTTTTAAGATAACTAGCAGCATTTAGATTTTTATCTTTCTAAGTATATAAACTTAGGGTGGTGAGTATCAATAATATTTGGATACCAGCCTTTCACATCACTTGAGATTTGATAAGCTTTTACATAGGTATAAATAGGAATAATTGGCATTTCACTAATAAGTAATTTTTCTGCTCGATTTAAGTATTCATATCTTAAAGCTTGATCGTTTGTAGAGTTGGCAATGGCTAATAAGTCGTCATACTCTTTATTCTCCCAGCCAGTTTTGTTATTTCCTCTATTAGGCCTTAGGGTATCTAAAAATGTATTAGGATCCTCGTAATCTCCAATCCAGCCCGCTCGAGATATTTGAAAGTCTCCAGTCATTTCTCTTGCCAAGTAAACCTTCCAATCTTGGTTTACAAGTTGCACTGAGATGCCCAGATGTTGTTGCCACATCTGCTGAATAGCTAAAGCAATTTTTCTGTGACCTTCTTGTGTATTGAATAAGATTTCAAGAACGGGAAAAGTACTAGTATCCTCATACCCAGCTTCAGCCAATAAAGATTTAGCCAACTCGGGATTAAACTGAATAGATGTATCAGGCTCATAACCTGCTGTTCCTGGAGGAGTAAAAGAATAAGCAGCTAATTGACCGCATTTTGAAACCTTTTCAACAATCTGTTTTCTATTCAATGCATAAGCAAGCGCTAGTCGAACACGCTTATCTTTAAGTACAGGATGATTCGTATTCACCCTATAGAAATATGTACCCATGTAAGGCTCAATCCTGAGATCAGGGTTCTTGTTTTCAATATAAACAGGACACTTTTCAAGAGGCACAACATTAGTAACGTGTAACTGCCCTGCTCTAAACATCCTATCTTCAGTAGATTCATTGGACACTGGATAATATCTAATTTCATTTAAACGAACATTAGAAGCATCCCAATATAATGGATTTTTTTCTACAGTAATTTCTTTGTTTAGTTCCCATGTTTTTAGATTCATAGGACCATTGCAAACAAAATTTCCTGGTCGAGTCCATTGACCATTTCTATCATCAATTGTCCCATGTTCTAAAATAGTATTTTTATGAACTGGGTAAGTACTATAGTGACTAAGTAGCTTGATAAAAAATGGAGTGGCATTTATGAGCTCAACTTTTAATTTAAAGTCATTTACAGCTGTGACTCCTACCGAAGAAAAATCATTGTTTAACCCTTGATGATAATCTGATGCACCCTTAATGTAATAAAGCATATCGGGATATTGTGACCCTAGTGATGGAGTTAAAATTCGCATCCATGACCACACAAAATCCGAAGCAGTAAGCTGATCACCGTTCGACCATTTCGCGTCTTCTTGCAAGAAAAAGGTATAAGTTTTGCCGTCAGGACTTATAGTCCAAGATTTTGCAACGCCTGGGAGGTTTTCACCTCCTTTAGGATTTGCAATAGTCAAACCTTCGCACATTGCAATGAGTAAGTGATGCTCTGGGACTCCAGTTACTATGTGTGGATCTAATCCTTGTGGCTCACTGCCATTTCCAAAGTGAAGAATTTGTTTATCTAATCCATCATCAACTGGTGTGATTGATGGAGAGCATGCCATGAGGAATGACACTGAAAACAGGTATGTTAGATATTTAATTTTCATGACTTAATTATACTTTAGCCTCTCCTAAAAAAATGATAAAAAATATAACTTAATTTTGTAAGTCAAAAGCCATTATTTGCCTGAAGCATACTTGAATGGAAGTAACCTTTGATAAATATATCAATGAGTGAACATCAAAGTAATTTTCTAACCATGAAATTTAGTAATATAATCATTGGTCAATGATATATAAGCTTTATAAAACGTTAAATTATTACTCTCATGTTAAAAAATAAAAAAATCCTTATTGCAGGTCTTGCTAATAAACATTCCATCGCAGCAGGTATTGCTAAGGCGATGAGTGCTCAGGGTGCAGAACTCGCATTCACCTATCAGAGCGAGAGGCTGAAGGGTAATGTTGAAAAAATAGCTCATGAATTAGGATCAGATTTGCTTTTTGAGTGTGACGTTGCATCGGATGAAAGTATTGACAGTATGTATAAAGAGCTTTCAAAGCATTGGAAATATTTTGATGGATTTGTTCATTCAATTGGCTATGCACCGGCTAATGAACTTGAAGGCAACTTTGTTGATGCGTCTACAAGAGAGGGTTTTAGGATAGCCCATGATGTTAGTTCCTATAGTTTTACAGCTATGGCTAAAGGTGCAAAACCAATGCTCAATCCAAACTCAGCATTACTGACATTAACCTATTTAGGTGCTGTTCAGTCCCTCCCTAATTACAACGTCATGGGTTTAGCAAAAGCCAGTCTTGAGGCTAATACAAGATTTCTTGCAGCTGCTATGGGACCTGATGGCATCAGGGTGAATGCGATCTCAGCTGGACCAATAAAAACATTAGCGGCTTCTGGGGTAAAAAACTTTAGAAAAATGCTCACCAGCTATGCAAATAGAGCTCCATTGAGACGAGCAGTTACAACAATGGAAGTAGGCAATGTTGCCGCTTTTTTATGCTCAGATTTAGCTAGTGGAGTAACGGGTGAAATTACTTATGTGGATGCTGGCTTTAATACCGCGGCTATGTCGATAGAAGAATATTCTAATTAATTTGAAGTAAGATTCTTTAAGCGAACCTTTTGGTTCTTTTTAAATGCCTGATCAATAAACCCAGAGTACTGCCTGCCAAGAGTTTCAGCATAAAAATCTCGATATTGATCAATTGAATCACTTAAGTCAGCTTTGCTTGGAATAACCTCATTAGAAGATTGAGCCCAGAACCTGTCTCCATTAAGAGCAGTGCTGGTAACAAGTGCTCCAATAGAAGATTCAAATGTCTCAGTTATTACCTCAGGAGGAAGCAAGGAAGAGAAACGTTTAACATTTTTAAATGTTTCGTTGCTGATGCCGGCTATACCAGGCAATACCTTTGAACCTGATAGAATCTCTTCAGCATCCTGCGAGAAGTCTTCAATGAGTTGGTTTGCTTTTTGAGATCTAACTTCTGTAATAGCTTGTTCTGCGACATCAATAAATGGTTGAACCGATGACTCAAGTTTTTGCGTCAGCATGACAAAAGCATAACTGTCTTCGCTTTCAAAGATTTCAATCTTATTGGGGGCAACGGCTGCATCAAATAAATCTTCAGATGAGTAATTATTAAAACCCTGTAGGTTGATCTCTTGGATATTCTGCAGTCCCGTAATCGAAATAGATTGCTTTGCTGCATCTGCAAGCTCGCCAAGGGTGGAGCCTTCTAAAACCATTGCCTCTAAATCTAGAAAACCTTCTTGCATTAAAGCTAAAGCCTCAGCATCAACTAACTCCTCAAGAAGTTGCTTCTCCATCTCTGCAAAACTTTTAACCTCAGGCTTTAATACTTCTGTTAGCTTTAAAATGTGGAATGAGTCATCGAGCTCTAAAACTTCACTTAATTCATTTAACGCCATGCTTGATATAGCTGTTTCAAACTCCTCAGGGAAAGCATTGCCAGAAGAGAGGCCGAGGTCTCCAACAGAATCTTTAGAGCCTGCATCATCGCTAGATTCGGTCACAGCGCTCTCAAAAGTTAGCATTCCTAACTGGATGTCCTCTAAGACTTTGTCTATTGCCTCTCTGGCATCGACGGCATTATCGTAATTAGATTTCTCTATCATGTAATGGGAAATCCTATTTTGCATCTGACCTTCTATGTCATCAGTATAATCAGCATAAGCCTCTTCAATGTATCCATCAGGCACATTAACCTGCTCTTTAAATGCATCGAAAGTTAAAACGATATAAGAAAAATCTCTTTGCTCTTGCGAAAGAAATAAAAATGGATTGGCGTCGTAAAATTCTTGGCCCTCGGTTAGAGAGGCTTTCTGAGTATTCTCTAGTTCAGCTTTATTTATCTTGATAAAATTAATATCCCTAGAGGTCTCAAGCATCGAAGCCATAGCAATAATCTCGTTTTCAATAGGAAATGCTGAAACACCCATTGCCTTGAGCAATGTATCAAGAGACATGCTTTCTTGAACTAACCGAATATATTCATCTGCTGTAAAGCCGTTCATTCTTACAGATGATTCGAATAATGCTTGATCAAACCCCTGATCACCTTGAAAATTATCAAGGTTAATAATTTCCTGTTTAGCTTTTTGCTCAGAAGTAGTTAGGCCCATTCTTTTGGCTTGAGCTAATAGAGTTTTCTGATTAATAATTTCATTTTTAATCAGCCCCAATGAAGTCTCTTCATCGAGATCCTCTAAAGAAAATTCTTCGCCGTAAATTGATTGGAGTCTTTGTGAAACCTGGGAAGTAGCCAGGTTAACATCAGTTTGTGTGACAGGCTCTCCATTGACAGTTCCATAACTGCTAAAAGTAGTCCCAAAGGATGTGGATCCAAGGAATACAAAGGGGATGGCCAGAATAACCGCAATAACGATTACCCTTTTGCCTGATAAAAAGTTTCTAACTGACTCTAACATAACTAAATCATCCTTTTAAAAGCTAACAATGATACATAAAAAAAGGGTGCTTATGCACCCTTTTTTGTAAGACTATAAAATCTAAAGTAAATTAAGAATTTTTAACTTTATCTTTTAAACCTTTACCAGCTTTAAAGCCTGGAACTTTTGATGCAGCAATATGCATTGAAGCACCTGTTTGAGGGTTTCTTCCTTCTCTAGCAGCTCTGTGTCTAACTGAAAAAGTTCCAAAACCTACAAGTGAAACTGTATCTTGTTTTCCTAAAGCGTCACCAATAGAATCTAAAACCGCGTCGACAGCTCTCCCTGCTGATGCTTTGGTTACGTCTGCTGATGTTGCTACTGCGTCTACTAAGTCTGATTTATTCATTTGATTCTCCGAATTATTTAAGTACCTAGGTATATGAAAAGCCATACACAGGTAAATGTCAAGTATTAAAACCTATTCTAGTGGGGCTTGGAGGGCGAAGTTCGAGAAGCGATGTTCTTATTTTTTGAAATATTTTTACTGACACGTTTTTTTTTCAATGGCTTGGGTTCTGAAATTAAGGCTTGGGAAATTACTTCATCGACCCATCGAACAGGAATGATCTCTAACGCATGAGTAATTTGAGATGGAATTTCTCGAATATCCGCAGCATTTTCTTCAGGAATAATCACCCTTTTAATCCCGCCTCGCTTCGCTGCCAAGAGTTTTTCTTTCAAGCCGCCAATTTTAGTTACCTGCCCATGCAATGTTATCTCTCCAGTCATAGCAGTATCAGATCTAACTGGTATCCCTGTAAACACAGAAATCAATGCTGTGCACATTCCAACACCAGCACTAGGACCATCTTTTGGCGTGGCACCATCCGGCACATGAATATGAACATCATATTTTTCATAAACATCAGCTGAAATTCCAAGCTTCTCAGAGCGGGAGCGAACCACTGTTAAGGCAGCTTGAATTGACTCTTGCATGACATCGCCAAGTGAACCAGTCTTAATTACCCTGCCCTTACCAGGCACATAGGAAGTCTCAATAGTTAAAAGCTCGCCACCCACTTCAGTCCAAGCTAGGCCAGAAACTTTCCCAACAATATTTTCAATATCAGCTTGCCCAAATGTAAACTTAGGCACGCCACAGTATTTCTCAAGATTCTTGGGAGTGATATTTATTGAGGATTTTAATTTCTTAGTATCTGATAAGACCCTTTCTTTAACTGACTTTCTAAAAATTTTAGCAA
>Ga0302125_10001178_pt1 | contig 13378 bp, 15 predicted proteins | sample CB4_surface_MG_FD_203111 | JGI IMG/M metagenome (GOLD analysis project Ga0302125, IMG submission 203111) | Marine microbial communities from Western Arctic Ocean, Canada - CB4_surface | ecosystem: Environmental > Aquatic > Marine > Oceanic | place: Canada: Western Arctic Ocean | collected... | reverse complement strand
GGTTGCTGCGGGAGGCAAGACCGCCATTGTGGGTTAGCCGGGGAAGGTACCCTGTGGGAGGCAGCTCTTCGACGGCTGGCTCTGTGAAAAGTGCGGTGGCACTCTCGCGCGGGGCAATGCCGGTCCGGGCGAGATGTTCGCAGCTCAGGAGGAAGGATTGCCCGCGCGTCGGATCCTGGTCGTGCTGGGCTTGGGCGACTGCCCACCCTACGCCTGGACTACGGTAGTTACTACCATAGTAACCAATCTATCCCTTAGTCACTAGAAACTACCCCCTAGTCGGCCGTATTAGGGAACGCTGCTGTTAGTTACTCTGTCAAGAGGTTAGTCAGTGGGCTAGTTAGGGGTTAGTCAGTGGGGTAGTTGTTGGGGTAGTCAGGGGTTAGTCAGTGGGCTAGTGGGGTTAGTTAGTGGGCTAGTTCTTGGGGTAGTCAGGGGTTAGTCAGTGGGCTAGTTAGCGGGGTAGTCACGCACACTCCCAAGAACAAGAAACGATGCGTTCGCCACGTAAACGTCACAAAATGCAAATCGTAAGAACCATTCGCGTTACCGCTAACTTACCCAACATGCAAAAAGGCGCAGCTTTTAGTGTTACCCCAAAAAGAACTCAATAAAACGTACATGAGCCCACAAGCGCTAACCCTCTTAACCCTTAAGCCTTGTGGGCCCTGGACTTTCTGACTGCAATACACGCAATCATGCAAGCGCATGAAGAATCACACCCCGTCGCTCACGCGGATGTGACACGGAACAAGCGCCCACAGTTCGCGACCCCCCCGTCGTCTACTCCTCCCAACTGTTCGTCACAGCCCCTGACCCTGAGCACCCTAACCCTAACCCTAACCCTAACCCTAACCCCCCTTCCGCTTCGGCCGCGCCTTAGCACCAAAGATCGCGCTTCCGGGCCCCTAGAAGCCACGCTGCCAAATGATTGCGCCCGGCTTCCTGTTGAATGGAATGGTAGGCCAGATGGGCTCTACATCACTCAGCACCCAAGCATACGTGCTTTCGCCGTAATACCGCTGCGCGTCAGGCACGCAATGCCCTTCGCGCATCTGTTTCCACTGTGTCTGAGTCAACGGCCCGATACAATCTGTCACCGTGGCAGTCGCATATATCGCAGACGTACCAGACGCAGCGATGTAGATGCGCTCGCCTCTTTTCGTTGTGGCCTGACTCCGGATCTCATACCGCTTTTTGCCCGAGATAAACATCTTGACCCAAACGAGTTGAATAATGAGGATCGCGGGCTTCTGCGCGTCTGCGCGTGCGCATCTGCGCGTCTTCCTGCGATGGAGGTGGTATGACCTGAGTAACTATGGGAGCGACTGCCATGAGTAACTAAGGTAGGCCAAGTAACTATGGGAGCGACTGCCATGAGTAACTAAGGTAGGCCAAGTAACTATGGGAGCGACTACCATGAGTAACTAAGGTAGGCCAAGTAACTATGGGAGCGACTACCATGAGTAACTAAGGTAGGCCGAGTAACTATGGCGCATGGGAGCGACTACCATGAGTAACTAAGGTAGGCCGACTAACCCAGGCGCATGGGAGCGACTACCATGAGTAACTAAGGTAGGCCGACTAACCCAGGCCGACTAACCCAGGCCAACTAACGCGGCTACTAAGGTAGTAACGTGTAGTGCGCACCTACTTGTTCGTTGGTTTGGGCGACGCGTTTTCGTGCTGTGCCGCGGTCTCGTGCTGCGGAAAGACGCCAGCGCCGCTGTCGTTATTCTCCTTCTCCTTGGGTTGGCAGCGCAAAGACTTGCGTATCGCCGCCGCCGGCTTGCCGTTGAGCGCGCGCTTATTGTGCTGAGCTTTGCGTAAAGGCGAGCTGCCCAGCACGCTCGACGTGGCTTCGTGTGCGACGTGGCCGTCATCCGGCGCAGCATCAGCACCAACGGCGGCCAGCGCCGGGAGCAGATTCTGCGTCTGTACACGTGTGCAGCAAGCGACTAAGTGAGTAACTCCGCGAAGGAACTAAGCGCGTAACTAACCAGCAGGCGTAACTAACCAGCGGGCTGCTGCTAGGGCACGTGATGCCATTCTTGTCCATGCCGGTAGGTTCGACGAGCCCATCGTTGCTCTGGTTGGCGGCGAAGGCGAAGGAATCGAGACCTAAGGCGTCGCTCGAAGCGGGGGCGCCACCGGGGACTACAATCTCGGCGCCGGCGCTGATGGCGCGGGCGATGACGTTCAAGCCCATGGCGGCTTCGCATGGCGTGTTTGAAACCTTGTCCTCATTCTCTGGCTTTTGATTATTCTCAAAGTTGGCGAAGGCACTGCTGTCGAAACGTAAGGCGCCGCCGCCAACACAAATCTGATTCATGAGCTTGGCCACCTCGGCGAAATGAGCCTGCCCATGAAGTGGGTTACGCATGAGCCTGTCCAGTTTGGCCGTGGCGTCGTCGGCCGCCGCAAGCGCACCATCTTTGTCGGCGCCAGCCAGCGCATAGGCGTTGGGCGAGGCGGCGGTCGCAAGCAGCTTCGCTTGCTGGAGCAGCAATTCCTTCGACTCTCCGAAGAAAAAGCTCTCGTCCGTTGCCAGCACGCGACGGAGGAACGCCTTGTCAGCACCTTCGAGATATTTCTTCACTTTCGACGCGTTGATTTCGCCATCCGCCTCGTAGCCAGTGATTGAGTGCCATGCTTGGGTCAGTGCATCTGCGGTAGAGAACCCCTCCGACGCCGGCGCGGGAGCGGGCGCCGGCACTGGTGCCGTTGCCGCTGCGGGCGAGCCGCCTGCGGCTGGCGCGGGTAATGTTGTGCGGGCCCCGAGCAGATCCCCGAGCGTCGGCTGCTTCTGCACCAGCAGCTCTTTCCCCTCAGCGTCCTGCTGTATATGTACAGCAGCAGCAAAGCGACTAAGTGAGTAACTAAGTGAGTAACTCAGCGAAGGAACTAAGCGCACAACTAACCAGGGCTACGTGAGCGCGCCTTCGGCTGCGCGAGCGCGCGGGCGGCTGCGGTCACCTGGCTGCCTTCGTCGTTGACGCGGGCCATGCCATTCTCGGCCGCCGCAAGCGCACCATCTTCGAGATAGGGAGTCAAGTCCTCCGAATCCTGTATAGTGCAGCAAAGCGACTAAGTGAGCAACTCAGCGTAGGAACTACACGCGCAACTGGTCAGCAGAGGTGAATAGCGCACTCACCTGGCTCTCGTGATCGTGCCAAGGTTGGTGAGCAAACTGCGGCTGCACGTCACCTTCCTTGTCCTCCTTGATGAAGCTCCATTCGGTGTTGTAGTTTGTCTCCATCAAACGGTTCATGTAGTCGCCGTCCTCGTACTGCACCATGAAGCTGCCGCGCCACGTGCCCTCCTTACCGCCCTTTGTCGCCCTTTTACCGCCCTGAGCAAGCTCCTTGATCGTGCCGATCGCGTAGATGGGCTTTGATGTGTCGAACCAATAGTGCACGATTTTCTGTCCGACCTGCGACGCAAATGTGTTTGCAAGAGCACGGGCGAGCGGGTTAGCCCGAGTGACTAACCCGCTCGCCCGAGTAACTACCCGACCAGCCCGAGTTACTAACCCGCTCGCCCGTACTAACTACCCGCCCAGTCCGAGTTACTAAGTTACTACCCATGTGGTCAATACCTACCTGGTACAGGTCCGGGCTCATCCCTAGCAGCACGACGGAAGGGTTGTCTTGCAGGAAATCCGTCTCGGTGATATTGACCTTCGGGAGCTGTTTCACAAAGTGACAAGCCATGAGCGCTGGCCGGTGCTGTGAGCGGGATGCTTGGCGAGCGCAGCGTGTGTACGTGGTAAGGGGGGTTGAGGTTTGAGGGAGGGTTGGAGTGGAGGGAGCGGACGCACATCATCAGCTTTCGCCTTGCTTGGGCGAGGTTTCTTTGTAACCGCCATTTCGCCCAGGCCGAGCGAGGCCAATTGCGCGGCGTTGTTCACAATATTTTCCAGCCGTTGCATTTCGTATTCGCTTGTAGTATTTTCCTGGTTCTGTGGTGCGAGGGCGGCGTGGTGTGAGGCGTGTGCGGCCACGAACGCCGCGCGCAAGACGTGGCGCAGGGGTACGTGTGAATAACTAGGTGAGTATCAAGGTGAGTAACTAGGTGAGTAACTAGGTGAGTAACTAGGTGAGTGACTAGGTGAGTAACTAGGTGAGTAACTAGGTGAGTGACTAGTGGGAGACGAGTAACTAATAAGCTATACTCGAGCTCACCCTTCCTAGGTGAGTGGCTGGGGGGCTACTCGGGCTCACCTTGTCTGGTTTCCTTTTCTTCTTCTCGCCGATGATGCCGCCATTCTTCTTGAACTCCGCCAGTTCCGTGTCGTAGCGCTTCTTGTCCGCTTCCGCCATCTTGGTGTACGGCTCTTTCTCGCTCAAGTCCATTTCAGTCCATTGCTTGCCCAGAACCTTGGAAAGGTCGGGCAGGGTCGCCCCGGGGTTGTCCTTCTTCACCTCGGCGCGCATCGCGTTTGTGAAGAATAGATAAGCGTTCTTGGCCCCCTTGGGGGGCGTGGGGCCCGCGCCGTCGGCGGTGGCGGCGGCGCCGGCGGTGGCGGCGGTCGTGTTGGCGGCGGCGGCAGGCATAATGGCGGCGGCTTTGGCGGCGGCGGCTTTGGCGGCGGCGGCTTTAGCTTCGTCGGCTGCTTTAGCTTCGTCGGCGGCTTTAGCTCCGTCGCCGGGTGGATTGGCGGCGGCGGCAGCGGAGGCGGCGGCCGCGCTGTCGGCGGCAGCGAGAGCGGCGGCATCGGTGAGCGGAAGCGAGCCGTTCGAGGCCCGGCTCTGCGCGCTTCCCGTGACGAAGGTGATCCCCATCGGTCGCGGCTTTCCAAGTGACGACCCCGCCGGTTGGGATCCAGGTGACGACCCCACCGGTTGGGAGGGAACAGACAGCGGCGGCGCGGGGGGCGCTGCGGGGTGGTGGTCATGCACCGTCGGGAGTTCCATCCCCTCGGCGAGTACGTGAAGGCCAGTCGCTTGCTGCACCTGCTGCTGGGAGACAGCTGTGGGCGCCAAGTCTCCACTCTGCGGCAGTGGCGTGGGCGCGAGCTGGGGCGCCTGCAGAGGCTCGGCCGCCGCGCCTGGCGTCAACGCGGGAGTGAGCTGTGGCGCTGGATTGAGCTGTGGCGCAGATAATGGGCTTGGCGATGGGTATTGCGACGACAGGGCAACAGAGGCAATGGAAATGAAGCCCGCTGGCCGCGCACTGATGACGCCGCCGCTACCTCCTGACGCCAACCTCCGCACGCTGGGCTGCATCGAAGCAGCCGGCGAGACATCACTGCCAAGCGCTTCTGAGCTCGTAAGGCTCGATTGGATCGCGGTACCGAGATTGGCTGCCGCCAGAAGAGCAGGTGGGGAAGACGAGGGTTCCGTTTCGAGGGCGGCCTTAAACCTCGCAATGCTACAGACGATTGCCGATGTGGAATCAACGTCGTCAGAGACATTGAAGAAGGGAAGGCGTTTTTCCAGGACGTTGTTCAGCATCTGCTCGCTGATCAAAGTGCTCGGCACACACCCCACCATGTCCTTGAACTTCTTCTTGTAGTCGGTGTTCTGTGCGCAAGATGGGGCCGTGGGCAACTCCACTAACTACATGCGCAACTACATGACATGAGCTACTAAGCGAGTAACTAAGCGAGTCTAAGCGGGTAACTCACCCGATTCATTTTCTTGCGCGGGTTTTGGAAGTCCCACTTCAGCGAAAACACGAAGGAGCGGTCGCAGCCGCGGACCACCGTTGACCCCTCAGTCTTGCCACCGCGGTCGGGAAGATACGGGTAGAGCTTCGCCAGCTTGTTTCCGACGACGGTGCGCATGGTCGAATCGATGTGAGCCTCATCGAGCACGGCCACCATGATGGTAATCGCGACATAGCGGATGTATGTGAACTCGTCCTCTGTGATGGGGTACTTGAGCGGGTTCGGGGTAGTTGCTTTGGGGAAGTCCGCATACGTGAAATCGATACGCTCCAACTTCTTCTGCGCGATCAGGCTGGCACTCATTGCTGGTTTTTCCGGATCGAAGAACTCCGCCTTGCAGCGCTTCTTCTCCTTCTTGTCCTGCACGCAGACCTTGGTCGAATCATAAAACTCGATGCCGAGGTGCGACTGTATCGTGTCCAAGAACCACGGCTTCTGCACCTTCTTGTTGTTGAGGATCTCCAGCATCGCGTTCCTTGGCATTTTGGTCATGCCAAGGACGTCGATAACGCCAACCTCGTCTGCCAGCAACTCGCAGATGGTGTCCGCTTCGTTCAAGCTGTTCGCGGAAACTTCCTTGCCCCGCGCCCTGTGCGACGCGAAGCAGTAGAAGTACTCGTTCGTGGTGGCCCCCTTGTTGTCCCTGAAGGAAGCAGGCTCTCGCGGCGCTCCTACCAACATGGCTCGCTGGTTGGTGCGTCGTTTGCAAAGTATGTTAATTGCCGTGACGCGAAGTATTATAATTGCCGTGACATAAACAATAATTCTGCGGACTTTTGAAAACGTCCCACCAATTATCCTGGCACGCAAAGCGACTAAGGGATAGTTTAGTCACTACGGTAGTAACTACCGTAGTCCAGGCGTAGGGACCTGCGTGTTTCCAAGCGAACACAAATGTGCTACAAGTGAAGATGACAAAATCGACACGTGGCATGTACGTGGCGTAGTATGTATAGTATGTATGTATGTAGAGTATGCTGCTCTACCACACAGAGTGCTGTGGTATCACACAGCAAAGCAATCGCAACTCCCCGTCACAGTAAGCCTCAAACCTCAGAGCCCTTGCACAGAGCCCTTACTCACGACTCAGCACTCAGCTCTCAGGTACGCCTGTGCCTCCACCACGGCTGCCTCCACGACTGACGCCACAACCGCGCCTCCGCGGCTCGCTCACCCTCTCGGCGCACCCTCTCGCTCGCCCTCTCTCCCGCTGCGCACCCGACCGAGCTGCGCAGGCTCACTTCTGGCGGAATACATTCCGCGCCTCGTACGCGCCGTGTGTATCCTGCCCTCCTTTCGCAGCCTTTGCAACGGCAAGCTCTGCGAAGGTAGCTTCCTGGCGAGCACGCGAGGTCTTCAGGTGTTTGGACTCCACCTTCGTGGTGCGGTTCTGCTCCTTGTTGAGCCAAGCGGGCTTCGGGAGCATGGTCTCGAAGTGGCGCGCGTGGCGTTGATTGTCGAGCTGCGGGTGGTTGAGGAACTCGTAGACCACGATAATCGCCTCGTGGGTCGTCGCCAGGAGGTGCATCACGTCCACGAGTGGAATTGACTCTGTCTCCGGGATGCCACCGTTGAGGGTCTTCATGAAGTGGAGCGAGACGACCGGCACCTCCTCGTGGCAGTAGACGGCGACCTTCACGAGGTACACCGGCCTCCCGTCCGCTATGTTGTTGTACATGCCAACCCCATGCGCGTCCTCCAGCATGTCAAACAGGTCCACCCAATGGTGGCCCGCCAGGTTCACCATAGGCCCAGACGGCGTCTGTTCGTAGAAGTCGTTGTAGTTGCTGTACGCCCCGTGCGCGCAGAGGCCGTCGGCCGCCACCGGGGGGATGGTGCGCTTCTCCGCGCCGCCAACAATCTTGGTCAGCATGGTGCGCAGCTCCTTGAGACCGGTGCCGCGGTCTGGCTTGGCGGTCGTCGGGATGCCGTTGAAGGAGACGATCTTGTACCCTGTGTCCTGCCAGGTCGAAAAGGACCCGCTCCAGCCGTGGGCGTCGAACGTGAGCATGCCGTTGATGTGCGCCGGAGGAACATCCGACATCGCTCGGCGCTGCTACTGACGCGCCGCGTGGGTGGGGCGCTGCAATCAGGAGATTTATTTTCATTGATTATTCCCGTGACGTGACGCGAAGTATTATTGGGACAGCAGCACCGTCGGACCCCGCGTGACGCTGGAGACAGCGTGACATGACTCGCTCGTCGCGCGGAAACCCGAGGTCAGAGACCAAAGACGTGTGGACTTCAATCGACAAGGCACGAGAAGTGCTCAACCTACGACTGCAAGGCAGGAGCAGGCGCCGACTCGAGCGAGAAGAAATTTGCCAGTTCAAAAAGCATACCAGCGCGGTTCACGACTCGTCCAAGCTGTCGAAGCGTCGCAGAAAGAAGCTGCGAAGACGGCTCCACGATGCGATCATCTACATCGACAACATCGAGCAGCCGCAGGCCTCACTGCTGCCACCGTCGAGAACGCAGCGCAGCCACCAGGAGCCGGACCACTTCACCTTCGACACGAAGACGCCAACGCTTGACTGGGAGCTGCGGCGTATCACAACGCAAGCTGAACGCGTGCTGCTGACAGGGCCTCCAGTATTCATGGATTTCGGCGCGCGCCGTGCTCCCTGTGGCTTCCGTGATGCTGCCACATACATCCGCGGCCTCGGCAGTGGGATTGCGCGCGAGCTGCCGTCGCGAGAGGAGAAGCCGAGCCTGATCGGGCCGCAGCCCGTCATGATCAAAGTGCTCGCGCCGCAGACCGTCGGATCTGGAGGCAAGAGGCCATGGGACTACGAGTGGGAGGACATTACCCACGACCCGAGCTGTGCGCTGACCAAGGCCTGCTACCTCCAGGTCTATTACGGCGGCGACGACGCAAAGCAGCTGCAGGAGCGCGCACGTGCGCGTTTGCCGGCGTCGCTGATTCTACGTGGCCATCAGAAATCTCTCATCAACTTCGTCTCGCTGACGCCGTCGTACTCGGGCACGCACTTCGACGGCACGCCGTCTGTGCTTGTGTGCCTCGCGAAGACTCGCGAGGTGTGGCTGGCGCCTCCCCACGTGAAGAAGGCATGCAGCCTCTCGGGTGTGCCAGGCCAGACTCGCTATCTGGATTATGACCCGCGCGCGGACGGGGGGCGCCACCGTTGCTGGCAGCATGTGGAACTGACGGAAGGGCAAGCGCTGTTCATACCCGCTAAGTGGTGGCATGCCGTGTACGGATCGGCTGGGTCGATCGGCATGTCACTTGATGTGGAGCGTGCGTCTGTGCGTATGAAGTGAAGAGACTAACTATTTAGCTCCGCGCGAGGTACTGAGACGCGATCCCCACATTATAACTGCCGTGACATAAACAATAACTCTGCGGACTTTGTCTTTAATTGCAAACGACCCACCAATAATCTCCTGGCACGCACAGCGAGTGCGGCCATGTCGGTGTTGGGAGTCAGGTGCCCCAATTGTGGCCATTGGGCCGAATGTGGCAACTTGACGCAGCATCACCGGCGCAACCCTGAGTGTTTCCAAGCGATCACCGGCGCAGACCTACTACACTGTTTGCCCGCAAATGACGAGCCTGCAACGACGACGAAGCTGCAGCAGGACAACATCCCCTCGCAACTTGTGAACTTTTCCAACAGGTGTGGGCACTCGATGATGGCGGGCTTCAACAAGCTTTACAAAAGCTATGTATCCGACGAAGCAACGAACGCGCTCTGCACGACGAGCACGGCGCTTCTGTCTTGCCTGGAGGACGAGGTGGCGGTGTCCCGCAGCGAGGAAGAGACTCGACAGATATTTGCTGCTGCGCGGCGAGTCATCACCAACCTTCATTCACCAGCACGGCGTTTCAAATACAACGTGGAGATTTTGAAGGTGCCGTTCATCGAACCGATACTATACCAGTCGCTGACGCGGGAGCAGTCGAAATCCTTTGCCGTGCGCTTCAATGTGGTCCAGACAATTACAAGGATTCTACAAGCGCAGCTCAGCACGAGGGTACGACCTCGAATCCACCTGTTGCGTGCACGCCTGAGTGGCGCGTGGTGACTACGCGCCGTGTTCAGGTAGAGATAATGCAAGTCTCTGACTGGCTCAAGACGGGAGACTTCCACCGAAAACATGCGACTGTAATTCGAGGACCATTCGATGGAGACAAGGCCCGATTCCACCATGAGTTGATGCGCAAAGCGACGCCCGACGAGGCTCGGGACATTCGTATATTAGTGCAGGCCACGCGCACGTGCTCGCGCGCGCACCTGCCCCCGCCCCCACCTCTCGTATTCTGTGCTGCCCCAACTCACTGAGTAACTCACTGAGTAACTCACTGAGTAACTCACTGAGTAACTCACTGAGTAACGCACTGAGTAACTCCTGACTCCATTGCCCCCAGAAACACAACGACGAGGCCACGACGGTGGGAGGGCTGAGCACGCGCGCCAAAGATCGGAAGTATAGCGTGACGTCGTTGAAGATTATGAACTTGCCTGCGAAGGCGCGCAACCACTGGGCGAACGTGTGCCTGATCAACATCGTGGCGTCCTCAGTCCTCAAGCAGAAGGGTGGGCTTCTGTGGTCGATAAGTGGCCGCGGCCCGCAGGGCATCCGCGCAGAGACTTCAAGTTTCGCGGACGAGATGCTCGCGCTGGAGAGGGGAGTCTGGATCGAATTGATCTCGCCGATCACAAACATGCCTGAATCATGGCGGCTCAAAGTGTTCGACGGCCCCTGGGCTGTCGATTGGCTGTCTAAGCAAGCACTGTCTCCCTGCGCTGAGTCGACGAGCGCCACTTGTCCGTGCTTGGACTGTAAGTGGATTTCGATCGCTCAACGTCGCAGGTCGGTGCAGACAAGCAAACGGACCCCGCCGCCCGCGCCGAAGACGATGGCTGACCCGGTAACACAGCAAAGATCGGTTCGGGACCATGCGAAGAAGGTTGCAGAAGTGCAGGAAGCCGTAGCCGCGGCAAAAGAGAAGCTGGCAGCAATGCCCACTAACCAAATCGCTTGCGCAGGTGATGCCTCCAAACCCTCGCACGCCACTCCGCCCGCGTTCGCCATAGTCACTCTCACTTATTTGCTCGCCATAGTTACTCGCTTAGTCGCTCGCCATAGTTACTCGCTTAGTCGCTCGCCATAGTTACTCGCTTAGTCGCTCGCCATAGTCACTCACATAGTCGCTCGCAGACACGGCCCATTCCACATGAGCTACCCTTTGCCGCCGCAGAACCGCGGACGCTGCAGGAAATCACCTGCCAGTTGGAGCAGTTGCGCTCAATAGCAGGATCCTTGAGTGCGGCGCAGTTGGAATCCGAGCTCAGATCACTAGGGATGTCGAAGCTCCATTACGCTTTGGACCCTCTATACTGGCCAGAAGGCGTGAGCGTCATCGATGACTTGGCGGCGGATGTCATGCATATATATGGCGCCGGCAAAAGCGCCAAGCTCTTTGGCATGGGCCTGAAGGTCTTGTTCAAAAATGGTGCGGGCTTTGTGAATTGCCCGGATCCGTGGGCGGCTGTTAATGCCAACGCAGGGCAGCTGAGGCTGCCAAAGAGCCGACGGCTGCCATATATCCGTGAGCCGTACAAGGATAAGTCTATGGACGAGGTCAAGCTCGAACTCAACTCGGCACAGACGCACACTTTCATTATCCACGTCCTGTCATTGGTCGACCCGCTTCTCACGACCAAGGGTAGGGAGCATCCGTCATGGGCGTGCATGCTAAAGCACCGCGAGGTGCTGCAGCTGTGCTTGCAGCATACTTTCGAGATTCCTCGAGATATCGAGTACCTTAGCCGTGTCCAAGAAGAGGAATACAACAAGTTCTTGCAAGTGAGCGTGCCCGCGATGCCGCCCTGTTGCACGTGCGGCGGCGCTTGGTCGCAGATCCCTCGCACGCTCCCTCGCGCGTCCCCCGCCAGCCACTGAGGGAGCCCTAGGCGCGCACTAGTCCCGTGGGGTTTGCATCACGCGGAATCCATTGATTGGACTCGGGCAGGGCCAACCGGGCTGACATAGGCTCGGGGGACTACGGTCACCTTGGCCCGTCGCCCGGTTCCGTGTGAATTCCCTCGCGCGCCCTCGCGCGCCCTCTTAACAGCCGACTTAGCAGCCGACTAGGCCGACGCAACTAACCCCACTGTTGTCGCTGTGCGCCTGCGCAAGGTGAAGGAATTTGAAGGCAACGAGATCCCGAAAGACCATCTTGCTCTGCACCTGGGTAAGTATCTCAAGCTCCATGGCCCCCTTCGGGATCTATGGTGTTTCCCGTGGGAAGATTTCCTTAGGGTGAGTCCTGCCCATCGAACCGTTCTGGTTGCGCCACTAGCTTAGTAACTAGGGCAGCGCAGCTTAGTAACTAGGGCAGCGCAGCTTAGTAACTAGGGCAGCGCAGCTGAGTAACTAGGGCAGCGCAGCTGAGTAACTAGGGCAGCGCAGCTTAGTAACTAGGGCAGCGCAGGCCAGCTGAGTAACTAGGGCAGCGCAGCTGAGTAACTAGGGCAGCGCAGCTGAGTAACTAGGGCAGCGCAGCTGAGTAACTAGGGCAGCGCAGCTGAGTAACTAGGGCAGCGCAGGCCAGCTGAGTAACTAGGGCAGCGAAGCTGAGTAACTAGGGCAGCGCAGCTTAGTAACTAGGGCAGCGCGGCCTTAGTGATTGTGAGATCGAACTTGGGCGCTGTGGAACCAGTCGATATCGATGTCTGTCGTGCGCGCAGTTCATCATGGCAGCTGCCAAACGAAGCAACTACAGGTACGCTGCGTACAGCATGGCCAAGTTTTGGTCTATGCGAACAGCACTAGCTCTCGTTGATAATGAGGCCGAGCACGCGTTCGACGACATGGCCGTGTGTTCTTCGGAGGTGCTCACTGATATGACTTCTGCGGCGAAGAATTCCACGTTGATCCAGGAGTGCTTTGGCCGGGAGGAGACCAGGCAGTGCTATGCCGTTCAGTTCATTCGGAGTTTCAATCTCAGCCTAGCAGACATTGAAATAGGTGAGTGGGTCCTGTGTGTAGAAGGTCCGCTTCGCGTCGTGGGGAGAGTTAGTGAGATCGCTGAGTTGTTCTGCCCCACGCGAACATATTTGCGTATGCTTCTCATTGAGGCTCATATCGTGCTTGGTCTGGATGAGACCGCGGGGGGTGCAATATGCATTGATCGTGCCACACCGTGTCTGTCTGAGCAGGGATTGCTGATTTCGTGCGAGTCGTGTTCGTTCTCTGAGCTTCATGTTGAGCAGTCTGATTCGGAGTATATCTTCACATATCAGTGAGCATGGACCATTGATTGAGCATTGTCATTTATAATCGCGTGCATCAGTCGATTACGGATTTTGTTTAACTCGATTTAGTTACTTAAACGTTGACGTAGTTACTCAACGTCGCTACGCCTAGAGAGTATACCCACAAACACTAGCCCACTGACTACCCCAACAACTAGCCCACACTGACTAACCCCACTACGTTACTGACTAACCCCTGACTACCCCAACAACTAGCCCACTGACTAACCCCTGACTACCCCAACAACTAGCCCACTGACTAACCCCTAACTAGCGCAGTGACTAACCCCTTGACAGAGTAACTAACAGCAGCGTTCCCTAATACGGCCGACTCGGGGTAGTTTCTAGTGACTAAGGGATAGATTGGTTACTATGGTAGTAACTACCGTAGTCCAGGCGTAGGGCGGTTGCTTCTCCAGCTCGT
>Ga0302125_10001174_pt1 | contig 13403 bp, 14 predicted proteins | sample CB4_surface_MG_FD_203111 | JGI IMG/M metagenome (GOLD analysis project Ga0302125, IMG submission 203111) | Marine microbial communities from Western Arctic Ocean, Canada - CB4_surface | ecosystem: Environmental > Aquatic > Marine > Oceanic | place: Canada: Western Arctic Ocean | collected... | reverse complement strand
CAATTAGGGTTGGCATCATTGATCCCGAAGGAATTTTAAAAGGCTCAACAATAAAAGAACGTATAACAAACACCAAAAGTAAAACAGGGAAAAAACTTTTGCCATACTCAACAATTAATGAAGGTTTTTGTTTTATTGATCGCATTCTTTTAAGAATTAAAATATCAAGAAAATATATCAAACCTGTGATTATCGTTGCTGCCATCAATAATTTTACAAACATCATTTTTCATCAACCTTTAAAATTGCAAGGAATGCTTCCTGAGGAATTTCTACATTACCAATCTGCTTCATTCTTTTTTTGCCTCTTTTTTGTTTTTCTAGCAATTTTCTTTTCCTTGATACATCGCCACCATAACATTTTGCCAACACATTTTTACGCATTGCCTTAACAGTCTCTCTAGCAATGATATTTGCGCCTATTGCTGACTGAATTGCAACATCAAACATTTGGCGAGGTATAAGTTGCCTCATCTTTGCAGCTAACTCTCTACCTCTATAGATACTATTACCACGGTGAACAATTAAAGAAAGCGCGTCCACTCTTTCCCCATTCACCATAATATCTAATTTCACTAAATCTGAAGGGCGAAATTCTAAAAACTCATAATCCATCGAGGCATAACCTCTAGAGATTGATTTAAGTTTGTCAAAAAAATCCAAAACAACCTCACTTAAAGGTATTTCACAAGTAATCATGACCTGCCTACCCAAATACTGCATATTTTTTTGAATCCCTCTCTTCTCATTCGTTAGAGTCATAACTGGACCTACATAGTCATTAGGCAAAAGAATTTTTAAAGTTATAATTGGCTCTCGAACTTCATCTATCACAGATAGGTCAGGTAATCTTGATGGATTTTCAATCAATTTAGTTTCGCCATCTTTTAATAATAATTCATATACAACGGTTGGTGCAGTAGTTATTAAATCCATTTCGTATTCGCGCTCGAGTCGTTCTTGAATGATATCCATATGAAGTAATCCAAGAAAGCCGCACCTAAAACCATAACCCAACGCAGTTGAGTTTTCAGGTTCAAAATGTAGCGAGGCATCATTTAGTCTTAGCTTCTCAAGTGCCGTCCTTAGAGCTTCGAATTGATTTGATTCAATTGGGTAAAGTCCAGCAAATACTTGGGGTTTTACTTCCTTAAAATCTGGGAATGCTTCGGTCGCCTTGTTATTTGATAGTGTAATTGTATCCCCAACTTTGGCATTATCTAGTTCTTTTATTCCACATATAACAAAGCCGACTTCGCCTGCAGTCAATGATTTTTTGTTCAAGGCTTTAGGGGTAAATACACCGACTTGCTCGCAAATAAATTCTGAAGATGTTGCCATAAGATGAATTTTGTCTTTTGGTTGTAATTGGCCATCAACCACCCTTACCAGCATTACAACACCGACATAGTTATCAAACCAAGCATCAATAATAATTGCTTTTAGTGGTTTATTAACTTCTCCCATTGGGTGTGGCACCCGCTCAATAACAGCTTCTAATATTTCTTCGATTCCAATTCCAGTTTTTGCTGAGCAAAGAATAGCATTCTGAGCATCAATACCAATAACATCTTCAATTTCTTTTTTAACTCTATCGGGATCAGCTGATGGAAGATCGATCTTGTTTAATACAGGAAAAACTTCTAAATTTTGATCGAGGGCAGTATAGCAATTTGCTACTGTTTGAGCCTCTACGCCCTGAGAAGAATCTACAACTAAAATAGCTCCCTCACATGCCGCTAAGGAGCGACTAACCTCATATGAAAAATCTACATGCCCAGGAGTATCAATTAAATTTAGTATGTATATATCTTTATCTTTAGATTGGTAACTTAAGGTTACAGTTTGGGCTTTAATAGTAATGCCTCTTTCTCGCTCAAGATCCATAGAGTCTAATACTTGATCCTCCATTTCACGGTCTGCAAGTCCGCCACAATACTGAATAATTCGATCAGCCAAAGTAGACTTACCATGATCAATATGGGCAATAATAGAAAAGTTTCTTATTTTTTTCATAGAAAAAGTATGCTTAAGAAAAATAAAGGCGCAAAACATGCCCTTTTTGAAGGTGTGATTTTACCCTATTGAATATAATTTTTAGAAAAAATTATTTACCTATCTTTACTGGAACAAAAAGAGTGTCTCCATTTCGATAAAGTAAGATAGCAATAACTTTTCCATCGGGTATTTTTCTCAAATTATTATTAAAAGCTTGGATTGATTTCACAGGAGTATTATTTACTACCAAAATGATATCTCCTTTTATTATTCCTGCAGTTAATGAGGCTCCTTTTAAATCTGTTACCAAAAGACCATTTCTGCCACCAATTTTTTTCCTTTGTTCCACTGATAAATTTTTTAAAGCTAACCCAATACGATTAAATTTATTAGGCTGTTTTTTCATGTTTATATTTTCAGCCCTATCTTGGGATGGGATTGCACCAACCTTGATATTAAGTGTTATAACTTTTCCTTTCCTTAAAATTTCAACCGGAACTGTTGTTTTAGGCTTTGTAATTCCAACGAATCTAGGCAGATCAGATGATTTATTAATAACATTTTTATTAAATTTTAATATTACGTCGCCAGGAAGTAGGCCGCCCATAGCTGCGGGAGATTTTTTCTCAATACCTGCAACAAGAGCCCCCTTAGTGTTACTCATACCAAATGACTCAGATAATTCTTTTGTGATTTCTTGAATTATAATTCCCAACCATCCACGAATAACCTTTCCATTTGTTTTTAATTGTTTAGCTACATTAATAGCTACATCAATAGGGATTGCAAAAGAAAGCCCCATAGATCCTCCCGTTTTACTATAAATCTGAGAATTTATTCCAATAACATGGCCCTTGGTGTTAAAAAGAGGTCCCCCAGAATTTCCTGGATTGATTGCAACATCTGTCTGAATAAAGGGTACAAAATTCTCCTGAGGAAGTGCGCGATTAATGGCGCTAATAATTCCCACTGTCATTGTATTTTCTAAACCAAATGGTGATCCAATTGCCGCAACCCATTGACCAACTTTAATAACGTCAGAATTGCCAAAAGTTACTTTGGGTAAGTTATTAGCTTTAATTTTAAGTAGAGCTACATCCGTTCTTCTGTCTAAACCTACAACTTCTGCATTAAATTCACGTTTGTCGGCTAATTTAACAACTACTGTCTGTGCTTGAAAAACTACGTGTGCGTTAGTAATTATGTAACCATCACTTTCAATAATGAAACCAGATCCTGTTCCAGAAATCGGTGCTTCCTGTCGCCCCCTTCCTGGGGGTGTCATTCCTGGAAAGCCAGGAATACCAAATCTTTTAAAAAATTCCTGTAGCTGCTGATCTTCTCTGCTTAAATTTATATCTTGATTTGATTGGGTTTCATTAATAACGCTAATATTAACTACAGTTTTACCTTGCTCCTCTGCAATGACAGAAAAATCAGGTAAATCAAGAGCATTTAAATTATTAAAAAATAATAATAATACGAAAAAAAAATTGAAGCTTAAATGTTTCATATTTTAGTTATATCCTTCTATCATATTTAATCTATTTTGGTTAAAATTGCTTCGCCAAACAATCTAGTGTGATTCTGAGCTGTTATAAATTTTAATAAAATTATTCCTAACGAGAACCCTAGAAATCCTCTATCTTTACTAATGAATATGGCTTCTTCTATCATATTTTTAAAATTCTATAGACTCACTAAAATTATTACAAGTACTTAATGGCACCGAGCCTACAGCCATAATTTGATATCCATTGTGATATCGAGCACAAATGTTATTTACCCCCAAATTTACTTGACCTACTTTAGGTTTTTGTCCACGAGTAATTGGCTTTATAAATAAAGATAAATAAGATAGCCCATCTGAAAAAACTAATTGGTGGCTAAGGATGTTTAATCCGGGTATGCGTTTGGTAATAAAATCGACTTCTTTATACCCAGGAGGAATTTTTTTTATGGTCCAAAATGGTACTTTGACGATACCTTGCCCAACTACTTTATCGTTAAATATATAATGTTTTGATGGGTCGACCTCTGGCTTAAACCAATCTAAATTCTTATCTTTAATCATATTGATTTGAGTAAAGGAAGCCTGCTCAATAATATTTTTGGCTTGATCCGTTACAACCATTTTTAATGGTAAAGAAGTTTCTTTATCGAGCCAAAAATAATAAGAGTATCTAAAACCATCAATTGGACTTAAAACTACTGACTGAGAATGTCTTCCGGCAATTCGTTCGCTTTTTCCAATACTTAAGCGATAAAAATTTTTGATTGAATCGGTATTGCTAGGAAAAACAGCTGGAAATAATCTTTGTTTTTTTCTTTTTTGAATGATTACATTATTATCTATTGTGTTGTAAACATAAATGGTTTTACCTTGGGATAATACTTCTCCCGGTGAGCCATCCAAGACATTCATTTTAATAAATTCTTGATCGTTATTCGTCGCGTGGGTTATCTCTATCGACTTAATTTCTTTATCATGCTGGGTGTGAAAAACCCCTTTATAGTCTAAAAGCTTTGTTGCTTGTGCTGCTTTATCAATAATTAGCCAAGGGTCTTCATTACCATAGCTGGTACTTATATAGGAGAATAAAAAACAGATAAAAAACAGTCGACGAAACATATATTATTTTCTATAGCTTGCTTGAATAAAAAGGTTAACATTTGAAGATGCACTTGCATGGTGATCATTAATTAAGTCTGTTGGTATATTTGCTTCTACCAATACTACAGAGTCAACAGGTTTAAAATCGGTAAGATTCAAAGCTGTTAAGCCGATAACAAATAATCCAGCAAAAGAAGCTGCTATAGGCCAATAATTTGACTTACTTTCCAAAGATTTATCTTTGGGCCTAGCAAATCCACCTAATTGCGTTGGCTCTTTTTCAATGGCATCCATAATATTGTTTGTTAAATTATTAGAACCAAGATGATTTTTTTGAATAACATCTCGAATTAATTGATAATACGACCAATTATTACTTTTCTTCTGCTTGTTTGATTTAATCAGAAGTTCATCGATTTCATGGCTTTCTAATTCATTATCAAACAGCGATGATAGTTTTTCATTCATAACATTATATTCCTTCTTTATTTACCAACGTTTATTTGTAGTTTCAATTAATGGTTTAAGTTTTTCAGCAATAACCTCACGCGCCCTAAAAATTCTTGAGCGGACTGTGCCTATAGGGCAATTCATTAAATCAGAAATCTCTTCATAACTTAATCCATCCATCTCCCGGAGAGAAATTGCCTCTCTTAATTCATTAGGCAAAGCCGCAATAGTTTGATTAACTGAAGCTACTATTTCACTACTCATCATTGTGCTCTCTGGGGTCTCATGATTTCTTAAATCTGGCGCATCTTCGAAATTTTCAATCTCTTCAATATCAACTTCATTCATAGCTTTTGGTCTTTTTCCAAGCTTAACTAAATGATTTTTTGCAGTATTAATTCCTATTCGATAAAGCCAGGTATAAAAAGCGCTATCGCCACGAAAATTATTAATTGCACGATAAGCTTTTATAAAAGAATCTTGAACAATATCTTCAATTTCTGACTGATCTCTTACCATTCTCGATAACAAACGATTCAATCTTCGTTGATATTTTTCAACCAACATGCCAAAAGCTTTTTTATCACCCCTCTGGGCTTTCTCAACTAGTTTTTGATCGATAGCTCTTTCTGGATTTACTGGACGAGATTCCATTAACTTCTCTTCAACCTTAATATTTTTATTAACATTGTACACATGACTACTTGTGGCTATAACTTTTAATGTGTTCATATTTTTAATCACTTTCAAATAAAATTTATTTTTTTAAAGCATTATGGTTACAATAGCGAGACCAATAGAATATATTTTAAGTTCCTTAAGTTTATAAGATTTATGTTTAATTTTGATGTTTTAATAATTGGAAGTGGATTAGCCGGTTTAAGCACCGCGCTCAAATTAGCTGACCATAAAAAAATTGCGATTATCAGTAAGCGCAAGCTTACTGATAGCTCAAGTCATTGGGCTCAAGGCGGAATTGCTGCGCCTATTTCAGATGATGATTCTCCAGAATCTCATATTAGCGATACTCAAATAGCTGGGGCTGGTCTATGTGATCCTGAAGTGACAAAATTTGTTGTAGAAAATGGGCAAAAATCTCTTAATTGGCTAACTAAAACTGGGGTTAGTTTCACAAAGGATACAAACAACAAAAAATTACATCTAACTCGAGAAGGTGGGCATTCCCATAGAAGAATTGCACATGTAGCCGACACCACTGGCAGAGCAATTCAAGATAGACTTATTGAAACTGTCTTGGCTCATCCAAATATACATATATTTGAAGATCATATTGCAGTTGATCTCATAACATCAAGCAAGATTAATATTAGAGCCGATCAAAATATTTGCTTAGGTGCTTATATCCTTGAAAATAAAACAAATAAAGTTTTTACAATAAAATCTGATAATACAATTTTAGCTACCGGTGGTGCGAGTAAAGTTTACTTATATACAACTAATCCAGATGTAAGTACCGGAGATGGTTTAGCCATGGGATGGAGAGCTGGGTGCCGAGTTGCAAATATGGAATTTGTTCAATTTCATCCAACTTGTCTATACCACTCAAAAGATACGTCCTTTCTTATCTCAGAGGCATTAAGAGGTGAAGGTGGAAAGCTTACACTTCCAAATGGTGAGTTATTTATGAAGCACTACGATAAGAGAGGCGATCTAGCGCCAAGGGATATAGTAGCTCGCGCTATTGATTTCGAAATGAAGAAAAAAGGATTAGATTGTGTTTATCTTGATATCTCAGGAAAAACCAAATCATTTATACAAAAACGTTTTCCAATGATTTATAAACGTTGTCTCAATTTAGGAATTGATATCACCAAAGAACCAATACCAGTTGTGCCCGCTGCGCATTATAGTTGTGGCGGATTGATGATCGATCGTCAAGGCAGAACAGATATAAAACAACTTTATGCTATTGGTGAAGTAGCGCATACAGGTCTTCATGGAGCTAATCGATTGGCAAGCAATTCACTTTTGGAGTGTTTGGTTTATTCTGATCTTGTCTCAGAAAATATTTTAAAGGATAATTTTCAACACGAATATACCTTGCCTAAATGGGATGAAAGTAGGGTAACGGATGCAGACGAAGAGGTTTTAATTACTCATACGTGGAATGAGTTAAGAAGATTTATGTGGAATTATGTTGGGATTGTTAGAACAAATAAAAGGCTCTCAAGGGCGCTTCATCGGATAAATATGTTGAGAGATGAAGTCGATGAATTTTATACGAACTTTAAAATTTCGGCTAACCTAATTGAACTTAGAAATCTTCTCCAAGTTTCTGAATTAATTGTTATCTCTGCTATTAATAGAAAAGAAAGTAGAGGTTTACATTACAGTCGTGATTATCCAAAGCTCCTAAAAGATAGTAAGTCCAGTATTTTAATTCCGAATAACTATAAAACTAAAAAAAGCAATCTATCCAAAAAAAAGAATCTGATTGAGTCAATAAGTTAGAATATTAATTTTAAAAATTTTATAAGGCTTTTTAAATATGCAAATTACTATGAATACTGTTGTTAATATGACTTATGAAATAAAGGATGCTGAAGGAAATATTCTTGAATCAAGTAATGAGCCAGTGGCTTACCTTCATGGTGGATACGATAATGTCTTTCCAAAAGTAGAAGAAGCTATGCATGGGAAAAAGGTTGGCGATACCATAGAATTAGGCCTTGAGCCATCAGATGCATTCGGTGAATACGATGCTGAGTTAGTACAGATTGAGCCAAAAAGTGTATTCCCTGAAGCAGAATTAAAAATTGGTATGCAATTTGAAGGAGATGACAGCTCAGGAGAGGTGATTATTTACTCAGTAACAGATATAACGGATGACAAAGTCATCGTAGATGGCAATCATCCATGGGCTGGCCAAAAAGTAATTTTTAAAGCAGTAGTTAAAGATGTACGCTTAGCCAATGAAGAGGAAGTTGGGCACAAGCATGTTCACGGCGCTGGTGGCCATCATCACTAATTTAAATTATCTGTAATATGTGACTGTATTATTTTTATCAAAGGGTCATAAATTTTAGGGTTAGTAGCTACAATATTGCCAGATTCAAGCCAACCATCTCTCTCAGAAAAATCACTTACTATCCCCCCTGCCTCAGTAACCAATAATCCTCCGGCAGCAATATCCCATTTTGATAAATTAATTTCAAAAAAACCGTCGAACCAACCCGCTGCGACATAAGCTAAATCCAGGGCTGCTGACCCAGGGCGACGAACACCCGAAGTCCCTCTTACGACTTCTTCAAAAATTTTAAGGTATACAGGTAAGTGTTGAAAATCTCTAAATGGAAACCCTGTGCCTAAAATAGATTCTTTTAATTTAGATTTATTTGAAACACGCATACGTCTCTGGTTTAAATAAGCACCCTGCCCCTTTGTTGCTGTAAATAAATCGTTTCTATTGGGGTCATAAATTACAGCCTGAGTAATCTCTCCCTTTTCTTCTAGGGCAATAGAAATACAATATTGCGGAAATCCATGAAGAAAGTTAGTAGTCCCATCTAGGGGGTCAATAATCCAAATATTATCTGCTTGATGACTAAGGCCTGTCTCTTCACCTAGAAAAGCATGGTCAGGATAAGATGCTTTTAAGACCCTTATAATCTCTGTTTCAGAAGCTAGGTCTACTTCAGTGACAAAATCATTATAGCTTTTATCATTAATGGTTAAGGATCCTATGTCCTCTGAAGCTCTAGTAATAATTGAACCAGCTCGACGAGCGGCTTTAACTGCAATATTTAAAGTTGGGTGCATAAGAAACCTAAAAAATTAATTGGATAATTCTTACCTAGACTTGGTAAGATATTATTTTACAGAGAAATTAGATGCCGAACAAATTAAATCTTTTAAAACAATTCCGAATTGTATTATGCCAAACTAGTCACCCAGGAAATATAGGCTCTGTTGCAAGAGCTATGAAAACAATGGGATTCTTAGATTTATATCTTGTTAATCCAAAAGACTTTCCTAGTAGGCATGCTGAGGCATTAGCTTGCGGGGCAGAAGATATCCTCCAAAAAGCAACTACAGTAACCTCATTAGAGGAGGCATTGAAAAATATAAATCATGTTATTGGATTCACAGCCCGTAAAAGAGAGTTAACACAGCCCCATAAAAATGTTCGTGATTTATCTAAACAGCTTATTAACGAAGCCAGTACAAATAAAATTGCTATTATTTTTGGAAATGAAACGAACGGGCTATCAAATTTAGAGTTACAGCATTGTCAATCACTTGGGTTTATTGATGCAAATTCAAAATACTCTTCACTTAATCTTGCACATGCAGTTCAAATAGTCTGCCATGAGATTAGAATGGTGAGTGAGCTTCCCATTAAAAATAAAATTCTCAAACAAATTACAAAAAAATATGTTTCCCATGATTTACAGAATGGTTTTTATAAACACCTTGAAGAAATTTTAGATGAAATTGGATTCTTAAAAAAAATACAAGCAGATCGCTTAATGATGAGATTAAGATTATTATTTAATCGAACACAAATGGAAAAAGAAGAGGTAAATATACTTCGAGGCATTCTATCTGAGATCCAGAAAAAATTAAAATAATATGCAATAGACTTTAATAACTAAGTTTTAAATTTCGTGAGATAATATATCTTTGTAAATGTATCAAAATTATATGTTAAAAAAACTAAAAGAAGATTTATCTATTGTTTTTGAAAGAGACCCAGCAGCGCGTTCCTATTTAGAGATTTTAACTACCTACCCCGGTGTACATGCAATACTTTTTCATAGAATTGCTCATAGGGTATGGAGAATTAAGCTTTTTTGGTTAGGGCGACTAATTTCTCACATCTCCCGTTTTCTAACAGGAATAGAGATTCATCCAGGTGCCATAATAGGCTCTCGTTTCTTTATTGACCATGGAATGGGTGTTGTGATTGGGGAAACGAGTGTTATTGGAGATGATTGTACTATTTATCACGGGGTTACATTAGGCGGAACGTCATGGAAACAAGGCAAGCGCCACCCAACGCTTGAAAATAAAGTAGTAGTTGGAGCTGGGGCAAAAATTCTTGGACCAATTACAATTTGCTCAGGGGCTAAAATTGGATCTAATGCTGTTGTAGTTAAAGATATCCCAAAAAATGTTGTCGCAGTTGGTATACCTGCGCGCATAGTTCAAGATACAGAAAATAAAGTTAATGCATTCCGACCTTATGCAGTTGGAAAAGATGAAGCAGACCCAATGATAAAGTCTATTCAATCACTTATCAAACAGGTCAATAAGCAAGAAAAAATGATAGCTGATCTTGAAAATACAATTGCAGAAGCCTCAAAAAAATAAATACATCTAATACTTGATAAGAATAGTCAAGTATTATAGAATACTCTTCATGAAATTAACTACAAAAGGTCGATTTGCTGTTACTGCAATGCTGGATTTAGCACTTAATGAATCCGATAGGCCAGTAACACTTGCTGAAATTAGTAAGCGGCAATCTATATCGCTTTCCTATCTTGAACAACTATTCGGCCGCATGCGACGCGGGGGATTGGTAAGTAGTATTCGAGGTCCTGGTGGTGGATACAGAACTGCAATCGACTGTAAAACATTAACAGTGAAAGATATTATTACATCCGTAGATGAGCAGATTGATGCAACGCAGTGCGGTGGAAATAAAAACTGTCACGAGGGTGGGCGCTGCATTACCCATAACTTATGGGCCTCTCTTAACCATAAAATTTTTGATTATTTAGAAAGCCTTACTTTAGCCCAACTAATTGATGAGCAAAAAAATAAATCAGGTGAGCAATCTATTTATTTTGCCCCAAAAAAAATCAATATAGTTAAAAATGAGTTGGGAGCCATTTAAATGATTTATTTTGATCACAATGCAACTACATCAGTACATCCTGAAGTATTAGATACTATGATGCCTTTTTTAGCTGCCCAGCAAGGAAACCCTTCATCAAACCATAGTTTTGGTAGGAATGTTCAAACAGCTATAGAAGAAGCGAGAGAAAAGGTAGCGAACTCCGTAAATGCACATCCCTCACAAGTTATTTTTACGTCGAGTGGAACTGAGTCCAACAATACAATTATTCATGGAATATCCCGATCTTACCCTGACAGCCATTTTGGCTTCAGCTCAATAGAGCATCCTTGTGTTAGTGAACCAATAAAATCCATAGAGTCAAGAGGCTTTAAAAACACACAGATACCGGTTGATAACAATGGCTTATTAAATGTCTCAGCTCTGAGCAATGAAGAACAAAAAAATATTACATTTTTATCAGTCATGATGGCTAATAATGAAACTGGTGTTATTCAAGATATGCCTGCCATTATAAAATGGGCAAAATCTCGTAATATTCAAACCCACACAGATGCTGTTCAAGCAATTGGTAAAATTAATGTAGATTTTGAAGGGTTGGGGGTTGATGCTATGACCATCTCTAGTCATAAAATCTATGGACCACAAGGCGCTGCAGCGCTTATCTTGAATAAGAAAATAGATCTATACCCACACTTAATGGGGGGTGGCCAAGAAAAAGGGTTACGGAGTGGAACTGAAAACATAGCAGCCATAGTAGGATTTGGTAAAGCATGTGAACGAGTTCAAAAAAATATTGTCATTATTAACAATGAAGTGAAAAAATATCGCCTTCTTCTTGAAAGAGAATTAAAAGGATTAGGCGCTGTTATTTTTGCGGAGCAAACTGAAAGGTTGGGTAATACAACCTTTTTTGCATTTAACAATATTGACGGGTCCACATTGCTAACAGCTTTGGATAGAAAAGGATATGCAATTGCAAGTGGTTCTGCATGTTCAAGTAATAGCTCGGATGCAAGTCACGTGTTATTAGCAATGGGGATTGAGCCAGAATTAGCTCAAGGCGCTTTAAGAGTAAGTTTAGGAATAAAAACTAAAAAGGATGAAGTTAAAGCCTTTTTAGAAGCTTTAAAGATGGAAGTAAATAGATTAAAACAACTCACTGCTATGGCAGCTTAAAAAGGTAAAAGAAAATTATGACAAATGAAACACAAGCAATGCCAATTTATATGGACTATTCTGCGACAACACCTGTTGATCCTAGAGTGGCTGAGAAGATGATTCCATTCATAACAGAAAGTTATGGTAATCCAGCTTCACGGAGCCACCCTTATGGCTGGACAGCGGAGAAAGCGGTTGAAAATGCAAGGAATGAAGTCGCAAAATTAGTTAATGCCGACCCTAGGGAGATTATTTGGACATCAGGAGCTACGGAATCAAATAATTTGGCTATCAAGGGAGCTAGCAACTTTTATTCCTCTAAGGGTAAGCATATTATTAGTGTTGCAACTGAGCATAAAGCAGTTATTGATGCTGTTAGGGAGATGGAGCGACTGGGTTATGAAACAACTTTTATTCAACCAGAACCTGATGGCCTTATAGATATTAAAAAATTCAAAGATGCAATTAGGCCTGATACAGTTCTTGCATCAGTAATGATGGTTAATAATGAGATTGGAGTGATTCAAGATATTGACGCACTTGGTAAAGCATGCAGGGCAGAAAAAATTATTTTTCATGTGGACGCAGCTCAAGCCACAGGTAAAGTAGAGATTGATTTAGAAAAATTACCTGTAGACCTCATGAGTTTTTCGGCTCATAAGACCTATGGACCTAAAGGTGTAGGTGCTTTGTATGTTAGGCGTAAACCTCGCATCAGAATTGAGGCGCAAATGCATGGCGGTGGACACGAAAGAGGAATGCGCTCAGGTACTTTAGCTACCCATCAAATTGTTGGTATGGGAGAAGCATTTAGAATTGCTAGAGAGGAAATGGAAACGGAAAATGCTCACATAAAAAAATTACAATTGCGTCTTTTGTCTGGGCTAACTGAGATTGAAGAAACATACGTAAATGGTGATATTGAAAAAAGGGTTCCACACAATCTTAATATTAGTTTTAATTATGTTGAAGGTGAGTCTCTTATTATGGCAATAAAAGGTATCGCAGTTTCAAGTGGTTCTGCTTGCACTTCAGCAAGTCTTGAGCCAAGTTATGTATTAAGGGCGCTGGGTAGATCAGACGAATTAGCCCATAGCTCAATAAGATTTTCAATTGGCCGCTTTACTAAAGAATCAGATATCGACTATGCAATTGAGCTTTTAAAAGAAAAAATAGGTAGACTTAGAGAGTTATCACCTCTCTGGGAGATGTTTCAAGATGGTGTAGATCTAGAAAAAGTAGAATGGGCAGAACATTAAAATTTTTAGGAGAAATTTATTATGGCTTACAGCGATAAAGTATTAGATCATTACGAGAACCCAAGGAATGTTGGCTCATTTGATAAAGCAGACCCAA
>Ga0302125_10001164_pt1 | contig 13451 bp, 9 predicted proteins | sample CB4_surface_MG_FD_203111 | JGI IMG/M metagenome (GOLD analysis project Ga0302125, IMG submission 203111) | Marine microbial communities from Western Arctic Ocean, Canada - CB4_surface | ecosystem: Environmental > Aquatic > Marine > Oceanic | place: Canada: Western Arctic Ocean | collected... | reverse complement strand
GCGTTAAGAGACCTTTGTTGCCTCTTGGCTTCACCCTCGTTTATTCTGGCGAAAAAAGATCTTGGCTTCCGCCGTTACGTCATCGGATTCAGTCATGAGCTGGCACTGACGAATAAATCTGCCTTCACTTTAGCCAGTCAAGCTGGTGGTGGCGGTCAAAGTGGCCAAAAAACCGAAAAGCTGCTCCGGGCTTCACTTCAGCATCTGACTGATGCTTCATATCGGCGCCGTATGGAAAGCGTCGTCAGGCTCACTGCGATTTCTCTGGGCCATCACGCACGCCAAAAAAACGCCTTCCGCGGCACCTTTGCAGAACTATTTTTTAACAATCTGATTGATGAAATAGCTGGCCTACTGACGACACCGGCGTCCCCGGAGACAAGATCAATAGAGGACGCCATGAACCCCAAAAATGCTCAAAAGTAGCGGGGTATGGACAAAACCACCTCACGATAGCTTGAGCAGGTACTCCTCGTAGGTCCCGTGAAAGTCATTAAGCTGTTGACCTTTTATTTCCACGATTCTGGTTGCCAGAGAGGAAACAAACTCACGGTCATGACTTACGAAAATCAAGGTACCCTCGTAATGCTCGAGCGCTAAATTGAGCGCTTCAATCGCCTCCATATCAAGATGGTTTGTCGGCTCGTCCAGCAACATGACGTTAGGAGAGGACATGATCAGCTTGCCAAACAACAGCCGGTTTTTTTCGCCACCAGAACATACATTGACTGATTTCTTGAAGTCTTCCGAGGAAAACAGTAATCGCCCCAGCGTGGCTCGGACTATTTGGTCATCGTGACTTTCATCGCGCCACTGGCTCATCCAGTCGAACAGGTTGAGCTCTGATTCAAATTCAGCACTCGTATCCTGAGGGCAGTAACCAAGTGAAGCGTTCTCTGCCCATTTAATTAAGCCAGTTTCTGCCTGAAGGTCGTTCATCAGACACTTCAGGAAAGTTGACTTACCGACACCGTTTTCCCCAATGATGGCAAGACGGGCTCCCGCCTCAATGATCATGTTCCCGTCTGTAAATAGCGTTTCATCATCAAAGCTGTGGCCAAGACCTTCGAGCGTCAGTGACAATCGGTGCAGCTTCGTATCCTGTTCAAAACGGATATAGGGACTCACTCGGCTAGAGGGTTTAATATCCGCGAGTTCAATTTTCTCAATTTGCCGAGCTCTGGAAGTCGCCTGCCTCGCCTTGGATGCGTTAGCAGAAAACCTGCTGACGAAGTGCTTAAGCTCCATTATCTGAGCCTTCTTCTTGGCATTTTCCGACTGCACTCTCTCTCTGGCGTGGGTAGACGCAATCATAAAGTCGTCATAGTTACCCGGATATACTTTAAGAGTTCCGTAATCGATATCTGCCATGTGGGTACAAACTGCATTCAGAAAATGTCGATCGTGAGAGACAATCACCATCGTACTCTTGCGTTCGTTTAATGTGTCTTCCAGCCAACGGATCGTATGGATGTCGAGATTGTTCGTGGGTTCATCAAGAAGCAGGATGTCGGGATCGGCAAAAAGCGCCTGCGCCAGCAACACGCGCAGCTTCCAGCCAGGCGCTACTTCACTCATCAAACCGTAGTGCAGCGACTCATCGATACTGGCCCCTGCAAGAATCCCACAGGCTCGACTTTCCGCACTGTAACCATCTAATTCGGCAAACTCTACTTCAAGGTCAGCCACTTTAATGCCATCTTCTTCGGACATTTCCGGCAAGGCATAGATTCGATCCCGCTCACGCTTCACCTCAGCCAGCTTTTTGTCGCCCATGATGACAGTATCAACAACACTGAATTCCTCATAGGCAAACTGGTCCTGGCTTAGTTCACCCACACGCAGGCTTTTATTAATAGTCACGTTGCCAGAGGTCGGCTCGAGTGCGCCGCTCAGAATCTTCATGAAGGTTGACTTACCGCAGCCATTGGCGCCTATCAGCCCATACCGGTTGCCAGCGGTGAACTTGACGGAGATGTTTTCAAACAATGGCTTGGAGCCAAACTGAATGGTGACGTTTGCTGTGCTGATCACGCTTATGCCTGCTCTATATTAGATAAATTAATGATGGGCCGAGCTTTCAGGGCGCACTATAAAATACTTCCCAATGCTGAAACAAGACTGTTTGTTCAGCACTTTCAAATTGCCGCGTCACTCCCCTCAGAAGGTGGCTTTCGCGGCTTGCGCTTCTTCACTTTCTCGCCGCTGTTGGACTTTTTCTTTCGCTTCTTTTCACCCGTAGCTGGCTTACCAGACTTCCTTGCTGAGGGCTTCTCGTCTGCGGGGGCTTTCCGGGAAGGTGTCTTGCTATCAACGCTGACATCAAGCCTGGAGATTTTCAGCTTTTGCCCGCCGATCCAGACTTTCTGCAGGTCATTAAACACCGCTTTAGGCATACCCTCGGGAAGCTCGATAAAACTGAACTTATCCCTAATGTCAATGTGTCCGATGTGCTCTGCATCAAGCCCCGCCTCATTAGCAATCGCGCCAACAATATTTCCAGGTTGCACTTCATGGTCATGACCGACTTCGATACGGAAGCGTTCCATGCCCTCAGCGAGTTTCTTTTCCGGCCGCGGCTTTCCTCTTTCTTTTCCTCTTTCTTTTCCCGCACCTTCTCTTTTGAACGGCGTCTCGCCTTTCCCCGCGTCACCTTTCCTTTCTCGTGACGCTTTCTTTTCTGGCTCTAAAAGCAGAGATTTTTCACCCATTGAAAGTTTCGCTAACGCAGCGGCAATCTCAATCGGTGATACATCATGTTCCTGCTCGTAGGATTCAAGAATACCTTGCATAAATTCAAGCGAACCGCTGGCAAGTGTGTCCGTAATTGTCTGCTTAAAACGCGAGATTCTCTGGCTGTTCACCATCTCTGTACTTGGCAACGTCATCGCTTCTATTTTCTGACGAGTTGCTTTTTCAATAGCCGCGAGCATTCGCTTTTCCCGTGGCGAGACAAAAAGAATTGCTTCACCCTTTCTGCCTGCCCTGCCAGTTCGTCCGATGCGATGAATGTATGCTTCAGCGTCATAAGGGATATCGTAATTAATAACGTGACTAATCCGATCAACATCAAGCCCTCTTGCAGCGACATCGGTCGCCACCAAAATATCGATGCCGCCTTTTTTTAATCGCGCGACCATTTGCTCACGATTTTTTTGGGGCATATCTCCATTAAGCGCTTCTGCGGCATAACCTCTTGCTGCTAGCCGTTCGGCAAGTTCAGTCGTTGCGATTTTCGTTCGGACAAACAGCAGCACCGCATCGAATGATTCGACTTCCAGAATTCGAGTCAATGCGTCCAGCTTGTGCAAGTTGCTAACCAACCAGTAGCGCTGACTGATGGACTCAGCGGTCGCGGTTTTAGCTTTAATAGCAATATTCAGAGGATCTTTAAGGTACCTTTTGGTTATCTTCTGAATTTGCTTCGGCATGGTTGCTGAAAAAAGCGCAATCTGGCGATTCTCCGGAGTCTGCTCCATGATCCATTCAACATCATCGATAAAACCCATCCGAAGCATCTCGTCAGCTTCATCCAGCACCAACACCCGCAGCTTGTCGAGTTTCATGGTGCCTTTCCGGATATGGTCCATCACTCTGCCCGGCGTACCCACTACCACGTGGACACCACGACGAAGCGCCCGAATCTGTCCAGAATATTCCTGCCCTCCGTAAACTGGCAGAACGTGAAAATCTTTTAGGTGATTGGCATACCGCTGGAATGCCTCGGCTACCTGAATCGCCAACTCCCGTGTTGGTGTTAGCACCAGTACCTGCTGATAACGACTATCAAGGTCGATATTGGCCAGGAGCGGCAAAGCAAAAGCCGCAGTTTTACCCGTACCTGTAGGTGCATGCCCAAGTAGGTCTCTGCCTTCTAGCAACGGTGGAATAGCACCAAGCTGGATGGGAGAGGGAGTTTCATAACCGACATCTTCAAGCGCCTGAATCAATTCAGACGGCAATCCAAGCGATTGGAAGCTTAAAACCGGTTCGGGTTTTGACATGTGGACCTCGGGGAACCAGATACCAGAAGCAGTATCCGTGCGGGCGCGAGTATAGTTTCAATATCACAAAAATCAATCTAAATCGAGAATCAAAGGCTAAAGTGCTAACCGACCCGTGAAAGCCTAAATACCCAGAACATCAGATTGGATGGTAAACTGCCCGTACTCACCTTGGATATTTATGAGAATTGTGAACAAAATCTATACGAGAAAAACACTGTGCCTCACGCTAGTCATGGTTTCGCTGAGCTTCTTTAATGCTGATTTGTCTGCTTCCTCCGCTGAGTCAAAAAGCCAGATCAGGTTTGAAGTCGAGGCGCTAACAAGAACCTACACAGATAGAACGTCTGGGTTTTCGCTGGAACTCCCGAAAGACTTTCGACTGTCGAGCGAGCAGGGAGATCTACTGTATTTTCAGTCTCCCGAGCGAAACGGCACAATGATCGTTCGAACTATTCCTGGGTTATCCCTCAGCACTGTGCAGTCCAGGCTACGAAACGGTTTACATGCCGAGTCAATTACCATCAAACCAACAGGGTCTCCCGAAACCCTTCAACTTCAAGGCGCTCAAGGATTGGCGATGGACGCTGGCGGAAGCATGCAGGGCCGGGAAATATTTGGGAAACTGGCGGGTATCTTCGGTCCTGATGACCAAGGCTATATGGTTCTTATCGGCTCGGTACGCGAACGCTGGCTTGGCTTTCAAGGTACCGCAGACAAAATACTGGGCTCCTTTAGAGTAATTCCAGCCCAGCCCGGATTTGAGCATGAAAGATGGGAATACCGCCTGGCAGGGGCTCACCTTGTCCACTATGGTCAGCAAGGAAACTATGTCAGTGGCGAAGTTTACGCAGAGGAATACCACTTTTGTCGAGATCGCACCTTCAGATCACGATTTAACGCCGCCCAGACTCAATTTGACGGCTGGGGACAATATACATCATCAACAGGCCGCAAAAGCAAAGGTGACTGGCGTGTCAGTTACGATGGCAACTATGCTTACCTAACCCTTGCCAATAACAGCGGTCCGCAGCAAATATTTGCATTATCAGAAAATTCAGGACGCATCGTCATGGACAGCACTCCCTTCCAGTTCGCGACCAATGAGCTATGCCCATAAAAGAATGCCCATAAAAGAATGCCCATAAAAGAATGCCCATAAGATAACACTCGTGATTTTTAAAAATGAGCCGCCTGTTACTTCACAAAGCCAGGCCGCTTTTGTTTGAAATCACAAGTGCATCAAGCGCTGCATGAAGCACTGCATCAATTTTATAACAAGGCGCCAACACTGCCACAGATATCTTTAGTCCCTAGCAGTGGCGTCACGATATAAAGTCGCACAGTTCAGCAACAACCGCGCGCGCAGTGCTATTATGCGCACATGATTTCACTCCGCCAAGGGAACTCCAATGCGCTTAACGACCTTCATTTGTTCAACGGCTGTCTTTGCCGGCCTTTTCCTTGTTGGTTGCTCGCAAGAGGCGCCGCCGCCCCCAGTTAACATTCAACCTGCGAAGGTATTGATATTGGGTGAGCAATTCCGTCGAACCCGCGAGATACCCGGAACAGTGAGGGCGGCCCAACGCAGCGACCTTTCTTTCCAGGTGCCAGGAAAAATTGTTGAGTTTTCACTCAAGGAAGGTCAAAACGTAACCGAAGGTGATGTTCTGGGCAAACTTGATGACAGCGACTACCTAAGCGACCTCAATGCGGCGCGCGCCGAGCAAGATAAATTTCAGGCCAATTTCGACCGCGCAGAAGAGTTAATCACTGACAACTTTATATCCCGGTCTGACTACGACAAGATCAAGGCGAACCTTAATGTGTCGGCCGCTAACCTTGAGCGCAAGGAAAAAGCTTACACTGACACAAAAATACTGGCGCCTTTTAGCGGTGTAATCGCCAGAACTTTCGTGCAAAACTTTGAGGACATTAAGGCAAAGCAGCCCATCCTGAGCCTGCAGGACACGACAGATCTGGAGTTGGTTATCGCGGTATCTGAAACACTGGTTGCTCGCAGACAGAAAAACCCCAACATGGTCCTGAGCGCGAAATTTGATGCGCTACCAGACCGAGTCTTTAATCTAGCGATCAAAGAGTTTGCTGCCGAAGCCGACGCCCAGACGCAAACCTTTGAGGTAGTCGTTGGCATTACCGATAATAATGTCTCCAGCATCCTGCCGGGTATGACAGCAACCGTTACTATTTCTCAGAGAGACGAATCCACAGGTCCTCTGGTGATTCCTCTGGTCGCATTAGTCGCTGGAGAAGACAATGCCAGTAGCGTCTGGAAGGTGAAGGCTGACAACAAGCTGACCCGCCAGGTTGTCACCACAGGATCACTCAGCGGCGCCGATAAGATCGAAATCACCAGCGGGGTCACTGCAGGGGACATGATTGTTACGGCGGGTTTATCGTCGTTAGTAGAGGGGAAAGAGATCATTCCGATCACTGAGGTAAGCTACTAATGAACCCCGCTGAATGGAGCATTCGCAACAGCACAATCACATGGGTTGTCACTTTTATTCTGGCGGCAGTCGGGATGGTAGCCTTCGACAACCTCTCAAGGCTGGAAGACCCTGAATTCACCATTAAAGATGCCGTCATCGCCACGCCTTACCCTGGGGCTTCGGCTGAGGAGGTAGAACGCGAGGTCAGCGACCTGATAGAAAGGGCGAGCCAGGAACTTGGCCAACTGTTCTACGTCGAATCGCACTCCTATCGCGACATGTCCATTGTTAAGGTCAAAATCAAAGACGAATATAACAAAACCAAATTACCCCAGGTTTGGGATGAACTCCGTCGCAAAATTGGCGACGCTCAGCGCAACCTTCCTCCTGGTGCTGGGCCCTCTATCGTCAATGATGACTTCGGTGATGTGTTCGGCGTTTATATTGCGCTTAGCGGTGACGGCTATTCCCTAAAAGAGCTTTACGAGACTGCCAAGTTTTTGCGCAGAGAACTGCTTACCGTCAACGACGTAAAGAAAATTGCATTTTACGGTGTCCCAAAGGAAGTCATTTACGTTGAACTACAACGACAACGTATGGCGGCCCTTGGGATCTCACCGACCGATATCACCCGAGCGCTTGGCGGAAAAAATATCGCCGTATCTGCAGGTTACTTTGGCGTGGGTAACCAACGCCTCGCGATCAATCCCACCGGTGAATACAAGTCAGAAGAGCAATTCAAAGACCTGTTGATCAGCCCATCCGGAAAATCTGGCACACAAATAGCGCTGGGTGACATCGCTGATATTTATCGAGACTACAAGGACCCGGTTTCAACTAAACTAAGATATGACGGCCAGCCTGCAATAGGCATTGCTATCTCAACCGCTGAGGGCGGCAATGTCGTCACTATGGGCGACGGGCTCGAGCAAAAGGTCCGCCAAATATCGAACCAGATTCCGCTAGGCATGACGTTCAATATCATCTCGCTACAATCAGAATCCGTCACCCTGGCTATTAATAACTTTCTTGTCAGTCTGGCTGAAGCTGTCGCTATTGTTATTGTCGTTCTACTGCTTTTTATGGGGCTGCGCAGCGGTCTTATTATTGGCGCAGTACTGATTGTCACCATTACCGGCACCTTTATTTTCATGGGTATGTTTGACATCAACCTTGAGCGTATATCACTAGGCGCGCTCATCATTGCTCTGGGTATGCTGGTGGATAATGCCATCGTCGTGACAGATGGTATGCGTATGCGCATAGACAAGGGAGAGGATCCCAGCGAAGCCGCTAGGGCCGTGGTTGGACAAACCGCCACGCCACTTTTAGGCGCGACAGCGGTCGCTATTGCCGCATTTGCCGCGATTGGCACCTCTCAGGATGCAACCGGCGAATATACCCGATCACTATTCTCAGTCATCCTGATTTCCCTCACCATGAGTTGGTTTACCGCGGTTACTATTACCCCGCTAATGTGTAAGGTTTTCCTTAAACCGAGCGCGAATGCCGGGTCTGACAAAGACCCCTATGCTGGCGGCTTTTACCAGATGTACCGACGATTCCTGGAGCTTGCCATTGATAACCGAGTCTTGTCGATCACGCTTACACTCATCCTTTTCGGCAGCTCAATCATCGGCTTCGGGTATGTGAAACACAGCTTCTTCCCTGATTCAACCAGACCGCAGTTCTATGTTGATGCCTGGTTCCCGGAGGGCACCAACATCGCCGAAACGGAGGCTCAGCTCAAGCAGGTCGAAGAGCAGTTGCTAAACTACCAAGGTGTCACTCACGTCACGACTCAGATTGGCGGCGGCTCGCCACGCTTTCTGTTGACTTATTCCCCCGAGCAGTCCTACCCGAATTTCGGCCGCATTCTAGTTGACGCTGAAAACTATTCCGCGATCGAGGCGCTATCCAAGCAGATACAGACTGACCTTGAATCAGGACCTGTTGATGCAAACTTTAACGTCAAATTATTTGTTCTGGGGCCAGCGACCGGCGGCAAGATTCAACTCAGAATCTCTGGCTCCGACAAAGAAGAACTTCGTAAGTTGGCAGCAACAGCAAAGGCGGTCATTGCTAGCCATCCCAACGTGAAAGGTCTTAGGGATGAATGGGGTGATAAGGTAAAGACCCTCCGCCCTCGTGTGTCGGATACGGCAATGCGCCGACTGGGCATTGACAGACAGGGTGTCGCTGACGCTATGGCCTATTCTGGAGAGGGCCTTGCTTCCGGCGTATTTCGGGACAACGATGAACTATTACCGATTATTTCAAGGGCACCAGAGCAAGAACGCACGAATCTTTCCAATTTGGACCAGTTACTTGTCTGGAGCCCGATTGCGCAACAGATGATTCCTATCGGACAGGTGGTACCGGATTTTGACATTGCCTTTGAAAACCCACATATCTGGCGCCGGGACAGAGTCGCTATGCTTCGACTGCATTTCGACCAACGCTCGGGCTTATCGTCAGATTTACTGGCTGACATCAAAGCAGACATTGAAAAAGCCCTCAATGTTGACGTCGCGCAGAAACTTGGACTTCCCGAGGATGCAGAGATAGAACATAACAGCGCTACTATTCCAGTGAAGTTTCGAGACCGCCTCTATCTCAAAGACAAGCCAGGCTACTACGTAGCCTGGGGTGGCGAAAATGAAGATGCAGACAAGGGGTCAACTGCAATCGCCGGATCGGTTCCCGTCTTCTTTGGACTCATGGTTTTCATCATCATTGCTCTGTTCAATTCGATCAAAAAAACGCTCGTCATCTGGCTTGTGGTACCACTCGCCCTTGTTGGTGTTACCGTGGGATTGCTGATGTTCCAACAGCCCTTTGGCTTTATGGCATTATTGGGATTTATGAGCCTTGCAGGAATGCTCATAAAAAATGCCATTGTTTTGGTAGATCAAATAGGGTTTGAACTCGAATCAGGTAAAGAACCTTTCACGGCCGTCGTCGAGTCAGGCGTCAGTCGTTTAATCCCTGTATCAATGGCTGCGCTCACGACGATCCTCGGTATGATCCCATTGCTTGGCGATGCGTTCTTTATCGCGATGGCGGTAACGATCATGTTCGGGCTAGGTTTCGCCACAGTACTGACCCTTGTCGTAGTCCCCGTATTGTATGCAACCCTGTTCGGTTTTCACCGCAAGCATTAAACGGTTACATGTCCCTGATACTCCAAAAGTATGCGCTACGTTTTTTGAGTATCAGAACAAAAGCTGGGTGCCTACGACACCCAGATGTGCTTGTTGTTGATAATGGCGCCCACTACACTACATGAATTTTAAGGAGACAATTATGAAACACCTGACTTTTTTCCTGCTGGTTTTTCTTGCCAGTTGCGCTGCGCCAAAACCAATGGTTGATTTCGACCCTTCCCACAATTTTTCAAAATATCAAACCTTTGCTTTTATCTCAGATAATCCCCTGATGATTGCCGAAGGGCTACCCGGCGTTAGCCCTATGCTGGAAGGAAGGATGGTGCAGATCACCGAGAATATCCTTAGCGCTCGCGGTTTTACCCGCGTTGCCGACAGGGAGGACGCAGACTTTACTGTCGGCTTCACGCTCGGCGGCCGAGACAAGATACAGGTCACCAGCTATCCGGAATCCTACCGCGGTAACTACGGAAACTGGGGATGGGGTGGGCGCGGTTACTATGGCAACCAGGTCTACAGCAGCACGGATGTGCGTCAGTACACTGAGGGTACCCTGGCCGTAGACCTGTATGATGTTTCCGACCGAAAACCAGTATGGCATGCAACGGCAGTACGAAAAATTACCAAAACAGTCCGCGAGAATCCGGGCGAGGCCGTACGGGAAATACTCGGTAATATGTTCGCAGCTTTTCCCCCGTCGTGAATTCCAACTACCCACTGTAGCGAGACCGCAGCACGTCTCTTTTGAACCGGGTTCATGCTTTTCAACAGAGCCCGGAACAGCGCGCACATCCACACTTATAGCGGCCTTCCTTTAGTTTGTCGGCGCGCACCTGCCTATTTCAAATGAAAGCAAGCAGCTCTCTTTACTCGAGCCAGTTTATTGGGACGCCGGCAGTATTTCCTCGACCAATTTGCCGAATTTGTCTATTTTCTGACCGGAAGATTTCCGATTGGATTTCAGGGTGTCGATGGCAGTTCCCTGCCACATGATTACGCCATTGTCGGGGTTGGTGAGAATCATCGCGACACCACCTCTTAGATATTCATTTTCCTGCGTCCAACTCACCGTCCGGTCGTAGTAACCCTGTCTTGCGTCAACCGTATGCTGAGAAACCGACGTCTGAGAAACAGCACCAATCATCAATGACGCAATCATGTCGGGTTTATGTGGCCCAGCATCGACATACCCCTTATTTATAAGGATTGCTTGACCAACACTCTGAGCACGATCGGTAAGCTGACTTTCCCCTGAGCCGCTAAGTATGCCTATTACTCGCACCGGCGGTTCAGCCCAGATAAACGTCTTGAGCTGACTGACGTCATAATCAGGATGCACCTGAACCAGCTCTTTTAATGAATTAGTTGCACAGGAAGATAGTAGTAAAACACTACAAATCAGTAGTAATCGCATGATTGTCCTTCTTAATAAACGTTGGCTAACGATAGAGCGACATATCCCACCCTACCAAATCGCAGTAATCCTTCAGCCCCTCAGGATACTCCATGTATCTTTATTTGCAGCCTCGATTGGCACCTACCACCACGTGATTGCTGCAGGCTTAACCTGGCAGCAAGACTTTAAGGTCAATGTCAGTTATTCCACAGAGGCAGGAAGCGTGCCGATTTCATGAAGCCCATCTATGCCTTTCCTCAAGCTTACACCCCACCTTCGTACAGAACGTTTTACCTCGTTTAGGTTAGTCACTGGATTGCTTTCCTGCATAGTCATAGACTCGACACGCTGCCCGTCCACGGCCCGCGCGAGAATCTCGTTCGTTAGCGAATCGCTCAGCTCAACCACCAACACCGCCTGACCAAGATCTGAGATATAAAAGCTATTTCTACCCATAGTCGCCGGGGGAACGTGAGACACAACATCAATCAATGCCAATGTTACTTTTAATACACCTGCTCCGGGTTTGCTGGCTACCGTAAAGTGTTCGAATTTTTTGAACTCGCTTTGGAAAGCCTCTTTGGTCGCTTTCTCAAGCTTCGATTTCTGTCGCTCACTAAGTGGGAACGCACTGGCCGAACGATCAAGACGGCTCACCTCTTTAGCAGCCCGATATTGTATCCCAACACCTTCAAAAATAAGCTCATTGTACTGGCTCAGATCGATGTCTGGCTTTACCCAGACTTTGTCCATGCGCGTCCTATCAACGAGATGCAGCCCATCAAAACTGACCTCAGCATTGGGACCCTGCTCGACAGAGGGGGCCTTCTTGGCAAAACTTTCCGCGCTAACAACAAAAGTTGTAACAATGCTTACCATTGCCAATATCCCTATTTGCCTCATAGTTCGTTCCTCTTTCTCGGTTTCGGTTTAGACGTGCCACGCCGAAGACTTCGGTCGCGTGCAAAACCTGATCTTAGTCTGGGTTCCAGAGGACAACAAGTCTAGACACAGGTTCTATCATATTATTCAAAATAAGCAACGCGTCGCCGTAAAGCTCGAAACGCCGCCCAGTCCACCCGCTAAGCTCGCTGAAGGCCGCATCTGAAACCGGCTGGATCCGACTTCGCAGCGCTTACCAAAAGCATCATCTCAGAAACCCAGTTAATAACGCTCCCATATACGAGGCAGGATCAAAGAGTTCCTGAATCAAGCAGCACTTAGCCAGCGTTATTGAACGTCGGTGAAATGACAAAGGCTAACGGTGCAAGACTCTGCTTCCCTAGTGATGAGCATTGTGATGAGCATTGTAGTGAGCCTAGTGATGAGCCTTGTAGTGAGCCTCCGCCTGTTTGTAAATTTTTTTGAACGAGCGTGATTCAAGATCTCCCTGGTCGGTTAGCGCGTAGACCCCTCTGTCAACCCGCTGAAACCAGCCGTAGTGATTCGCACTCAATATGCCGGTAGTCTTGTCCCCAGCGCCATGGTCTCTTATCCTTTTCGGGCTCGACGGCCCAAGCTTTGAAAGGCAGCAAGCGATAAGGATTGCATTTTCGCGGTAGGCGGTCATTAGCGTCGTCTTGCTGCTGCCAGCAACATTGTGGTCGCCACTTCTATCGGCAACTTCAGTCAGTAACGCTCGCCTGCTTCGGGTGTTTTTCTTTCGCTGGTAAGGGATCGGGTCAAATTGGTTAGTGACAATCATCCCCATGGCACCCTTTTCTACCAGCAACAGGCCAAGCTCCAACATTCTCAGCACCCTAAGCGTGCCTCGCCACTGGCGGTTTTTTTTTGTCGGCGCGGGTACTGCCACATAGACGCTGCCTGAAATAGACTGGCGCTTCGTGGCTTGGACTAAAAGTGTCAGGTTAACGCTTGTCTTTAGTTCAACGATGATTAGATCATCACCACGGGTAGCGACCATGTCGCAGTCTTTGACCTCGCAGTTGACCTGGTAGCCATGGGATTCCAGATAGGCTTTAACAGGCGCCGATAGTTCAGTTTCCAACATGCATTAATCTTCAAAGCCTACAAACACTGCCGCATCCTCAACTGCCTTTCGCGCTGAAAAGACAGCGTTGGCGGGAAAAATATTATCTAAAAAACCCAAACCGCGCGTCCAGGCCGCATTCACAAGGGCGTTGCTCAAAGCATCGCCCTCCAATAGTCCAACACCACAATGGGGGCAAGCGCGTCAAATTGACGACCTCCACGCTGCCCCCATTCCTGGCGTGCCTCTTTATTGTACCGCTCGATTTCCATTACCTCAAAAAGGTACTACTTCTTCGTATTGCACACGCAAAGCCACTTCTATTGTGCCAGTAAGTCGCCAACAACAACTTGCCTGACTCAATCTCCCTGATGAGATCACGATGTTTTCCGCATAAACCGGTAAGATTGGCCCCGACGCGACATGTGAGCACCATCATCT
>Ga0302125_10001152_pt1 | contig 13534 bp, 6 predicted proteins | sample CB4_surface_MG_FD_203111 | JGI IMG/M metagenome (GOLD analysis project Ga0302125, IMG submission 203111) | Marine microbial communities from Western Arctic Ocean, Canada - CB4_surface | ecosystem: Environmental > Aquatic > Marine > Oceanic | place: Canada: Western Arctic Ocean | collected... | reverse complement strand
TGGGTTATGTTCGATAACCGACGAAATCTGTCACTTTCTGGCAACGTAACGGACGAATTCTGTCAATTCTGTCAGCGTAACGGACGCGTCTGTCGGTGACAGAAGCGTCCGTTACGCTGCCTGTCGGTGACAGTCAGGGTGCCTGTCATGACATGCCTGACAGTGGATCATCCGCTAAGTATAAGAATAGGTGCCTTCTAGATATCTAGGCATGATCTGGGCGTGAATATGAGCAAGTATGGAGAATTTGAGGTTGTGGGTACGGCGAGGCTCAAAAGTAAGCGATCGAACGATGCGAATGTCGATGAAGAAGGCATGCGCGAATACTCCTATCTACGGTGTCCCCACTGCCTCGTCGAAGACCTCCAAATCTTGACCGCTAATGTTTGCAAGCAAAAGTACACGGTCATTCGTGACCACATGGTCGTATGCCCGTCGTTTACGGGAGAGCGTCCCACCAAACGTGGCAAACCGTCGAGTACGAGCGCGGTGGTGATGCCTTCCTTGGCCAACCAGCACCAAGAGATCGTTGATCTGAAACAGCGAATGGCCGACGTAGAGGTGAAGCACGAGACGAAGGTGATTCAGCTCGAGTCCCAACTCGAAACGACAAATGCCCAGCTCGACACGGTCAAAAATGTGGTGGCGCAGCACCACATGCATTGGGGTGATCTCGCTCGTCTGATGGGATATGAGCTGCCCAAGGACCCACCGTTTCTACTGAACAAGTGTCGCGAGTTGCGACAGCTACAATTGACACATCCGGAAGAGGTCTTACTCGACTACAAGAAGAACGCGGTGCAGTTGCTGGAGCAAAAAGATACGGTTATACAGCAGCAAGGCGTGTTGCTCGAACAAAAGGACGCGACGCTCGATCAAGAAAGGAAGATTATCGAAGACTACAAGAGCCAACTTGCGACCAAGGACTCGGAGCTCTCCCAGACGATAGAAAATAAAAACCAAGCGGAGAAGCATAGAAACGAGGCGGAACGACATATGGACGAAGTCATTCGACAAGTTACGTCGCTATCCACTCGCGCCGATCGCTTGCAAAAGGAGCGCGATGTGTTAAGGGCCAAGTATGATGCAGTCCTCAAAGGACATGAGCAGACCGTCCAGAACCGCGGAAAACACGATGCGGGCATGTTGAAAGGCAAGCCCAGCGAATTCCTGCAAACCAGCCTGGAACAAGCGCACAGACAATCGATGCTCGAAACGAACAAGCGACCACGGTCGTGACGGTCACATGAAAGCAACTCGTCACGTATATGTGTAATTTGGTTAAATAGTGTACAAATTAGTCATTCATACAGAGTTTTCAACATACGTTGCAACGCTACGCTATGCGCTCGACCGGAAACAATCACAACAGGGTGTCCCCGTAACCCTGTTTCTTTCAAATTTGTCGCGAGCACGGCGTCGCTCACGATGTGTGGTGCGAAAGCACAGCCCTCCAGTGCTGCGATAAAGGTCGAATGTTGTGGCCTAAATGCATCGCGCAATGACTGAAAGACGGGTCTTTCAACCTGCGTTTTTATTTGATTTCTCAACTCGACCAGTCGCTTTTTGAGGTAATTTGTTATGATGGGGATGAGACGGTCGTCGATGGACCCGTCGGTTGTCATCCGCTCTATTGTCGGTTACGTTTTCCGTGAATTCCTGAGTCGTTTGGGTGACGATCCTAGCGCTATCAGAGGCGTCGACCGAGTGGTACAACCCACGATCAAACCATGCATCGTGTGGAGCGCCAAACGTTGTCCTGTACCAAACGATGTTTGCCCAGCATAGTCACGAAAGGTTGCATTAATCCACCCCCCATACCCGAACAATGCAGTTTCCACCTGGAGAACGCGACATTATTATGTGAGTCGTGGACCCAATGCAAGGCGCTCAATTGCAACGTTTTCCGTACGGACTGTCAAGCCCGTGGGCCTTTAGATAACGTCGAATACTCGTTTGGAGATGCGTATGCATACGTTTACCCAAGGAGTCTCCCATCGCTTCGATTTGAACGTCGTTCTTACCACCGTCGCTTCAATACAGACTACTTTGTCTCAGATGCGATGTACGTATACAACCGCTTTTTTGCATCAAACCAAGCATATCACGGGTTTTTCATAGAATCTGGTGCCCTTGATGGCTCAGTTTATGGCTCGAATAGCTATTATTTCGAACGGTATTTAGGGTGGAAAGGGGTGTTGGTCGAGGCATCATCACATAATTATAAACGTTTACGTGTTCGACGTGGCGGTACTATTGGTGTACATACGTTGCATACGGCACTATGTTCGACTGACGGATGGACTACGATTCCATCATCTGGTGGATGCTGTGGTAAAGTTGGCGACGGTAATGAGAGGGTGCCGTGCACGTCGATGAAGACGTTGACTCGCAAGTACAACGTGTCTCGCATCGATTTTTGGAGCTTAGACGTCGAGGGCGTTGAGCTCGATGTGCTAAAAGGGATGGATTGGACAGTTCCAATCTACGTTATCCTGATAGAATCTGTGACAACTGAGATCCGCAAGTTGCTCAAAAAGCAAGGGTTTAGGAGAGAGCCGTATCGCTCCATGTCCAAATTGAACGAAATATGGGTCAATCCCACGCTCAACCACGGAAAGTAGTTCATATAACACGAACGACGCTCAAGCCGTTGGTAGTTGCATTGGTAGTTGCATTGGTAGTTGCATTGGTAGTTGCATTGGTAGTTGTGAACTGTAATAGTCGTCCTTGTATATGTAACGACAGACGGTGTAACGGACGCTTCTGTCAATTCTGTCAGCGTAACGGACGCTTCTGTCACCGACAGACGGTGTAACGGACGCTTCTGTCACCGACAGACACGTCCGTTACGCTGACAGAATTGACAGAATTCGTCCGTTACGTTGCCAGAAAGTGACAGATTTTGTCGGTTATCGAACATAACCCATAGAAGGAAGGTTTGCGATTAGACCTCACATACCAAACGTCAAAATCTGAATCCACGACTCTGCAGTGGTGGGCCGTGGATTCAGATTTGGAGAAAATGCACAAAAGCGAGCACATTTTGTCATTTTTGAGAATCGGTCGTTTTGTCGGGAAAAGTGGTTGGAAAGTGGGCGAGTTGCAGAATGGTCGTTTTGACCTCCGTCTGCAATGTGCGAAACGCTGTGTGCCAGTGTGGTTCATGATGTGTTTCTCTCGCCATACCACTACTAGAACCTCTGTAATGGATAAGTTTCACTCGATGTGTATCGATGTGTATGGGTGAGCATTGACCCTCGACAATCACCGTTCACATGTGACTAGCTCCACACCCACGAGCACGACTTATGTGTTACTGTACGTAAAAAAAGCAGGAGTTATGTTGGTCACTACCATGTCGATGAAGCGAATGCAGTGCAAAGCGTGTGCTTTTCACATATCCGACAAGAGCGAATAATGAGTGCTAGAGACGACACCAACACACCAATTCTACGATGGGTGCGACGGCGAACCGCATCTAAATCTAAATGGTCTTCATCGATGTCGGTCAGAGTGTCGTCACCTAGATATGAGTTCTTAAAGGGGCGTGGTTGCAATACATACCAGCCTATTTGAAATGCCGACAATGTGCAAAAGAATTGGACGTGTCCACAGGATGACAATGACGTGGGTGGTGGCGGTAAAAGTGGCATTCGATGGCAGCGCGATGGCAAGTGTGTTGGTGTCACCTACGGTCGTATCACATAAGCGTACAAATCTATCGTCGTATCAGGGCCTTTGACAGCGGTTTCAAACGCTAGGATTGTGAATCGTGGATGGTTTAGGCTTAGCACCAACAAATCAAGCCCCGGTGCAGCACCATCATGTCGAAGAATGTGAGTAAGAAGATGAAAATGGAGGGTTCGTTGTCGAAGACGACCTTTGATGATTCGGACGACGAGGCCTCGCGCGATCGCTCGCCGTCACCCACGCGTAAGAAGGATGGTCCGGATGGTCCGGATGCTCCATCGCAAGAGGCAGCTCATGCCAAGTCGAAGGCGTCCGGTAATCCAGGCGCGGCTATGGTTTCAAAGCTTCAGATGATCAAGCGTGAATCGGAATCCCGTACATCTCAAGGTCGGAAACCTATCAATTTGGCCAATGGGAATCAGTTTGGTGAGGCCGCTCTCATCGGTCTGGTCGTCGGGTACAAAGAGATTGATAGCAAGATGAATATATGTGTCGTTCCGATTTCGGTGGCACCAAAGGCCGGGTTCGATGTGTTTGGCAATACGAACCCTTATCTGACTGGAATGATTGCCACCCATCGACCAAACAACCCGTTACGCCCGGATATCACGACCAAGGACCGGGCGTACAAGGGTGCCTTTCCCAAGACCGTGACTTGGGTTCCAAATGGAAACCTTGTCGAAGGCGTCGAGGGACAGATTGCAATGGTCTCTGCGGGTTCATTCCGTCGTTTGAATCAGTTTATTCCGAACGTATTCAAAGGGGGGTCTTCGGTGCCGGTCTCGCAAAAGGTGGGTGACCTCGTTACCTACACTTCGATCAATGCCGAGGACATCAACCGAAAGGGGTACGATTACCAGATTGTCAACAAGACGACAAAGGAACTGGAGGATGCGTCGGTCTACGAACGACGCCTCGATGACGAGTTGAAGCGCGACATGTCGGATCGCAAGTATGCACTCAAGTTCAAGAGCCTGGTTGATGCCGAACGGACCAATGTCGCCCATCCAGGGTCCAGATACAAACCGCGAGATATCGTCAAATATTTGTACAATAACTCTGAGTTCCAAGAGCACATTACCACGGGTCTGATGTCGGCGCACGCCGGTTGGTGCCTTCCTGACTTTGATGCGGGAGACCATGCGGAGGAAGATGTGGACACGAAGCGTCTGCAGTATGAGGGTGCCAAGACTGCCGCAACGAGTCTCCAGAAGAAACGATCGGATGATCTGCGTGTCATTTCGAAGCAGTTGACGCGCAACCTGGAGGGGTGGAAGAAGAAGACCGCCCAGTACGACAACCTTGCTTACCACCAGCAAGAACCTGGCACGCAGGAAAAGGAGGCGATCGTGGAAGGACTCGTCAAGGAGCTTGAGAAGGCGGCCGATGGCGAGGAATCGAAGATTAAGCCCTGGGATATGCCATATGCGTCGACAAAGTATGCCACGACACTGGTCTTCATGGGGAGTGCAGACGAGGGATTCGGTGCGCATACTCACGATTTCCTCAACGACAAGGCGGGGCCCAAGACGTTTACGGATTTTGTCATCACGGCCGTGAGACCCAAGGACACCGGATATGGTCACATGCTTCACGTGCATACGACGACTGTGGCGAACCGTGAGACAACCTCCAAGGAGCTTGAACGTGGTGCGATCGGAGCTCTTCTTGAGTCTTGCGAGTGGTACGCGCCAAACGGAGGCACTCCACCCCTTCTCTTATCGGCACATGAGGGCGTTCTATCGGTGGCCTGGAAAGTTCGGTCGCTCGATCACCTCAAGATTATCACGTCGCTGATGGCTATTCGTACGGGTAACGGCATCATCACCACGCTGTTCAATCCACGTGAGAAGGGTGCAGATGCCCCGCTCTCACCAAGCTATGTCGATATGATTTACCCCGATCCAGTGGCAAAGGCGCAGGCGGTGGGTCTTCAAGTCACAAGGGAATGGTTGCAAAAGCACCTGTGCAAGGAGCGCAACGGGCAGTACAATCTGTATCCGATTCCTCTCGAAAAGGGTAAAGTGGCCGACACGGAGAAGACGTCGGCGTTTGCGTCGGACGCCACCCTCATGGCAGATCGTATCATCAACCTCCACGAGATGCGGTCGATGGTGGAGTTCAAGAATATCATCGACCGTGAAGGCGAAGAACTCTCTGAAGAGGCCGAAAACCACAACCTGAAGCTCGAGTATCGTATCCTCACGTGTGTCGACGACCAAGGCAATCTGCTCGACCTCGACGAGGAAATTACCAACAAAGACTTGGCACACATGTGTAACGTCGGAACCAAGACCACCGAGGAGGCGGAGGGAGCCATGGAGGCGATGGCCGCCAAGGCCGGCAAGTCCATTCAAGAGTTTCTGAAACTACACACCATCCCGTATGCCATCCTCGTCAACAAGGACGGCGTTTGCATCTGACGCCATCAAGCATCAGCATGAGAAGAAAGAATGAGAAGAAAGAATGAGAAAGTGTAAAGAACGAAACGAGAATGAGGGAGCATAATGACGGTGATAATGAGAGTGATAATGAGGGTAATAATAAATGAAAATTATATGACACGAGAATGGTTTTAAAATTGAGTTGAAAGAGAAGTGGAAAACGCTGATTGATTGAGATATCACTCATATTTCACGGTCGATGCCGTCGACTGTTGAAAACTGCGTGGTGTCTTTTTTGTGTGTACAGTCATGTCGTGTCCAAAGCTATGTGGAGTAATAAGTGTATGGTGACATTGTGAGTGCAATAGCGATCGTTCGGAGGCGGGCATTTGATCCATTCGTGGCGCTAACGGTGGGCACTTGAGTGTGCTCAAGCCCCAGCAGCCTTATAGACATGGGATCCATTGGTGCGGGTCGTCCGTTGACAGCAGGCTTCTCAGGCAATCGACACAGCACGTTTGCAGGAGCAGACGATAGCTCGATCGGTGACAACAGTTCTAGATACGGTCGAAGCTCTAGTGATTCAGAGACCGACGAAGATGATGATAGAATGAGGGGTGGTGGTGGCGGTGGTGGCGGTGGTGGCGGTGGTGGTGGCGGTGGTGGCGGTGGTGGCGGTGGTGTTCACATGGGAATTCACGCCGTCCCGCAACAGCAACATCAAACGGCACGATTAAATTTTGATGGTTACCACGAGCCTTGGATCGAAGGTGTGGGACCCTTTGGGGCTCATGGTGTGGCGCCATTGCAGCGCATTGTGCTCGAGCTCGATTGCGATTCGTTCGAACAAGGAAGCATGAGCCTCGATTCAATTGTGAATGTGGAACACGACGAGTGTTTGGATGATAAGGGGCTTCGTCGCGAGGCCGCTGCGACGTTGTTGAATATGCTGCTGTTACCGACTGTGGGTGGTGCACTACCGAATGGATCCTCTGGCGACGAGAGCGAAAATATACTCGGCCGTAAGGACCGTATCTACCAGTATAAATTCAAGGATCCGCAGTCACCTGGGAACGAATACCCCTCATTCACAGTTCACTACGAGGAGGTACTCGATCAGAACACGCATGAAGTGTTCAAGCATCGTCTGTGGTACTTGGTTTGGGATCCCGAATTCACGGTCGCAAAATCGGTTGGCTACATACTCACCGTGAACCAATACGAGTTCAAGGACGCACATGCTCTCGGTGCGGGATCTGGGAAGAAGCGAGCGGCTGTTCGTGCTACGATCATACACAACGAGAAGAATGTGAATACCCGAATGTTTTCAATCATTCGTGGTGAAGATTTGCATACCGAATTCCGTAAATACTTTGGAGATCGATCGGCCAAGGTGGACAACATGCGCATGTCCGAATATTCTGCAGACGTCGTCTCTCTGGGTACGCACCATCAGTGTGCGTTAGAAAAGCTATTGGACCCATTGGATGACGAGAATGGCCCCACTGTTCTCGATTCGGTACCGAGGGACGACACCGTGCAAATCAACCCAGACCAGCTCGACGTTACAAACTATTTCGATCAGCATGGGCGTTTTCGACCTCCCGAGGCAACGGCCCACATGTTTCACACGCTTCACCCTAAACACGTGGGACAACTCTCCGTTCGCACGCAACGCCTCCCATGCAGTGGTGATCGGAGCGAGCTTCAACGAGTGCTGGTGGATCACTTCGCAACGGTCAAATTGTCACGATGGATGCCCTTGGATAGAGCTGCGCAGCTGCGCAGCTTCGAAGCGTACATCGCGGGTGCTGATTACAATCCTGTGAATAACACGACATCGCGCAAGTCGAACGAGGCGACGAACACCTCTCGTTACGCCTTCTCCAGTGATAGGCACAAACACAAGTTTGCAGACAAGAATGGTGTAAAGACGCAGATCAAACCGTTTGATGAAATTCGTGAACGGCTTGATCGGTTGCACTGCCTCATTGCGGTTGGTGCCGAGAAGCGCACCGCCGAAATGAACGATGCGTTGCACAGGGCGGCGCGTGATGTTGCGGTCAAGGAGATGCGGGTTGCAATGGAGCAACGCTCGAAGCAGGTCGCTGTAGGAACGGCGAACTACTATCGGGAGGGCAATTCGTTGCTCAAGCGACTGGGTTCGCCATTCTCGAAAACAAGAGGAACAGCCACGACGAGAGACTACGATTTATTTGGCGTCATGATCAATCGATTCTACGCCTTTTCTCGTAACAGTATGGGAGCACACGAGCCGTTTGTCTTCCTTCTCTATCACATCAACTCGATGGCGTCGTCCCTCGAAGGGGTCACCTACAAGCTGGCGGTATACGGTCCTACACAAACGGGGAAGAGCGAAATGCGTGTTCGCGCATCCACCCTCGATCTCCCTGGAATGAATCAGATGATGCAAGTCCAATCGAACAAGTCGGGGTTGCGTGAGAACCACGAAGATGGGTATCATGTGACGTTCGACGAGATGCCAATCGTCTACGAATCGCTGAAAATTAAAAACAAGACGGCGGAGCAGTTGGAAGCGATCAATCGGGAAAAGAAACGAATCACCGACCATCAAACGACCCATTCGTTTCCAGAAGAGAAGATGGGGCCCGACGGTGAAAGGTCCCTTGCAGAAGTGAAAGTGACGGTAGAGAATCGCCAGGCCACTACCATGAACAATAATGGACCCAGCGTCTTTGGCGTCACGCAATTTGACGACAACACGACCTCGTTGTTGAACCGTGTTCACTACTATGGGTTTTTTACCAAACACGTCGACGGACGCGGGAGACCCTGCCTTATGAAGAATGTGACCACCGTGGCGGAACGGGAGGACATCCAGAAGAACCAGTTCCTGACACGTCTGCTCCTCTCATTTGGGATCATTTCTCCGGAATTTGAGGTCGATTGCACCGTTGCCAACGAGATCTTTCGGCGTATGGATATGGCCGATGGACGTCCATTACCGGAATCGCGCGCAAAGGGCCAACGCCTTGAACTCTTTCGTGTCTTCACGACGTGGTTTGCCGTGCACTGCGTGTTCGAGTTTGAAAACTACCACGATCTGATGCCGGAGCTGTTTGTGGATGGTAACGTCGACCAGCCTAAACCGTGGAAGCTCGAGATGATGGAGCTGTGCATCCCATGGCTCAAGACGCCCAACGAAAGCTTGATTCAATTCGTGTGGCATGTCAACGACACTGTGACCATGGGGCGTGGTCCCGTCGCCGACGAAGTCATGTCTCTCTTGGTAAAGGAAGCGAAACTCAAGCCGTCCATGTACTCCAAGCTCGCGCCCCGAGACAAGCCAGACAAAGCCCTCGCAAAGTCAAAGGATGAAGAGGATCGAGAGGAGTACGCCAAGGACATGAAGGAACTAATCTCGAGCACTAAGGAAAGTCACAAGGCGAGCGTATCACAAAAGAACGCTCCGCTGACCTATCAGCACCTCGCCACAATGTACTCCGAAGACACGATTGAGGATGTGCTCAAGATGGTCGATTGTGACGAATCGAACCTTACCGATGCGGACAAGACCATCCTCGCAGGGATGCGTACGAAGGAGAAGAGCGCCATCGGTCAATTGAGCTTTTACACAGACAAGCATATGAATCGCACGGCACCACAAGTCGACTGGAATTTAGTCACACTGGGATATCGAACCATCCCCGATCTGGCGGTGCAACTGTCTAGATCCATTGACAGACGCCTCGAAATGGATGTGGATGTCATCAAAGGACAGCTTTACCTGTTCAAGGGCTATGTCCAATCCTTCACGTATGAGCAAACCAACGGTGGCAATGTCGTGGTTTGCGAGTCAAACATATCTTACATACCGTCTAAAAACCCGTCGAAACGTACATCCGCTCATGACTCGAGTGCGACCTCCAAATCTGTGACGAACACTCTCATCGATATCGCTGTCAATGAATACGATCAATTCCCTGCGATCTTCGCAGATGGTACGCTTTCGAATCGCAAGGACTATGTGCTCACATCAAAGCACGAGGCTCCGACGCAGAAGAGCGACAAGTTGCAAAAGAGCGACGGCGGGGAACAACAGAGCGAATTTGGTATATGTGTGCAACACGCCGCGATCAAGAAGCACATGCTTGAAGAAGAGCAGGGTCGGATGTACATTGACGGCCACCCACAGCTTGGCAAGTGTTCCAACCCGCCCATTTATCGTCACGGAGTCGCACGCCTAAAACGAATCGCGGATCTCGTGTTCGACATGCCCCCTAATCTTAAGATGGTGGGTCCATTCTTCGAAAAGAACATTGTCGAGCCGATTTACGTCACGACGACAGAGGAAGTCGATCCTTCAGTTTGGTCGATCACATCGACGACCGAGTGCCCACTTTTGAGTACCGAGTGCATTACAGTGATCAATGGTAAAGCGCCGATGCATAGCGAGCAGCAACGCAGTCTCACTCGAGATTTTTCCACGCCTAAAACGTCTACATTGTGGACAATGTGCGCCAATGAGACCCTCAACGCATTTGGATGGTCAGACGACAAATGGTTAAAAATCATGCTTGATGCGCGTCGAAACACGCGTGAGCACTCAAGGGACACAGTGTACTCGATACCAATGTACACAACCGCTGCAACAAGTTCAAGTAGCTCGCAGTCATCGGAGTGGGTCATGGTGGACCCCGGGCCACTAAATATTTGATCGCCGTTGGTAAAATAACACGAGATATAACACCATTCCGATGTTATGTGATGTAATTATGACCCATTGGTGGTGTATTGGGTAGGTGTGTATGGTATGGATGGTGTAAAACGGTGTAACCACGGCATGAAATGTGGCCTATGTGAGTAGAATTGTACACATGAACCTATCGTCGTTCGAGCGAACATGATCGCTAAAGTATATGAAAGTGGTGACAGACTCACGGTTTAATAAAAAAACCGCCGTTGTACGCATTTGAGTTTGTCAGTGACGTCATGAGTCGCATTCCTGAAAAGCTGCGACGAATCCTCGAGCACAAAGAAAAAAATAAGCAACGACCACCATCGAAACCGCGTGTATCTGGTGTAACAAAACCAAAACCGCTCAAGGTTCCGAATGAGACTCCAAACTTTGCCCATCGCACACGCAAAGCGAATCGATCGACAGTTGCAACGCAGCGACCGCAATGTGAGGTGGTACAGCTTGACAAACAGGGTCATATGGAAATACCAAACAGTGATTTTCTCAATACACTCATCCATGGCTTCAATTCTGCAGATTGTACAAGGTGTGAGTCTTACTGCGAGGCGGAAGATGGAATGGTACGTGAGTACAACTTGCACACGGGGGAGCCCTTCCACTTGTTTTCGTTCCAACGCGAAGCGATCGAGCTCTTTCGTTCCAAATTATGTGAATCGCGATGGATTGTAAATGGGGCAGACATGGGGCTGGGCAAGACGATCATGTCAATCCTTCTTTGGTGTACTTATTGTGTACACGCGTCGTCCAAGGTGGACCACATGCGCCCCCTTCGACCGATCGATCGAACGGGAGGGTGGAAAATGCTAGTGGTCGCACCAAAGTCTGTGCTGCCGAGTTGGTACACGACGTTCATACAATATACACACCTCGAAGGTAAAAACATTACCCTCGAAGAATCAAGCGAACGGCTCGAAAAAGCCATGGCTGCACAAGTAAATGATCTCGATTCGGAAGTGGCCGTTGTCCTCGTTGCATACGATCTTGTGCGAATTGCTTACACTGACACCCACGAAGAGGTCGAGGATCCAAACGATCGTCGACGGAAGATATGGCGTTTAAAAAACGATGGAAAGCGGCCACTTCCTAGCCTGTTTCAGTGGGTCAAGCAACACAATGATCGTCTCGTCGTTTCATTCGACGAGTCTCACCATCGACTCAAAAACCACGATTCGAAGACAAACATCGCACACACCGCCATGATGCGCATGGCTCCAAACTCCATGGGGGTCCTTACGTCGGGTACCGCCTGTTGCAACCGACCCACCGATCTTATGGCACAGATTCGTGCTATTGGCGATACAAATTTCTGTGATGTTGATGATTGGTACCCCGACAAGCGCGACCATAAGATCGTTTCCACAGCGGCCGTCAACTACTTTAGGGAGCGCATGGTGTCCATTCCAGGGACAGTGCTCAAGCTTCCAAAGATGCATCAAGTTCTCATTGAGCCGGTGGTGAGCAGCGATCCACTCATCCAATGGGATATTTACCAAGGCTACGTTGACGACGCGCGAGAGGCGGCGGTGTTAAAGTCTTCTCAGAGTGAGAAGGCTCGTTCTGAGAAGAGCGTAGAGCTCATATCGTTGTTACGAAAACTCGATCTGATGCTCATCCATCCAGGCTTGGCGCGTATCGACGCAAAGACGCTTAGACTCAAAGAATCCTCCCACTTGCTCGATCAGATGGCCCAAAACCCCACGGTTTACCTCAAGGCCGCGATGGACGTCGTCTTACATGCGTTTCAACGGGATGAGCGGAGCATGATCATCACAAGTGAATCTGTTATCACACTTCTTCTCATCGAACGCGTCGTGCAACATGCGTTGCATGCTAAGGGTCTCACCACCAAGGGCTACTTGTACGAGGGTAAGCTTGACATGGCGTCACGACTTAAGATGCAATACGAGTTTTGCGACGCGGCAAATGCGCCCGTGGAAGCAAACCCGACCACGATGCATATCATGTATCTATCCATGCATGCTGGTGCTAACGGCATCACCATTCTTGGACCCAAGACCATGCTCAAGATACCACCCGGCGGATTCAATCCCGCTACCAGCAGACAAGTCGACAAGCGATTCCACAGAATTGGCGTGCAACACGAAGTCAACGTCGTCACACTGCGCGTTCGCGGAAGCGCCGCGCATGCCATCGCCACTGTCAACGAGGACAAGCGATACCTGAGTGATCTCACCACCAATCTCAACACCCTGGGTGATGACGACGGCGAATCCTTCGAGTGCTCCCGCCTCACACTCGAGGATAACATCCCGTGGAAGGTGAAAGGCACCTATGCACAAAACCTATGGAGCTTCAACCCCACCACCCACCAACTCGACCCCCCACCTTCCAGCTAATACCTCTAATACATCGGATGACGAGGTTCAAACCACGAGCCGATACACACACAACATGCAAAGAGGCACATAAACATTGCAAATGCAGCATACGATATTGCGAACGCGTATGAATACTCTTGTCCGAGATATGTTGTAATAGTAGTACTATCGGACGTGGAGGGTGTGAAATGTGGTGTGAAATGTGGTGTGAGAGGTCGCAGGGGCGGTGATGGTGCGTATATTGTCAGATCGCGATTGTACATTTGGTTGACTGTCATTCATTGTAAACTTATGACACCCTTACAACCAATAGCGTAAGAGACCATCGCTGACAGCAATCGCTGGGTTGACGACTTAGATATAAGAGGTGATGGGAA